>Ga0209187_1000940_pt1 | contig 39925 bp, 32 predicted proteins | sample BantaG_FD_187430 | JGI IMG/M metagenome (GOLD analysis project Ga0209187, IMG submission 187430) | Marine algal microbial communities from Bantry Bay, Ireland - BantryBay_4 metaG (SPAdes) (version 2) | ecosystem: Host-associated > Algae > Red algae > Unclassified | place: Bantry Bay, Ireland...
GTCGATGGGCTCGGAGAAAACTGGCCTATCTCATACGAAGAAGTAAAGCCTTATTACGATAGACTTGACAAAATGGTAGGCGTCTTTGGCACAAATGAAGGGTTACCTAATGACCCAGATGGATTCTTTCTACCACCACCAAAGCCCAGACTGCATGAGTTGTATTATACCAAAGGAGCGAAAAAAAGCGGCATCCCTGTCTACCCTGCCCGATTGTCCGTATTAACTAAAAGAATCAATCAAGAAAGAGGCGTCTGCTTCTATTGTGGGCAATGCAATCGATCTTGTAATGCCTACGCTGATTTCTCTGCTGGATCAGTATTCATATTTCCAGCACAGAAAAGCGGTCAAGTCGATCTGTACACAAATAGCATGGTCAAAAATATAACAACGGATAATGAGGGCCTTGCAACTGGTGTCTCATACATCAATAAAGATGACCTTAAAGAATACAAACTCAAAAGTCGATCCGTTGTCTTAGGTGCCTCAGCCTGTAGCTCTGCAAGAATACTATTAAATTCTAAAAGTAGGCAACACCCTAACGGACTCGGCAATAGCAGTGATACACTCGGCAGGTATTTGCATGATAGTACGGGTGCTAACCTGACGGGATTTATCCCAGCGCTGATGGATCGGAAGACCTATAATGAAGACGGCACAGGAAGCCTCCATGTCTACAGTCCATGGTGGGGAGATAATAAGAAATTAGATTTTCCTCGTGGTTATCATTTAGAAATGTGGGGTGGATTAGCAATGCCAGCCTACGGATTTGGATTTAATGCAGAAGCGATGAATCAGTATATCGGTGGCACAGTCGGTGGCTACGGTGATAAGTTAAGGGATGATGTAAAGAGATTTTTTGGATCTACGATAGGTATCGCAGGCAGAGGTGAGTCGATAGCACGCTATGACAACAGATGCACGATAGATAATAATACAGTTGATAAATTTGGAATACCTGTATTAAAGTTTGATTATAAATGGTCAGACTATGAGCGATTACAAGCTAAGCATATGACGGATACATTCGAAGAGATCATAGTCAATATGGGTGGAACCGTAATCGGAGATAAGCCTGGTAAAGATCAAGACTATGGGCTACTGGCACCAGGACAGATCATCCATGAAGTCGGCACGACACGTATGGGAGATAACCCTAAGACGTCCGTCACTAACAAGTGGCAACAACTACATGACGCTAAGAATGTATATGTCGTAGATGCAGGACCATTCACCTCACAAGCAGATAAGAATTGTACATGGACGATTATGGCACTCAGTATGAGAGCCTCAGAACATATTGTCGAAAGATATAAAAAGAAAGACCTTTAAGAATGTCAATGTCAATGTCAATATCAATGTCAATGGCAATGGCAATGGCAATGTCAATGTCAATGGCAATGGCAATGGCAATATCAATGGCAATAGCAATATCAATGTCAATGTCAATGTCAATGTCAAGATTAGAAATATGTCAACAACTATATCAATTATCCTAATAACGGCTTACAACTAAACATAAATAAATGAAACGACGTGACACCATCAAATCCCTCCTAATCGGAGGCGTCGCAGGCACTACAATCGCAGCATCCAGTTGCAAAGAAGAAAACATACTTGCAGAAGAAACCACTATCCAGAGCAATGGATACGGCAGGACACCGAGCGAGGAAATGCATGATGCTAAGGTAGCAGCAGAGATCTTTCTCACAGAATACGAACTCAACACCATCTCTACATTATGTGATATTATACTACCTGCCACACCTACGGCAGGCTCTGCCATAGATGCTGATGTGCCAGCATTCATAGACTTTATAGTGAAAGACTTACCATCACATCAGCTGCCTATCAGAGGTGGTCTCATGTGGTTAGATGGGGAGTCTACGAGCAGATATAACAAAGCCTTTACAGATCTCAGCAATGCAGAGCAACTATCTATCGTAGATGACATAGCCTACCCTGATCCCAATAACCAAAGAACTCAGATGTCACAAGGCATTGCCTTCTTCTCCCGACTTAGAAACTTAACCCTGACAGGATATTACACTACAAGAATCGGCATAGACGATCTCGGATACAAAGGCAACATACCTAACACCTGGGACGGCCCACCACAAGAGGTTCTCGACAAGCATGGACTGAGTTATGAGAAAAGCTGGATACCTAAGTTTGTAGATCACGAGACTCGTAATATACAAGCAGAGTGGGATGCTGATGGGAATTTGTTGACATGATTTGATATTGTGTAGATTATAAACTCATCGCAAAGTAACACCTCGGGTGAGGAAAAGGTAGGTATATAAGCTTGTTATATGCAAGGAAGTAATCCAAATACTAAAAGATAAGATGCCAAGATTTGACAAAAATAAATACCGAATTGAGTTACTAAATGAAGAAATGAAGCATAGAATTATCAATTTCAAAAATGACTTAAGTACATATAATTCTCAAGTTGAAAACAGAATTGATATAATGGTAAAAACTATCCAAGGCGAAGAGTATCAAAATTACTTGCTAAAGAATAACTACAAATTTTGGATAGACTTAGTAACCGGATGGGGTGAGTTTGAATTAATGCTGCCGTTTTTAGATAACTTCGAATCGATTAACCTTCCGAAACACTATTCACGATATTGTCTTTTTCCAGAGTGGCAGTCTATAAAACAGAAATATTATCTCGACGAAACACAATTCAAAAATCAATTTCCAAATTTATTGATCGAGTTAAACACTGTATTTGAGCAAGTATTAAACAGAACTTTGTATTGCTGGTTTATTCAAATATGGCATAAAAAGCAACTATTCAATTTAGGATACAGTGCACACATTGTTCAAAATTCGATTGCAAGGATTTGTGACATTAATAGAGTTTGCAACTTCGAAGAATTACCAAATGAAGTTCAGAACAAAAGTGAAGATGGATATGAACACATTTATGAACATGAACTAACAGAAGAAATAATTATGGATAAACTAAGTGAAATGTATATTTAAAACCCAGCATATAACACCGCATAATCACAGAATGCTTCCTTCGTCAGCACTCTGGATATGCATGATCCGTTAGGTGTCATTACAAACCTTTATGCTGTAAAAAAGGATCATCCCAACTATAAAATTTATAGACCATAAATTGAATATCATATGATGTAACCAAATCCGAAGTTGAAGTTTACATTACGATTTTTTAAACTGGTTATTTTATCATAATCCATCATGCCAAGGTAATAGGCTGATTCAAAGAATATGAAATGATTTTGCAGTATTTGTTGATCAATTCTGATGCTAAAATAGAAACCGTGATCTAATCTATTTAGAGACTCTTCGGAATCCTTTCCAATTTCAATATTTGAAACAATAGTCCGTGTCACTGATGTAATTTCTTGATTCACTGAGGCTGAATTCAGAAAACTCAAACCATAACCAAAACTAGGAACAATGCTAGTAGATTTAAATTTGAACTTCTTATGGATAAAAATTGGTAGTTCAAAGTAATTTAAAAACACCTTTGAGTTGCCATCATGAACGGGTTGCAAGCCAATTCCAGAACCAATCGCCCAAAGTAAAGAAGCTGCTCCTCTTTTGATGAAAGCTGGTTGGAAACTAAAACCTAATTTATCATTTATTGACATGCCAACAAATAGTGAAATATTATACCCAGAGACATCAGTTTTAGCATTGTGCAGCAATTCTAAATCTTCATAACCTGGCCAAGAATTAGTGAAACCACCTTTTATTCCAATTTCGGTTTGACAATTACTTTGATATAGAAAAGTAAATAAAAACAATCCGATAAACATTGTAGTTTTAGTCATCGTTTTTTTTTACAGTTATGATATAAAAACGAAAAAACTAACAGCATATTGTTTGAACTAAGTATGGAAATAAACTAACGACACCTAATCGAGTAGAAGGTCTCACCAGCGATAACTGATGGGATGCGCCTCTCACACCACCGTACCCATTCGACTACGCTCAGTGCAGGCAGTACGGGTCTTCCCGATGATGAATATCGGGGCAGGCTGTATACGGCGGTTCGGATACCCATAACCATTGGCGCTCTTTACACCACTAATGGGTAGTTCTTAATTTAAGATATGGCTATCGTTAGATTCCATATCGAATTTCAGAACGGATTACCGTTGCATACCCGCCCGCTTGCGGTTCACTTCATTAGAGATCTATAAGATCTCTACCCTTCGGGTACATACGTTCTTCTTGTTTGTGAGTCTTCGAGGCTATGGTATTAGCAAGCCTCGCTCACCCGTTCCGGTTCTCTCCTTTGAATGTCTATCAGACATTCATCGAGTAGACTATGCAGGTAGGCAGGCTTCAGATGTAACATTACTGTTAGCACCCTTGCGACTTATAAATGATTCGGAATATTAAATTCCGTCCCTAAGGGACTCTCACTCTCAAGATTAATGCATAATCTTTCAAATGCAACTATGTCCGTACTGGGCACACACAGAATAGGTCATGATGGCATATCTCTTCGACCCTCAGAGAGACGACCGCATCCATTATTCGTTGGAAAACATAAGAAAAAATAGAAACATATTGCTTACATCAAACATTTTGCTTACATTTAGTTGTGGACGTTCGGATTATAAAAAAGAGCAACGTAAGGAAGGTAACAGAAGGCAATTTGCTGATGACAAAATTTTTCGAAGAATTCTTCGAAAAACTGAATTATTCAAACTGGAGTCATCCACAAGATATAACACGTCAATTTAAGTCTGCTGATCTAATAACTTGTAAGAAGAGACAAAGAAGCAGAATTGTCTTCAACATAGGGCGAAATAGATTTAGATTGATTTGTGGTTATTGGTTTAGAACAAACGAAGTGGTGCTATATATTAAATTTATAGGCACTCATAAAGAATATGATAAAATTGATATTTGTTCTGTTGACATGTTCAAAAAATAATGACATATGAAATATAAGAAAATACAATCCTCCGAACTTTATGATAAGTATTGTGATATGCATGAAAAATTAGGATTAAAAGATGAGAAAAAATATAAGGATGAACTTGATTTATTAGAAATTCTCATTGATGAGTATGATAACCGTAAATCAACCTACACTAAAAGATTAAATCCTGTGGAATTATTGGATTCAATATTGAAAGATGAAAATATAAGCAAGGCAGATTTAGCACGTGAATTAGGCACCACAAGGCAACTAATAAGTGACATTTTAAGGTATAGAAGAAATATCAGTAAAAACATGGTAATTAAGCTATCTGAAAGATTTGCAATGAGGCCAGAAGCTTTTAGTAGACCTTACAAATTGAAGATTGCTAAACGTAAAAGGGAAATCCAAGCCTAAAAATGAATACGCTTGCTAATCGCGTAGACGGTCTCACCAGTTGTAGCTTATGGGGATGCGCCTCTCACACCACCGTACCCATTTGACTACGCTCAGGGCAGGCAGTACGGGTCTTCCCGATGATGAATACCGGAACAGGCTGTATACGGCGTTTCGGATACCCATGACCACTATCGCTCTTTATACAATTCAAGATTAAGAATGTCCCGTATATTGTGCCTACATAAATTAAATCGGGATGATCAGATATACTATAACTCCCTATCATTCAATAACGTATATTAAATTTTAATATTTTCTATACCCGATAACTGACTGAATTTGTAATATTGCGGGGTAACGCATCTATCCAATTTGTCATAATTTTTGGTCAAAAATTTCGCCAAATTGCTTCCCAACTATTTCTTTTACCCAGAACTTACGTTCTGGGCTATAAAGGTGTAGCACCTACGGCGCCATTCACTTACTTCTGAACATCCCTACATACTGTAGTTTCTTCGGTAAAAATACATACCTCTATTGTAGCCAGGCTCCCGGTAGCTTAGGCTATCATTCAGCCCACCCACTTTCGTGGTTCACTTTTTTCGAGTATTGTCATACTCGATTCGTCTACGACGAAATCATTCGTTCATGCCTTAAACTTGACAAATTCTATTCTATAATCTTAACCGACATCTTAAAGTTTAAATGGTATTAAATAGTATTACACCACTAATGGGTAGTTCTTAATTTAAGATATAAAGGGATATATAAAATGAATGGCACACAAAAAAATGGCTACATCTAAGATAAGATGCAGCCATTTTATATTACTTATTTGGAGACTCAGACTTACTTAGTCTGTTTCATAAACTTTCTTGTTGTCTGCTTACCTTCTGATATCATTCTGATATAGTAGAATCCTGCAGAGTAATTAGCTAAACTAACTTGTATCGTCTTCTGACCTAATGTGTAAGTATCTACCATTCTACCCATTCTATCGTAGATGTATACCATACTTCCTTCAGTAGGTTCTTTAGTGGCTTCTAATATTAGAAGATTGTCTGCCGGGTTAGGTCTTACCGAGAAAGAAATTGCTTCATCCTCATCTTCCGTTACCATTTCTTCTTCCTCCTCTTCTTCTTCCGTGACTGTTGTTGTATCACATCCTCCAGCGACAGAACAGTTAGAAGTAACCATTACTTCATCTATATCCCAAGCATTGACTGTTGCACCGTTTCCGACTGTACAGTATCCTAATAACTCAAATGTAAATACAGACGTCTGAGTAACGGTAAAGTCTGCATTGTTAGAGAAATCAAATGATTCTAAGGTCCAGTCTATAGTAGTACTCAAATCTACTTGTCTGAATACCTCTACCCCATCTTTTAGAATTCTCACACCGTAATTAGTAGGATAATTATTAATGCCTGTTGCACCATTGATCCATTGGAACATTTCTGGTGCTTTCTCTTGGAAACTTAATCCAGAGATGCTACCTGTTCCACCTGTCCCAGGTGTAACTTCTATATCAAATCTAATTGCTGAATCACTATCATTAGTGAATGTGCAATCATCTTGAGAACTGACACACATTGCGACACCGCCATTAACACCATCAGTACATGAGTGCATATTCGTATTAGGGTCTCTTCTGTACAAGAATCCTCCTGATAATACGGAGAACTGAGTACAAGCTGCATCATTCATCACATTAGCCGTGAATTCTGAATAATCCTTACTTGAATTATCTGTCTGATCAGAGTAACAAGCTTCCATATCGAAAGTCAACTTAGAAGTTGCACTCGATCCAGGACTAGCTTCGATCCTTGTGACAGTAATAGAATTAGACAAGTCGAAACAACCAGCTAAAGCTGATAAGTTAGCTCCCACTGACAATCCCGTAACCGTTCCATTGCTGCATATTCTATATACATTACATGCTCCAGTTCCTGCTCCGGTAAAACTGAATGGAGGTCCTGCAGGTAATCCTAAGATTTCTCCATCAGAATCAGTAACAATCCATCCCTTTGTACCATTTGTTGCTCCACCATTGACAGTTACTGGAACGGTATCATTAGGATCGTCTATACAAACTTCTACAGATGTAGCACCATTAGTACTAATTGTACCAGCATCAGGTTGTATTCTATTGACTGTTATTGAGTTAGATAGACCTACACAGTCGGCTGTCACAGAATTTATATTATTCCCTACAACTGCACCTGATAAGGTGCCTTCATAAGAGGCATTATAAATCTGACAAGCTCCTAAACCTGCACCATCAAATTCGAATGGAGGACCAGCTGACAATTCTAATATATTTCCGTTAGCATCTGTGATAATCCATTGATTGTTAGCACCAGATGCATTATCCAATACAACATTAACAAAATCAGGTGTCCCGTCTCCTACACATACCGTAACTGAAGTAGTATTGTTATCTGTAGATATGACTCCACCATTTACATCACTCTTATTAACTGTTACAGAATTAGATAATGCAAAGCATCCAGATAAGCCAGAAGCATTATTGCCGATTGCTAATCCTCCCACATTACCACTTGTAGATAAGAACCATACTAAGCATGTGTTTGTATTTCCTGATAAATTAAATGGTGGATTACCTGGTAAATCAATGATAACTCCATTTGCATCAGTTATGAGCCATCTCCCATTGCCACTATTACCAGATACTGAGAAGTCTATAAGGTCAGAAACACCACTGCCCACACATATAGAAAAATTATTTCCTAATGGAGAAGTCACTGTTCCTGGGGTAACTGAGTTATTATTAACACTTACAAAATTAGATAAGTCAAAACAATCACCAGTGATATTATTAGCACTAGCTCCTACAGTTAGACCTGATATATTACCATTATAAGATACATTGTATATTCTATAAGTACCAGTACCAAATGAGGCGAAATCAAATGGTTGTCCTGTAGGAGTTGCTACTATATTATTATTCTGATCTGTAATTATCCACGCTGAATTCTCTCCTACTGTATCATTGAGATCTAAGTTTACAGTAGATCCTCCTACTGTATTACATAAGTTTACAGAGCTTGTATTACCTGGCCCTGCAAGTACACCACCGTTAGCAATTGACTTATTGATAGTTACTGCATTAGATAACTCGAAGCAACCATCAAAATCTGCAATATTAGATCCAACTGCTAATCCTGTAAAAAATGCATCAAAACTCAAGTGATATACCTGACAAGACTGAGCACTACCAGCTAACTGTATGTTGATAGGTGGAGGTCCAGGGAGTCCTATAATATTACCTGAAAGATCAGTGATTATCCATCTTGAGTTTAGTCCATCTGCACCTGTAAGGTTAAAGTCGATCCCTTGTGTTACATTACCCTGTACACATACATCAAAATTATTTCCTAAAGGAGAACTTATTGTTCCACCTGTTGCACTTCCTTTTACAATAACAATAGGATTAGAAAGACCATTACATGCTCCTACAAGAGTGCTTGTATTCTGTCCTATGTTAAGACTTGAAGAAGGACCATCATAAGAGAATGCATATAGAGAATATCTACCTCTATCAAATGAAGAGAAGTCAAATGGAGGACCTGTAATAAACTGTGTTATGTTACCATCTGTATCAGCTATAAAATACTGAACATTAGCTCCCATGGCATTGTTAAGCGTTGTCTCTATAACGTTAGACGTCCCATCATTCTCACATATCGACACAAAAGTGAACAGGTTAGTAGAAAATACGCCACCAGTTGTTGCTTGCTTATTAACAGTTATTGCATTTGATATCCCAAAGCAGCCATTTATACCACTGATGTTCTGTCCTGAGGTCAATCCATTAATGGTTCCATCATAACTAACATGATATATAAGACAAGTTCCAATACCGAAACCATCCACATTAACTGTAGAGGTTACGGGAAGTACTCTTGATATATTACCATTGACATCTGTTACTATATATGACTCATTAGTTCCAATATTACCAGTTACATCTATATCTAAGGGATCAGGAACTCCATCACTTGTACATACATTAAATGTTGTCATACCCATAGCACTAATGGTAGCAGGTGCAGCCATCGTTCTATCTACTCTAATAGCATTAGATAGTCCAAAACATCCATTGACATCAGATATATTTCCACCAATTACAAGACCACTAATTGTACCCTCATAGCTTACATTATATATATTACAAGAACCTAATCCTGCACCTTCTAAGTCAAATGGAGGTCCAGCAGGAAGTCCTATAATTTCGCCGTTTGCATCAGTAATAACCCATGACATATTAGATCCTGTATTGCCAGTAATATTTACATCTATTGGATCTGCTATCCCATCTCCGACACATATAGATACTTGGGTAAATCCATCAGTGGTTGCTATCGTACCTCCACCTTGCATGTTTCTGTTGACAACGATCGGGTTAGATAATGCAAAACATCCAGTCACATTATTGACATCTGCACCTTGGGTCAATCCAGTGATTGTCCCTGTGGAAGCCACATTCCAGATCAAACATGTACCTGAACCAGAACCTTCTAAATCAAAAGTAGGTCCACCTCCAACATTAAGGATAATGCCATCCTCATCAGTGATGATATAAGTAGCATCAGTGCCTGTATTACCAGTAAGGACCACATCGAAAGCATCAGAGATACCATCATTAGCACATATATCTACCATTGTTCCGCCACCTACGATACTTAAGTCACCTCCTATAACATTAGAAGATTGGCACTCAGAAGTAATCGTTACTTCATCTATATCCCAAGCAGTTGCTGCAGCACCGTTGCCGATTACACAATATCCTAATAGTTCGATAGTAAAGAATGTGTTGCCCGTAACTGTGAAATCTGGATTAGTAGAGAAATCAAAAGACTCTAATGTCCAATCAGTTGTAGTTGCAATATTTTCTTGTCTGAATATCTCTACTCCATCCTTCAGAACTCTAATTCCATATTGAGTGGGATAGTTATTAATCCCTGAAGGACCAGATATCCAATCATAAGTTTCAGGAGCTTTCTCGAAGAAAGACAAAGTACTTAGACTTCCAGATCCAGACGGACCGGGTGATACCATTAATTCTATTTTAATTGCTTTCTCACTTGTGGGATTGTAAGTACAGCTTTCTTCTGAGCTGACACACATCGCAGCAGAGCCATTGACTCCTGGAGTGCATGAATGTGTATTAACTGTAGGGTTAGTTCTGTAGATTGTTCCTGATGGAAAAATAGACGTACACGATGGATCATTATTTGTGACACCCACAAACTCTGAATAATCTGCTAATGTTCCAGCATTAACAAATGCATCACACGCATCTAAGCTATAATAGACTGAAGAAGAAGTCGTATCTCCTCCGATCATGTAGTTTCTTGAAAACAACGATGTAGATAGCAATACAAACGATGTTAAAATGACTAAGGTATTTCTCAGGACCATATTTGAAATTTCACTAAATTTAAAAATTCGTTTTAATACAATACAATTTAAAAGAATAAAGATATGTATAAATTTGATATACAATAGCTAACACATATAATAAAAATTAATACAATATTCTTAATTAATTACAAATTAGACTTAATTACAGAGTAATCAGTACCTTACATAGTATAATAATCACATTAAAAAAATTTGTAATACAAGAAACGCCTAATTCCATCAATGTACTCAAACTATGTTATAGACTATGAAAATTAATATCTTCTTTATTTATACACTCCTCTTGCTCATCTCACTTGCAAATTGTCAACCATCTGGAGAACAAAAAAAACAAAAAACCGTGCAGAACCATCATTCTACCCTCGATAAACATAGCTTGTCCAAACCTAACGAAGCAATAACTGAGCATTTAGACCTTGATCTTACTGTAGATTTTACAGAAAAGACACTTACAGGTATTGCAAAGTATGATATACGGTCATTTGGAGCGAGTGAGATTGTGATTGATACAAAAGACTTAATAATAAGCAAAGTACATACCAATAAAGGCGTAAGCACTGATTATCATCTATCTGAAAGTACACCTTATCTCGGAAGTGCCCTGCATATTCCTATAGATGAAGATATTACACAAATCACTATATATTACAAAACGTCAAAAGATGCCGCAGCGCTGTTATGGTTAGATCCTGAACAAACAACTGATAAGAATCATCCATTTTTATTTACTCAAGGTCAGGCCATTCTCACACGTACTTGGTTACCATGTCAAGATAGTCCAGGTGTGAGAATCAGCTACAACGCTACTGTCAGAGTTCCATCGGAAATGTTAGCGGTTATGAGTGCCTCCAATCCAAAGAAGAAAAACAAAAGTGGCATCTATCATTTTGAGATGAAACAAGCCATCCCACCTTATCTAATTGCACTTGCAGTGGGTGACTTAGAATTCGGCAAGGTCGGTGATCGGACAGGTGTATATGCGGAGCCATCTATGTTAGAGAAGTCTTTGTATGAATTTGAAGATATGGAGAAGATGCTCATCGTTGCTGAGGAATTGTACGGCCCTTATCTATGGGAACAGTATGATGTCATCGTATTGCCTGCATCATTTCCTTTTGGAGGTATGGAGAATCCTCGATTGACATTTGCGACACCTACTATCATAGCAGGAGACAAATCCCTTACTGCATTGATAGCACATGAATTAGCACATTCTTGGTCTGGCAACTTAGTCACTAATGCTACCTGGAATGACTTCTGGCTTAATGAAGGATTTACCGTTTATTTTGAGCGTAGAATCATGGAATCATTATATGGTGAAGACTATGCAAATATGCTAGCCCTATTAGGATACCAAGACTTAGAGCATGAAGTTACAGACATCGGACACAGTCATGCAGATACACATCTGAGACTTGACTTAGATGGTCGTGACCCTGATGATGGAATGACAGATATCGCATATGAGAAAGGTGCTTTTTTCTTGACTATGTTAGAGTCTAAATTTGGCAGAGAAAGATTTGATCGATTTCTTAAAGAATATTTCGATACTCACAAATTCCAAAGTATGACAACTGATAGATTTATAACTTACCTACAAGAAAACTTACTCAATGAATTAGAAGAAGAAATAGACATCAAGGAATGGATAGATTCTCCTGGTATCCCCGACAATGTAATCAAGCCTCAATCTGACAAGTTCTCAAAAGTAGAAGAAAGTATACAAAAGTTCACATCTAAAGATGATCTATCAGATCATGAATGGTCCACACATGAGTGGTTACACTTTATTAGACAACTACCTCAAAATCTCAGTATGGAAAAAATGAAAGAATTAGATAATACGTATGCATTCTCAGACTCAGGTAATTCTGAGATAGCTGCTGCATGGTATGAATTGAGTATTAATTCTGGGTACAATAAAATAAATGATTCACAGATAGAAGTATTCCTAACCACAGTCGGTCGACGAAAGTTTCTCACCCCACTCTATCGAGCAATGAAGGAAAACGATCAGATAGATAGAGCAACAGAGATATATAAGAAAGCAAGGAAAAATTATCATGCAGTGTCACGACAAACATTAGACGAGCTGCTATCTTATAATTCATAAAAGTTATTCTATAGCTTTGGTTTTTTTTATCAATTAATCAAATCAGTTATCACTTTATCATTTAACCACAACTATGAAAAGATTTAAGTTATACGTTTTCTCATTTTGCTTCATTCAATCTCTTGTAATATTCGGGCAAGAGAAAGAAGCCAGTCCTTTTGACTTCGGTCGTATGTGGACATTTGAAAATCCACCGATCGAGTGGTTTGAAAAAGAATATGGCATCAAAGCAGACCAAGCTTGGTTTGATGATGTCAGAAAGTCCTCATTGAAATTTGCGACGTGGTGCTCCGCATCATTTGTGTCTTCTAATGGTCTCATCATGACTAATCATCATTGTTCTCGTGACGAATCTATTAAGGTCCAGAATGATGGAGAGAACTTTGATAATAATGGATTCTATGCTAAGTCACTTGCAGATGAGCGTAGAGTCAGTGAGCTGTTCGTAGAGCAACTTATCATGGTAGAAGATATTACAGACAAGGTTATCTCTGCTGGAAAAAATGCAGAGAACGATGCAGACATGATCAGTAAGAGGCAAGCTGCCATGACTAAGATCGAAGAAGATTATAGCACTAAGACTGGATGGGAAGGACTCAGATTACAGACTGTCTCTTTCTACTCAGGAGGCAGATACTCTATCTATGGCTATAAGAGATACAATGACATCAGACTCGTATGTATTCCAGAGAACGGATTAGGCGCATACGGAGGGGATCCAGATAACTTTACCTATCCCAGGTATAGTCTTGATTTTACTTTTTGGAGAGCGTATGATGAGAATGGAAAGCCTGTCAATACTTCAGAGAATTATTATAAATTCAATATAAGTGGTATCGAAGAAGGCACTCCTGTTTTTGTGGTAGGTAATCCAGGTAGAACTGAAAGGTACAGAACTGTAGCGCAATTAGAATATGATAGAGACTATAGATTCAAGCACCTTCTTAGATGGCTAACTAATAGAAGAGATATGATGCTGGAAGAATACTCTATAATGAAAATGGATGAAAGCAAAGAAAGAGAAGCACAAGAGTTACTCGGCACTATCAATGGTTTTTCTAACTCTATCAAAGCCTACGGAGGTATTATAGGTGGTCTGCATAATGAGGCATTTATGAATAGGAAAAAGCAGATGGAAAATAGTATCAAGAAATCTTCTGAAGGACTGAGCTACTGGGATGACTTAGAGAATGAAGTTAATAAACTTACACCACACGCATGGGCATATAATCACTTAGGCGCATCACAATACAGAGGTATGGCATTCGTCCTTATGCATCAGTTACAGACTTATAAAGATGCTATAGAGAATGACGCCGAGAAAGAGGAAAAAACTAAAATGATGGAGACAGCTCTATCTACCGCTGAGGGTTTAGACTTGGTAAAGGAAAAGACCATGCTCAAGTTATTATTCCATGAAATAAAAGCTGACATCTACCCTGGGGATGCAACCCTTACCAGACTTTTAGGAGGAGTGAGTATAGATGCATTTGTCGATAATCTATTCGAAAAATCGGACATTCTTAACGGCAATGCCAAAAAGGCTTTATCAAAAGAAAAGAACATTAAGAAAGCAAAAGATCCACTGACTAAAGCTTCGCAAATATTAGTAAAGAGATATAACGAAGCGGGTAAAATGTTCCAAGAGTCATCGGCAAGGAGAAGAGTATTAGAATCTAAGATTGCAAATCAAGCATTTAATGTATATGGTACATCATTACCACCTGATGCGACATTTACATTAAGGATTTCTGATGGGAAAGTAAGTACTTATGATTATAATGGAACAACCGCTCCGATCATAACAACTTACTTTGGACTATATGATAGACACTATTCTCATGGTAAGAAATCCCCGTGGTCATTACCAGAAAAGTGGCATAATCCATCAATGGAATTACTTCAGTCACCACTTAATTTCATCTCGACTAATGATATCATAGGAGGGAACTCAGGCTCTGCTATTATCAATGAGAAAGGAGAAGCCGTAGGGCTTATCTTTGATGGGAATATTGAATCATTACCTGGTAACTTCATATTTGACGAAGAGGCTAATCGATCTATCTCTGTCCATTCGGGAGGAATATACGCAGCTCTTAAGTATATATACAAAGCGGATAGATTAGTCAATGAATTAGTGAAACCGGAAGCTAAGTCTATCAAAGAATAAAAGTAAATAGACAAATGTCTAAATCTGATGTTATACCATTTACATTCTATAATGTAAATGGTATTAAAGGGCTATATGAGTAGCCCTTTTTTTGTGCTCTTATTTTTATATTAAATCTCTAAAACTTGTCTTAATATTCTCAATCAAATAAATTAAATCGTGCCCTACATATTAGAAATGTGATAAAAGTTCGTTGTATTAAAGTTTATATATTAGCAAATAACTGCATATATTTACACGTAAATTTTTCTCTTTTAATTTCAAATTATAATACATTATGAGTAAGTTCCAAGAATGCTTAGAGACCTATGACAAGGAATTCAAAAAACTTAAAATCAAATATGATGATAAGTTATTATCCAAAGTTGCTAAAGGATGTGGACCATCTATCTACAACAAAGATTCTTCTAAGGTATCATCGGGTGACCCTGCCGAGATGGACAGAGTAAGAAAAAATTTTCTTATAAAAAAATTAGGATTAAAAGACACCCCTAAGTTAGATGAAGGTATGGCTGCAGTAGTCACTCAACTTGGTAAGTCTAATAGAAACAAGTATAGAGCTATGTTCTACTACTTGTTAGTTAAGCATTTCAGAAAAGCGAGCATGTATAAGTAATTAGTTTTGCTTTTGAACATATACCTTGGCTACAGCATTATAGATGTTGTAGCCATTTTTTATTTCTACACATAACCCATAATAAATATCACAGTGGAATGGATAGCCTTAATAGATGAGAAACAGATCGATGAGTGTATCGACTTATCTCATGAGAATACCGTTGTGATATTTAAGCACAGCACATCATGTGGTATCAGTCGGATGGTACTTAAGAGTTTCGAGAGAGATGCCCAGTCGAATGATAACGATCATATCCAGTATTACTTTCTTGACTTAATAAAGTATAGATCGGTCTCTAATTATATCGCAGAGAAATTAGAAGTCAGACATGAGTCGCCACAACTTATTGTAATAAAAAATGGTGCCGTCCAGCACCATTCTTCTCATAGTAATATTTCTGCTTCTTACGCAAATTCGTAATTACATTTACTTATTCACCTGCTTAGAGAAAGTCTTAAGCATATATCCTTGTTGTACTTGGTCTGTCAGTTTCATACCATTGATAATCGATAATTCTTCTAAGTCTTGAGCTGCTGCTCCTAATGATTGTAATGCGACCTTAAGCGTGCCTGCTCGATTAGTCGTTTTCATCTGCAGTCTTGTCGGTTCTACATTAATCTTAGATTGGTCTGTTAGCTTATTGAAGTTAGTCATGGTTCTCTTGAAGTAATTAGTATACTTATTAAAGTCATTCTTAGAACTGATTCCATGGAATACATAGATCACATTATTATACTGGATAAAATAACTGATTAGTCTAGTAGAAGGTGCCTGCTGAGTTCCTTGCTGTTGTTGCTGCGGGACTTGGTCTGATACCATCGCTACTGCTGGAAATCCATTAACTTGTGTCTTTGCAGATTCTACAACATTAAGATTATATTGCTTAACTGTTGCCTGTGCCGCAGCATCCAGACTCTGCTCCCCTGATAATGTAAATATCATTAATGCCTTGCCATCACTTGGAGCTATCTGCACTTGAGATGGAGAGTTAAACAACTGCCATCCTTGCGGATATGGAAACTTAAACTTAAGCTCGGGATGATAGAATACAGAATTCTCTGTAAAGCCCTGGCGAGGATCTTCTCCGTACACCATACCATCTATCATCATAAGGTAGTTCTCTCTATTAACCTTAAGCTTACTCCTATCTAAATCTGACTGCGCTACTTCAGATAACTGGTGTACTTTATTATATCTATTAGCTGGATTAGGGTGAGTAGAAAGAAAATCCGGGATCGATTGTCCAGACTTCTTCTGCAATCTATTTAATGTCTGAAAGAAATCTGCCATCTCATGACTATCATACCCTATCTCTGTCGAGTACTCTACACCTAACTCATCTGACTGGCTCTCATGATCTCTTCCAAACTTAAGAAATAGCAGCCCCATACCTTGTTGTGCTTCTCCTGCAAAATCTCTAAACTTTTCGCTCGCAATGACCCCTGCCATAAATCCTACCTGCGCCAGCATCTGCTGAGTCTGTTGCTTAGCGGAATGTCTTGCAGTAATGTGTCCTATCTCATGACCCAGTACACCCGCAAATTCTGCCTCATTATTAAAATGAGCCATGATGCCTCTTGTAAAGTACACATAACCACCTGGCACTGCAAATGCATTAACCACTGGGCTGTCTAATAGTCGGAAGCTATACTCTAAGTTAGGTCTGTGAGATATTGCTCCCATAGCCTTTCCTTTTTCATTTATAAAGTCTTGCAACTTCTGATCGTTATATAATCCAAACTGTTGTATGATTCCTGGATCAGACTGTTGGCCTAATGCGATTTCTTGGCTCTCTGACATTAACATAATCTCTTTCTTGCCGGTAACAGGATTCCGAGCGCATGCTGAGATAAGAATAAAGAGTAGTAGAATAGTAATAAGTCTAAAATATGCGTTTGTCATTATAGTTGATTATGAAATGAAGAAAATGGAGTATCTTCCGATATTATTAACAAAATGTTTCTTTCTGCTGATTATAAGTCGATCAATTTCTAGAAAGTTCAGTTATAAAGGTATAATTTAATGTTTTAATAACTTTTATCACGAGTGCATTTAAACCTGCGTACTAAGATTCCTTCTTTTTTCACACTACTTAACCTCTGTTGTGGTTTTGCAGCAATACTAATGGCGGACCTACGTGTCAGCTCTATGATGTTGTTGTTATGCATGTTTTTTGATGTAATAGACGGTGTAGCGGCGAGAGTGATGAATGTGCAGTCTCGCTTAGGTGCACAATTAGATTCATTTGCAGATTTAGTAAGTTTCGGACTGGCTCCTGCATTCTTGTATACACAACTTGTTCCCAGTGATAGATGGTTTTACTATATACCTGCATTTTTTATACTCATAGGAAGTACTCTACGCTTAGCCATATTTAACCTCAAGGTAGACACGAAGCACTTTGTAGGGTTGCCTACACCAGCGAGTGCATTTTTCTTAATTGGTCTATTTATTGGTATTGAATTCGAGAGCAATATCGTCCATGCGATGTTGCAGACCCCTTCGATTTATATTCTTATACCAGCAATTCTAATGTGTTTGAATTTGAGTAAGATTAAGATGTTTTCATTTAAGCAGATAGGTATTAACCAAGGGTATAATCTATTCATACTAGTATCATTAGTGACCTTCGTATTTCTATCTATGTATAACTTTAAACTCTCCATGCCTATAGCTGTTGTATTGTACGTAATATTGTCTTTAATTTACAGCTTCAAAATTCATAAATAGAAAATTTTCCAGAATGGCGATTATTATAACAGATGAGTGTATCAATTGTGGTGCCTGCGAGCCAGAATGCCCCAATACTGCAATATATGAAGGCGGAGTAGAATGGTCTATCAGTGACGGTACAAGCCTTACGGGAATGTACATGCTCGAAAACAATAAGGAAGTTAAAGCAGATGCACCTCAGAAACCTGTCGAAGATGACTACTATTACATATCTCCTGATAAGTGTACTGAATGCCAAGGATTCCACGAAGAACCGCAATGTGCTGCTGTATGCCCTGTAGATTGTTGTGTTCCTGACGAGGACCGAGTAGAGACCGTAGAGCAGTTACTTGCTAAGAAGGCTAATCTGCATATGTAAATCGGGGTATCTCATCAAAGTATAAATTCTTTCCGCAGAACTTTCATATTTCAGTTATGGGCATAAAAAAATCTTATCATTCGATAAGATCAATTTATCTATAATAATTACTGTGTAATTATCAAGCGAAAAGAGTCGCAACCCTTTTCTACTAATGCAAGTAAGATGTGTGAATTACACACCTAACCAACCTTCGTATTCTTCATCGTAACTTCTATTAATGACATTAGACACTTTTTTAGAGGCTGGTTTGAAGAGTTTGCTGATTAATGAAAATAATTTGTGCATGGGTAATTTTGTTTTATAATTTGCAATACATACTATTAGACGAAGCGAACAAGCAATAGGTTGGTATAAAAACCAAAATTTAACTTTTAATAAACAATTGACGCATTCCTGACTAATTGGGTACTACAAAAATACTGCAAAAACAACACCGAACAAGCACATATGATTAGTTTATTTAATATATAAGTGTTAAAGTATCAAAACCCTTAGTGGTAAACCCGTAGTCCTTTCTCATTTTGACTATAGAACAGAAATAAAGTTTCAATCAATTGGAATAATCGGCTACTGGATTTTGCTAAAACACACTTCCTATCTTGTCATTCCATATTAGATTTTTTAGCTATTATTGTATTATGATTTTTTCCTATATGTTTAGATTTATCGCATTGCTCATTTTGCCTTTCTTACTCGTGACTTCATGCAAGCCCTCTTCTACTTCTATATCTGAATCTATACAAGATATCTCATGTGCCCAAGCAGCACAATTGCACAAAGAAGGATATAAATATATAGACATAAGAACGACTGACGAGATAAAAGCACAAGGACAAATAAAAGGATCACAGCATATAGATTATAAGGCTGCAGATTTTGATAGTAAAATTGCGGCATTAGATAAGAATCAGAAGTATATCGTCTATTGTGCCGGTGGAGGCAGAAGTGGTCGGTCTAAGAAAATATTTCAAAAGCATGGATTGACGATAGCTAACATGGAAGGTGGCTATAATCAATGGGCAAAAGAGAATAAATAATATTTAATATCAAAATCTCAGATGCTTAACGGAAGGTATCCTGAGTTATAAAAATGACAACAATGAAAAATCTATTACTATTAGTTTTCTTATTCCTAAGTTACCAGACGGTGAAAGCTCAGAAGATGGACTTCTGGTTAGATGTAGGACTAAAAGCACAATATGGTGCCTCTATGCTATACAACAGCGCTATTGCAAATGATGACAACTGGGATTATACAATAACTACCAGTTCTAAGTTAGGTGGTAAGCTCGGAATTAACTGGAACTATACTGGAATATCTCTCGATGTCATGGTCGGTAAGCATAAGGGAGTGTACCAGAATCTTACAACCCCTACTAGCCCAGATCAGGAAATAAGTATGAGTACTGTGGATCTATATCTACTGTTCAGAGATGCAAGACAGAAAGGTTATGTAGAGATAGGTCCTAAAGTATCTCTTGTCGGAGATGTCAAAAATAACCCCGTAGGTGGCGCTTCTGAAATTGTAAACTCAGAGTATTACAATTCTATGCCATTGGCTGCAGTAGTTGGATTTGGTACATATATATTAGGAAATGACGGAAGATTTAGCGGGATATTAGGACTTAGATTCGAGTACGGATTCTCTAATGCAGTTACTGATCTTGGATCTTCCAGAGAAAGATTACCATCAGACAGACAGCCTGTTAATTATATGGGAGATCCCAGTTCTACTAATCCAATATTTGCAGGATTGGTATTCGAATTTAACTGGGGAATCGGTGGTGTCGGACAAGCAAGATGCGGAGAGAAGTCTAAGTTTGTATTCTTTTAAGGATTACGACATATCATAAATAAAAGAAACGCTTTCCTTCTTTGAGGAAAGCGTTTTTCTTTTTTAAAATACCTTTAACATCACCCTTTGATATTTAGACAATTAATTGTCATCTATCCCCTATCTGAATGTCATATATTTTCTATTTTCTTCTAATTTATTAGCTGATAGTTTACAATTACAGTTCTTAGGATTGACTTTAGAAAATTGTGACCTACCGCTTTCTCATCACCATATTACTCAATGCTCATGTACGGACATAAAAAAAAGCGTCTCACTTCGTTAAGTGGAACGCTTTTTTAATAAAATACCTTTAATAACACCCTTTGATATATAGACAGATAATCAGGGCATTACCCCTATCTCATTGTCATTTATTTTCTATTTTCTTTTAATTTTTTAGTTGATTTCTTACAATTACTGTCCTTAAGCTTGACTATAAAATATTACCTTTCGCTTTCTCATCATCATATTACTCAATGCTCATGTACGGACATAAAAAAAGCGTCTCACTTCGTTAAGTGGAACGCTTTTTTAATAAAATACCTTTAATAACACCCTTTGATATATAGACAGATAATTATGGTCTTACCCCTACGTTGAATTAGACCAAACATGGAGTAATTGATAGATATTTATTTTTATATACTTTAGTTGTTGATTATCAGAGACAAGCGAGCAAAGCCAGAACGATCTTTTTTAGTATATAAAGTTTTATAATACGAAATTTTGGCTTCCAATTCTGCATAACTGGTTGGTGTGGCTTACGCTTAGTCTTTTTGCTGATGTCTATTTTCTTATCTGTTTAGGGTTCTACTCTTGAATTGATAAGGGAAATACTTCAGATCCTCATAAGAAAAGAAGGCAGGAACACGGATTATACTGATTATTAGATTGCACAGATTATTTTAAGACGTAATAGAATATGATGAATGTTTTGGATCGAGTTGACATATCGATCATCTGTAGTAATTGCATAATACTTAAGGTCTCAATAGTGTACCGCATAACCGTGGAATGATCCGTATATTGACTCGTGAAGTCATAGACTTATAATAAAGTTAATCAAGTTGCCATCAACCATTATAATGTTGAACTATAGAATTCATGTATTGTATTTAGCTCTCCTGATGTTCATGATTACTATGTCCTGTAAGACAATCCCTTTTGAGGAATACAAGACAATATCATTCGAAGAAATAATTTCATTAAAGAAAATAAATAATGAGCTTGAAGTAATTCTCATTGACTTGCGTGATAAAATTATAAAAGATCAAAGTGAAATAAATTTAGAATATTACTGTTCTGAATTTAGGCTTAAGTCAGCAGATACAATATATCGAAAGGTGGTAAAAGCGACACCTTCTATAGATGAGCGAATGTTACAAGTCCTATATCAAAATATACCATTAAATATTGATCATTCAAATTTCGAGCAGTATTCAGAAATTGATTGTCATGACCTGGAGCAGATGATTGACACATTAAAACATAGAGATCTGCAGGTACGCATTAAGACTAAAGATATTAGCCGAGAATACTTCCGAAAAATAAATAGAGAAAATGCCGAAATAGTAAAAGCCATTCTTAAGAAATGTGGCTTGGTAGAAGACTATAGTCATGAGCTTTGGCTTTTTATACAACATGCACCATACGAGATGCAGGTCAGATATTATGAAGACCTCAATATCTTTTATAAAAACGGAATCATTTCTGCGCCAGAGATTGCTCTGTTAAGAGACAGAATATTATTGCAGTCAGGATATCATCAGGAATATGGTTCTCAGCTTAACGAAGAAACTAATTACAAAATATATGATTTCGAAAATGTAGATTCCTTAAGAAAGGAAATGGGCATGGTTCCATTAGAGGAATATATCGAAATATTATGGGGTTCTGATTGGAAAAAATCTCACTAATGTTATCACAGAAGATTTAACTACTATAAGGTTTCATTTAAGACATACAAACACAAAAAAAGCGTCTCACATCTTTAAGTGGAACGCTTTTAATAAAATACCTTTAATAACACCCTTTGATATAGAGACAGATAATATGTGTCGTACCCCCATCTCATATCAGAAAAAATAACCATATTAAATAGATAATTCTTTTCACATGTATTATTCATTGCTAATCAGTCAAATACAAAACCATCCATGCTTATTCATTTATTCGAAAGTAGGAGTTTTATTTTTCATAATTTATGAATTAATCAAAAACAAAACGGTATTAATCATGTTACAATCACATGAAAACATACAAACTGTATAGAACACAGAGGCTTAACGTGGATATGGCGACTGCATGGAAATTCTTCTCAGACCCTAATAACTTAGATGAACTAACGCCTAAGAATATGGGCTTTAAGATATTAAGTGATGAGCCGATTGCAAGTATGTATGAAGGTCAGACTATACATTATAAGGTAGCTCCTATTCTAAATATCCCATTGACATGGCATACCAAAATTACAAATGTAGATGAGCCGAGAAGCTTCACTGACCAACAGATGAGAGGCCCTTACAAGCTTTGGAAACATAAGCATACATTTCAAGATATGGGAGACCATGTTATTATGATAGATGAGTTAGAGTACGCCATAGGATACGGCATCATAGGTGACATCGCTTATAAGCTATACGTCAGAAATCGTCTTGAAGAAATATTTGACTATAGATACGAAAGAACTGAAGAAATATTCAATCATAAAGATTCTATAATTGATATAAATGATTCTGCTTTTAATGAAGCTCCTCCGACAAGGCCACCATCTACATCTGTTTTCGCAAAAATTTCTTGAGCATTAGCAGGCTTTACACTACCTCCATATAGTATAGATATACTTTGAGCTACATCTCCGTATTTATTGGATATTAAAGATCTTATGTGAGCATGCATTTCTTGAGCTTGCATTGGTGACGCCGTTTTACCTGTACCTATAGCCCATATGGGTTCATATGCTATGACGATGGATTCCATAGCATCTGCACTTAGATGGAATAGACTTTTCTCTAATTGAGACTGGACATAAGTTTCATGACCTCCTGCCTCTCTTACTTCTAATGGCTCGCCACAGCAGAATATAGGAGTTATCCCAGCAGACAAGCATCTGTCGACTTTCTCTCTCAGAATCTCATCAGTCTCATGATTATACTGCCGACGCTCAGAGTGCCCTACCAAGCAATGGCTAATCCCTATAGATGATAGCATGGACACAGATACCTCACCTGTATAAGCACCACTCTCATTCTGATGGCAATTCTGCGCTACAATAATAAGCTTAGAAGACTCTGCTATTTTATTATAGGACATAAGATATGGAGCTGGAACCGCCGTCATCACCTTATCTGGAGATACATCTGCTGCAGACATTAGTGATCTTACTAATGCTTCACCTTCATTATAATTCATGTTCATTTTCCAATTTCCAGCTGCGATTTTATCTCTCATGATTATAGCTTTTAAGTAACTTTAGGTTTTTATACCATTTAAATTTTAAGGTGTCGGATAAGATTATAAAAGAGAATTTGTCAAGATTAAGGTAAAAAACGCAGTCATAGCCGTAATTACCGCCGTGGGCGGCACAGGTAATGAAGAGTGTTTTTAACGAAGAGATTGACTAATTCTATTATTATATAACCTACATTCTAATATTTGAATGGTATTAATGTGATTACAAAGGCCAAAAGTACGATATAACTATCATAGAGTGAAAAATGAAAACCCATATATACACCGAGACATCAGCTGGTTAGCATTTAACTACAGGGTACTCCAGGAGGCTAAGGATATCAACGTCCCACTACTGGAAAGACTTAATTTCTTATCGATATATTCTTCTAATCTGGATGAGTTCTTCCGAGTGAGAGTAGCCAATCATAAGAATCTAATACTGGCTGGTAAGAAGACTTTTAAGAAATTAGAATTCTCACCTAAGCAGATATTGAGTGAGATACTCAGTATTGTCAACAAGCAACAGAGAGAATTCAGCGACATATTCCATAATCAGATCGTCCCAGAACTGAAGACAGAAGGAATGGACATCCTCCGTGCTAAGAAACTTAACGAAGAACAGTTAGTATTTCTTAAGGCATATTTTGACGATAATATTCTTCCTTATATACAACCCGTATTACTTCAGGAGGATAAGATCAGACCGTTTCTGATGGACGGAGCGTTATACTTATCTATCTACATGAAGAGCATGATCAAAGGAGATAAGCAAAAGTATTATGCGATTATAAAAATTCCCTCGGAGATCTTAGGTCGGTTCATTGTTCTCCCAAGTTCTTCGCCTGACAAGAAAGATATTATTATCATCGATGATATTGTACGATATTATATCAATGAGATATTTCCAGGCTTTGCGATTATAAATAGTTTCTCGATTAAGCTTACGAGAGATGCCGAGCTATACATAGATGACGAATATGGTGGCGACCTGGTAGAGAAAATCAGAAAAAGCATTAAGAAGAGAAATGTAGGCAGTGCCTCAAGATTGGTATATGATAGAGAGATGCCTAATCACATGTTAGAATACCTGATGGTTGTATTTAACCTCAATCAGATGGATCTGCTAAAGGAAGGTAGGTATCATAGTAATTCTGATTTTATGGATTTTCCAAAATTCAAAATGAATCATCTGAAGAATATTCCACTCGAACCCATCATCTACGAACCACTCGAAGGTCGAGGCAACATATTCAAATCAATAGAGGAAAAAGATCACCTATTGTACTATCCTTATCATAGTTATAATTCTGTTATACAATTCTTTGAGCGGGCAGCTGTAGACCCTAAGGTCACACACATCAAGGTATTCCAATATAGAGTAGCTAAGAAATCTCTGATAATGGATGCACTGATGAAAGCAGCTAAGAATGGGAAACAGGTCACGGTATTCGTAGAGGTTAAGGCCAGATTCGATGAAGAGAATAATATGGACTGGGGAGAAAAACTCGAAGATGTAGGAGTAAGAGTTCTATACAGTATGCCTGGCATCAAGGTACATTCTAAGATCGCTCTTGTCAGACGTGTGGTCAAAGGCGAAGAACAAATGTATGCCTATCTTTCCAGTGGGAACTTTAATGAGAAGACAGCTAAGTTATATTGTGACTTTGGTTATTTCACCAGTCACAACAAAACCATCAAAGAGATCCTTAATATATTCAAGTACGTAGAAACTAAGATCGAACCTAGTAAGAACTTTAAGGTACTCGGTGTGGGGACATTTAATCTCAAGAAGAAATTTATAGATCTGGTCAAAGCAGAAATAGCAAATGCCGAGGCAGGAAAACAAGCCTACATTACTCTCAAGATGAACTCGCTGCAGGATGACGAGATGATTAACTTACTCTATAATGCCAGTCAAGCTGGTGTGCAAGTTAAGCTAATCGTCCGAGGTATTTGCTGCTTAGTAGCTGGGATCAAAGGCATCAGCGATAACATAGAATGTATAAGTATTGTAGATCGATTCTTAGAGCACGCTAGAGTTTATATATTCTGTAATGATGGAGAGGAGCTGATCTATATATCTTCGGCTGACTGGATGGTTAGAAACTTACATCATCGTATAGAAGCCGCATTCCCTATAGAAGACCCAGAGCTTCAGGACTTCATTAGGACGATTATCAATGTCCAGCTTAATGATAATGTAAAATCAAGATATCTACACTTCAAAAATACAAACGAGTATAAACGTAACGATGGCCTACCAGTAAGGTCCCAGTATGATACTTATTATTATATTAAGAGGAGGGAAGAAAATAGACAGGTCTAAATGTACATATGAAAATAGAAAATAGTCAACCGACTGATATAGTAAGAATATTCGAATTATATAAAATTGCTACTGAGTATATGAAATCTAAGGGTCAAGTGTATTGGCCAGTATTTCAGAAAAAATTAATCGAGAACGAAATCGAAGAAAGGCGGCAGTGGAAATTATCGATAGATGGAAAAATAGCTTGTATCTGGGCAGCTTCTTTGCATGATAAATTAATATGGGCAGGCCATACTCAAGAACCATCTGTATACATACATAGAATAGCCACTAACCCTGAATTCCGTGGCCAGAATTTAGTCCAGAAACTGGTAACTTGGGCTAATGCATATGGCCTCAGTCAGAACCTCCTATACATAAGATTAGATACCGTCGGCTTAAACAATGGACTGATCAATCACTATCAAAAACATGGATTCGACTTTTTAGGTGCTAAAGCACTTAAAGACACAACTGGACTCCCTGATCATTATCAAGAAGGTGAAGTTTGTTATTTCCAGAAAGCGATTTTGTAAGAATGTAAGCTGCTATCAAGTTAAAACCAAATCTATACAAATCTTATATCAAGGAAACTTAGGAAACTTATCAAAGTCAGGATCTCGCTTTTCTAAGAATGCATTTCTACCCTCTTCTGCTTCTTCCGTCATATAGCCAAGCCGAGTTGCCTCACCTGCAAAAATTTGTTGACCTACCAGTCCATCATCTACCAGATTAAAAGCATACTTTAGCATCTTAATCGCCATCGGGCTTTTCTTTAGAATTTCCTGAGCCCAATTGAACGCTTCATCTTCGAGGTCTGCATGTGATACGACAGCATTGACCATACCCATATCGAAAGCTTCCTGAGCAGAATAATTACGACCTAAGAAGAAGATCTCTCTGGCTCTCTTCTGACCGACTTGTCTGGCTAGATATGCAGATCCATAGCCCGCATCATAACTGGCAACGTCAGCATCTGTCTGCTTAAATATTGCATGTTCCTTACTCGCTATCGTCAGATCACACACGACATGCAGACTATGGCCTCCGCCGACTGCCCAGCCTGGAACCACTGCTATCACTGCTTTATTCATAAATCTGATCAGTCTCTGCACTTCTAATATATTCAGTCGAGCGACACCATCATCACCCATATATCCAGTCTTGTCTCTCACACGCTGATCTCCACCGGAGCAGAACGAATACACCCCATCCTTCGGGGACGGTCCTTCCGCAGATAGTAGTACCACTCCGATACTCGGGTCCTCACGGGCATCTGTCAGCGCAGCATATAATTCGAAGACCGTCTTAGGACGAAATGCATTCCTAACCTCTGGTCTATTAAATGCAATTCTGGCAACACCTTTTCTTTTCTTATAAGTGATGTCTACATAATCATATGTCGTAATCCACTCTGCGCTTAGTGCCATAGTATTCTTTTTTCTTTTTTGTCTAATGTAAATTCAAATATATCCTTATTAACCAAAAAGTGAGATGGTTGTTACAACTTCACAATCTTTTTTGTGAACTTACCGATATCAGTATACATGCTTATCATGTATATACCTCCATTTAAGTTTTTCAAATCCAGTCTACTTTGTGGTTCATCATGAGTCTGCACTACTCTTCCTTGAGTATCTGTGATATCGATCTTTTGGATATCACTATCTGATTCGATATACAAAAATTCTGAAACCGGATTAGGAAATAAATTGAAGTTCGACTCTGTATAATTAGCTGTAGATACAGATCTATCATAGATTATCTCGTAAGTATAAATTTCAGAAGTACAAGACTCAAAATAGGGTTTCATGTTCCAATCAAAAAAGTAATACAATTCTGTGTTCGAGTTATCTAATTCTACAAATCCAGCTAAGTGAGCATTAGTATCGTTCGTATTTTGAATGATATGGAGAGCAGGTGAAATCTGACCTATGTTAGATAGATTGTATTCCTCACCAGTTAACAATTCATAATTACCAGCAGGTAATAAGACATCTATAATAATCGTGTTGTATCCCTGTGTTAGCAGTATATTCCTGCTATATAGGGTGTCTAAATTATCAGATATCAAGAGAATTCTTCTTAAACCAGCCACCTGAGCATACACTCTACAATCTTGTAAAACTATCGGGAACAATACTTCAAATTTTTGGCTGTAAGCAATATCTGGACTACCATAAAAAAGAGACAAAGTATCAGCAATAGGCCCTGCCTGAATAGTCGGAACATCTATAATTCTATCCACCGTAAAGTAAAAATTAGTATCTCTATCTAATTCTGATACTTCTAAATCAGCAGTTGAACCGAGTATTATATTACTGATGGAATCTTGATACCAAGTGATGTTATCGACTCCTACGGTTAGAGTAGTATCCGCAATCACACCTCTGATGGTATCGCTAATATTTTGCAACTGGAAATCAACTATCTCAACTATTAAGGTATCAGAATAGCTATCAGGGCAATCTTCATCTACAAACACAAAATACTCACCAGATTCTCTAATTTCTATATCATCTGTAGTCATACCGGAACTCCATATAAAATCATTAGTGCTATTGTGTCTCAGAGGTAATACTGAGCCTTCACATAATTCTATATCGCCACTTAGAGACAATTTGGCATTTGCTAATTCGACAATTTCTCTATCTTTTACTTGTACAATTTGGCTTACATTTCTGCAATCAGTAGAAGATTTTGCACTATAATAATTTGCGGCATCTACTGCGATAAAGTTAGTTTGCTCTCCAGTATTCCATTGCCAATCGGATTTACTTAGAGGAAGACTAAGTACGATAGTATCCATGTCACAATCTATCCGCAGATCATCATAATCAATGATGCCCAGTTCCTCAATACAACTCCCTTCGGTAATCACATAATGCTTATCGATTGTCAGCTCACTGAAGACCTCTCGCATTCCTGAAGGCCATAGACATACTAAAGAATCAATTTCTTGATAACTACCTAATCCAAAATTGACATTTAAGGAGTTGGTAATTCCATAGCCTACACCTGAATTAAGCCATTGCGTCTGTATGCCCCAGGGACCATATAATTGCAATTTAGCGCCAATAGCAGATCTATTACTTGCAGTTCCTGATAGTGAAAATGTCGCATAGTGATTCCCACCACCCATATTGACCCAAAGCTCATCTTTAGGATTCAGGTAACCTACTAATACATCTGTATAGCCATCTTCATTGACATCCCCTAAAGCAAAAGTGGCAGCTCTTTTTGTACCAAACGGATTGGTAATAATTTGAAAATTTAGGTCTCCTTTGTTATTGAGAATGTAATCATCTACGCCACCGATTATAATATCCTGCAAGCCATCATTATTGAGATCCTCTATGCTGACCTGTAGATCGGGTGTATCGATAGAGTCTATTCCGTCAAATAATCCATGCCTCTCAAATGATTGTCCATCTATATTTTCTAATATGTAATGTGCTGCAGTGTGACTAATCACGACAATATCCATGTCACCATCATTATCCAAATCTCCTGCATCTACAGCCCAAGATTGCTCCATATAATCGATACCGTACGATACCCCTGACTCTATAAATCTTCCATTCTCATTTATATATAATTCGTCTCTAATGTTAGGATCAGTATCTCCATCGACGACACACTTAGCGACATATAGATCTTGGTCATCATCATTATCGACATCTACCCATATAGCTGAATAATTCCCATAAGACCCTGTAGGTATATCTTGGAAATCATTCCATTCTTGTGGTAAAAGATTGCCCTCTCCATCATTCATCATCACATAATTAGAACCTTCATCATGTGTCATGTATGCGTCCAGCCATCCATCATTATTAATATCAAAGAGATTACCACCCTGACTGAAAAAACTAAGATCACTGACCTTAGCTATTGTAGGTTTTCCTAAGCCTTCCGATCCATTCGCAATCGCAACGCCATTATAGAATCCCGCATTGAGAATATCATTATGACCTGAATTATCAAAGTCCCCTACATTCAGTGTATAAGCATCTGACCCTATCGGATTACTCTGTGGCGTGTGTGAATAGAAAGTTCCCTCATCTAATTGGATATGGTAAATGAATTCTTTATTAGAATCAATTTGTATGATATCATCTCTGAAATCACCGTTAATATCAGCAACAGCAGTTGCGAGACTACTTCTTGTCGAGAGCGTGGTAATAAGATCACTTTCTTTAATAAAAACGATGGGATCTTGAGCCAATATATCAATGGAAAACAGAACAATTAAGCCCAGAAAAAGACACTTCATATATATGGAGAAAGGAGGCATTAAATATTCTTTTACTCTCATTATCAATAATTTATAAATTTAAATAATTTTACATACAATTGATCTGAAAGTGTATAGATAATCCGCTCCATGTCTTTAAATAATTTATGGCGAATATTCCAATTCCTAAAGTTTTACTTTAAGGCTAAGACGCTATATAACATACATTCACCTTACCTATACGAGCTACTGGTCAAAGTGTCAGATTTAGATAAAGAATACTATAATCTGGAGGAGGTAGAGCGAATTAGAACCTCATATTTATACAATCATACCCAATTAGAAATCAATGACTTAGGTGCAGGTAGCTCAAACAAAAGTCTAAGTAAATCTATATCTCAAATAGCGAAGAATTCCAGCTCTGGAGTCAAAAAATGTAGGTTCCTATATAATCTCATTATTTACTTTAAATCAAAAAATATTCTCGAATTAGGCACTAATCTGGGATTAGCGACTGCCTACATGAAGTATGGAAGACCCACTTGCCAACTGACCACTATTGAAGGAGACTCTAACTTATGGAAGTATAGTCAACTCACATTCAATAAGTTACGAATAAATATTAACAGCCTAAATGACTCATTTTCTAACTTCTTCTCAAGCCAAAAAGCGAGCTTAGACAATTATGACTTTTGCTATATAGATGGTAACCATACATTCGAGGGAACCTTGCAAGCATATCATGCTCTTAAGCCGCAAGCAAATCACGAGAAAGTCCTTATTTTCGATGATATATACTGGTCTAAGGGTATGCACCAAGCATGGGAAGAGATCAAAGAATTGTCTCAGAAATGCTACACAATTGACATATTTCAGTTTGGAATCGTCATTTTTTCAAATAAGGTGAAGCAAAAAGAGCATATAAAATACCTACCTTGGAAATACAAACCATTCAGCACAGGATTGATGGGTTAGAATAATTTTAAAAAGAGGCTTTAAACTAAACTAATGAAGAAAATACTAATCGCTAATAGAGGTGAGATTGCAGTAAGAATAATGAGAACTGCGAGGCGCATGGGCATAGCAACTGTAGCTGTATATTCTGATGCAGATAAGGACGCCTTACACGTAAAGTCTGCAGATCAAGCAATCCATATAGGGCCTGCAGCATCAGCCGAATCATACTTAGTACAGGAAAAGATAATAGAGGCCGCTCGATCTACTGGTGCCGATGCTATCCATCCGGGATATGGTTTCTTATCTGAGAATGCATCGTTTGCCAGTAAGGTCAAAGCCGCTGATATAAAGTTCATAGGTCCATCGGAGGAATCTATTAATGTCATGGGTAGCAAGCTGGAAGCTAAGGCAGCAGTTAAGAGCTTTGATATTCCTCTGGTACCTGGTACAGATCATGCGATCGTCGATATACAAGAAGGTAAGAAGATAGCGGCTAAGATAGGCTGTCCAGTCCTAATTAAAGCCTCTGCAGGTGGAGGCGGAAAAGGCATGAAACTCGTCAATCATATCGATGAATTTGAAGAGCAGTTTAATCTCGCTAAGAGTGAAGCGAGATCATCATTTGGTGATGATGCTGTATTCATAGAGAAGTATATTTCTTCGCCTCGGCATATTGAGTTTCAGGTATTATTCGATCAGCATGGTAAAGGTATCCATGTATTAGAAAGAGAATGTAGTATCCAACGGAGACATCAGAAAGTCATAGAAGAAACGCCAAGTCCTAAGGTAGATGCAGCACTAAGAAAAAAGATGGGCCTTGATGCTGTTAAGGTTGCTAAGTCTTGTAATTACGAAGGTGCCGGTACCGTAGAATTTATCATGGATGCTGAAGGCAAGTACTTCTTTCTGGAGATGAATACAAGGCTACAAGTGGAGCATCCTGTGACTGAGATGGTATCAGGAATAGATCTTGTAGAATGGCAGATTAGGGTAGCAGATGGCGAACATCTAACACTCAATCAAGAAGATATAAAAGCGAATGGACATGCCATAGAACTCAGAGTATATGCAGAAGACCCTATGAATAATTTCTTGCCATCTATCGGAACATTGGAGTCGTTCGATATACCTACAGGTGAAGGTGTTAGAGTGGACACGGGATTCGAGTCAGGTGATGAGATTCCTATCTATTATGACCCTATGATTGCTAAGCTGATTGCACATGATGTGAATAGACCATTAGCCATACAAAAGATGCAATCTGCCATCAATAACTTTCACATAAAAGGTATAGAATCTACGCTTAAGTTTGGGCACTTTGTGTTAGCACATCCAGAATTTATTAATGGAAAATATGACACTCACTTTGTCGGCAACTACTGGAATCAGAATGAAGAGGCTGAGCTTAGTGATATAGAAACTGTAGCGGGGTTATTAGCTCAGCATCATTTCGAAAAGTATAAGAGCAGTATTCGATTGCCACAAGGAACTAGTTAATTCTACTTGTCCCTTGTCCGATCTCTATAGTGCATAAGAAGCCGCATATAGTTTTCTTTCCACTGCAGCTTTGTTAGATTTATTAAAATGATCGACTAACTCTATGATAATGTATGTTTTAGAAAGCCATGCTGTGCAATCGTTCCACTCATGAGAGCGATTGCTCAGCACGGGCGAAGCACAAACCTGTCGTGGGAGCATTGACCGAAGAGAAAATACCAACTTAACGGATCGACAGTACCCAGCGTAGGCAGTAGCCTATATTGTGGTTATAGCTTGTAAGGTGACTTATTTTTTGTAAATTTTAATATTTCTTTTATGACTTCATCAGGTTTTTCTTCATGAGGCAGTAAAGAGGCATTTTTAATGGTAACAAACTCAGTTTCACAGCTAAATTGATTTAGCATTTGTGTTCCTAATTCGATAGGAAATGTTTTATCATCTTCACCCCATACGAATAATATTCTTGAGTTTATTTCTTTGTGTAAGTTTTTGAATTCATCAACTAATTTCCAGTCAATTCCTTTTAGATATTTAAATGCTCCTTTTGCTCTACTATTCGAACTGATAACGGGGTTTGTATATGGTAAAATATTTGAGTCAAAATCTAACATTGATTTATCCGAAAATAATTCTCTAAATCCCATGGGTGATTTGACAAACCATTTATGTCTCAACAAAATTCTAATAATAGTTGGCACCATTGGCAATAGCCCTATTTTTTGATACAAAGTAATCCACGGTGGTCGATGATTAGGAATTTCTGTATTAAAGATTATAAGGCTTTCAATTTTTTCTTTCTCTTTTAGTGCTATATATCTTGAGATTGTCGCTCCAGAATTATGAGCTACTAAACTATACTTAGTTATTCCAATTTTATCTAACAACTTTATAATGTATCTCGCTTGAGATTTACTATTGAAATCCGTTTTGTCCGTCCATTCGCTATCTCCAAGTCCAGGTAAGTCTAAAATATGACATCTAAAATAATTGGAGAGTTTTGGAATTAATTTTCTCCAAGTATATCCGTGGGTTGGGAAACCATGTATAAAAACTAAATTATCTCCTTTTCCAATTTGCCTTAAGCCTATTGAAACATCTTCAATTTCAACCTTTTGAAGCACTAAACTAGTGTATGTGTCGATGTATTTCATTTTCTTCTTATGCCACCTAACGGAATTATGATATGCTACGTGTCCCTAATGGTATGCCATCATCATCAGCATGTGTTCACGATTGGCGTTCTTTTTTTGTCTCATTAATTTTCTTAATTTACAAGGTCTTTTTGAGGGCTTCCTTACAGCTCTTTGTTGCATTTAATAACATCCTGTCCAGTCTCTGAATGAGCTCAATATTAAGATACAAATTCTTCGTTAGCTTGAGAAATAATTTCGCTGTGGAGAAAGCCTTAGCTTGATATGTAAACGTTTTGAAGGTGCCGATTCTGAAGGATAATTACTCACTGCATAATCTCATCCAAAGTGTACCATTAAATCTCACGTAAAGTGCACCACTTTCAATAAGGGTAATGATTATTGAAGTCTTCGTATAAAAATGCCGAAGAATGAGAAACACAAGAATCATCGATATGCAACAAAAATAAATAATAAGACTCTACGATTTAGGTCACTCACAACGAAGTATATCTCGTCAGTTGGGGATTCATTCGTTTGCATTTTTTGCCCACTCAATTGCTCCTTTAGTTTCCTGCCAGTTTTCCGCGTTGAATTGACAGTAATAATTTGCTTCTTCTTCGCTACCTAATGAGTACATTGCCCGCAATTTTGATCTCTTATCTAATTTATTTATTACAAATTGATTACGTTCAATAGCTTCCTTAAGTAAGTTGATTGACTTTAATGAGTTCCCCGATTTGATAAATTCGTATAATGCATTATTGAACATTAAAAATATACCGTCGTCATCTTTATATGCTTTTGAATGTTGTTCATATTTTAGATATTGTTTGGCTTCTAATAAACGTGATGACAGTATATACCTTACTCCTTGATTATCATTAGGATTAAGCTCAAGCAAATATTCTGTTAATCGTATTGATTCGTCTACGTTTCCCGAACTATACTCGCATTCTGATAAGTTAAAAATACAAGTCATATATGGTCTTGTTTCGAATATCATCCAAAAGTGACCTTTATTTTCTTCTTCATATTTCCCCCCAAATATCTTCTTTCCAATTTCTATTCCTTTGAGATAATATTCCTTAGCCCTATTTATATTGTTCTGTTTTTCCCCTAAGTATTGAAATGCAAGAATGCAGTCTTTATCTAATTTAAGAGCTTCCTCAGCTAATTTTATACCCTTTGTTTTTGAAGAATCGTAAGCCTGATAGACCATATCTTCAGCTTTTTCTCTTGAGTTTAATACTTCTTCAGGAAATTCGGGTATTCCTTCCGACTGATATTTATTTAAGAACTGATTGATTTCTTCTTCACTCTTGAAGTCTTGCGTTTCTAAGAGTCTTTGCAAATCCCTCATTACTTTGTTTTGCTTCATCTTTTTTTATTTGTTATTATCTATCTTCTGTCTAACGGAGAACGAAATGTCGTCGTCTCTACGAGGTACGAATAGATATGAGATCATATCTATGGTTAGTTCCTGGCATTCACTTTTACGAGAACTTCCTTTGGAGATAATATTGAAAGTTTACTTTGTTTAAATCCCTTAATATCTCTGGTAACTATAATTTTTTGTTTTGACTCCACAGCACAAAAATTTTGCACACCGTCTTCAAAATCTTTAAAAAGAGATTCAGAAGCCTTTTTAATCGTGGACTGTCCTACATTTTCAACTGTAACCAATTCAAGTATCATTTTAATCTTTTGTCGAGCACTTCTGATTCCTTCAAATTTTTCAACAATACAGTTTGTATCGCTAATTGTAACTGAAGATACACAAAGTTCAATTGACTTTTGTGAAGATAATTCCATAATTTCTGCAATATCCTCGCTAAATGGTTCTCTGTCCAGTAGCAGGTCAAGAATTACATTTGTATCTAAATATATTTTCTTCATCTCAAATGTTTTTCAATCAATGCTTCTTGTAACATGTCTTTATAAGATCTGTTCTTATCAGGATCTTTAACTGATCCTTTTAGTTCTCTTACAATTTTACTAAACTTTGTCTTTTTATCTTTTGATCTGATTGTTGCTAATGACTTTAAATATTCTTCAACTATGTTTGATAAACTTCTTTCTTGAGTCTTGGCGTATTCTTTTGCATTCTTTATTACATCTTGTTCAACTGTAAGTGTTAATTTGGTTTGCATACGTGCTTTTTTATACGTCTAATATACAATTTTATGCTAAACAAGTCAAGTGTTACACTTTAATCTTTTTAGAAAATTTTGGTTGGAACTAACGAACAAGTATAGGGATCGTATACGGCAGCACATGACTAAAATTAAGCAAAATAAATCACGCTAATATCATCAGCTTTTAATTTACCTTAGTGAATTTTAATCGTGTATGACATCCTTATACTGTGTAATATCAAGGCTCCACTATAGAAATGCAAGCAACTTTTCTAATGTTGAACTTAAGCAATCCAACAATCTTCAAGATCTAACTCACCGAACCATCAACAGCTCAATTTTCCCAAAGTGTTTAGCAATAGAAGATTCAGAATTCATAACTCTAAAAATCCAAGAACTTAAATATCATGCGAGCTGTCTCACGAAGCAGTGAAGAAAATCATCCTCCAAAATTGCTGCTCTGGACAGACAAAAGTACTGCATCCATTATCTCTAAAAATAAGAACTATAACATCACAAAATGCAGATACGAGAACGTATTCCAGTCAGATACAGTTCGATGCGATTTCTACTAATTCTGCGAGCTGAATATCTTCTATATCGTTGCTCACAGGTTTTATTATTGGTTTGAATCCGAGTGCACCCATAGCTTTACTACCAACATAACACAACCTCTCGATAGGTGTGAAGTCATCTGATGATCTACCATTCCTGCTTAACCGTAGATCGATCAATGTATTTCCAAATTTATCTGGTAAAGAATCTGATAGCAACCCTGGCAATTTTTAAATGTATCGGGATTAATACCATTTAAACATTAGAATGTCGGAAATATTATAATAGAATTAGCCAATCTCTGCGTTAAAAATACTCTTCATTACCTGTGCCGCCCACGGCGGCAGCTACCGCTATGAGTCAGCCCACCCACTTTCGTGGTTCACTTTTTTCGAATATTATCATACTCGATTCGTCTGCAACGAAATCATTCGTTCATGCCTTAATCTTAACAAATTCTATTCTATAATCTTAACCGACATCTTAAAATTTAAATGGTATAAGATAGGGAATGAATAAATTCGCTCTCCCACCGTAGCTGACTTCAAAGGCATCATTATCGGTGCAAGATCTATTTCTTCTGCATCGAAATCTTTCGCTCATGCCTTGATCTTAACAAATTTAATTCAGAATATTACACGACATTTCAAAATATAAATAGTACTGATTGATCACTAATACTCGGACTGGGTTAGCCCTCTATTAACCTGACTAATTACGATTAGTTAATAAAACGTGTTACCAAAACTACTAAATTTGTGTTATGTAGCATTAGCTTACCGACAATTGAGATAAGCGCTAAATTCATAATAAAAGCTAACAAAGAATATTTCAAATATATAAAACATAAACGATGAAACAATTAATTTTTTTACTGCCTTTATTATTTATCTCATTTGCAAGATGTAATGATGCGAATCACTTAAAAGTAAAGACTAATATTTTAGATAGTTCAAATACGTCTGAACATACAAAACAAAATAATCAAAAAATAATATCAGATGAGCTAAGTAAAACTTCTATTAAGCAAGTTAGTAAGAGTCCCAAAATCACTTTTGACAACATTAGCCAAGCTGAAATTGCAAAAAACAACAATTCAGATGGAGGAAACAATTTAAAACTGCCCTTAAAATTTTCTGAAAATGGATATAATCTAGAAATTTCTGGTGTTTTCACAATACAATCTCCCTATGGTAAAAAGCATCCAGTTAATTCTCCGCCAAATGCTGTTGCAGGAACAGGTTGCTTTATTAAATTAAGTAACAGTTCACAATTCGATTTAAAAAGCCTAATGCTTAACTGTATAAAACCACCATCAGCAGTTACGCTTATTGGTTATGATAAGGAAGGTGAAGAAAAATATAAGGAGAAAATAGAAATAAAGAAAAACGAATTCACCCAACAGGTTCTCAATTTCAATGGCATAAGTTCATTTTATTTTAGAGGTTCCCTCGGACAGTCTCCTGTTGTTGATGATTTAATTATATCACAATAAGTAAATTCCAGAGAAAACATAAAGATCTTTTAATAAAGCTTAAATTCCTAAAGTTTATCTAAAACTTGCTGCGCCAATGATATCATTTCTGATGTATCATGTGAACACAATGTTTGTCCATTTTCAAGTAAACTAGTGATGGAAACTACAGCATTAGATTTTCGTATTCTCAAATATAAATAGTTATCATCTTCTACTGAATAATCTTGGACCTTAGCTTCATCTCCTAAATTATCTACTGCAGTAGTCTCTATATTCTCAGCACCAACTATCGATAGTTGTGTATCAGCCTCATAATTGCTTTTAGCCACATCGACAGTATTATTGATACCAATTGAAAGGATGTAAATCTGAGATTCCATATCAGATGTGAAAGCAAGAATCTGACAGTTCATATTATCGTTAGATTCTGGCACCACTATTGGATCGACCATACATAAGCTAATAAAGTTTAACTCAGAAGACAGCAAGGAACAATCCACACTAGTGTAAGTATTCTCCTCTATCACATCAACTGCTTCGGAATCATTGCCACAGCTACTAATTAGTACGATGCAAGACGATATACATAGCATACTTATTTTATTAAATATATTCATATTATGGTATTGAGTGGATTTATTTAATTCAAGAGCACTTGTATTCAATCTAAAAAAACACAAGATATCACAATAATTTAAATAGAAACACAATTGAACATACAGGAAGAATCCGATTGTTCCAGCTTCCAAAGTAGTCGGACTTCATAATGCTATAAAACTGCAACACTAAGATTATAAGAAAAGAAGAATTGATGTATTCTAAACGTAAAACGAAGAAAGGGACGCTTAGAGTCCTTAAAGATTCTGGCATACATGCCGTAAGAGAAACACTTGCCAAGTATAGGGTCTATCCAGCCACTTAATACTCATAAAAGTAGAAATTTAACATATGGGACAAAAGGCTTTGCTCATGGAATGACAAAGGAACGTCTTCAAAAGATCAAGGTACTCGAGCAGGAAGTTGATCTTTTAAAACAACTCCTTGCCGAGAAAGAACTCGAAAGCAAGCTAAAAGATGCAATGCTAAAAAAAAGTATCCAAAGGTGAGAAAGAAGTATTCGTGATGCAGTACATCGCCTGAAGAATGAAAAGAGATACGGCACTTAAAGTAAGTGGGATCACTAAGCATCAATATTATTAATCACCAATATTTCGTCCGATTAATAACGGGTTAGTCCATTAGTATATTTGACTAACAGCAGTAGGATTAGCTCCGATTTCTTTAGCAATATGCACAGGAGTTCAGCTATAGCGGTGGCTCTTTCCTTTGCACACAAATATTATATATTTTTGTAATATAAATAAATATAATAAGGTTATGACAATCACCAAAGTAGGTTATGGAGACTTAAGATTGGAAAAAAAAGGGCTTCAATCCTAAAAGAATTTATTAACTCAGGAAGCTGTTCGATACACCAGACTTTCAGAGACTATGCTGAGCAAAAGGCTTGTTATCGATTTATATCTAATCCAAAAGTCACTGAAGATCTTCTGATAAGCAAATTGCAAA
>Ga0209187_1000941_pt1 | contig 39873 bp, 28 predicted proteins | sample BantaG_FD_187430 | JGI IMG/M metagenome (GOLD analysis project Ga0209187, IMG submission 187430) | Marine algal microbial communities from Bantry Bay, Ireland - BantryBay_4 metaG (SPAdes) (version 2) | ecosystem: Host-associated > Algae > Red algae > Unclassified | place: Bantry Bay, Ireland...
AAATTCTGAGGACCTGCTATAAAAGAAAGGTTGATATTGCCATAAAAGATGATTTTGTTAATGTAGCAGCAATCACTCGAAACGATATAGTTATTCAAAGTCATTCCTAATAATCGCATTCAAACATCATTCGTAGTACTAGTTCAGGTCTTATCTAGCAAGCTGTTTGCCACACTTAGTCTCAGAATATTCCAAAGTCACTAGGCATCAATATGTCTTTATATATTCATTGGTTACATAGGTATTTATTTGTATTTGTTGTCCTATAATTATTATGTTAATGATCCTACCATTAATTTTTTTTCCTCTGTTGAATATATATTTTCAGAAATTTATTAAATTAACTAAGCATCTATATTATATTACTACCCGTATTGGTATTTAAGTAAGGCAGTAGATTTCTAAATTTATTTAGTACCTTTAAAAAAATCCTTTATCTTGTCTTTGGATGCTAGCTTATGCGAAATTAGGTGTGTATATTAATTATATCTTATTGAGCCACAGTGTCATAAAATAAATTATTCAATTAAAGTAAAAATTAACTTACTTAGTAAACTATGTGGAAATATCTAGCGGCTCTTACACTATTATTAATATGGTGCTTTACTACAGATTCTTATAGCCAATTAAAGCCAGACGTACTTCCTGAGGATTTTACAGATGGAGATGCAGGTATTGTTTGTCTATGTCGTCCAGGAGTTAGAAACAAATCCAGATCGAAAGGTTTAGTTCTATCTTACGGCTTCTTGGGCCAAGGCACCTTTGAGGAACAGAATACTGAATTGTCGCCAGTACTAAGCCAATACAATAGGCTAGACCGCTTCAAGTTTGACATTAAAGCACCGATTCTTCTTAAAGAGCATTTGACGATTTTAGTAGGGTACCAATTTTTTGGGGAAAGATTCAATTTTGAAAGAATCGGTAATGATTTTCAGGAAACTTTTAGTCAGTTAGATAATGATTTTCTGAAGAGCAATTCGCTTTCTCTCATTATTTCTAAGCCACTGAACGAATTTAGATATATCGCAGGTCGGTTGAGATATACCGCTAATGGCAACTATGATCAGTTCATGTCTTTTGATAACAAATATGCTATATATAAAGCGATCGCTATATACGGTATAAAACCAAATGAAGATTTTGAATGGGGGATAGGTATCAGTTACTCGAAGAGTTTTAGAAATCAAAACATTATTCCTTTTATTGTTTATAATAAAACCCTATCTAATGAATGGGGTATAGAAGCAGTGTTGCCAAGCTCTATTTACCTTCGCCATAACGTTTCGCAGAATATGATCATTTTGGGTGGTGTTGAGTTTTCAAGTCAAAGTTATCGTATTGATACGGAGCCTGATGCTTTTGATGAAATCTTTGCATATGCCTACAATCATTCAGAAATAATTGCTTCGGTTAATGTCGAATATGGAGTTGCACCTTGGGTTTGGCTAAACTTAAGATTGGGATATCAATTTAATTTTAGTAGTGATTTTGAAACAAAAAATTCGATATCTCAAACTTTCGATGCTGACCCAACCAGTGCAATATTTTTTAATTTTGGGGTGTTTGTTTCACCTCCAGATAATGATCGTCAGTAATCCACAGCTTTATAAATAAATTGTTTGCTAATCTATTTTCTTCTCTTTAAACTATTTTGCTGAATTTATTTGGGACTACCGTCATACCTGAAAGATGAGAAGAGCAGTGTTATCCGCCTACACAGCTCACTCAATGTTAAACTTCCTTCTTAATTTCTTCAACTTCAAGCTTCAATTGATTTTGTTTCTTCAATGAAGCATAAGTCCTATGCTGACTACTATTTAAATAATTGTTATCCTTCTTTATATATTGGTTAGTCTGTTTTTTATCTATGCGCCGAGCTTTCACATCGTCTTCAAACTGCAGCATTAGCGTATCTTTTATCTTTTTAAAGATCTTCTTATTTTCTATCGGTGTCAAAACTTCGATTCTGCTATCTAGATTTCTAGTCATCATATCCGCAGATCCGATATACATTTTCTCTGCACCGTGATTACCAAATATATAAACTCGGCCATGTTCTAAAAAGCGATCAACAACCGATACTATTTCAATATTTTCACTCATTCCTTTAACCCCTGGTATGAGGCAGCATATTCCTCTTATGAGCATCTTTATTTTTACGCCCGCATTCGAGGCGTCATATAATTCAGTGATCATGGCCTTGTCCTGCAAGCTATTCATCTTAAATATTAAGTAGGCGTCCTTACCATCTTTAGCATTTTCTATTTCACGCTGTATATTTTTGACAATCGTACTTCTAGTGTTGAATGGAGATACAAGAATTTTTTCCGTTTGCGGAAGAATAATTTTTCTTTCTAGTAAATCAAATACTCTGCTGATATCCTCTGTGATTTTTTTCTTCGCGGTAAGCAAGCCATAGTCTGTGTATATCCTAGAGGTCTTTTCGTTGAAGTTTCCAGTTCCAATGTATACATACTCTTGAGGCACATCATCATGCACTGCTTGGATATACATTATCTTGGAGTGCACTTTCACTCCTGGATTGGAGTAGAGCACATTGGCTCCAGCTTGAGATAGCTTTTCTCCCCAAAAAATATTATTCGATTCATCAAATCGAGCTTTGGTTTCTATGAATACAACTACCTCTTTTCCATTCTCTAAGGCTTTGACTAATGCCTTAGCTATAGCCGAATCCTTCGATACACGGTATAGCGTAGCCTTAATTACCTTTACATCAGGATTCTCCGAAATCTCATTTACAAATCGTACCACCTCTTCAAATGATTCGTAAGGATAATTCAGTAATCTATCTTTTTCTCGGATAGCGGTCAAAAGGCAATCATAACATGCCAGTTGAGGAGATCGGAGTGGCTCCAGATCAACAACTTGATTATCCTTATCATTTAGGAAGTCAATAGAGAACAAGTCTTTTAGTCTATGATAACGCCCACTAAGCAACACGTCCGCTTCGGTCAGATCAAGTTTTTGGAATAGCAATTCAAGGTAACTCTCTGGCATCTCTTTGTCCAATAAGATACTTGTGAATTGTCCAGTCTCTCTATTGGATAGGGCATTCTCAATCTTTTCTTTCAGATTACCCGAGTACTCATCTTGAATATATAGCTCCGCATCTCTACTAGCATTAATACTAAAAAATTGAGTATTACTATGCTCCTTTTCCAGGTTTACTCTAATTAAATCATCAAGGAATAGGTACTTCTTGACACCATTCGACTCATACTCAACGAATCGTTTATGATCTTGTGGGAGTTCGTAGATCTGTAGTTGATCATCAACCTTGCCCGTCAAATAAACCTTCCCTGATTTTATAAACAGACGCTCTTCTTCTGATTTGAATTTTGACTTACAATTAATGTGCTCAGCTAGATGTTGCTCAAAGTAGTCTATACAAAACTGATTCACTTTTTTATCATAATCTTTGGGAAGTAAAATATGATAACCAGCTTCTATCAACTCTGGTACCAGCTCATCCAATAGCCCTAACTCAAATTCTGTATTGAGCTTATTGATCTGCTTCTTTATTTTTCTTAAAAGCTTATTGGGCTTGGTGATCAATTTTTTTCGGAGTGGCTTATCAAAGGATTTTATCCTCCTAATTTCGGAGATTCTCACTTCATAAAATTCTTCCATATTGGAAGAGAAGATGGCGGCAAATTTCAGCCTTTCTAACAAAGGATTCCGTTTATCTCTCATTTCCTGTAGAACTCTATGATTGAATCTCAACCACGATAAATCTCTATTAAAAAACTTGTAACTGACCTTTGTAGCCATATTTATTATTTAATTTTGGTAATACACAGATTATACAGTATGAGGTTGCCTGTCAAAAATAATACCCGATTGTCTTGCTGTAGAGTTAGTACGCTATAGCAGAGATATTTGATCACACAAAAATAACCTTTAAAATCAGCATTTTTTAAATTTGTGAAATATAGGTACAAAATAGAGTAGAAATAGAAGAAATTGAAGGATTAATTCCTTTTAACTCACCAATTTTAGCTCAATTCATTTGATAATAATTCAACTCCGATTAATGCAATCCGTTTATTCTATACTCATCCTTTCACTCGTATTTCTAGCCTTTCCAGATTCAAGTAGGGACGAGATTGAAAAGTTGAAGTATCATGTCAATTCTCCCGAAGCATGCAATCTCACAAAAGACCTTACTGAAATCTCGGGTCTCACCTTCGATACAGAGAAGAATTGCTTTTATGCTATCAATGATGAAGAGGGTCTCATCTTTTCTATCCATCAAGAGTCCTGTGAAAGTCAGATCCTTATCAACTTCAAAAAAAAGGGAGATTTTGAGGGAATCGAGCTGGTAGACAAACACATCTATGTGTTAGAATCCAAGGGAAACTTGCATAGATACAACATAGAAAAGACGGAAATCACTGTAGAATACAAAACTGATTTGGGAGAACATAATAATTCAGAAGGCCTTGGTCTAGATCTGAAAACGAATAGCTTACTGATTGCATGTAAGGACGATGATAGTCTTGATAAAAAACGATCGGATAAGAATGTACACGCCATCTACAGATTTGACCTAGGGACTCAAGAACTGGTTATTGAGCCTTGGATGCTCATCAGAGATGATGCCTTGCTTGCTTATTACGAAAGTACTCTTACTTACTTTAAGTGGCTTAGATCAAAATTGGCTGAAGATAGATTGTACAGTTTTGCTCCATCTGCTGTGGCTATCAATCCCATAGATGATTTAGTGTACGTATTGTCCTCTAGAGGAAAGATGCTAGTGGCAATGACCCGTGATCAACAAGTGGAGCATATCTACTACTTAGATGATGGAGCCTACATCCAACCAGAAGGCATTACTTTTGACTCTCAAGGCAATTTGTATATCTCGAATGAAGGTAAAGGGTATCATGGGAATATATTGAAGATTGTTAATAAAAAAGGGTGAATGGATCAAATCCATTTCAAAAGGGTAGGGGTAAAAAAAGACCGATCTGTGCAGAATGCACAATCGGTCCATTGAGAGAAACAATTGCCAATACCTGTTGACAACTATAATTTTTGTTGACTCTAGTTTTTACCAGCTCTTATCATTAGTATATGATATTAGTTCATGGCTTTATATTCTGCTAGTAAGATGGACTTATAAAGAATTTCGTTGCAGTTTATTCGTTTTATTTCTGCACATAAAATCACCTTATTGTAACCCCTTGATTGTTAGTTGATAACAGAATTATTATTGATTAAAAGAAACCCCTTTTATTTATCATCAAAAACTTGATTATATCGACGGTGCTGACTACCTTTGTCGCGCTTTAGAAGTGAAGCGTTTGAAATTTGGGATTCGATAGCAGTAACATGTATTTACCCCCATGATTTCAGCCTGAAAATAAATTTACTCTTGGTGGAGTGGGTGAGTGGCTGAAACCACCAGTTTGCTAAACTGACGTACGGGCAACCGTACCGCGGGTTCGAATCCCGCCTCCACCGCAATACTACTTAACCGGGACTTGAAAAAGTCAAATATATTCGGGGCGTAGCGCAGCCCGGTTAGCGCACCTGCTTTGGGAGCAGGGGGTCGCAGGTTCGAATCCTGCCGCCCCGACAACTAAAGGTCATCACAGAAATGTGATGGCCTTTTTTTTATGCCGTAAAATGAAAGTTAAGCTATAAACAACCCAATTGCTTTGGGAGCAGGGGGTTGCAGGTTCCCTATCCGACTGGCGTCAGCTAGGCGGGGAATCCTGCCGCCCCGACAACATCAAAAGGCTAGACCGATAGGTCGTGGCCTTGTAGATTTTGCAACGCCTCATTTACAGGATCAGCTTTGCTAATCCTGCCGCCCCGACAAATGAAGGTCATCACAGAAATGTGATGGCCTTTTTTTATGCCGTAAAATGAAAGTTAAGCTATAAACAACCCAATTGCTTTGGGAGCAGGGGGTTGCAGGTTCCCTGTCCGACTGGCGTCAGCCAGGCGGGGAATCCTGCCGCCCCGACAACATCAAAAGGTCATTTCGTTTTACGAAATGGCCTTTTTTTATTTCAGTATGCGTTGAAAGCACTTCCGCTTTCATAAGTATTCTGCAATAAAAAAAGGCTAGACCGATAGGTCGTGGCCTTGTAGATTTTGCAACGCCTCATTTACAGGATCAGCTTTGCTAATCCTGCCGCCCCGACAACATCAAAAGGCTAGACCGATAGGTCGTGGCCTTGTAGATTTTGCAACGCCCCATTTACAGGATCAGCAAAGCTAATCCTGCCGCCCCGACAAATTAGAACTGTAAACCAATGACTTAGCAACTATCGTTGCGGTCTTGGTTACGGTTTAAATGCAAAAAGCCTAGTAAGATTTACTCTTACTAGGCTTTTGCTTTGTAGTTTTTGTATATACTTTATATCGATTGATTTGTTGATTATAAAATTCCTGAGTTGCATATCTTTCTAGGAGATATCTATTTGATCCAAATGCTTTTCCAAGACTGTTTTGAATAGTTGTAAAATTAATAAAGTCTATAAATGAGTTATCGACACTCACTATTTCTGCATTAATCTCGGCTCCTTCTATATTTGGCTTTCCTCCTATCTCAAGAACTATAGTTTTACTTAATGGAATTGTGAACGAAGATGTATCGAGTAAATTCTTATTGAACCCTAATTGTGGGTGAAATGAGTTCGCAGGATGAAGTGACGTTACGAATTCCATCCCAGTTAAGGATTTATAAATGGTAAACGTTCTTAGAGCGTTACTTCTAAATATTTTCATCCTCTCATATTCAGAATTTAAATCTAAATTTAAAATTGTGCCTTGTAAATATCTTTTTGCTAGTTTATCAACTTGAAAATCTTCCTTCGACTTTATTGCTTCGAGATAAGATTTTTTTAATTCTTCAAAAGACCTAAAGTCATTATGGGATCTTGCGTGCTTAATTATATCTGTTTTATTTTCTTCTAAATATTGATTGTGCATTTGAATCGTATATTTAGATTTAAATAATTCAAGATTTCTAGGATGTCTAGTAAACGAAAGAAGTATAAAGTCACAAATAAATTGCTTCTCTTCAATACCAAATACTCCGTTATTTATTTTTTTAATGACTGCACCAAGATTATTTTCAATTTTATTAAAGGAGTTTTTCTCTATATATTTATTGTCATTAGCTAAATCAAACTCAGGAAAATATTCTGGCTTCTCGATTGTATATAAATCCCACTCAAAAGCTATTTGATTTAATCCTTTCTTATCAATTTTTCCTGCCTTTAAATCTTCATTAAGATTAAGCTGAAATATTGTATTATCAGGAAGCGAAAAACCACGGAGGTACACTTTAGAAATATAATGGTTTCTTCTATATTGATTTCGACCCATAGCTCATGTTAATTTGATCTATACTAAAATTTTAGGAATACTTTACTTGTGCTGGAGAAAAGAAAAGTCCTACTCATCGTCTTTCAATTGTTTGGTTATCTGCCCAGTCCTTTTGAATGTTTTTATGATTAAGGCTTACGAAGGTGGCATGACCACAACCCGATTCAGCTTGAGCCCATACATCATTTTTTTTTATAGCATGGAATTGATTAGTATATAATTCAGTGCCTCTATATTGGTTAGTCCTACAATAATCCATAACATGATTGGTTAAAACATATGTTTTATCATGTTTTTCGTTTAATGATATCTCAAGGATATCGACCTTATTGACTCCTTTAAATTCTAATAATCTGATCAAGGTTGGTATTAATGTATTTAGCATTTTAATTATGTTTAGAATTAATAAACCATAATAGCAAACAGAATCAAATCTTTAAAAGTTCCCTTTTATAATAATTTATAACAATCTATCATAAGATCAAGTCACTTTGAATTTTATTAATTATATGAATCAAGGAACTTATTGTACCCAAAATTAGTTCCTATCTAAAAAATAATAATATGTCAAATCAAATTCAAAGAATCACCACTAATCTTTTAGATCATCTATATAAGGGGTATCTAAAAAACCCCACTGCTCTAGTTGATATTGGAGCAATTTTAATAAATCATGGAGAGAGTCCAAATGAATTTGGGAAATTCTTATTCGAGAAAGGTTGGATAAAATCTCCAACGTATTTTCCTAACAACTGTGCTTGTCAAATTACTTTGGAGGGGATAGATCAAATTAGACCTCAGTATTATAATGATCATAAAGATTCAATTATTTTTGCTTTAGGTCAATCTGGAACTAGTATGAGTGCAATGGGAATTTTAAGTTTTGAGAAAAAGGATAATCAAAAGATGAGGGATATTGTTAATAGGTTGAGAGTTGAAGGTTACATTAATGATCTTGAGTTTACACTAGATGATGCAAATATTGATTTGAGCTTAAAAGGTAGAGAGTATTATGAGAATAACAAAGCTAATTTTTTATAAATATAGTCAACAATTACTCATTTCTTACCTTGATATTTAAACAATGAACGAACAAGATCAACCAAAACGAGCTATACTAAGTGCTGCATTTTTTCGAGATGCATGTACAACAAGCGAAAACAATATTCCAATTGATGCAAATATCAAAACAACTCAGAATAATAGACAATTTAATAATTTTAAGATAGATGGAGATATTGTAATTGATGCGCAAAGAAAAATTTATCTAGAAATTTCTTTAAATAATGTCTATGCGAATACAATTCATCTTTATGGATACATGAAGACTCTTATAGTTGGCGAGGAATCTATTATTGAGAATATAGTTATTAGAGGTGATGGAAAAATAGACAACCTTTTAATTGCGAAAAATGGTAAGTTAAACAATCTACAAATTGAAGACAAAGCTCAAGCATGCACTTTCAATATTCATGATAATGGTTTTGTAGGTGACATTCGAATACATGATAGTGGTCAGATAAAAGATCTCTTTTTTTATGATGAAGCAACTTCAAATTCTATTACTATTTTAAGTGAGTCTCGTTTAGGTTCCTTCTTGCTTTCTCAAACATCAAGATTAAAAAAATTTAACTCATTAGGCAATTCAATTTTGTCATCTATAATACTCACAGATTCTTCATATATTGGAGAACTTACTTCTACAAGCATTACAAAGTCTATCAATGTAACAGACAATTCGTCCATAGAACAACTAACTATTACTAATAGAATAGGCTCTCTTTTTATTAATACAAAATCGACTATACCTGCTCTGACAATACATTCAGTTGAAGTTTGTAAATTTCTTCAATTGCTTGATACTTCGATTGGCGAGTTAACTTTAAGAGGTGCGCACAAATCGTCATTTAATTTTAGTATACTCTCTTCAAGTATAGATCGAATGAATGTCAAAGATACTTTGTTTAAAAGTGAGAGTATACTTCGAATTCATTCATCACTATTTGGATCTATAAATTTCGAGAATACTAATAATTTGGGCACGATCATTATGAGTTCTATTTCAGTGTTTACTGAGTTTAAATCGAATAATTCTGATGATGTTAAATCATTATTTTCGCTTGTTAATTCAAGTCTTGGAAATACTCAATTTATAGAGTGTAACCTTTCTGATTTTAAACACTTTATTTTTTATAATTCGAAGTTACTAGATTCTTTTTTGGGAGGTTCGACAATACCTAAATTTATTCAAATTTCTCTACCAAAAGATAGGATGAAATTAGAAAAACAAAATGACCAAAAAAGGCTTTTTTACAGTCAAATTAAAAATATTTATGAACGTCAAGGAGATGTAGCTAGAGCTGGAGAGGCAAGAGCCTTTGAAATGCAAGCTTACAGACAGCAATTAAAACTTGAAAAGAAAGCTGAGTATCAGAGACGAGAAAATAGGAATGGTGAATCAAAAAAACAAAATCTTTGGATAATTAGAAAAGATCAAATAGTGCTTTTAATCAATGAATATTCGTCTAATTATGGAACAAATTGGTTGAGAGCAGCAATGTTAACGTTGGTTATTACAATAGTTAGCTTTGAGATATATCTCGCTTTATTAGGCTATTCACCAGGCTCTGATTTTCAAAAAGGTTTTGAGCTAAGTTCTCATACTCTTTCTTATTTAAATCCATTTCGGGATGAAGATACAGGGCAGCTTATGGAATTAGTCAAAGAAGATGTTTTAACGGGTTATCTAGAAAGAGAATGGGTAAGTAAAAAACCTATTTACTATGTACCGCCTTTTGCTCGTTTATGGGATTATATAAGTCGTATACTTGTTGCTTTCATGGTATATCAAACAATTGCTGCTTTCAGGAGACTAGGAAAATCAAGCTAATAATCTTCTTCTTTTCAGATATTTAAATATCGTTAACATTTGCAAATTTTCACAAATATCTACAACTTGGTAAAGTATTGGCATTGATTATATCCCAGTATTTATAATCAAGTTTAAATTCTGACTTTATTCTTTCAACTTCTTTAAGATATATGATATCATTTTCAACATTTTCTATTTTGAATAATGTGTTTTTATCGAACAATACTTCTTGTTCTCTTTCAACGTTACCTTTTTGAAATATACTAATAATTGGCATTATGCTTTTGGCGTTTGAATTAGATGGTAAGGTTTTAATCTTAAACATGACTCTATCGTCAACAGGTTGCCAATTAGCTGAAGTTGACATAAAAGCTGGATCAACGAAAATTGCCCCTTTTCTATTTTTAAACCAATCATAAATTTGTTCGCAATTATTAATAGGGCACTTTACATTGCGGCATACTGTTTCAGAATTATATGAATCTAGTTTTCTAAGGCCTTCACTAAGTAGCATAGAGAATGTATCTACATATTCTTGTGAATTGCACTCAATTGTATCTCCTCCCCGTAACCTTGTATTTAACTCATCATAAGCATTTCCACTATACACTGCAATTATGCCACAATATTGCCAAGGTATTTTACAGTTTTTCTCATACACTTCATGCAAGTGTGAGTAGTCTATGACTTGTTGATATGCATGCTCGAATTTTCTCACATTCATCAAGACACCTGCAATTAGACTATCTATTTCTGTATTCATAATTATATTTTTGACCAATTTCGTTTGATTGGTAAAAGCTTTTCCTCAAAATAGTGACTACAGGCATAAAATACGAACAAGTAAGAAATATATAGGCTGCTAAATATTTAAAGAATTTTGCAAAATTTAATAAAATTTCGACTAATGTTTAGAGACTTATTACTCACTTTCTCTCATTGCCATCTCACCTTGTGCTTTTATAAGCATTCTCGCAAGAACCACCTTTCTTTCTTCCTGATGATTCATTGGCTTTATCAACTTTTCTTCATTTTCATCCAATCCAGTATTCTCTTGTGTTTCTCTATTCTATTTTAGGAATGGAATACCCAAGTAGTTTTATTAGAATGTTTAACCTCTCTTTTGGGGGTTAATTGCCCTAAATCGGTTTCCCAATCACCTATTGTATCCCAAAGTAATTGGTTGATTTTAGTCTTGATCTTAGCCGATGTCTTGTAAGAAAGTGTACGAGAGTAATATCTGAGTAGCAGAACACCCTTTCAATTCCCCTTCGCGGAAGCGTACAGCTGGAGCTCGACAAGCGGTAGCGCGTTAGAGGTGAGGGACTGAAGCGGTATCGCAATTTTTTTATTGCGGTAGTAGCGAAAGCCCCGACGGCTCCCGATTTTCCCCGCATAGCCATTCGGGCAGGCTTTGGGATGGCGGCACCCCCAAATAAATATAGGCATCTAGGTACTACATGGAGCACTCCAATTAGAAACAATCCAAAGATTTTCATCATATAATATTTTGAAGTACCTTTGTCGACTATAGAATACACACAACACGATAAATCAAAATGGTAGAAAATTTAATAACATTAGGACTATTGGTACTCTTACAGGCAGTACTCGGATTTGACAACCTACTTTATATCTCTTTAGAATCCAAAAGAGCACCCGAGGAACGTCAGGCGTGGGTACGAAAAGTCGGAATCGGAATAGCCATCTTCCTCAGAATTGCATTGCTTTTCATACTAGTTAATCTAATAGACAAATTTCAATTTGAATTATTCGGATTCACATCCGGCTTGTTTGAGGGGCACTTCAATGGACACAGCTTGATTGTATTGGCGGGGGGTATATTTATCATCTATACCGCTACCAAGGAAGTGTGGCACATGATGGCGATAGAAGAGCAAGAGAATATAGAAGATAAAAAACCAGCCTCCGTGAACTCCGTGCTAGCCATGATCATCATCATGAATCTGGTTTTTAGTTTTGATTCTATCCTCAGTGCAATAGCTTTGACGGATGTATTTTGGGTGATGGCAGCGGCTATCATTATCAGTGGTCTTTTGATGATCTTTTTAGCGGATGTAGTTTCTAACTTTTTGAAGAAAAACCGAATGTACGAAGTGTTAGGTTTATTTGTATTATTCGTAGTAGGTATTATGCTAGTAACCGAAGGTGCACACTTGGCGCACATCAAATTGTTTGGGGAGGAGATTGTGCCAATGAGCAAAACTACATTCTACTTTATACTGATTATTATGGTAGTCGTTGATATAGTACAAGGCAGATACCAAAAGAAAATTGTCCTAGAGAAAGAGCGTATGGCAGCAAAATTGGAGAAGTTGGAATCTAAAGCTTAGCCCAATAACTTGTAAGCTAAAAAGCCCTATGCATTACACTGCATAGGGCTTTTTTAGAATCAAGTGTTCAAGTCAATAGATTATCAATCTCCTCCAACCTTGGATACTTAAACTCAAATCCATCCTCAAGCAATACCTCTGGATGAATGTATCTACTTTTGAGTACCAATTCCGTTTCCGTTCTCAGAAAGAAGGTGCCTATCTCTAATAGCCACGCTGGCTGTGGAATATGGAATGGGGCATGGACGATCTTTCGGAAATAGGCCATGAAATCTTTATTACTCACGGGATGAGGGCTAGCTAGATTTATCGCGCCTTGTAGATTATCTCGCTGAATAATGCGATCTACGGCAACGCAAAAATCCTCTACGTGAATCCAAGAAATCATCTGCTTACCATTGCCTTGTTGACCACCTAATCCTAGTTTTGCAAAAGTGGCTAGCTTAGGAATAGCGCCACCATCCTTGCCTAGGACAAAGCTAATTCTTAGGGCTGCTTTTTTCACGCCCTCCATTTTGTTCTCGAAGAAGGCAGCTTCCCAGGCTTTGACAATATTTTCGGAAAAGTCATTGCCGATGATTCCAGCTGATTCTGTCATGGGTGTATCTTCTGAATGAACATATACGGTCGAGCTACTGGCATTAATGAATACCGAAGGCTTTGTGGTAGATTTTGCTATCGCCTCATCCAGTATTTTTGTTGGCCGAATCCTAGAGTCAAGAATTGATTTTTTATTCTTTTCGGTATACCTACAGTCTACACTTTTGCCGCATAGATTGATCACGATATCCGCTAAATCAATTTTATCTGTCCATTCCCCCAAGGTCTTTCCGTCCCAGTAGATGTCTTGTTTATTTTTGGGATTTCTGGTGAGTAGCCAGACTACATTTTGATTATTGGTGAAGTACCTAAATAGTGCAGTACCGAGAAAACCTTTCCCACCTGCAATAAGTATTTTTTTATTTTGGATATTTTTCATAGGAATTCTTTTGTGTAGATTAATATTGCTAAGGCTAATGTTCTAAACGATACCCAGGAGACAGTCATCCAAAGGCTTATGTTAAGTAGTTTACATCTTCTAATGTGCTCAAAGAACATCACACTAATTACCATGAAAAAAAGCACTAGCAATACAGGTAGAGGAGGGGCAATGAAGGAAAGAATCAATAATAGCGGAAGCAGCAGGATCCCGCCAATCATGGAAACCGTAGACATATTTCCTAGGTAGTTCATACGATTTTTATTATCTATAAGACTGATTGCCATGCCTTGCCACAGTACCTGCCCAAAGCAAATCATCAGCTCTGTTTTTATATTACTTGTCCAACCAAAATGTGGGAAGAGATGAAAGGTATAGGCATTCACAATGACAGCTGTCACCAGGGCTACGAATATGATATAGGCAATTCTATTTGAAAGACTATAGCTAGGCTCACAAACTCTAGGATCACCGTCTATTGGTTTTGATGGCGCAATCACCTTTCTGTTAGAGGATATGAATTTGTAAAGTACATTAAGTGGCTTGAATATTATGTTCCTATTTAGCATCCTATTCATAAATGGGTGCTCTTGGCTTATGATTTTCACAAGGGTATGTAAGCCGTACGATGTCTTGCCACTGTTGGAGTCATACAAAGCTATTTCATCTCTAGCCTTATCAAAGTCAACTTGTATGTCAGATGATAAAGGAGTCTCTTGGTATGCACAGATACTGTCTTCATCCAAGAGTCCTGTTTTTACAAAAGCCCTTCCGTATACTTGGCACATTGGGCATTGCTTATCGATCAATAATTTGTGTTCGCGTATCATAACTGAAGTATTTATAGAGGTGCCCATTACTAGAATATCAATTTTTCAATTTCTTCATGGCGTTCCTTCTTGAAGATATGTATGTTGTACATGGCTATCACGAATGAAATGAGGAATAGATAAATGCCGAAAGTGGCCGGATGGACAAGTCGGCTCAACTTTGGATTGAATAATATAAAACCAAAAAGAGCGTAAACTATAACCATTGCAAAGTATCTTCTCGCATCTCTATAAAATAGTGGATGTCTATCATTTTTAAAATAACAGATGATGGTTCGTAATACCTGGATCAATCCAAATACTGGATAGGCTAGTAAGGTTAGATAAAAAATGACAAGTAAAATACCTATTAGAATTTCCATAACTATAAATTTTAAACTTTTAGAAAAAATTGAAAGTTTAGGGTAAAAAAATGATCTCTATTTCAAGAGCTTTATAAATTGATTAAAAAATCTATTGTCCGCCATTTTCACTAGCAATTCAGACAGTTGATCCATCTGACTCAGGAAGGCGTCCAAATCTTTGACTAATTTGTTAAAATGTGCGACCTCCTCCTTTCCGCCTTCAAATTTTGTGTTCTTCAACTCAATCAAAAGATTTTGAATGGGTACAAATTCTCTTTTTTTTCTTTCCTGTATAATTTGCTTGGCTACGCTCCAGATCTGATGCTCCGCTTTAAAAAACTCCTTCCTTTCGCCAAGTATATTCTGCTTACTTACCAGACCCCAGTTGATCAGCTCTCTTAGATTGATATTCACATTTCCTCTCGAAAGCTTTATTTCCTCCATCACGGTCTCCGTATCTAAGCCTTCTTGATGCACCAGTAGGAGGGCATGTATCTGAGCCATAGAGCGAGGTATACCCCACGCTGAGCCTACGCTTCCCCAGGTCTGAATAAATTCCATCTGTGCATCCTTCAATTTCATACTATAAAGATATACTAAATTTATAAAAGTTTCAATAATTATTGAAACTTTTATAAATTAAAAGATGTGTTATTGATATTTCTCCGTGATGAGGAGTTAAAAAAAGTCATTTAGCTATATCGTATGTTCTATTCTTTTAATATAAGACTTTGGAGTGGACTCAATTTTATATATTTGAAGTATGCAGACCATCATTGACACCCCACGCATCATACTTCGACAATTCACCCTAGAGGATGTACAAGCCGTCTATGAATTGAACTCCAATCTAGAAGTGCAAAAGTACACTGGTGATGAGTTGGTAACCTCTACAGAACGAGCAGAAGAAATCATCACCCAAACTAGCTTTGGTGACTATAAAAAACACGGTTATGGTCGCTGGGCAGTTGTCCACAAACAAGACAATAAAGTGATCGGATTTGCTGGACTCAAATATCTACCTGAGATGAACGAAACAGATATTGGATATCGATTTTTACCTGCTTATTGGGGAAAAGGAATCGCTACTGAAGTATCAATTCCTATCATCAACTATGGATTCGAAAAATTAGATTTGAAAAGAATAATTGGAATCGCCATGCAAGAGAATATTGCCTCTTGGAAAGTGCTCGAAAAGCTAGGACTTGAATATTATAAGACCGATGAGTACTTAGGAGATGGGGGAGAGCATCTCTGGTATAAGCTAGAAAAAGTCGATTGGTTGAAAAGTCAGTGAACTGTTTGTGAGAGTTAAATAATTTGTATATTTTGAAAGCGTGAATCATATATTAATACCAAAATTTAGCTTCTCTATTCTGATTTTACTCCTTCTAGGAGCATGTCAAAATACAGATTCTGGCACACACATCGCATGTAACAAAGACGATGTAAATACCCCGTTTCTCATCTCCGTCCAAGAGGCGAAAGACAAGATTGATCAAGACTCGTCTATCATTGTAGTAGAAGTAAGCAAGAAACAAGAATATAAAAAAGGGCATCTCCCTAAAGCAGTCAATATCTGGCGTTCAGATTTTCAAATCAATCAACAGGATGGCACCAGAGGGCTACGTTGTTCCGCCGATACCTTGCAGTCTTTATTGCAAGACTTGGGGGTCAACGACCATTCCTTTTTGATAGTGTATGACGCCAAGGGCTCTTGCGATGCGCTTCGCTTGGCTTGGGTCTTGGACTTCTATGGATTTGAAAATTATGCCATCATGAATGGAGGTAAGAAGTCGTGGTCTGGTCAGGATTACGAGATTTCATTTGAGGCATATCAGCCACTTGAAAACCCTGACTATATTTTAAAGCCAAAAAAGAATGAGGCTGTATTAGCGACTATGTCCGACGTACGTTCTGCCATCGATGATCCGAATACCATCATCATAGATACTAGAGAAGATTACGAATATAATGGTTCTTGTTTTGTGTCGAAGGGTGAGTTGTTCGAATTTAAAAAAGGAGCATTTTCTCGCGGATGCATTCCGAGCGCAGTTCATCTAAACTGGTCCGAACTTTCTGACTTATCCAATGACCATCGCATCAAGTGTAAGAAAGACTTGCTGCATGATCTTAACCAAAAAGGAATTACTAAAGATAAGAACGTGATCGTATATTGTCATTCTGGAGCGCGATCTTCACATACCTATTTTGTGCTGAAGAAAGTACTCGATTTTCAAAATGTAAAAAATTATGATGGTTCTTGGATTGAGTGGAGTCACTTGGCTAGTACTGATGATACCTATCCAATAGATTTACGGGTAGGCGAAGATGAATTCAAAAAAGAGCTAGACAAAAAGAAATTGGAGCTACAGCAAAATACAGTTAATACTACGAAGTGAAGGAATTGAAAAAACAGCAACGGAGATCATTTATCAAACATACCTTATTAGCGAGCATCGGAAGCTATCTAGGGATGCCCATGGTATATGCTGCCAATTTTCCAAATGGCATGACACCAGTATCAAATATGGATGGCTTCCTTTTGACTGGCTTGCCCGGCAAAAGCGACCAGATGACAGTGCTCAATGACCGTCCTGTCAATGCTGAAACGCCAGCTCATTTATTGGACGAAGCACTCACCCCGAACGATTTATTTTTCGTTCGAAACAATGGACTACCTCCCATCAAAGTTGACCAGGATAAATGGACACTCACTATCGAAGGAGAGTCTGCAAGCACCAGTAAGACCTATACGATCCAAGATCTAAAAAATAAGTTTACCGAAGTGAGTCTTCAGCTCACATTGGAGTGTGGCGGCAACGGTAGATCAGAATTTAATCCACCCGCCAAAGGAAATCAATGGAGCATTGGTGCGGTTGGCTGTGCCAAGTGGACAGGAGTTCGCTTAGAGGATGTACTCCATGATGTGGGCATCAAAAGTGACGCAGTTTATATTGGTTACTACGGAGCGGATTTGCACCTATCAGGTGATCCCAAAAAACAATCTATCTCACGTGGAGTACCAATCCAAAAAGCACTTGAAGCAGAGTCCCTGATCGCCTGGTCGATGAATGACGAAGATTTACCAATGCTTAATGGTTACCCACTCAGATTAGTAATAGGAGGATATCCTGCCTCCTGTTCAGGTAAGTGGCTTAACAAAATTGTTATCCGCGACAAGGTACACGATGGTCAAAAAATGACGGGTCAAGCTTATCGCGTTCCTTGCAAACCTGTTGCACCAGGCACCAAGGTGGAGGACAAAGATATGTGTATCATTGAGCAAATGCCCGTCAAATCTCTCCTCACTTATCCGCAGTCTGGGGCGACGATTCAGCTGGCTCAGCAACTGCCGATTCGTGGTCACGCTTGGACATCTGCCGAGTCTGTCCAAGAAGTAAAATACTCCATTGACTTTGGTGTCTCTTGGCAGACCTGCACTTTGCAAGCGGCACCCAACAGATATGCTTGGCAGCGTTTCGAGGCGAGCATTCAATTTCCACAAGTAGGTTATTACGAAGTGTGGGCGCAAGCAACAGATAGCAATGGAGATCGACAACCTATTATTTTACCAGGATGGAATCCCAAAGGATATCTCAACAATGCCTGTCACCGCATCGCTATAAAAGTAGTCTAGATGAACAAACCCGATCGCCCTTCGCTATGGTCTGGATTCATGACCAACCACTGGAATATCCTCACGACTTTAGTTGGTTTTTTTGTTCTGTTGCTCATCGGATGTTTAGGCTCTCTCATTTTACAAGACGATATCCAGTCATATACTAATCGCAAAAAATGGACAAAAGAAGAACTGAAATTACGCAACCATAAAGCGGAGCAACGCCAAATGATTGCTGCCGCAGAATCTAATTTTGATCGAGTAGAAAATGGCATACATGTGCGCACGGGATTCAAGTACGACGCTAATGTATACACCGTCATCAAAGCTTGCACCTCTTGCCACAGCGCCAAATTGGTTACTCAAAATCGAGCCACTCGCTCTGGTTGGGAGTCTATGTTACGTTGGATGCAAGCCACTCAAGGGCTCCCCGATCTAGGTAAAAGTGAACCTATTATTTTGGACTACTTGGCCAAGTATTATGCACCTACAGAGACAGGTCGTCGCGCCAATTTAGATCTTAGTAATGTGAAGTGGTATATTTTGGATTTGGAGAATTAGACGATTTTTTGGGAGCTACCTCAGCCCGTGAAAAACGGGCGGGGTCGGGCTGTCCGTTCCTATCCCTTTTTTTGCAAAGCAAAACAAAGGTATACCACTTCCATCCCTAGCTTCTTACGCACTCCGTTTGTCGTGCTTAGTCGCCTTCGGCGAGTCGCGAAACGCATAAGACTGACTGATGCGTAGCAAAATACATCCAGCGGATGTATTTAAGAAAGCCTGTCCGGCTAGCCTTGGGCAGACGGGGAACCAAGGCTTCTGCCGAGGCATGAATAAACTCTATTGTGATCCCGACTTCCTCGGCGGTCGCGAAACGCATAAGACTGACTGATGCATAGCAAAATACATCCAGTGGATGTATTTAAGGAAGCCTGTCCGGCTAGCCTTGGGCATGAATAAACTCTTTCGTGGTCCCGACTTCCTCGGTAGTCGGAAAATAAATGAATTTAATTTATACGATTGTTGATCTATATGGTTGAGTTGATTATAATAGGAGTGTTTAAAATTACTGAAAAGTATGACACGATAATGGCATCGAGAATACAATCCTCGACGAACAAACATTTGTTGATTATGTGTTTAAAAAAGCTGAAAGCTTTTTTAAACACATAATCAAAGTTCGTCGATGTTTTCAACCCGCCTGTAAAAAGTCGGACAAGCATCGATGCTATTCCGTTCTTTCAGTCAATTATTTTTCTCATCAAATTACGATGCGAATTTAATTAATTTAAGTGTATGAATACTTACAGGGCTTATATATGTTGTATTGAGCAATAGCATGCTTACTCTCGAAGCATGAATAAACTCTTTCGTGGCCCTGTCCTCCTCGGTGGTGGCAAAAATTAAATGAATAAAATTATGAGTGTTTAAAATTACTGAAAGCTATGACACTAGAATAGCATCGAGGATACAATCCTCGACGAACAAACATTTGTTGATTATGTGTTTAAAAAAACTGAAAGCTTTTTTAAACACATAATCAAAGTTCGTCGATGTTTTCAACATCGATGCCATTCTCGTGTCTAATTTTTTTATAGCTTAAATGATTAAAGTCTATTTTTTAGATTATCTAGAACAGATATGTATTCAATAATGAGAAGAAAAAGAAGAGTTCGTCGATGTTTTCAACCCGCCTGTAAAAAGTCGGACAAGCATCGATGCCATTCTCGTGTCCCATTTTACTACTAAAATATGAAATAATAATAGTATCTTTTTACTTAACAATAACGGAAAAGTAAATATGAACGGTCATAAAATTACTAACCAAAATAGCCTTCATTTTATTACCCCTACTGTGGTAGGGTGGATGGACATATTTACACGGAAAGTATACAAAGATATTATAATTGATAGTCTAGCATACTGCATCCAAACAAAAGGATTATCTGTACATTCTTATGTTATTATGAGTAACCATCTACACTTAATCGTATCGGCGAAAGAAGGTTTTCAACTTTCAAACATAATTAGAGACTTTAAAAAATTTACCTCAAAAGCAATCATCAAGGAAATAACTCAAAATCCGAAAGAGAGTAGGCAGGTCTGGCTGCTGACTAATATGAAGTATCATGCTAAGTTCAATAAGAATAACACCACTTTTCAATTTTGGAAGAGAGATAATTATCCAATTGAAATTGTTAGTCCTAAATGGATAAAAGCAAGGTTTGATTATATCCATCTCAATCCAGTTCGAGCCGGTCTAGTAGAGTCGCCAGAAGATTATTTATATTCCAGTGCTAGAGATTATATTTGTCTTAAAAATGGTCTACTTGAGCTTGATATGATTGAAGCTGATTATAATACAAGTGTTTAAAATTACTGAAAAGTATAACACGAGAATGGCATCGAGGATACAATCCTCGACGAACATACATTTGTTGATTATGTGTTTAAAAAGCTGAAAGCTTTTTAAACACATAATCGAAGTTTGTGAGAAAAAAGAGTTCGTCGATGTTTCCAACCCGCCTGTAAAAAGTCGGACAAGCATCGATGCTATTCCCGTGTCACGTTTTACTTCTATAATGTGAATAAAAAATAGTATCTTTTAACTTAACAACGGAAACATAAATAACATCCAGTTTGAATTAATAGCAAATAAAATTCACCTAAACGTTTTTAAATTAGAAGGCGACTTAGTATTTAAAATTGTTGAAATAGCTGGCTCAAAAATTAGAAATCATACTAGTCGAAGATTAGAGAGCCTTCAATATGATTTAGGTTTTGATATGCAGACGCTCACCAAAAGGGTTGATACAAATAAGGCGTACCAGATATTGAAAATCATATCTATTATTGTATTTGGAGTATTCAATTTGTTTGGAGATAAAACTATAAATGTGAAGGTATCTTGATACTTTGCATAGGCTAATAAAATAGGGCTTGCCCAAACGCTAGACAAGCCCCATGATTCTTTTATCCTCCTATTTTAGAAATACTTTTTATTCTATGAGAATTTGTTCGCTCTCCAGTAATGTACTCATTGTACTCCGATGCAAGTCCTCCCCATTTATTTCTATTATCTAGCACAGATACAAATTCATTTAACTCATAAATGTCGGTGTACCCATATCCAGCAAGGCTTATATAAGTGGGCGTGTTTAGAGCTAGCATCAATGACTTCTGAGCTTGGGTACCAAAGCCATTTGTGGCCTTATTGCCCATCTGCGCTTGTGCTGCTAATTTTTGTAATGGATTCATAAGAGGAGCAACTTTGCTCATAAATGAAATATCATTGCCGTAAAAATTATTGTTACAGTAAATCAAGACACGCGTATCTTTATTGGGAATCAATGCTGTCAAATTTGCCTCGGTAAACTCGGTAAAAGGGAGATGGATTGCGCCTTCAATATGAATTTTATCATAGTTCTTTTTGGATCTGGTGTCTAGAATAACCGTGTTCTCCTCCTTTGCATATTTCTGAAATTCATCAAATAGTATTAATTTTTGATTGCGTATTTCTTTTACTTCTTTTACAAGTACTTCGTATGCATCGTAGTTGACAAGTGGGGTGGGATGATCAGAGTGGAGTTTAATTCCTTTTTTGTTTTCTAGCTTTACTGGTTCAGTGGTATCTTTTTTATCTAATGCAGGCTCAAGTGGGTTTATGTCTGTAAAAGCTAAATCGTTTTGACTTTGCAAAATCACAACGGACAAACACAAAAATAGCGTGGTTAGTGATAAGGCAGTTATTACGGGTAAATTTACATTTTGGAAGAGATTCATATCTTTTGATTTTAAATTTTGAAAAACTAATTATCCCCATAAAATTCATTCTAAACTATCAAAATAAAAAGCTACACTGTATGAGCATGTCATATCACCTTGTGAATACTTCTTTTGAATCTGTAAGGCTATATTTCTGTCTCATTAAGGCAAATAATCTTATTTAAAAACCCTTATCTTGGGTGTATGATCAGGTTTTACCATCTTAAATTATTTTTCTTTTTATGTCAATTTGGCTTTTCTCAGAGCTCTATCATTAAGAAGTTTAATAAAGATGTATTCGCTACAGTGGAAATGGATAGTCCCGTTAAGGCCGTTGAGCAGATCAATGAAATCTTGACTAAGGCCAAAGATAGGGCCGACTTTAAGACACAAGGGGAGTGTTACGCTAAGCTTGCTGAAGTGTACGAGAATATAAATGAATTAGAACTTGCTTTAGAGCGGAGGAACAAGGCTTCTATGTTGTTTAGAAAATCTGAAGCTATTGATTTACTATTGCAGGAGAACTACAATATCGGTAAGTTATATCTACTGATGTCCGAACCTGAGGAGGCAATTAACTTATTCATAGATTGTCTAGCAGCAAAATCAAATCAATACTTAGATCTATTATGCAAAGAGGGGATAGCCGATGCAGAATTGATGCTTGGCGATACAACACGGAGTCTCAGGGTGTATCAAGAAATAGATTCTATCAATAATGCCAGTAATAATATCTCTAATAGTAATATTAGAATCAATGCCAAGCAATCAAATATTTTATCCTCTCAAAATAGAATTGATCTGGCCAATGAGACTTTCAATAAGGCAGCGCTTAACTTTAGTCCCGATATCACAGAGGAGGAAGTGGAGTTATTTGATCAAGCTAAAGAGCAATTAATAAGAGTCGACCCTGAAAATGAAATAGCCTTTAGACAGCAATCTGTCTCTCAGTCTGGCTTAGGTAAGGCAGGTATACCCTTAGCGCTTAACGAATCTATAGAATTATCAAAAAAACTAGTGGAAGTTGGAAGACTAAATGAGGCGGAAAAAGTGTTAAGTGAAACAATTATTGCTGCTTCAAATTCAAAATCTAACGATGAAGTAAAGGAGATTTATAAAGCCTCTTCAGAGTTAAATGCAATCAAGGGAGATTATCAAAAGGCCCTAGCCGATCTTGAGAGATACGAAGCCCTGTACAAAAAGGAAGCAGAACAACAAGAAATCGAAAGAGGGGAGCTTATTGAAATATTGAAAGGGCAGTTAAAAATTGATATTGAGGAAAAGGACAATATTATTTCTTTCAATGAAAGAGAATTGTTTGAAAGCCGTACTGAAAATAAAAACACCTTAATTTTTTTCCTATCACTTTTGTTGATTGGGGCTATTGTCTCTAGCTTTTTTATTTATAAAAATATTGTAGCACGAAGAAAAGCAAATGAACTGCTTCTATTGAAATCTTTGCGTTCACAAGTGAATCCTCACTTTACTTACAATGCACTTAATTCAGTCAATAATTTTGTGGCTAAAAATGATGAACGAGCCACCAATAAATATATATCAGATTTCTCGAAACTCATGCGTAGTATTTTAGATCATTCTCAAAAAGATTTTATTTCCTTAGAAGAGGAATTGGATTCTATACGTTTATATTTGAAACTTGAACATGCTAGATTTGAAGATAAATTTGAATACGAAATTAATATTGACCAATCCATAGAACTAAGTGCCTATATGCTACCACCTATGCTACTACAGCCTTTTATTGAAAATGCAGTATGGCATGGTATCAGATATTTAGAGCGTGATGGATTTATTTCTGTAAAGGTCATACCACAAGATGAACAGATAAAAATCTCCATAGCAGATAACGGAATAGGCAGAACAAAGTCTAAGGCTTTAAAAACAATGAACCAAGTGAAGTATAAATCAACGGGAATAGAAAACGTACAAGGACGTCTAGAGTTGATTAATAAATTATACGCTAAAGATTATGCGATTCAGATTGATGATCTACATCCCAAGCAGGAGAATACTGGAACTAAAGTCAATGTAATATTATCATGAAAAAAAAGTACAAAGCACTGATCGTAGATGATGAGAAAAATGCACGCCAAATTTTAACATCATACGTTGATAAATACTGTGATCAAATAGAAGTAGTTGGGGAAGCAGAGAATATAATCGTAGCCAATGAACTGATTGCTAAAAAGAAACCTGATCTTTTGCTTCTTGATATTGAAATGCCTTTTGGTAATGCCTTTGATTTATTGGAAGGATTGGACAGTGTGGACTTTGAAATTATTTTCGTTACCGCTTTTAATGATTATGCACTGCAGGCATTGAACATGAGTGCAATCCATTATCTACTAAAACCTATAGATATAGACGAGTTAGTAGAAGCGGTGGACAAGGCAGTCACTTCCATTGAGAAAAAGGATCAGATCAATAAAGCAAAAGTTTTAATCGAGAATATCAAGAATTTGGAACCACACAATCGAAAAGTAGTGCTGCCAGAGTTAAATGGGTTCAGTGTGAAAAGGGTAAATGAAGTGATGTACTGCACTGCGGAAGAGAACTTTACTAAGTTTTATTTTACCGGTAAAAGTAGTGCGTTAGTGTGTAGACAATTAAAGCATTATGAATCCATCTTGACGCCACTTGGTTTTTGCAGAATTCATAGATCTACTTTGATCAATTTAGATTTTGTAAATAAATATCGAAAGGGTAGAGGTGGTCAAGTAATTATGCAAGACGGAAAACAATTAGATGTCTCGGAGTCGCGTAAAAAATATTTAATAGATTCCTTTAAACCTAAATAAAAACTTAAACACAGATGAAACTAGTCATTAATATTTTGGTCGTACTCTTATTCGTGTCATGCGGCAAAAAGAAAGCACCCCTAATAAGTGTGGATAAAGATAGCCTTTCCGAAAATCAAATTGATTCTATATTGTTGAATAACAATTATGCTTATGGTAAACCTATAGCAGTTGATAGCTTAGGTCAATTATTAATCCCTTTAGTCTTAAAAAATGTACGACACAGCAGAGGCTCTTTTAGTAAATATGATTCTAATACATCTTACAAAGATACTTGGAATGCTATATTTTATAATGCCAAAACGGAGGCTACAAGTGTGCTAAGCGAGGACAAGATGAAGATAGCAAGAATTCATACGAAGCCGATCATGAAACCAAAACGTACTATTATGGATTTTGATAGAATCTTTTATGAAATTAGAAAGAAAGACTATAATTCAGATAAATTTATAGATAATAAGGACCCATTATATTTATTCACCTCGGGAAAAGATGGTTCAGGTCTGACAAGGATAAGCCCAGAAAATGAAAGCTTGACTTATTTTCAATATTTAGATTCAAGTAAATCCTTGCTCATAGAAACTAAGAGAGATACCAACGAAGATCGACTTTTTAATGACAGTGACGAATCCATGATCTATAAAGCTACATATACTAATAATGAATGGATACTGAAAGACGTTGTTTCTCAAAGTCTAAAAGACAAAGTAGATAATTTGTACTTTGATCAATGGCTCAACCAGCAGTAGTAAATTTTTGAATTTGTATCAATGATCTTGAGATTGGTGTAGGATCATGTATGACACCTAATAGCGAATTCATTCCTGTATTTGCTATTCTAAGCATAATAAGCTATATTGTACCAATATGGTACACCTATAATAATAAAATATGTTAATAATAAGTAGTAGGGAGTTTAGACAAAATCAAAGGTTATATTTTGAAAAGGTAGATGAAGGTGAGCAAATAATCGTGCAACGCGGAAAAAATAAGTCGTATGTCTTGACACCAGTAAGCGATAAGGATCTATATTTTAATGCTACGATGGTCAAACGAATCAAAAAGAGCCTAAAGCAAGCGGAAGATGGTAATGTGAAAAGGGTTTCTAATCAAAAGGATCTAAGTGATTTATTAGATTTATGAAATATACTCTAGAGTTTACCAAATTAGCAGTATCTGATATCGAAAAGCATAAGAAGTCAGGAGATCGTAAAATTCTTATGAAGCTTAATAAATTGTTGTTAGAGCTAATGAAGCATCCTAGAAAAGGGATTGGAAAACCAGAAAAACTGAAGCAAAATTTAGAAGGATTGTATTCAAGAAGAATAAATAAAAAACATCGATTAGTTTATAAAATAAAAGATGAAGTAGTGATAGTTGTTGTTCTAAGCGCCTATTCACACTATGGTGATAAATAGAAGTTGATGCTTATAATGCCAAGAATTGTTAAGTATTAAATCCAGCAGCTAGCATTTCCCAATGAAATGAATTAAAACTAAATTAAAAACAAGCAATTATATTTAACAGGCTAAAATAAAATACATTGTTTTGTAGTGGAAGACCAAAATATCATAAGGAATTAATTAGACAAAAAATAGATGGTAAATATTCCCAGATGGTCAAATTCTGTCTAAAGAACAAAACAAAAAAAGGAAAGGTTCGTCGATGTATTCACATCGATGCGATACTCGTGTCTAGCTTTTATTTAGTGGAAAGGTTGTTTTGAATAGAGCATTTCAATAAAAAGGCATCTAGCATGGCAAAGACGTGAGATTTGTTTTCATCGTCTAGTTGTTGGATGCTTTTAGACAATATACTTAGATAGATAGTCGAGACTTGTCAACAGAGTTGAAAATTATGAATGACTAAGTTCTTCAATTAGCTGTGCTCCGCCAGATAAAGTCGGGAAGGCGTCGATGGTACACTCGTGTATAGCTTAACCGTGCTATTATCAACAGAAAAGTATTTATGGACTTACTCTGTTGAGCGAATATTTTGCGCTTGAAAATGAGAGCTTACCTTAAAAGAAATCGTTCGAAATAGCCTAAGATTCTTTGTAGAATGAAATTACTTAGAGCAAACTTAAATTAGTTCAGCTAAGTTTTAGCTAGTTTACCTGATCTAACCAACCTACACATCAAAATACTTCTAAATCCCATCCCCACCAAAGTCCTCCGGGATAGGGGTAGTAACAGGATGCAGCTTTGCTGCATAGACCAAGGCCTGATTTTTTTTCGCCCAGCTAAGCGGGCTAGCATCAGGGCGCAGGGCCGAGCGAGTAGCGAGCTGTGGATGGCCCGGTAGTAGCCTTACCATGTTTCAATGGTAAGGCTACTAATCCCCCAAATCACTACCTTAACCTATATAATTTTCCATATTATTTTAAAAACTGCTGGATAGGTTGGAACTTAGCCAATGAGAAACTGTTAGATTGTGGATACATTGAATTTAGACCCAAATACCCTTATATAAAACATCTATACCTCTATGAGACAAGTAATTATAAGCATACTTGGAATACTTATTATCGGCATTGGATATTGTGGCTATACCACGCTGGCAGCTACAGAAAGACCACAAAAAGAAAAGCCGAAGAAAGCTACCTCAAAAGTCTTCACACAAGTCGTGAAAAATGAAGATACCCCTGTCACTGTTACTGCAAGTGGAAATCTGGCTGCGAAGGAAAGAATAGAGATATATTCGGAGGTGCAAGGGATATTTGAGCATAGTGATAAGGCTTTCAAACCTGGCGTGAGGTATAAGAGTGGGGATGTGCTGATTCGCCTGAATAGCGACGAGGAAAGGGCGAGTCTTTTGTCTCAAAAAAGTAGCCTGCAAAACCTGCTTGTTGGACTCCTACCTGAGTTGCGATTTGACTATCCTGAGGCTTTTGATAAATGGCAGGCCTATGTCAATGACTTTGATGTCAACGCGGTTTTGAGACCCTTACCTAAGACTAATTCCGAAAGAGAGAAATTGTATATCGCTGGACAAAATATCATCACCACTTGGTACACCGTGAAGAATATAGAAGAGCGGATGACCAAATATAATATCTATGCACCCTACAATGGCGTGCTTACACAGGCTAGCATCAATATTGGTTCCTTAGTGCGAGCTGGACAAAAGTTGGGCGAATTTATCAATCCTAATGTGTATGAATTGGAGGTGGCAGTTAACTCTACCTATGCAGAGCTACTAAAAGTGGGGAGCACTGTAAAACTAAAAAATGTAGAAAGGACTAAAAATTGGAACGGTAGCGTAACTAGGATCAACAATCTAATAGATCCAAATACGCAAACAATTCAAGCTTATATACAGGTGACGGGTAAAGGCCTACGAGAAGGAATGTATCTGGAGGCTGTTTTGAAAGCCAAGAATGAGAAGAATACATTTGAGATATCTAGAAAACTACTGGTGGATAACTCCAAACTATTTGTGTATAAGGATGACAAATTGAGTTTGACAGAAATAAATCCTGTACACTATACCGATAAAACGGTGGTGATTAGAGGGCTAGAAGATGGAACTGAAATACTAGAAAAAATGCTGCCTGGCGCATACGATGGTATGCCGGTAGAACACTTTAAAGAAAAAGAATAAATATTATTCGAGATAGTGTAGTTCATCTTTTCAATTCAATTTTACAATGAATAATTTTATTGCCTTTTTTATAAAATATCCTGTCGCGGTAAATATCTTGATGATCAGTGTGGCGATATTCGGATACATCGGATTGAACGATACCAGCTCCTCCTATTTTCCCTTAGATGATTCAAAATTGATCTTTATCAATATCACCTATCCCGGTGCATCTCCAGCAGAGATCGAAGAAGGGGTAGTTTTGAAGATTGAGGATAATTTGCGAGGCTTGGTTGACATAGATCGAGTCACGTCTGCTTCTCGTGAAAATACCGCACTGATCACGGTAGAGATCGTAGAGGGTGCGGATATTGATATCATCTTGGCCAATGTGAAAAATGCGGTTGATAGAGTACCATCTTTTCCATCGGATATGGAACCACCGGTGATCTCCAAGCAAGAAAACATCAATGAAGCAATTACATTCACCGTAAGTGGAGAAGGATTGCCTTTGATTACTTTAAAATCAGAAGCTAGAAAAATTGAAGATGACATGCGAGCTCTGCAAGATATCTCTCAAATAGAATTGAGTGGATTTCCTGAGGAAGAGATTGAGATCGCAGTGAAAGAAGATAAGCTGATGGCTTTTAATCTAACTTTCGATGAAGTTGCCTCCGCCGTAAGAAATACAAATCTGCTCACGACAGGTGGAAATATCAAAACCGATACAGAAGAGTATCTGATCAGAGCCAATAATAGATCTTACTTCGGAGATGGGCTAGATTTTATAGTCGTGAAGTCTACCAATGCTGGACAAATAGTTCGTCTTCGAGATGTGGCTGTAGTCAAGGATAAATGGTCAGAGACACCAGATCGAATCGACTTCAATGGTAATCCTGCTGTGCAGATCAAAATCAGTACAACTAATACAGAGGACCTTCTTCATGCTACGGATCAAGTAAAAGAATATATCACAGAATTTAATGAGCGGCATGATGTACTGAAGTTGAATATAAGTTCGGATAGATCTATTGCTTTGCTTGACCGTCAAAATCTGCTCTTAGAAAATGGCTTAGTGGGTATATTACTGGTGCTGGTTTTTCTTTCTATTTTTTTGAAGCCAAGCATTGCGCTTTGGGTAGCTATTGGATTGCCATTTTCTTTCATGGGTCTATTTATTTTTGCACCAGGTTTCATGACGATCAATGTGATTTCTTTATTTGGGATGATCATCGTGACAGGAATTTTAGTGGATGATGGGATCGTGATTGCAGAGAATATTTACGGTGAGTTTGAATCTGGGAAACCAAAGCTTCGAGCTGCGGTAGATGGATCGCGGCAAGTGATGCCTCCAATTATAGCCGCCCTTCTGACGACGATGATTGCATTCTCTACTTTTCTGTTTTTGCCAGAAAGGTTAGGTTCCTTTTTTGGTCAGATTTCTACCATCGTTATTATCATCTTATTGATTTCTCTAGTGGAAGCTTTTTTGATATTGCCTGCTCACTTAGCGCATTCAAATGCTTTGAACAAAGATTCGAAACCCTTCATTCTTAATGTTTGGGCGGATAAATTTATGACCTGGATTAGGGAAAATATATATGTCCCAATATTGAGGTTCATCTTGAACTTTCCCATTTTTGGTTTTGCTATTCCGATTGCTTTGTTGCTAGTGACGGTGGGAGCTGTGCAAGGGGGAATCATTCGGTTTAATTTTTTTCCTACAGTAGCATCAGATCGAGTGAGTATCAAATTAGAATTGCCACAAGGAACCAGTGAACTGATTACGGACTCATTGATTAACATTATTGAATTGGAAGCTTGGAAGGCTAATGAGGAATTGACCAAAGTAGATTCTCTACCACTCATTGAAAATATAGTACGGAGATTAGGTCCAGGTTCATCTACAGCATCTTTGACATTGAATTTATTGCCTGGAGAAAAAAGAGATATCCCTGCCTCTGTTATCTCTAATAATATTAGAAAGAGAGTAGGGCCGATCTATGAAGCGGAGTCTGTGGTATTTGGATCGGGCAATGCTTTTGGTGGATCGCCTGTTTCTGTTTCGCTTGTAGGGAACAATGTAGAGGAGCTCAAAAAAGCTACTGAAGATTTGAAAGCAGCCTTTGGCACAAATGCCCGCTTGACAGATATAACGGATAATGATCCAGAAGGGATCAAAGAAATCAAACTAGAACTAAAAGACAATGCTTATCTGCTTGGTTTAGATTTGCAACAGGTGATGGCGCAAGTGCGGTCTGGTTTTTTTGGTAATTCAGTGCAACGCTTTCAGAGGGGAAGAGATGAGATAAGAGTTTGGGTTAGGTATGATCGTAGTAATCGAAGTAGTATTTCTAATCTCGATGATATGCGTATCGTTACCTCAGAAGGTAATCGGGTACCGCTTTCTGAAATCGCCAACTATACCATTGGTCGGGGTGAGGTGGTCATCAATCATATTAATGGTCGGAGAGAAATTCGAGTAGATGCAGATTTGGCTGATCCGAAAGATTCTGCACCAGAAGTACTTTCAGGTATAAAAGCAGATGTAGTACCCGATTTATTAGCAAAGTATCCTACGGTGACTGCATTGTATGAAGGTCAAAACAGAGGCTTCTCTAGAATCGGTGCTGCCTTAGGAAAAGTTCTACCCATTATCATGCTGCTCATGTATGGTGTGATTGCCTTCGTGTTTAGATCTTATGGCCAACCATTATTGCTTTTTATTTTGATTCCGTTTTGTTTCGTTGGAGTGGCGTGGGGACACTGGGTGCATGGAGTGAGTATTAATATATTATCTGGTTTAGGTATCGTTGCCTTGGTCGGTATACTTGTGAATGATGGACTTGTATTGGTTGAAAAATTTAATCTATTGCTCAAAAGTGGCATACCTTATCATAAGGCTATGGTAGAGGCAGGACGTTCCAGATTTAGAGCCATATTCCTTACCTCAATTACTACTGTAGCAGGTCTCGCACCATTAATATTTGAAAAGAGTTTCTCTGCACAATTTCTTATTCCGATGGCTATCTCTGTAGCCTATGGTATTGCTTATGCTACGTTTATGACCTTGTTTTTATTACCATTATTATTAGCGTTTAAAAATAATGTCAAGGTACTAGTAACCTGGTTGTGGACTGGAAAAAAACCTACAAAGGAGGCTGTCGAACGTGCTATCATAGAGATGCATTCAGAAAAAGAAGCGAATGAAACATTCCAGTATTGATCATTGAGTTCACTCTGAAAACTGACGAATGGAGTGGGCTCATCATTATGTTTTGAGTTTATTAATAGTGAAGAATATGAAATATATATTAATAGTTGTAGTTTTTACCCTTAGCCTTCCATTTAGTTTTGGTCAAGAGGCATTGAGTTTGGAGCAGGCTAAGATGTTGACTTTAGAAAATAATTTTGGAATTCGTATTTCAGAAAATAATGTTCAACTAGCGGAGAATTTAACTGATAAAAGAGCAAATGGATACCGCCCTACTATCTCTGCATCTGGTGCTGTCAATGCTACCTATGGCAGTGCTTCTCAAAAATTTAGTACTGGTTTAGACGCAAGCAACGATTTGGCTCTAGGGTGGACTGGTGCTGCATCTGTACAAGCGGATTATGCCATTTTCGATAAAAGAAGAGAGCTTACTTTGGATCAATTGAAAGAAAGTCTAGAGCTAAGCAGTTTACAGATGCAACAAGCTATCCAACAAAATTTACTTTCTGTATATCAGGCTTATTATCAGCTAGCTATTGCCATCGAAAACGTAGAAGTACTGGAAGAGACGATTGACGTATCAAGTGAACGCCTACGTAGAGCAGAATATGGTTTAGAGTATGGACAAGGTAATGGACTGGATGTACTCAATGCCAAAGTAGACCTAAAACGTGACAGTGTCAATCTCCTTAATGCCCGACTCACGGTGGAAAATAACAAGCGAAATTTGAATATTACTATGGGTACCGATGCAAGGCAAGAGTATACCATTGATGCTATTACAGAAATAGATGAGAGCCTTAATTTAGATGCTTTACTAACTGAGGCTAAGCAAAACAATATTGATCTACAAATCAATCGACAAAATCAATCGGTCAATGAAATAGATTTGAATATCATCGACGCAGAAAAGAAGCCTACACTCTCTGCAAATGCATCTTACAATTATAATTACGCGGACAATGCACCTGGATCATTTGTGACCACTTCTTCCTCACAGGGGCTCACTGGAACACTCACTCTTGCTTGGAATTTGTACGATGCCAGCAGAGATATCAGAAAACAAAATACAGTACTTAATCTCAATAATATCAGACTAGAAACAGAACGTATCGAGCAGCAGTTGGAACGAGACATTATCAATGCTTGGGCCAATTATGAAAATGCAAAATTTGTACTGGATGTAGAGCGAAGTGCCGTATCTACTAATGAAGAAAATTTTTCTCGCACCGAAGAACAGGTTAAAATTGGACGCTTAACTTCTATAGAATTCCGTCAAGCGCAATTAAATTTACTCAATTCACAAACTAGTTTGAATAATGCCATCCTTAATCTAAAGGTGGCGGAGATTCAGTTGCTGGCGCTGGTTGGAGAGCTTTTGTAGAATTATGAATTAAGGGTATTCAGAAAAGTAAATTCACAGTTTTTTTCCATGCTGACTCGACAGAACAGACCTGACGAACATTAACAATTATTTGAAATTGGGTTTTACCCATCAATTTAGGAGGACTAAGAGAAAATTCATTTTTGCATCAATATTCAACCAATTTTTCTGAACACCCATAATTATGAGTGATGGATTATGAATGCCGCTCTATCGTGTTCGATTAACCACCGCAGTCACCCTAGCAGTTTTTACTTATGCAAGAAACTCCGTAGAAAAAAGTGCAGTGTCTTGAACGAACGAAAGTAGCCCTTCAGTGCCCTTATATCGTCTTTGAATTAAACAAAGATAAATAGCCTCTGCGTCCTTTGCGTGGAACGATTGGGCCTAGTCTTTGCGCCCTTTGCGTAAACCTGAACAAGCTTAGTTTTTCTAAACTTCTACTCAAAGAATGCAATTCCATCTTTTATGATATTTTTCACCTTGCTGTTAGTTAACTTACCTGATTGTCCTACAAATAATAGTTCAGACATTCGAACACACTCAGTGCCACAACTCTTCACTCTTCATTCTCCACAAAAGAAGGCAGCGTTTACTCATAATTCTCCATCTAATTGGAAGAATTGTGCATAGTAGACTACCGATAAATAATTGGATTCTGCTATCATTTAGTTAAACATCAAATATTTCTTATTTTTAAGTAATATTCAATCAAATCCTACCTATGTTTAGAAATATACTATTCACACTATTTATTTCGTCATTTATAATATCGCTCTTCGCCCAAGATGACAGGTCAGAAGCCAGCGTCCAAGTCATGCTACCTGAAGTGCAGGATATGGAATTATTATCTAATTGGTCGACAGGAAACAGGCCCTTCAATGATGTTTGGGGATATGTAGACTCAGATGGAGACGAAGTAGCCATTATAGGTTCCAGATCGCACTATTACTTTGTGGATATTTCAGATCCAACAGAACCAGAATTGATCGATGGTTACCAGGGAGGAAGCGTTTCGATCTGGAGAGATATGAAAACCTATGGACAATGGGCCTATGGAGTATGTGATGCCTGTAGCGAAGGGCTATCCATATTTAAATTAGGTGACTCTCCTAAAGATAATGGGGTGCAGTTTGTGCAACAAAATACCAGTTACTTTGGCTCGGCACACAATATATTTATAGATGAAGAGCATGGTCGTTTATATGCCATCGGAACCAATACGCAGAGAAATGGAGTCATCATTTTGGATATCAAAACTAATCCAGAAGCGCCTATCTTGCTTGCTGCGGTGGATGTACCAGGCGGATATATGCACGACCTATATGTGAGAGATAATATCGGCTATGGAAATTCTGAATCCAGAGGTTTGTTCGTGTATAACTTTAGCACTCCAAGCAATCCTCAATTTTTAGGGTCTATGACTTCATATTTGCAACAAGGCTACAATCACTCTGGCTGGCTTAACCCAGCAGGAGATGTTTTGATCATGGCCGATGAAACACACAATACCAGTTTGAAAGCAGTGGATGTAAGTGACCTGTCAGATATCGAAGTGACCTCTTTGTTTAGGTCAGAGTTGTTAGCACCAGCTGCGACGGGGAGTATAGCGCACAATCCGTTTGTCAGAGACAACTATGCTGTAGTGTCCTACTATCATGACGGAGTACAAATATTTGATATCAGCGATCCTGCGAATGTACAGCAAGTCGCTTGGTACGATACTTTCCTAGGCAATACAAATTATAGTGGATTTAGCGGTTGCTGGGGAGCATACCCATTCTTACCTTCTGGAAATATATTAGGATCAGATGGAACGAATGGATTATTTGTTTTGAATCCAACGCAAATTACTTTTAATCCTATTGCACCAATACAACCTCCATTTGCATTTATTAATGAGGATGTTAATCCATGTATACCTAATGATACACCTGTGAGTTTATCACTGACAACAGATGCCCATACGATCCAGTGGTATAGAAATGGAAACTTAGTCGGGTTCAATACAAGCTATACCGCCACTAGTGAAGGCACCTATACAGCGATCGTTTACAAGGGCCCTCATTCTTTGACTTTAGATCCCGTTGAAATTGTATATGGAGAGATGCCAGATGTTACAACCAATATTGGTGATGAACCCGCAATCAGTTTGTGTGCGGGAGAATCAATCGAAATTATAGTGGACGCTGGAGCTGATAGCTACCAGTGGTTTTTGGATGGCAATATAGTATCTGATCAAGGCAATTCATTAACTGCGAACGAGGAAGGTATGTATACAGTCACCGCTACCTTAGGTGCTTGTGAAGCGACGTCTATTCCAGTCGGCATTGTAAATGGTCAACCAGAAGCTATCCTTAATCAGACGGAAGATATTGTCCTATGTGAAGGAGAAAGTACTACACTTTCTACGGATAGTGAAGGAGATACTTATGAATGGTATAAAGGGTTTAATGATCCTATTTTGGTTGGAAGTGGCCAAGAGCTATTGGTTGATGAGCTTGGATTTTATAGAGTAGAAGTATCTAACGGTGCTTGTACTACAAGTTCTGAAAACATAGCTGTAGAAAGTGTAGAGGTACCAGAAGTTGTCTTTGACACCAGTGAAAATTTCACTTTTTGTGATGGAGAAACTTTTACCTTGACTGTATTGACTTCAGGGATAGAGTATATATTTACCTTACCTAATGGTAATCCATTAGCAAGCGGGCCGGATAATTTTGTGGAAATAAATGAATCAACCCAAGTCGATGTAACGGTCATGACTGAGTTCTGTACATCAAATGCGACGGTTGATATATTTCAAGCCCAATCACCAGTGAGTGTTATTAATGCAGACGGTGATCAAGTCATTTGTAATGGCGAAAGTAAAACCCTCATCTCGCAAAACATGTATGATTCCTACCAATGGTTTTTTGATGGTGTACCCATCACAGGGGCTACTGAAAGTACTTACTTCGCCAATCAAAGCGGAAACTATACTCTGGAAGTGACGAATACCTTTGACTGTTTTGACAGGAGTGATGCTTATACCTTGGAGGTAGTAGATATACCAGTTATAGAATTTATTGAATCACCTTCCATTAATGCTTGTGAAGGAGAGTTAGTTACCCTACAAATTGTTGGCGAGGCTGAACGTTATGCTTGGACAGATAGTGAGGGTAATTCAATCCCTGGTGACAATCTTAGTCAGACGACCGCCAATGGAATAGTAACCGTAGAAGCCTTCAATGGAAACTGTGCATCTCAGATACTCGAATTTTTTATCGACCGATTTTCTCCACCAGTGCTGGATGTAATTCCTACGGAGGAAACTATATGTACAGGAGAGTCATCCACATTGCAAGCCTCTACAAACTCATTTGATGGTGATTTTATTTGGATTAGAAATGGCGAAACCATTGCTCAAAATCAAACAGAGTTGTTCATTGATCAACCTGGTGTATATAGCATTCAGACTTTAGGAGGTGTATGTTTTGCGAGTTCGCCTGATTATGTAATCAACCTTGGTCAACAACCGAATACCATAATCTCTACGCCTTTTACAAGCGAATTTTGCGAAGGTGATGTGTATACCCTTGAGGTAGAGGCTGGACAAGCTTCTTATACTTGGCTTAGAGATGGTGCACCTTTAAATAATGAAACTAACAATTCCTTAGTCGTGAACAGCACTGGAATTTATTCCGTTCAAATCACCTCAGCAGATGGATGCTTTGGTCAAAGCAATGAATACACTTTTACTTTTTATCAATTGCCCGATGCTACCATCCAAACGGATTCAGAGCAAAGTATTTGTGAAGGCAATAGTATTATACTGGAATCGCCACAATCAGCCGATACCTATACTTGGTTTTTAAATGGGGAGGTGATTTCTACCGAAGCCAATTTTCAAGCCACCACAGCGGGTATATACCAACTAGAACTTATAAGCAATAATTGTAGTAGCCGCTCTCAAGAAATAAATATAACCGTAGATAGCAACCCGATTGTCGATCTAAATGCTAACCTATTTGGAGCTTCCTTTTGCAATGGCGAATCTATCGATACAGATATCAACCAAGATTTTGATTCCTACTTATGGTATAAAGACAATGATCCATTTTCTACAGATCAAAATATCAGCATCTCCGAAAGTGGTATTTACTATTTAGAAGTTTTGCAAAATAACTGCCCAGGAAGTTCGGAGCCATTCACGGTGACGGTATATGCCATCCCAGATGTCAATATCGATGTGCAGGGTAGTACACAACTGTGTGCAGGAGACTTTACCACTTTAGTTGCGGGTGGAGATACTGATACACAAATCACTTGGAGCAAGAATGGTTTGTCTTTAGGCATCACAGAAAATATATTGGTGGTGACAGAGACGGGACTGTACACTTTTCAAGCAGAACGCAATGGCTGTCAAAATATTTCTGAAGAAGTCAGCGTCGATGTAGCCAACAACCCAGAAGCAGAGATAGCTGGAGAATCAATCAGGGATCTTTGCGCAGACGAATCCATCATACTAGAATCACTTAGCAATGCGGATTCTTATACTTGGTTTTTGGATGGCATAGCATTAGCGGAGTCAAATGAAGTGATTGAGATCACTCAAGCGGGAGAGTATACGCTTATGACCAGTTTAGGGAATTGCATAACGGTATCTGAGCCTATCCAAATAAATTTGGTTGAAGTGCCAGAATTAGATCCAGATTTGTTTAAGGACTACATTCTTTGCGAAGGTGAAACCTTCACTTTAGATATCAACATTCAGCAGGGAGAGATCACCATGTATCGAGATGACGTGCTGATCAGTACTGGCGAAACTACTTTCAATCTAACGACTCCAGGCGTATATTATTTTGACTATCAGATCCGCGACTGCATCAAGAGATCAGCTGAGCTGACCGTTGCCCTTGCTATGTTACCTTCTTTAGATGAGCTTCCTACTGCGACTAGCTTGTGCGCAGGGGAGGAGTATACGTTCGATGCACCCGCAGGTTTTGATAGTTATATCTGGACAAAAGACGGGGAGGTTATCACTTCTGCAATGACCAATCAGTTGCTAGTCGATCAAGTAGGTACATACACTTTGACCATTGAGCAAGATGGCTGTACGGCAAAATCCGAGGACTTGGAAGTTGAAATTATCACTTTACCTTCTATCGAAATATTTCCATCTGTGACAAATACATGTGGTGACGGTGAAGTGATTTTATCACTAGATGCTCTTGATTTTGATTCTATATTTTTAGCACTAGACGGAGAGATTATCAGTTCAGATCAGGAAGAAGTTATTATTACCGATAGTGGTATTTACACTTTGATAGGTAAGACAGGTGACTGTACAACGGAGTCAAATCTTTTAGAATTTATTTTTTCTGACAACCCAGTGATCACCTCCTCAGCAGGTGAAGTATTCGCTTGTCCTAGTGACATTACCAATCTTTCGGTGACGGGCCAAGACGATTATATATATAGTTGGACAGCTCCAGATGGTGTGCTGATTGGTACAGAGATGTTTGTTGATGTCATCTTCCCTGGCATCTATTTAGTACAGGCAACTGATCCGGCTACAGGCTGCATTTCATCCACTTCGATTACCTTGACACATTATGAGGTTACTGTCCCGATCATTACAGTCGATGCTAATGTGCTTACCTCTACAGAGGCGGATGTATATCAGTGGTACCTCGATGGGCAGGTGATTACAGATGCCTTTGATAGAGCGTATACCGCGACAGTTAGTGGGACTTATCAGGTGGCTACCTTAGACATGAATGACTGTATTGTTTTCTCCGAGCCAGCACTTATTACGGTGAGTTCGACTCAGACTATTACTGAAATTTTGTCAGCAAATTTATTTCCCAACCCCACATCAGATCGACTAGCTTTGACTTTGACTACTGCTGCGTCACTAGATTTAGAGATCACCGTTTTCAATCAGTTGGGCCAATCCCTATGGACGATCTCTGTGCAGCAGCAAGGAGAGCAGATTTATCCGATCCCAGTGAGGGACATGACTGCAGGCTTATACTACCTCCGCGTACAAAATGCGCAAGGCCATCAACAGACCTACAAATTTATCAAGCAATAAGGACGTTTATTCGTTGATGTATTTATTTGTGTATTTGGAAAAGCGGTAAAGGTGTTTGATATTTCGCCTTTGGCTTTAAGATGTGTTTCAAGCAATAAAATAATTTGGGAGCTCCCCCTGCCCGTGAAAAACGGGCGGAGTCGAGCTGTCCGTTCCTACCCCTTTGTTTGCAAAGCAAAGCAAAGGGATACCACTTCCATCCCTAGCTTCTTACGCACTTCGTTTGTCGTGCTTAGTCGCCTTCGGCGAGTCGCGAAACGCATGAAATAAGTTTCGTGATCCCGACTTCCTCGGCGGTCGCGAAACGCATAAGACTGACTGATGCGTAGCAAAATACATCCAGTGGATGTATTTAAGGAAGCCTGCCCGGCTAGCCTTGGTCAGACGGGGAACCAAGGTTTCTGCCGAGGTATGAATAAACTCTATTGTGATCCCGACTTCCTCGGCTGTCGCGAAGAGTGTTTTATTTGTTTAGTTGCTGATTTGTTTATTTGGAAAAGAAGCTGTTGGCTGTTGGCATTTGGCTATTGGATTTACTGCCCCCTCATGATATAGGTTGACAACCCTCTGTCTAAAGTCTAAAGATTGTGAATAACTTTATTGTTAATAATAATATTCAATTTCTACCTTTCATAGGCTAAGATCAAGCGGAGATAGGCTCTGC
>Ga0209187_1000942_pt1 | contig 39848 bp, 29 predicted proteins | sample BantaG_FD_187430 | JGI IMG/M metagenome (GOLD analysis project Ga0209187, IMG submission 187430) | Marine algal microbial communities from Bantry Bay, Ireland - BantryBay_4 metaG (SPAdes) (version 2) | ecosystem: Host-associated > Algae > Red algae > Unclassified | place: Bantry Bay, Ireland...
GGAAAGTGTTTAGTAGAAAGTAGAAAAAATTTAGGAATTAATAATGAGAAAATTATAAAAAATAAAATTAGATTAATTCTCACATTCTCACATTCTCACATTCTCACATTCTCACATTCTCACATTCTCACATTCTCACATTCCCACATTCTTTTTCATTTGCCTCCTTCGACTCCGCTCAGGATGACAAATGCTTTTAATTTTCACATTCCCACATTCTTTTTCATTTGCCTCCTTCGACTCCGCTCAGGATGACAAATGCTTTTAATTTTCACATTTTCACATTTTCACATTCCCACATTCTTTTTCATTTGCCTCCTTCGACTCCGCTCAGGATGACAAATGCTTTTAATTTTCACATTTTCACATTCCCACATTCTTTATCATTTGCCTCCTTCGACTCCGCTCAGGATGACAAATGCTTTTAATTTTCATATTTTCACATTCCCACATTCTTTTTCATTTGCCTCCTTCGACTCCACTCAGGATGACAAATGCTTTTAATTTTCACATTCCCACATTTCCTAATTCCCACATTCCCCACTAGCACACTATCCCCAGAATAAGCGATAATTAGAATCTATCTCAGCCAATAAAATGGTGCTAAACATTCAACAACTAGAAATTATTCATTATTTTCCCGACTTTGCAAAACAATTGGAAAAATAGGGCTTGAGTAGAGAGAAGGATATTATACCAAAGACAGGACTAAAGGGCCTTGTGGAGAATTGGCAAAGCGATTTGATTGCTGCCCTTAGTGTAGCTTTAATCGCATTGCCGCTTTCACTGGGGATTGCCTTGGCGGCTGGAGCGCCTGCGATGTCTGGAATCCTTTCAGCTGTTGTCGGTGGTTTGGTGACTACACTCTACCGCGGAGGGCATATTTCAATCAACGGGCCTGCCAAAGGTGTGATTGCGGTCATTCTCTTAGGGATTGCGTCTATGGACGATGGTACAGGCCAATCTTTTAATTATGTCTTAGCGGCTATTGTGGTCTCAGGTGCTTTGCAGGCCTTGTTAGGGGTATTGAAACTTGGTCGCTATGCTGACATTTTTCATTCTTCCGTAATTCAAGGAATCTTAGCAGCCATTGGAATTATAATTTTTGCCAAACAAATTCATGTTGCCATCGGCACCCATTCAGACAGTCCGAATATTATTCAAAATTTAATTGATGCGGTCATGTTTTTGCCAAAGGCCAATCCCTTCGTTGTGATTATTGCTTTGGTAGGATTGCTTTTATTGCTTTTTCATTCAAAGATTAGCTATAAGTTTTTTCATTTCTTGCCGACCCCAATGTGGGTTATCGCCCTTTCGATTCCTTTTGCATATGCCTTTAATTTCTTCGATGATCATACCATGTCTATGTTTGGGAAGTCGTATGAATTAGGTCCTCATCTGCTTTTAGATATTCCAGATAATTTTATGGATTCAATACTGCATCCAAATTTTGGAAAAATTCATACCATTGAGTTTTGGACCACTGTTATTTCTATACTTATGATTTCTAGTATCGAGTCCCTAGCCATTGCTAAAGCAGTTGATAAGATTGATCCCTACAAAAGGAAAACAGATTTGAATAAGGATTTGACAGGAATAGGTTTGAGTACTATGGCAGCTGGTTTAATTGGAGGCTTGCCCATTATAGCTGTAATTATTCGTTCTACGGTAAATGTTCACAATGGTGGTAAGACAAAATGGTCCAATATGTATCAAGGTCTTTTGCTCTTGCTCTTCATTCTTGTCTTGAGTCCGATCATGCAAAAAGTACCTTTGTGTGCCTTTGCGATTTTACTTGTTTTTACTGGGTTTAAATTGGCTTCTCCCTCAGTATTCAAACAGGTTTATAAGCATGGAGTTGAACAATTGATATTCTTTGTCGGCACCATGATACTTACACTATACACTAACTTATTGGTGGGACTCTTCGGCGGGCTATTGCTGGCTCTAGGCAGTCATTTATTGTTAGCAAAAGTTTCAATTCCACGATTTTTCAAAATGATATTTCATTCTGGTTCCAACCTAGTGATGAATCAAGATGGCAGTTATATATTGAAAGTTAGAGGGATTGCTAATTTTTTGGGCATATTGAATATTAATAAATTAATGGCTCAGATACCGAGCGGCTCAAAAGCAACCATCGACTTGTCGGAATCTCGTTTAATAGGAACAACGGTCTTGGAAGGCTTTTATGATTTTCGAAAATCACACCAAAACAGTGGCGGGAGTTTGAATATTATTGGTTTGGATCAACATATCTCTTCGACTGATCATAAATTGGCTACAAAAATTAAAACGAAGAAGGTTGAGCCATTAAGCAGAAGGCAACAAATGCTCAAAGAATTGGCCGAAAGTTATAATTGGGATTTTCAAATTGAAGCCGTTGAAGATATGGAGTACTTCCAGTCTTTTTACTTTTTCAAAACAAGAATCATTGAAGCAGAATCCAATTGCATTTCTGATCGGGATGCCCATATGCATACAGAGTTAATGGATGTGACTTTTGAGGAAGGTTCAGATATTCTTCCGGATGAATATAAAACAACCGTTGGTTTGTTGAAACTTCCATTCAAAATTCCACCATTCACAATAGAGAAAAAAGATTTTTTAGATAAAGTATTGCATCTCTCAGAGCATAGGGATATAGACTATGTTTTATACGATAACGCCCCTAAAGATTTTACCATAAAGGTGGAAGATAAGGAAGCAATGGATGAGTTTTTTACTGACGAGCTGAAGGAGACAATTGAAACTAGTGGAATTCATCATTTAGAAAGTAATGGCGAGGCGATATTGATATTTACCAATAATTTTGGTCTTGGTCGTGCTGAGGATTATATAAAAATGATTCAATTTGTTGAAAATTTCAAAGGGATGAAAAGAGAAGAAGGGTGATGTGGTGGTAAAGGATGAAAAATTAAGGAATTAAAATGAGATAATTAAAAAAAGAAAATTAGATTAATTCTCAGATTCTCAGATTCTCAGATTCTCAGATTCTCAGATTCTCAGATTCTCACATTTTTTCATTTGCCTCCTTCGACTCCGCTCAGGATGACAAATGCTTTTAATTTGCACATTCTCAGATTCTCACATTTGCACATTAAGCTCCTACTCAACAATCATCCTCTTCTCAACACGTCCGTCTGAATAGCGATAGAGTTGCACCTCATTTTTTCTGATGTTCGTTTCTCTTCCCAATATGTCATAAACCTTTAGTACTTCTCTTGAATCATCTTGCACATAATCCGTGGTGCTGACTGCAGTTTGCGGATAGATGTAGTATTCATATTCAGCTCGCTCAGGGGATAAGCGTAGGGCGTCAGCATTGTTTGCACGCACATAAAACTTGACATCCTTGCCACTCCCATAGAACGGAATGCTGGCGGTGTATTGACCGTCATTTGCCTGGACATCTCCATTGCTTCCGTCGTCATACATTTCAAATTCCATAAACTTTGAAGCTCTTTTTTTGTCTGTGGCTAAGAGGGTGACCGTTTGTTCATTAAATACTTGTGCGGTGATATTGTTTCCACTTACACTGACATTGGTGATACTCGGCGGATTTTGTGCAAGCTCTGCTTGTGAGGCTAAAAAAATCTGGCGCTCTCGAATGCTCTCCATTATGCCACCATATCCCCAGCCAAATAATGGGAAAATAATCCATTGCAGATAAGCATCATTTATCCCTTCAGTATAACGCGCCATGCTTTGCGGCCTGTGAGGGTCATTATCAGCTGCGTTAAAAGCTCGAATTTGAGTTTGCGTAATTTCATTGCGGATTGCCATAGTATCCATTTCGCTAATAATGGTTCTGATGTGTGCACTATATTGGTCGCGCCACTTTGGGCTGTTCATTATTTTTTTAATGAGCGGTCTATTGTTTGGAATAAGATAGGGGTCCTTTTGATAGAAGACGTTCTGACGATTATTGAAGTCGGTTCCCAATAACGCGCCTATAAAACTTTCGCTGAGGTCCCAAGGGATCATTTGAAATTGATGGTCTTTGCTTTTATAGAGATAGTAGTTATGAATATACTTCCCGTTATAAGTGTCTTGGTTCAGGAGGACTGTATTCACGGCAAAGGCCCAGAGAACTCTATCTACATTTAATACGCTGTCGATATGGGTGAAATGATTGTTCAAGGTGTCTATCATATGAAGAAGCTCGGCCCAACCCTCATCCGATTTCAATACATAGTCGTTATAATATAAGGTGCTGTCATTCCCTTTCCACCTCAAGTCGGGTGTTCCTGAACCACTGCTGTTGCCACAGAAGACTTGAGCTGGATCGCACTTGAACAAGGCCCCATTTTTTTCATCGAAATGCTTCTCAGTAAATTGTTTGTTGATGGATTCTGTATTGACATAGAGTCCCAAATAATTGCCTTGAACGTTCAGCTGCATGAGATTGACTTCAGGGCTTGGTAAATATTTTCTATAGGTTTTAGCGGCCATATATTCTCTAATGAAAGTTGCATCTGTCCATGCGTTGGCGAGCTTGATTTTTTTGTAGTCCATCAACTTCTGCCCTGAGATCCAATGATTCATGTCGATATTGTAGGGAACCTTCGGGATACTGTCATCATTGGGAATACAAAAAGTAGAATTGCCTTTGTAGCGCACTCCAGCACTATCAAAACTTTGACCATTCAAACTGATTGTCGCCGGAATTCGATATGATGGATTGCTGAAAAATGTATTCTTAAGGATGTTATGGTAGTTTGGGTCTTCAAATTGAACATCTAAGGTTCTTATACTGTCCTTTTCAAAAAGACTTCCAGGGCTGCTATATAAATCTTGCGGGTTATACAGAATCTGCGCAGCGAGGATATTGGGTAAAAAAATCAATATGTAGACAAGAGCTTTCATCTCATTAAATATACGAATTATGCATTCTTTCTTTTTTTAATCTCAATTGGGTAGGATTCGCGTTTGGTTTCAAGCAATTTTCCTTCCTTCTTGTTGATTATGTGCTCTTTTATTGTCAAATTCTAAATAGACGGGACGCTTCCATAGTTTTACTAGTGAATGAATGATTTATACATTAAATTCATTAACCTTAACTAGTATTTATGAAAAAGACTCTTATTCTATTAAGCCAAGCCATCTTATTTCTCATTCCAATTGGACTTTTTGCTCAAGACAATGGAAAGCTATTAACGCGATCTCAGACCATTTCTTTGGAGCCTAATCTGGATAAAACAACAGATTTTACATTCGGGGCAACAGGTCAAATCTTGTATAAGGTTCTGCTGTTTGACGAAGTCCCAAGTAGTGCAGCAAGAGAAGGGATGCAATCTTTAGGCATTGAATTTTTAGAATACCTTCCTCAAAAATCATATATAGCGAAAATTCCCAATGGAACAAAGTTGGCCAATTTGAAATCTTCTGGCGTAATCGGCCTCTATGACGTTCCCAAAGATTTAAAACTTGATTATCGCCTCCAAGAATGGGATATTCCATCTCATGCGCAGGATGGTGACCAGGCTAATGTTGCCTTGATTAGTATGAAAGGAACAAATATTAAAGACTTTGCTGTTGAACTTGCCAATAGAAATATCGCTGCTTATAAATATGGTAGTGATACTCGCTTTGGATATTTCTCGCTCACTAAAATTCAAATGGAGTCTTTGACTTCATTGCCCTGGTTAAGATATATTGAAATTGTAGATGAACCAGGCATACCTGAGTCTACTGAAGGACGAAGTATTCAGAAGTCCAATGTGATTAATAATGATTTGAGCAATGGCATCAGCTTTAATGCCGATGGTGTTCAACTTTTGGTGCGTGATGATGGTTTAGTTGGTCCACATATTGACTATGAAGGTCGTCTAACAAATTTGACTACAGATGCTACCGGAAATCATGGAGATGGCGTTGCCGGTGTAATGGGTGGTGCAGGAAATATTGATCCTCGTATGGAAGGGGGTGCATCTGGAGCAGACATTTATGTCATAAATTATGTATCTAATTTTCAAGACAATACATTGAGTTTGCATCAAAACAATGGAGTTAAAATAACGAACTCTTCTTATAGTAATGGCTGTAATGCGGGTTATACCTCCACGACACAAACTGTTGATCAGCAAGTACATCAAAATCAAACATTGATGCATGTCTTTTCTGCAGGAAATTCTAATAATAACGATTGCGGATATGGAGCGGGTAATCAGTGGGGAAATATCACTGGCGGACATAAGGTTGGCAAGAATGTTATGGCCGTTGCCAACTTATACGAAGATGGTGCTTTGGTTGGTTCTAGCTCGAGAGGTCCTGCGCATGACGGTCGAATTAAGCCAGATATTTCAGCACATGGACAAGGGCAAATGTCTACTAATTCTAACAATACATATATGTCTTTTGGTGGGACCTCTGCAGCGGCTCCAAGTATGGCAGGTAATATGGCTCAACTCATTGAGGCTTATAGATCACTAAACAGCAATAATGATCCTAAATCTTCACTTCTCAAAGCTGCCGTCATGAACTCTGCTACAGAAATGGGGAATATAGGTCCTGACTTCAAATATGGCTACGGATTAATCAATACGGCTCGAGCTTATGACATCATCGCAGGCAATCAGTATTTATTCGCCACGGTGAGCAATGGAAATAATAACACTCATTCAATAACTGTTCCAGCCAATGTTGGGCAATTGCGTATCATGCTTTATTGGCACGACATTGAAGGAAGTGTCAATACAAATGTGGCACTAGTCAATGATTTGGATTTGACGGTCAACGGCACGCTACTTCCATTGGTTTTAGATCATACACCCAATGCAACTACTTTAAACAATCCTGCAGTTCCAGGAACTGACCACCTCAACAATGTTGAACAAGTCGTGGTAAATAATCCAAGCGCAGGAAGCTATACTGTAAATGTGGATGGGTTTCAAGTCCCCTTTGGTCCTCAAGAATATGTGATTGTATATTCTTTCATTCAAGATGAAATTGATGTCACTTTTCCATTGGGAGGTGAGTCCTTTATACCAGGAGAGACCGAGCTCATTCACTGGGATGCTTTTGGGGATTCCGGATCCTTTAATATAGAATTTAGTTCTGATAATGGAAGCAGTTGGAGTTCTCTAGGAACTGCAAATGGCGATGAAAGAAATTTTTCATGGAATGTTCCTTCGACAAATACAGGGCAAGGACTCATTCGAGTAAGCCGTTTAGGACAGTCTGACCAAAGTATTGAAACATTTAATATTTTTCCAGTGCCGCAAATAAGTTTACAAACGCAATCAGCCACTGAATTAGAAATTACTTGGCCTGCAATCAGCGGAGCTACTAAATATTATATCTATCGCTTAGGAAATAAGTATATGGATTTGATAGATTCCACAACAAATACTCAGTATTTATTAGGTGGACTTAATTCAGGAGATGAGTTGTGGTTGAGTGTATCGGCAAATAGTGCTGCCATAAAAGGTGAAAGGGCTAATGCCGAATATAATCTCTTTGCTCCAGGATCTTCTTGTACTGGTTGTCTCTATAGTTCGACCAATTTCCCTGATGCGGAAAGTTTTGAAAATGGCTTTGGTGGGTACTGTAATTTCTCCAATGATGATATTGATTTTTTGAACATTTCGGGTGGAACTCCATCTAGTAATACAGGACCGAGCTCTGCCTCTGATGGAAGTTCATATGTTTACTTAGAAGCAACGAATCCGAATTTTCCTTCAAAAGTGGCTATCCTTGGAAGCAGCTGCTACGATTTAAGCACAGCTACATCTTCCAGCTTGAAATTTGATTATCATATGTATGGAGCTGCTATGGGTTCTTTGGAGATTGAGGTTTCGACTGATGGTGGGCAAACTTGGTCTAATCCCATTTGGTCTATAAGCGGTAATCAAGGCAACCAATGGAATACAGATTCAATCGATTTTAGTTCTTATCAAAGCAATATGTTGAGTTATCGTTTTGTAGCCACCAGTGGAACATCTTTCACTTCAGATATTGCCTTGGATAATATATTGTTTGATTCTGACGCAAGCTCACTTCAAGTAATAGGAGAATCAGGACGGGTAAATGTGAATCACAACAATATTACAGTCAACTTTCAAAATTCATATGTCAATCCAATTGTAGTTGCAGGTCCACCTACAAGAGATGGGTCACATCCGACTACAGTTCGAATTTCTAATGTAACCAGCACAGGATTTGATATCAGATTAGATGAGTATGAGTATTTAAATGAAGTACACTATTTTGAACGCATTGGATATATGGTTTTAGAAGAAGGTGAATTTCTTACACAAGACAGTACAGAGATTGCATCAGGAACGATTACAGCTAATTCGAATTTCGCTACCCATAATATGGGGACTACATTTTCTAGCCAGCCTGCGCTAGTCGCATCAGCAGTTACGATAAACGATCCTGATGCTGTGGTAGTTCGTGTTCAGAACATTAATACGTCGCAGTTTGATTTAAGATTGAACGAAGAAGAGGCTGTCTTCTCCCATGGGAATGAAGAAGTTCATTGGATTGGTATGGAACAAAATGTTGGTAATGCAGGTCTCGACTATGAATCTGGAGTTACCCCCGTCTCCTATAGACATGTAAAAAATCTTCTTCCATTAAGTCAGGCTTATACTACGAATGGAGCTTTAATCTGTATGATGAATTCTTTCAAAGGATGGAATACTTGTTCTTTCAGAATGAGGGAGAATAATCCAACCACAGGTGATGTATCACTCATACTTGAAGAAGAAAAATCAAACGACAATGAGGTATCCCATTATTATGAAAATGTAGGCTATATCATGTTTTTTCAAACAGGGAATATTTTGGGTTATCCACTTACAAACTCAGTGAATTCAAGACCAGAAATTGCTCAACAAGAGAAGGAAGATGTTATTCAAGACAACAGACTTGAGGCTCAGTTTGATATAAGTGTTTTTCCAAATCCAACAAATGGAGCGTTTAGTTTGGAATTGAGTGGCTTGGACATGGCAGAGGAATCGGCAATTTTGAGCATTTATTCTGTTGACGGAAAAATTGTTTCGAAGCATGAATTAAAAAGCAGTCTGAATCAAATTGAGATTGAAGCTCAGCCAGGAATTTATATGTTGAGTGTTCAACATGGGGCAAGCACGGTCAACAAGAGAATTCAGTTGCTGAATTAAAGACGCTTAAGTCTTCTGCGGCTTCTTTTTGGCCGCAGGGAAAAGAACATTGTTTAGAATCAACCGATAGCCCGGACTCTTTGGGTGTACTTCTAATTCTGTTGGTGGGTCACCTACCTGATGCTGATAATCTTCTGGATCATGGCCGCCATAAAAGGTCCATGTGCCTTTGCCCAATTCTCCATGAATATAACGAGCCTCGCCCACGGATTTATTGTCGCCCATTACAAGAACACTGCTCTTGAGCGTACTGCTTTTAAATGTGGTTGTTTGACCCATAAAACCTTTAATGGTCGTGGTGTGATTTTGGGTCAACATCGATGGCACAGGGTCAAACTTAGCCGAGAAGGTAAAGAGCTGGAAGTAGTCCGATTTAAATGGCACTCTGCGTGTTTGCGTCATATCAATATCCGAAAACTCATACTCCAATGGATTTTTTTTCAATTGGAAATTTTTGAAGGCTAAGGTTTTATTGAAATCGAGACGTTGTTGAGCGCTTTTGTCAGCGGCATCTCCGTCATACATATGCTCACAGATATCCGTATTTTCTGCAGCTAGAGCAATGTCATATGAATCCGTTGCACTGCACATGGCAAATAGAAATCCACCACCAATGACGAAATCCTTAATCTTTTTTGCGACAGCCAATTTTAATTGTGACACCTTTGCAAAACCATGTTTTTTTGCCATGGCTTCTTTCAAACGAACATCTTCTTTATACCAAGGTGCATTTCGGAAGGACTGATAGAACTTTCCATACTGTCCTGTAAAGTCTTCATGATGTAAATGGAGCCAATCATATTGAACAAGTTTGTCTTCTAATACTTCGTCATCGTAAACTTTATCAAATGGAATTTCAGCATAATCCAACACCATAGTCACAGCATCATCCCAAGGTTGTTTTCCGTCAGGAGTATAGACTCCAATCTTTGGTACTTTGTCCAATTGAACAATATCCATATTTGCATCAGGATCTGAAATTTGGGTGAGTATGAGGGTGTATTTAGCCTCTGGAATCACTTCGTAGCTCACGTTTCGAATTTTGCATTCCTTTTCTAACTCTAGATAGTGGTCGGTCACAAAGCTTCCGCCTCTATAATTTAGAAGCCAATCGACCTTTACACTTTTTTGTAGGGCGTAGAAGGCAATTCCATAAGCCTTCAAATGCTCTTTCTGGCTATCATGATCCATAGGAATGAGAATCTTGGACGCCTTTAGTGAAGGGCTTAATAACAAAATGAGAGTGATGATTGTAATGAACTTTCGCACCCTGTAAAGTTAATTTTTTTAGCGTTGCAAAAAAGTTAAACAATCTAAATCGTCTATACCTTTGTAATCGTGCATTCTGAAAGATTTGTTATAAGACCTGGACTGACATATGCGCAATCTAGCATCATGAAGGAGTATGACGACTTTTATGCATTGAATTGCGATGAGGATAGTCTGAGAATTAATTTTCAATACTCAGGGCAGGAGTGTGCTTTACTAGATCAAGCTAACCCTCAGGCATCTTATTTAGTATTTGAATTTGGGAGGCTTTATTTTGAACAGCACCCTGAATCATCCAAATTGCTTGAAAAATTTCCTTCTGATGCGAAAGGGAGTTTGTGCATGCGCACACAAAGTTTACTCTTTGATTTGGTCATGAATCCGCAAAAAAAAGAAGATGCTCTAAGAAATATATTCCTAGAGAGTCAAGCATTGTCGCTTTTGCTTTGCATACAAGATTGTCTGGGCGCCAAGGCTGTAGATTGTCATGAATGTAAATTTCTGACTGATGATTTATCACTAGATAAAATTCATACTTGTAGAGAGTTAATCATCGAGCATATGAGTGCGCCACTGACCATTCAAGAGCTCAGCCGAAAGGTTGGCATGAATCAATGTTATTTAAAAAAGGGTTTTAAGGAAGTATATGGCTTGACTATCTTCAATTTTTTACAGAAAGAGCGTATGCAAAAGGCTAGGCATTTGCTGGAGAATATGTCCTATACCGTGGCAGAAACGGCTGCTGAATTAGGTTATAGCAGCTCTGGGAATTTCAGCACCGCTTTTAAAAAGATCATGGGCCATTTTCCATCTGATCTTGTTTCCGCATAAATTTCGCATTGCAAACTTATTTTTCCTTTTGGCAAAACAATCTTTTAGAAGATGCGCACACTTTTACGAAATGAGAATTTTCGTCTTATTCGCGCTCATATTTTCCGTGACTCTGTCACATGCTCAAGAGATTGATAGTACGGAAAATAAGCTTTTGAAGGGTGTAAAAGTATCTAGTATTACGGGAGGGAGGTCGGAAGTTTTTAAGCTGCCTGGCTCAGCACACTTCATAAGTCCTTTGGAGTTGAGCGTCTATAAACATTCAAATGTTGAACGTATCCTTAGAAATATCCCGGGTATAAATATGCAAGAGGAAGATGGCTTTGGATTGCGTCCAAATATTGGAATGCGAGGCAGTGGGGCAGAGAGAAGTGCTAAAGTCGCTATAATGGAAGATGGTATTTTGATGGCACCAGCACCTTATGCTGCATCTAGCGCATATTTCTTTCCGACCATGGGGCGCATGCATGCTGTGGAGATTGTAAAAGGGTCTAGTCAAATTCGATTCGGACCAAATACGAGTGGGGGAGCGATTAATTTGATTAGCACACCCATACCTGAAGATTTTAAAGCAAGGGTGAGCTTAAAAACGGGCACATTCGGTATGCGTTCTGTGCATGCTTTTGCTGGCAAGTCTTTTAGTCACGGTGGAGTTTTAGTGGAGACATTTCAGTCTCAAGCAGATGGTTTTAAAGAGCTTCCAGATCAAGGCGAAACAGGATTTAAAATTCAAGATTATCTGATTAAGGCACGTTTGAATACGAGCTCGGATCAAAAAATACAGACTTCATTGAATTTCAAACTTGCGGAGAATACTGAAGTTTCCAATGAGACTTATTTAGGCATTACAAGCAAAGACTTTGAATCCAATTCAAGAACGAGGTACGCCGCTTCACAATTCGATCAAATGGATGCTAAGCAAAGGCAGATGAGTGTAAATCATCAGCTGCGAATTTCGCCAAGCTTGGAACTGAGCACGACCTTATACCGTACTGACTTTGCAAGGAATTGGTATAAATTAAATAAAGTGCTCGATTCTTCGGGAGCTGCAAAAAGTATTGCTTCCTTGTTTGGCGAGTTTGAACAGCAAGGAGAATATTATGAACTCTTTCATTTAAGAGGGAAGGGTGCCCTAGAAATTAAGGCCAACAATAGAGTATATTATGCACAAGGCATAAGCTCAAACTTGACTTGGGTTCATGAAGGTGAGAAGGCAAATCATGAATTGCAAGTCGGCATAAGGTTGCATAAGGATGTTATGGATCGTTTTCAATGGCAGGATGTCTATGCAGTAGACAATGGATTGCTTTCTCTAGAAGAAGCGGGAGTTGCTGGAACAGAAAGTAATCGTTTGCAAACGGCAAAGGCCTTGGCCTCATATATTCACTACAAATTTGAATTTAAGAAATGGACCCTCATTCCTGGATTGAGAATGGAGAATATAAATTTTGAAAAATTGGATTATGGAAAGTCTGATGTAGATAGAGACGGTCTTTCTTTAAAGAGCAGTTCTAATCAAGCATCTGTTCTACTGCCAGGAATTGGAATCAGCTATGCGATAAAAGCAGATAATATTTTTATTGCAGGTGTTCATCGTGGGTTTAGTCCACAAAGTTTTGGAGAGGAAGCAAGGCCTGAAGAGAGTACAAATTATGAGGCCGGAATTCGAAGCAAGCAGAAATTATGGACGGCAACTTGCATCGGTTTTTATACAGACTATGAAAATTTATTGGGTGTTGATAATGCGTCTTCTGGTGGAACAGGTTCTGGGATTTCATATAATGGTGGGCAGGCAAGAGTGTATGGTTTAGAATTTCAAGCCAGTCTTTTTCTAGATCGCTTCTTTAAATTGGAAGATGTTGGTCTGCCATTTTCTATGAGTTATACTTACTCTAAGGCTAATTTTCTGACGGCCTTCGATTCAGATTTTGAAGCATGGTCATCGGTCTCCCTTAACGATGAATTACCCTACCTTCCACAACATCAATTGAGTGCACAGCTTTCTTGTTTTGTTGGAGCTTTCTCATTCAACTACAATTGGAGATATCAAAGCGAGATGAGAGCTCTTCCAGGGCAAGGAGAAATATCAATTCAGGAACTTATTCCATCATACCATACTTCAGAGCTTGCTCTTTCTTATACGCTCAAGCAGAAAGTAGAGTTGAGTGCGAATGTGCTCAATTTGTTTAATACGGAATACATTGCTTCTCGCCGTCCGGCCGGCTTGCGACCAGGCTTGCCTCGAATGCTACAGTTCGGAATTGAGTTTAATCTGTAAGTCTATTAGTATTTTTCGCCATCTAGGCAAAACTTAAAAGCATTGAAGCCAAGTTTATATTGGAGTACATCGTAATCTAGTCGCATGTCATTGATGGTCATCGTAGTGACGTCATGTAATTTACCCCTAGAATAAAAACGCAATACATTGTTTCTATTGATATAAGCTAAAGAGTGATAGCCCAATAAAAGGTCTTCAGGATAGTAGTTTTCTAAAGGAGTGTTTTCTCCTTCATAAAATACATGGAAAAAGCCATTGACATTTTCAAAGGCAACGATGCGGTCTGCCACTTGATACTTCGGTTCGTAGTAGCCAATGTTATGGAGTCGGCCGTTGTGAAATATTTTAAAATAACCATCATATCCTACAAAGGCTACAATGTCGTCACCAACTTGATATGACAGGGGCGCAAAGCCATCAATTTCATATAATTCTCCTTTGTGGTATATTCTGAATTGATTGTTGATGTCGACATAAGCAAGTGTATTTCTTCCAATTTTAAAACTGCTTACTTTCTGATTTTCTAAAATTTCAAGTTCATTATTATAGAATATTTTAAAGACATCATTGAAATTGATATAAGCACCAATATTGTCTGAAACTTTTACATATTCCGGCTTGTCAAAAGAGAAGTCATCATCATTGGTAAGTAAGAAGTTTTCAAGTTCCTTGATTTCTCCTTTGTAATAGGAGTTCAGGTTGGAACGGTTCATGTCGTAAAAGAGAACGAGGCTATCACCTAAACCATATTGGTTGCTTAAGCGCGACAAGGGAACGACATTATTTCCATCAATTACTGATATAGAATTCGCTGTGCGATAAAGCACTAAATGGTCTGAGACTTCAAACTGTGTAGTGAATAGGTCATTGATTTTGGTAACCTGACCGTCTCTATAGATTTTGAAGTTTCTAGCGTTGTCTAGATAGGCTAGGGTTTTTCGTCCAATTTGATATTCAATAGGATTGAGCCCCTCAATTTTATTCTTCATGCCATCTTCAAAAACATAGAATTCCTGACGGACAGTGCTATATGCTGATATTTGAGCATGGCTATAAGCCACACTTAGAAGGAGAATTAAAGAAAATATTAATCGCATCATTTTAAATATACTTCAAATTTAATCGCCAAACATCCTAAATTATTGTGACTTAACAGCCTATTATTCTTAGCGCATATTGTTCCGCTTAATTAAATATGGCAGTAGAACCTGCTCAAAACCCTTATTTACGTCAGCATCAATAATGTCAATTCCATACTGTCTGCATTTTAGCTCCACTTCTTTTCTGTATTCGAGCATTTTACTGGCAAAATTTTTCTTCATGGAATTTGAATTCATTTTCACACTTTCTCCACTCTCCAAGTCAACAAATTCGTACGGTCTATTTTCAAATTCAAAGTCTACCTCGAATTTTTTATCCTGAACATGAAAGAGTATGACTTCATGCTTATTAAACTTTAGGTGTTGTAGTGCATCGAAAAGATTATCCATATCAGAAACTCTGTCCAACATATCAGAGAAAATGATGACGAGACTCCGTCTATGAACATTTTCAGCAATTTGATGCAAGACATTTGCGGTATTGCTCTGTCGTTTAGGTGCATTGTGGCGAAGCAATTTTTCCAATTCATTAATTAGTCGACTGTAATGAACTGAATTGGATCTGCAAGGACTTTTAAAATAAACAGAATCGTCAAATAGATGTAGTGCACCTGCATCAGATTGTTTTTTGAATATTTGAAAAAGAGATGCTGCGGCAATGGCGGAAAATTGAAGCTTATTGTATTCTTTTGGCTCCTCAGGAAAGAGCATTGAGGGTGAGCTGTCAAGGATAATTTGGCAGCGTAAATTTGTTTCCTCTTCATATTTTTTTATGAAAAGCTTGTCTGTTCGCCCGTAAACCTTCCAATCAATATGTTTGAGGTTGTCGCCTAAATTATACAGTTTGTGCTCCGCAAATTCAACAGAAAAGCCATGGAACGGACTTTTATGGAGTCCAATAATGAATCCTTCAACCACCTGTTTCGCAAGGAAATTAAGATTCTCTATTTTACTGTTGATTTCCAAATGACTCTTTAGGTAAATTTCGCACCCTTTGGGGGTGTAAAAAAATTTGTTTGCCTATATTTGAGAGATAATTAACAGATGAAAGCCAAACTTCTATACCTCGTACTTATATCTAGCATTTTAATTGGACTCAGTTCTTGTACTCAAGAATATATTTGTCAGTGTGAAGTTAGTTATGAAGGGGCACAGCCTGGCTTACCGGATTCATCCATACATCAGTTCTTAATTAGAGACACAAAAGAAGAAGCAAAATCGAAGTGTGAGGCCAATAGCTTTGAGTATAACAATGGCGGTATTACCACTAAGGAAGAATGCCAACTATATTAATTATTGCTTCAAGGCAACTCTAATAATCTATCATCTACTTATTGTTGAAAACTAAGGAATAAGCACGGCAGCTTGCTTCTTAATTTGCGCTCATGATTGAGGACTATCAGTTCACAGAAAAGAAAGATACAAGATCAGGTTTCGGAGATGGAATCTATGAATTGGCCCAAGAGAATGATAAGGTGGTGGCTTTGGCCGCAGATTTATCTGGTTCTTTAAAGCTGAATAAATTCATGGCAGATTTTCCAGAGCGTTATGTTCAGGTAGGAATAGCCGAGGCTAATATGATGGGGATTGCAGCAGGGATGACTATTGGTGGGAAAATACCTTTCACCACAACTTTTGCTAATTTCTCTACATCAAGAGTCTATGATCAAATAAGACAAAGCATTGCTTATAGTGATAAGAATGTCAAAATTTGCGCTTCACATGCTGGGCTAACTCTTGGTGAAGACGGTGCAACTCACCAAATATTAGAAGATATTGGCATGATGAAAATGCTGCCTGGTATGATGGTTGTAGTCCCTTGTGATTATACCCAAACAAAGTTGGCGACCAAGGCCATCGCTGCCCATCATGGTCCAGTTTATCTTAGATTTGGCCGACCAAAATGGCCTGTCTTTACCGCGGAAGATCAAGACTTTGTGCTTGGGAAAGCGCAACTAATGCATGAAGGGAATGACGTCAGTATTTTCGCTTGTGGTCATCTCGTGTGGAAAGCAGTTGAAGCGGTGAAATTATTAGAGCAAGAAGGAATAAGCTGCGACCTAATTAATATTCATACCATTAAGCCCATCGATAAAGAAGCCATCATCAAGTCTATCAAAAAGACAAATTGCATAGTGACCGCTGAAGAGCATCAAGCGAACGGTGGACTAGGCGAGAGTGTGGCGAAAGTAGCTAGTGAAAATCATCCTGCTATACAGGAATTTGTTGCGGTAAATGATAGTTTCGGCGAGAGTGGAAAACCTGAAGAATTGCTTGAAAAATATGGCTTGAGCACAGAAGCGATAGTCGCTGCCGCCAAGAAAGCCATTGCCCGAAAGGGGTAGTTTTCCTAAAAAGTTGTTTTTTATGGCTTTTCTGAGGCTTTTGAACACTTTTATGTCATTTTTTAACGTTGATAATATGAATATGTAGATTAAGCCAATTAGATTTGCGCTCTACAAAATTGTATTCTGTTGAATAAAGGCTATTTACATATCGCATTTTTTTTACTATTGACTGTGCTCAGTAGCTCTGTCGCATATGCCGATAAAGGAGCTTCGCATGAGGCGCAAAAAGTAGAAGCCTATACTAAACACTTTTACAATCAATTGAATTTTCGAGGCCATCAAAAGATGCAATACAAAACTTTTCAGTTTGCCATGAAGGGTTATTTGAATTTAGTGGAAGACGGTCGTTTAAACAATCGACGATATTTCACTATCTGTGACTTTTCAATGTCTAGCAATTTAAAGCGACTTTGGGTTGTGGACATGATAGGGAAGCGTATCGTTTACAATACGCTCGTCGCTCATGGTGCTAAAACTGGTGAAGAGTACGCTAAATACTTTTCTAATAGAAATGGTTCTCATCAAAGTAGTCTAGGTTTTTATGTGACTATGAATACTTATAACGGTTCTAATGGGTATTCCATGAGATTGCAAGGAGTCGATGGTGGCTATAATAATGCGGCTTTTAAGCGTGATGTTGTAATGCATGGCGCCAAGTATGTGAGTCCGCAGTTTGCAAGAGCTCACAAACGAATTGGCCGATCATGGGGATGTCCTGCAGTTCCAGTTCATATGGCGAGACCAATTATTTCAACCATTCAAAACGGGAGTGCTTTATTTATCTATCATCCAAGCCAGCATTATTTGCATTCATCTTATTGGTTGAACAATAGAATTGCAAGAATGCCAAGAGAGGCTGATCGCGTATTACTGCAACAGAAACGTGCAGAACAATTGCGTCAAAAGCGCGAGAAGAAGCCTGCGAGCTCAGTTAGCTTTAAGAGTCGTGAAACGAGTCCTAAAAAGAAAGCCGTTGAGAAGCCTGCTGTTGAGAAAAAGACTGAAGCAAAGAAAGTTACTGCACCTGTCGAGAAAAAGGTGAAAAAAAAAGCTCCAGTGGTGGTTTTTAAAAAACGCGTAGAAGAAGTCCTTGATCCAAGTATTCAACGCATTCATGTGCCTAAAGATCAAGTTACAAAGCGCATGAAGCTCAAGGCAGAGAAAAGCAAGTCTGCAGCTCCTCAAGGAATAGGGTCAAGTTCTGTCGATAAATAGACATTCAATTTCTATTTTTACGCCTATTGGCCATCATTTCATTCATACTTTACTTAAGCTTAAGCCTATTCTTTCTCAAATACTACAGAATTGAAAAAGGCAGTGGCTATGGAATTGCCATCCTTCTTCTAGTATTTGTTTTTAAAGTGTTGATGGGTTGTCTGAATCTCTACATTCATGATGTTGAGTATGTGTATCATGACATGAGAGGCTATCATGAAGGTGCTTTAGCATTGATTAAGAATTTTCCCCAGAACCCATGGGGCAATCTCAATGAATGGTTCTTTCAATGGCCCGATATTTGGGGGCATGCTAATTTTTTCAATCCGGAAAATGCAGTCTATTGGAGAGATGTTGGAAGAACTATGCATACTCGCTTTATGCTTCTAAGTAATTTTTTGAGCGGGGGCGATAAGTATACCAACGTCATTTTTTTTAATGTGATATTTTTCCTTGGCCAACTGAGCCTTTTGAAAACTTTCAATAGACTTTTCCCAGGCAAGAAATTATTCTTTCTTGTTTTGATTTTTTTGCTTCCACTTTCTGCATTTTGGTGCAGCGGGATGCATAAGGAGGGATTTACGATAGCAGGAATTGGATTTATTCTTCTCGCTGGTACGAATTGGAAAGAGCGTAAGACCTTCAAGTCTCTATTCAATTTAGTTATTGCCTGTCTGTTCCTTTTGATGATGCGTTACTTCTATTTCATTTGTTTATTGCCGCCACTGTTACTGTGGATTTTTTCAAAAGAGAATCAGAGAAGTTTGGCGTACTACGGAATCATGTATGTGGTCTTATTGGTGCTATTCTTCGGAATCAACTCCGTCTTTCCTTCCATCACTCCTATGGACATTGTGGTAAATAGAGAAGTTGAATTTGATAGAATGAAGGGTGGGTCTAAATTGTCAAATATTGAATTGGAATCAAGTCTCAGGGGTTTCGTAACGAATACACCGCAGGCCATCCATAACGTATTTTTGCTACCGAGAAGTTTTAAAGATTCAAAATATACGATTGCAACTTTAGGGATGCTAGCAAATTTACTTTTGATATTTTTCTTCTTGTTCAATACTCGTCGCAAGAATCTCGGAAACCCAATTTCTTGGTTTGCCATATTTGCCTCACTTTCAATATTGGTATTTATAGGCTTTACAATTTCAAATTTGGGTGCATTGATTCGATATCAAAGCGTCTTTTTCTCACTCTTGTTCTGCGGACTTCTCTCTCTGACTAATTTGAAGGATGAAAATTTGACTAATCTAAGAAGCTCTAAATAAGCCATACTTCAGGATGCAATAGATGGCTCTAATCCCATCTTTCCATCCAATTTTTTTCCCATCATCATAGGTTCTACCATAATAAGAGATGCCCACTTCATACAATCTCAAGCCTTTGATTCGTGAAATTTTAGCAGTAACTTCCGGTTCAAAACCAAATCTGTTTTCTTTAATACTAATAGATTGAATAATCTCTGTTCGAAACATTTTATAGCAGGTCTCCATATCAGTCAAGTTTAGATTGCTGAAGGTATTTGACAGGCGTGTCAAGAACCAATTTCCTATACTGTGCCAGAAGAAGAGGATTCTATGTGGCTTTCCTCCTATGAATCGCGAACCATAGACAACATCTGCTTTGTCTTCCAAAATAGGTTGAAGGAGAATATTGTATTCTCGTGGATCGTACTCTAGATCAGCATCTTGTATAATTAAAATATCACCGCTCGCTTTGTGAATGCCAGTCCTTAAAGCGGCGCCTTTTCCCATATTTTTTTCATGGGCAAAATACAGCATTCTTAAATCTGCATTCGCTTTTTGGTAGTCTAGTATGGCTCCTTCGGTTCCGTCTGATGAATAGTCATTAACTATGATTATTTCCTTTTCCAATTGCCCCATCAATTCTACTTTTTTAATTTGGTTGAGAATTAAATGAATGGTCTTTTCTTCATTATAGACAGGAATAACGATGCTTAATTTCCTCATGCAGCAGCTAAGATAATGAATTATACACCTTTACTTTGTTTGCATGATTAAGGAATTTAATGATTATCGAGCTAGAACAAATGATTTGATCTTATCGAAGAACAATAAGGTGCTCAAGCGACTTTTCAATCTTGACATGAACACCTATGCCGAAGGCGCGCTAGAGGTCAAAACTAAAGAAATGTTGGGATTGGTAGCTTCAATGGTGCTCAGATGTGATGATTGTATAAAATACCATTTAGTAAAATGCCATGAAGCAAATATCAATACGGAAGAGGTCTATGAAATTTTCGCTGTGGCAAATATTGTTGGTGGGACAATTGTCATTCCACATACTAGAAGAGCAGCAGAATTTTGGGAAGAGCTCGAGATTCAAGAATAGGGATAAAATTAGGATTCGCTTACGATAGAAATGTGTTTTTCATTCTTACATTTGAACGTGCCGCATTCCAATGTCTGATTTTAATCAAAATCGCAGCTTATTTATAAGAATTTTGTTCGTCCTAGCGGCGGTAGTAATCATTGGACAGCTTCTGTTCATACAGGTTTTTGGTGCAGGTGGTTGGGGAGCTGCGGCCCAAAATCAGGCCATAAAAAGAAAGGTTATACATCCAGCGAGAGGCTTACTCATTGATCGAGATAGCAATGTTATTTTGAACAATAATATTTTCTATGATCTATCCCTTCAACCAGCCAAAATGGGCGAGGAATTTGATACACTTTTGTTGTGTCGACAAATTAATGTTCCTGTCAGCAATTTCTTGGAGAAATTAGAGCTTGCGCTCATTCGGAATGGTCCTTATAAAAGTTCTGTGGTAATTAAAAATCTAGCACCCTCAGCTGTAGCCCGCTTGCAGGAAAGTATAAGTGAATTCCCAGGAGTCGATTTGGTCGAAAAGACTCAGCGGACATTTCCTTATAGTTGTGGTGCTCATTTCATCGGTTACCTCAATGAGGTTTCTAAGGAAATGTTGAAGAAAGAAAAATACCAAGAATATAGAGTTGGCGACTATGTCGGAATTACGGGTTTAGAGAATAAGTACGAAAAAGTTCTTCGAGGGCAATTGGGTGTCAGTTATCAATTGAGGGATGTCAAACAACGAATTGTCGGGTCCTATAAGGATGGGGCGTTGGATACAGCGGCTGTAGCTGGAAAAGACATGCATCTTTATTTAGATGTAGAATTACAGAAATTTACGGAAGAGTTGATGGCCAACAAACTAGGAAGTGCCGTAGCCATTGAACCCTCAACTGGAGGAATTTTGAGCTTCGTAAGTGCCCCAAGTTATAAGCCAGAATTAATGACTGGCCCTGACAAAAGCAAGTCTTATAGAAAATTGCTCGTTGATGCTACCAAACCTCTTTTCAATCGCGCAATCATGGCAAGCTATTCGCCGGGCTCAACCTTCAAGCCGGTGACTGCCTTGGTAGCATTAGACGAAGGAGTGATCAATGCTCGATATGGTTATGGTTGCCGTGGCGGCTACTACTCTTGCGGTCGTAAAATTGGATGTACTCACTATGGTGGTGGGCATGCTGCCAGTTTGAGACTTGCCATTGCCCATTCATGCAACTCATACTTCTGTCACGTCTTTAGACTGACGGTAGATTCTCCTGCAAATAATAATGTTCGTTTGGGCTTAAAAAGATGGGGTAACTATATGAATTCATTTGGGCTAGGGAGGCCCATCGGAATTGATCTTCCTTCAGAAGGTAAAGGCTATATTCCAGACGTTGGATATTTCGATAGAATGTACAATAAAGGCAAATGGTCGTCTTGCTCAATGGCTATGTTAGGTATGGGGCAAGGAGAATTGCTACTTACTCCGCTTCAGATGGCCAATTCCATGTGCATTATTGCGAATAGAGGTTTTTACAAAATTCCACATTTTGTGAAGTCCATTGGAACAGACAGTACCCATGAAATGCTTCAGCCATATCTTAAAAAGAATATTGTGGCAAATATCGTCGACTCAAATTTTGAAGCTGTAATTTCTGGAATGAAAGGTGTTGTCGATTTTGGGACAGCTAGGGTAGCGCGTATTCCCGGGATTGCAGTTTGCGGAAAGACAGGGACTGTTGAGAACTATAGAAAAGTCAATGGTAAGAAGAGAAAATTGAGAAACCACTCAATGTTTGTCGCCTTCGCACCCAAAGATTCTCCTACGATTGCTGTTGCGGTTGTTGTAGAAAATTCTGGATATGGAGCCCAATGGGCAGGACCAATTGCTAGTTTGATGATTGAGAAGTTCATTAATAAAAAAGTGAAGAGGAAATATCTCGCTTCTCGAATGAAACGAGCTAAAATAATTCCGCGCATCACCTATCTAATAGATTCTTTGGAAAGGAAGGCTTGGCGTGAACGCGCTCAAAGAGAAAAAAGAAGAATGGATAGTTTGGAATGGAGAAAAAGAAAGATAGATAGTATTAAAAAGGCGAGAGGGATTAGTTTGAAGAACGAGCAAGAAGTCTATTTCTGGAATAGACATTTAATTTTAAATCCAAGGGAAGAACGTGAGTACACTTAAATCTAAAAGCTACATACAGCGCTTGGATGGCCCCTTGCTTTTGCTCTACTTTCTATTGGTGGCAATCGGGTTTTTTAGTATTTATTCAGTTGAACATACCAGCAATTCAGGAGACTTTTTTCGAATGGATCAGAGCTATATGCGTCAACTCATTTTCTTAGGAATCGGTTTGATGGCCTCCATAGTCATTCTTTTTACAGATTCTAAGTTTTTTCCCAATATTGCCTATCTAAGTTATGCCTGTGGAATTCTATTGCTTCTCCTGGTGCTAGTTGTTGGACGCGAAGTGAATGGGTCTAAGTCTTTTTTGACCTTAGGCCCTATTCAGATTCAACCTGCGGAATTGGTCAAGTTCTTCACGGCACTCTCTATTTCTAAATTTTTATCTTCACTCGAAACGAATTTTGCTAACAATAAACATCGAATGATTGCAGCAGGTTTCGCGCTTTTGCCTCTCTTGATTATCATCATGCAGAAAGAGACTGGTTTGGCACTTGTCTATTTGTCGTTTTTTTTAGCGATGTATAGAGAAGGGCTGCCAAACATCATCGTGATTATTGGTTTATCAGTACTCGCGCTGACTATGGCTACACTATTAATTCCAAAGAATATATTACTCATCATCCTCACCGTATTAGCGGGCTTCGTGATATTTATGAATGCCAAGCGCATAAAGCGCGACAAGGGGATTCTGATTGTGGTCCTCGCGATTTGGGGGGTGGGGGTGTTGTTTTCTCAAGTTCTCGTTCCCTTTACTTTCACCAAGGTGCTTAAAACATACCAAGTCCAACGTATTTACACCATGATTGGTCAGGATGTTCCTGCAGCCTATACAGGAGGCGTGAAGATTACTCAAGAAAGTGCTTCTGAGTATAATGTGCGCCAATCGAAAATTGCGATTGCTTCTGGAGGACTTCTTGGAAAAGGCTATTTGAATGGTGCACAAACCAAGTTGAATTGGGTACCTGAACAACGTACTGATTTCATTTTCTGTACCATAGCGGAACAATTTGGCTTCTTGGGCTCTGCTATTTTGGTAATCCTTTATTTGTTGATGCTCTTTCGCTTAATTCATATTGCAGAACGGCAACGATCGAAATTTAGTCGAGTCTTCAGCTATTGTGTAGCTGGAATAATTTTCTTTCATATTCTCATTAATTTAGGCATGACTATTGGGATTGCGCCTGTGATTGGAATTCCTTTGCCCTTAGTCAGCGCAGGTGGCACCTCTCTCATCACCTTCACGATTATGTTGTTCGTGGTGATTCGATTTGACGCGGATAGAAATATGATTTTAAGATAATGAAAGTTGAAGTAGTTCCATTGAATGAAGGTTATTATACCATTGGGTTTGATAAAGTCTTCCATGAGTTTAATAAAGAAACTGACGATATTAAAAGCCGTCCAAAGGGTTCGTTGCTTGTAGAAATTCAGCCCTTTCTCCTAAAGGCTGATGGCCTCAATATACTTTTCGATACTGGACTAGGATTCCATCAGCAAACGGGCGAATTGAAGATCTATGAGCACTTGAGGAGTCATTTTGTGAAGCCTGAGGACATTACGCATGTAATTCTTTCCCATTTACACAAGGATCATGCAGGAGCATTGAATTATTTAAATGCCCAAGGAGAAATCAAGGTGTCCTTTCCCAACGCGACCTACTTCGTATCAAAAGACGAATTTGAATATGCCATGTCTCAAGGGCCTACATCTTATGTGACGGAAGACATTGCATTTCTAAAGGCTTATGAAAAGGTTCATTGGTTGGATAAAAGCGGGGAAATAGAAAACTTCATTAGCTACGAACAAGATGGCGGGCATTGCAAGCATCACACTTCTTTTAAGATTGAATCTGAAGATCAAATCTACTTTTTCGGAGGGGATAACGCCCCACAACGGAATCAAATGCAAATGCGATATGTGGCTAAATATGATTTCGATGGTAAGCACGCCTTAGCTCTAAGAGAAAAATACGCAAAACGTGCTCAGGAAGAGCATTGGAAATTTCTCTTTTATCATGATTTAAAGCATCCCATAAGTTCGCTCGAAAAGAAAGAAGCCACACCATAAGTGCAGCTTCTTTCATTTGTATTATGAAGGTAAAATTTTGACTATCGATTGATTCGACTTGTTGACGCAGATTGACGTTGAACTGGAGCGCGAAGATATCTCTTTGACGAGCTGCCATTTCCATTTATCCCTCTTGAAGGTTGAGTTTGTCTATTGCTGCTTCTTTTGATTAATAAATTTCTAAAGTCTTTCTCTGACTGATTCAATTTTTTGATTTGAATTGGACTCAAAATGCGAGAAATTTTATGTGTATACTTCTTCTTTAAGTCTAGCATCTCTTGGTCTCTATTCAGTCGGTCTTCAATATCGTTTTGAGATTTAATGTTCCCGTTGCGCGTATGGCTTTGATAAACTGATTTTTTATCAAGGGTATATTTTTCATAGATTGGCCAAAAATCGCGTGCTGTTCTGCTATCAAGATTTAGTTTTTTCTTGAGGTAGGTCATACGTAATTCAGCAATTTTAGACCCATTCTGAGCTTGCGCAGTGAAGCTAAAAAGTAAAACAAAAAGGAGTATTGTGTATCTCATGATTCTGGTTTTATAGTTTTAGACTTGTTTATTTCATAGATGGTGACTTTCGTCATTATTTAAATTTTCAATTTCAGAAAGAATATCTTGTTCTAAAGACTCAACATCTACGGTTGAGTTTTCGATTAAGTCCAAGGTCTTTCCAAAGAGTTGGTCGTAAGGCGTTTCATAGAGGAACTGGTCTACTTCTTCTACTTGTAATTCTGCAATTTGATTCTCAAGGCTTTGATCTACTGGACTAGAGCTGAAGAGAAACATACCAATAGATAGCAAGATGGCGATGGAAGCTGCTGCGGCCATATTATACCATTTCTTCGGTCTGTGCACCTCCATTTGGGGTGTTTTGTCCTGTTCTAAAATCTTTTGGATAGTCAAGGATGTCTGGAGCTCGAAGTAATCCTTAGGAACGAAATGCGGCATTTCCTTAGAAACACTAGCTAAGCTATCTTCATATTGAATGAGCTCAGCAATGCGAGACGGAAATTCCTCAAAGTAGTTCTTAGGAATACTTTGAATGTCTTTCTGACCAAGAGGAAGCTCGATACCGAGCTCTTTTAATTCTTTGTTAATATTGTTGATGTTTTCCACTGTTTTTTAGACGTTTTTTTAGTTCCAAAGTTTAATCCTTTTTCAAGAATGCAGCTACTTTTTTGGCTGCATGGTGATAACTCGCCTTCAGAGCACCTACAGAAGTGTCTAGAATCCTTGATATATCGTCATATGGCAGTTCGTCATAATAACGTAAAGTAAATACGGCCTTCTGTTTATCAGGTAGAGATTGGATTGCCATTTGCAATTTCCACTCTGCTTTATCTGCGTCAAAATGACGGTCTGCCTTCAATTTATTGCTCAAATTTCCCTCTTCATCCGTTAATGAGGCGGTTCTTCGTTTCTTTTCTTTATTTAGAAATGTGATGGATTCATTGGTTGCTACACGATAAAGCCAGGTGTATAGACCCGAATCTCCGCGAAAATTGCCCAATTTCCTCCAAACTTTGATAAAAACTTGTTGTAGTATATCGTCGGCATCCTCGTGATCTGCGACCATTCGGCGAATATGCCAATACAACTTTTTCTGATAGGCCTTGATTAGGGCGTTCAGTGCCAGCTCTTTAGAGCTGTCATCATTTTGAAAATGCTTTATTATTTCCTCGTCCGTCATATAAAACGACTTTAAATCTACTATTTATTAGATACTTTTTCTTGTTTATGTTTGCCATATTATGCACTCCTCGACTAAACTACTTTTTCTTGTATTTGTAGTTCTCACTATAATGGCTTCCGCCTGCAAAGAAACTACAGATGTGACAGATTCCATGAAGGAAATGTTGGACATCTCCGATTATAAAGTTTCGACGGTTTCTAAAACAATTCATGATTTAATTGATTCTAAGGAAATAGAAGAGTTTTATAAAGGGATTGATTCGTCTTACGATTCGAAAGTGTTGATCAATCTATATAAAGGCGACAATCCTAAACCAATTTGGATAAATGGCGATGGTGTTTCTGCCAAAGGAATGCAATTGCTTAGCGAGCTCAAGAATATTGACGATGACGGCTTGAAACCAAAAGACTATTTGTTTGACAGTCTAAATAATATTCAAGCTCAGATTAAATCAAAGAGTGTAGGCGAGAGAAAGTTGGCAGTCTTTGAACTTATGATGAGCTATGCTTTTGAAAGAGCAGGGAAGCATTTGTTGATGGGGAAATTAGTTCCTTTAAAACTTAATGAGGAGTGGCAAAACACCAATGACTCCATTTGGGATGCCGATTCAAGTTTCATTCGTCTTGAGAATGAATCCGTTTCGGCCATCTATGAAAGTTTGCGTCCCGCTCATCCGTGGTATAAGCGATTCCGTGAGGTAAATCGAGCTTTGAAAGAATTAGGTACGGCCACAGTCGACTTCTCTGATATTCCGGCCAATATACAAATAGGAGATAGTGCCCTTTCAATTCCTGTGCTTAGAAGAACCTTGAAGCAATTGGTAGGACGACCCTTTGAAGTGACCTCCGATAAATGGGATTCAAATATTGAAGGTGCGATTAAAGCCTATCAGAAAAAGAATGATCTAGCTGAGAGTGGAAAATTCGATTCACAGTCTCGTTCATCATTGATTGAAAAAGTGGATGTCAAGAAGGTGAGATTAGCATTGAATATGGAAAGATTGAGATGGCTTAAAAAAGATTTCTATGAAGAGTTTATTTGGGTGAATATACCGCAAATGATGGTCGAGTACTTCGAGCAAGATTCTGTTACATTCAGTATGCGTTCTGTTGTAGGGCGCTTGAGTAGAAAAACACCAACGCTTGATTCTCGCATGACCAATATCGTCTTTAATCCTCCCTGGTATATTCCACCGACTATTATGAAAGAAGAAATTGTTCCTGGGATAGCACGCAGAGGAGGTTCTTATTTAACTCGTCGTGGTCTTGTTGCTACAAGAGGTGGGCGTAAGGTGAACCCAAGCCGCATCAATAAGGGGAATTATATGAATTATGCTGTGATGCAAAAGCCCGGACGTAATAGTGCTTTGGGTAGTGTCAAATTCAATTTCCCGAATTTTGAAGCCATTTTTTTACATGATACAAATCACCGAGGCGATTTTGGGAGAAAGTATCGCGCCAAGAGTTCAGGTTGTATTCGTGTTCAGCACCCAAGAGATTTTGCTGAATTTATGTTGCGTGACAGCACCTATTCCTTGCCTAAGATTGATAAGATTATCAAGCGTAAGAATACGCAATCGGTCAAGGTGAAAAGAGACATTGGCGTACATATTGTTTATCTAACAAACGCGGTTGATAGTCAAGGGAATGTTGTTCAGGTAAATGACTTGTACAAATGGGACAAGGAAATGTACGCTTACTTTTAGACTAGCCTTTAAGCTCTTTGCCGTCAAAGGCGAAAGGCAGTAAATGGGCCGCGTCTTGGATTTCTATAATCTGACCAGCTTGCCCACTCAATAGTATTCTAATGACTGAATCTTGCTTATGCTGACATTCAAGGATGAATTGCCTGCACATGCCACAAGGAAAGAGAGGGCGCTCACTTGCGGAGTGTATGGAGTTGTAACTAATGGCTAAACTCTCAACAACAGCTCCTCTATGTGCACTTAAAGCTGCGGCAAGGGCAGAGCGCTCAGCACAAATCCCGACAGGATAAGATGCATTTTCTATATTAATGCCGGGTACCTCAGTGCCGTCCTTGAGTTGAACTATACTAGCCACTTTAAACTTAGAATAAGGTGCATATGCACGATCGCTTAGTGTGCGCGTTTCTTCTATTAGTTTTTGATCAGCTGAACTCAAGCTTGAGATAGTGGCGTGGGTTTTATATGAAAACTTAAATTCCATTTTTCTTATTTTCTCTTTCCAATCGTTTCGTTCTCAGATAGTAATTTAGTGATGCCAAAGGAATGCCAAAGATCAAAGCCCACATTCCCCAACGTTGAAAGGAAAATCCTCTATAGGAGATGTATTCTATGAGGACTGCAAATCCACCAAAGAATATTCCGCTACCTACTGCGCTAACTAAAAAATTTCCAACTCTTGATTTCATCATTATGAAATTAATACTTATGTTTTAAAAGATTGCTCGAATGCTTGCCCGCCCTGTATGTATGACGTCTATAGTCCCCGCTTTGCGCCCTTCATATTGAATGCTCATCTCAATACTCTTGGATAGCTTTTTATCAAAAACAGCTTGCCATAGCCAATTCTTCCCATTCTGAAGCCCATCCAGCATCGCATAACCAACACCAGAATTTGGATCGCCGGTGAAGGAGATATTATTGTAAGTGCTTTTAAGACCAAGGGAGCCAGATCCCGGAATATTATATTTTACATCAATATTTGCAGCATTTGAAAGTGCCTGCTCACCTCCGAGATAGTCTACATTTTGTCTTAAGTCGTAGTTATAAGAGGTCGTGATTCGTAATTTGTTGTCTTTAAATAGGAAGGTGAAAGCGGGTTTGATGAAGCTATAATCAATATGATAGTTTCGTCCATTGAGAAATGGAGAGTTGAAAGTTCTATAGCCAATTTTATAAAGTGGGTTAAAAGCAATGTTCTTATTGATATTCCATCGGCCACGAATTAAGTGTTCGTTGCTTCGTCTACTATCAATACCATAGTTCAAGAGCACCTTGCCACCAGTCATGCTCTGGACGTAATCGAGCCCCCATTTATTGTTGAAGCGATTAAAGAAGAATGAGTTTATGAAGGAAGAATTATTATTGATAAGGTCGCTATCATTGAATTGAAAAATGAATGGATTGTATTGTGCGATGCCTTCTTTACCGATGAATCTATTGTTTAGTTGAATGGCCGATTGTAGGTAAATATAAGAGAGGGCTTTCTTGAGCATGCCTATATCTTTTCCTCTCCAATTATTTCTTGGATTGAAGGTGAGGGATGAATTAAACTGTGAGTACTTCGCTTTTATGTATCTATTCGTTGGGGTAAATATCTTTATGAATCGCTTTTCATCAGGGAATAAAGCGATTTCAAATTCGTTCAATTGTCTTAGACTGTCGTTATTATAATCGCGCCACACATAGACTCCTTGCCCTGCTGGTACTTCTACATAGGCAAATTCTCGCTGTTGTTCCTGTCCACTTCCAAATTCATAGAGGGTGTTTGCGCTTAAAATTCCTTTGAAAAAATTAAATGAATACTCTAGTCTACCAAGTAAACTTTCGTCTGCTTTTTGAGGTGATAATAAAGTGTCCGTCACCCGCATTTGTCTATAGGCCGAGGTCAATCTGATTTCTTGGTTCTTTAAGGATAGAATATGCCCATTCAGACTGAAGGTTCGAGAGTTGTTTGCTGTGATGAGTTCATCATTTTTTGCAAAGGCATCATCTCTAAACATATATTCGGCCGAGAAGTGGTTCTTCGCAGCGGCATCATTTTTGACATAAAATCTATAGACATTGAAGTCAAAGGCATTGGATAAGAGGGTGTCTGTCAATGGGTCGCTATAGGTATTGCGTTCTTTTAAATATTTGGAACCAATAGTCAAGTTCTTGAATTTATTGAGGCGTTTTTCGATTTCAAGTTTAGGTCGGAAGAAAGATGTCTTGGCGACAAGTGAATTCTGATTGATAATATTTCCACTAGCAAACATCCTGAGCCCTTTCGCTTCATAAAGCATTTCAGGAATGTGTTGCACACCATCATAGGTGTTTCCTCTGAGGAAGGTGCCGAAGCTGTATGAAATCCATCCCGTATTTGTCCTGCTTAATTTAACACCTACATTTCCAAGATGCTCATTGGCAGATTCTTCTTGTTCAGTCACATTCCAATCTCTAATAAACTCGACATTTCTAAAGCGTTCTATGCGTCTAAACTTCGCTTGAACGTATTCGTAATTTATTCTTGATTCAATATTTAGTTTGTCAGTCAAACGTCTCTTCTCGGTATAGATAACTTTTTGCGCCAGGCCAATATTATCATTTTGGCTCAAGTCGGAAAACGTATTGGGGTCATAATTACTCATGGCCGTTTCTAAGAAAAGGGTTTTATTGGAGTCTATCCTATAGTCCATGCCCACATTAAACATTTGTTGCTTCTTGGGCGTCACAAGCAAGCTCACGGGTGCATAATCTCCTTGCCTCACGCCTGCTATAGGTGCTTGCCATTCATAGACTCTTCCATTCGCCGAGTTTACAGATTGCACATAGTCGCCATTGCCTAATCCAACGAAGGTGAAGTTTAAGGAATAGCGTGCGCTGTCTGGATCTGTTGAGAATACAAATACATCAGCATAATTGAGACCGCCAACGACAGAGTCTGTTTTTCGATAGAGTATTTTGGCATTGGTAAATGTATCATCGATTCTCACTGAAGGAAATTGTGCCAACTGAATGCTGTCGCCTATTCCATTTAAAAATTGAATTTGAGAATCACTCAGGTCGGCATTAATGGATTGATTTTTTGCATCTTGATTTGCATAAGCATTGAATCGAAGGTTGATTTTGTCATTGACTTGGTATTCATTTTGCATATAGACTAATGAATTCAGATAATTTCTATCGGCAAATTCAAATTCCACATACATCCTAAGATCTTTGGTGATGAGTCTGCGGGGCATGAAGGTGACCTCGGCTGTATTATAGTCAATGATATAGTCTTGATTTTCGCCACGCTCCATTTGTTCGCCATCTATATAGACTCTTTCAGTTCCAGCAAGTACAATGAAAAATTGCTCTCCATTGGGCCCAGTTAGTTTATAAGGTCCTTGATTGCCTTCCAATGCGGTTAGTGTGTTTCGGACCCATTTCCCTTTGGCGATAGAGGCGCCAAATTTTGTTTTGAGTTTTCCTTGGGCTACAGGAATCATAGTTTGATAGAAGCCGCCTTGCACCCTTTTGTAGAAGTTCATAAAGTAGCCTTTGGGTTTTTGGATGTCTACATCACCAATGCTGAGTTTGCTCTCTTTTCTTTCGAGTTCAATGCTCACTCGGTCAAATTCTTGAATCTGTTGTGTATTTCCCTCTGGTTGGAATGGAATGGTATTGTCAGTGATGGCCCCACGAATGGTAATGCTGTCGCCCAGGTCGCCTTCCATTTGCAAATTGAATTGAGAGTTGAGAACGACATCTTGATTATTTCCAAAGGAGAGGGCACGACCAAATGTGCCCGCATAATCTATGCTTCCAAAATCTACAAATGATTGATTGCTGCGTGCATCGATAGCAGAATATTCGAAGGTGTTGAAGGCGAGGTTACTATCGTAACTAAACTTTACATCCTTATGCTGGAAACGCTTTCCAAAGGCGAAGGGGAACACTCTATAACTGATGGTAAAACTGTCGGCAGAACTTTTCTTTTTCCAAGTCCAAATGGAATTGGCATAGTCGATGGCATAGTCGGCAGAATCTATAGTAGTCACAATAGAACCCGGGATTATGGACAAGCTATCCAGGACAATTTGATTATACTTTATTGCATAGCTATTTGTACGCACATTGGAGTTCGTCTCCTGTGCATGCATCAAACTTGGGCTCAAGGCGCAGGCCAATACCAAAATGAGAGTTCTCAGCTTCAAAGCGTGCTTAGTAATAACGTGTAAAATTAAGGATATTGTACCGCTAAGCCTGCTAATGTCTTGCTTAGGTAATATTCTTGCGTTCTAGGGTATTCATGAAGAGGATATTGCCCATATTTTGGTGACCTCGGAAGACTTCCGTTCCAACAGCTTTTAGGCGGCTTTCATGAAAACCAAGTATAGTGAGGTCGGCATCAGCAGAGTAATGGTTAATCAATTCCTTGATGTTGGTATCCTCTTGTAACTCCAAGACGGTGATATTTTTCGAGGAAATAGGCAAACGTCCAGATTTGGTCAATTCAATAAGACCAAGTTTCTCCTCTTGCATTATATCAGAAGGGAAGGCCGCAAAAATTTTGATTTGTGCTTTTTTCCAATCCTTATGTCCTAGAATGATATAGGCCATCAGAATCATCAGATTTGCATTCTCTACATCATCCTTTTTAATCCAAACATGAATTTCATTGTTGTAACCAAAGCCACGGTCAGAAACAGAGAGCACAGAAATATCATGCTTAGCTGTTTTAATCAAGCTATAATTCTCAACGATATCTTCGAGCCAGTCTTCATCATTTTCCTTAAACTCAAAGAGTAACATATTGTTCTCCTGACCTGAGACAGAAGGTTGTTGTAAGATTTGAACTATGGCATTGGTGTCTGATGGTGAGATGATGGTGTCAAGGAAAACATTACTTTTTGTGTGCCCAGAAAGCTCCATCATTCGCTCTAGGTTTCTATCTGATATGGCTTTAGTTTCCTTAGAAAAATAGCCTTTCGTATAATGTACGTATGAACCAAAACCGTATTTATAACTAATCCATCGCATTAAATCAAAGGCATCTAAATTTTGGAAGGTGTCCTTGGTCAAGCAAACGATGGATGGTCTCCAACTGTCGGATGAATTATCCTTCTTAGATTTTTGTAAGCGTACTTGAATTTGCCGAACCGCTTGGAAGGTGACTCCTTGAAATATTTGAGCCATGCCTTTTTTGTTTTTATTATATAGTCCAATGGCGAAATAAATTAGTACCATCAAAGCTATTGAGGCTAAAGCATAAGGGGTATTGATTTGGAACATCAAGAATACACAGAGAACTGCACCAAGAAGAGAAATATACCACTTTGACTTAAAGGTGGGTCTATAGGATGGGTCAGCTGAAAAGTGTTGTAAGAATGAGATTAGACAAAGCGAACCATAGGTCACCATGAAGAACATAGAGATGATTTCCGCTACGGCATTTACATCGCCCATCAGTACGAAGACTAAAGCGATAACAGAAACAATAATGGTGGCATTTCTAGGTTCATTGGAACCTTTTATTCCCCTGGCGAGCCAAAAGTTCATTCTTTTTCCAGGAAATATCTTATCAGAAGCCAGAGCCTGAAGTGTTCTAGGAGCAACAAGCAGAGATCCTATGGCAGAAGAAATGGTCGCAGCGGCCAAACCAATTGGAATGATGGGCCCCCAAAGTGCGATGTCTTTCATGATAAGTGACTGTGAAGGGTCGGCAAGGTCTCCGACTGCCGCGCAGGTGAATAATTTATAAGCAATGAATACGTAAATAATCATCCCGGAAATGGTCGCATAAAGAGTTCCTCTTGGTATGGATACTTTGGGATCGCGTAGGTCTCCCGAAAGACCAACGCCTGCCGTCATGCCGGTGAAGGCTGGAAAAATAATAGCGAAGACATAGAAGAAGCCTTCTTTATTGTCAAAGACTCTCAACAGTCTTTCCGGTTGAATGAAATCATTTTCAATAGGTCCGCCCATAAAGAATAAGACCAAGGAAATGAGTAATATGGTCACTACAACATAGAGCATTTTCATACCTAAGTCTGCCCCTTTGGTGAGCATTAAAATGATGAGCAGTATTAGTGCGGGGATAGAGAAAATTCTATTGTCGCTGAGATTCCATCCAAACTCATTGAGCAGCCAGGGTTTGATGACTTCAAATGCCTCAGCGAAAGCGATGATATAGAATGCCACACTAATGGCTTGAGACATAAATAGAGCAATTCCGATAGCAGCCCCGATATTGATTCCGAAGGATCGTGAGATAATAAAATATTCTCCTCCACCTTCAACTTTTGAATTAGTTGCAATTTCAGCTAGTGCCATAGCTGTTGGGATGGTTACTAGGTGTCCAATAACTACAATGAAAACGGTTCCTAAGAAGCCTACAGATCCCACTGCATAGCCAAACCTTAGAAACATCACGGCACCTAAAATGGTGGAGATTGCAGTAAGGAAGACGGGCAAAGTACCAAAGCCAGAGGGCTTCTTAATTTGTTGAGCCATAAAAAATTAAAACTACTTGAAAAGGAGCAATTGAGGAAGAAAGAAGGGGGAATTGCTTTTATTTAGAGAATTATTTTTCCTCTAATCTTTTCGGTCGATTCTTGGGAAAATATGTAAAACGAATCTTCCTAGGGGCAGTGGGATTAGGTCTTAAAGCATTTAGGTCTTTGTAAGGGTAAATAAAAGCTATCAAAACTCAGCTGATGGGTTGGTCTTACAAACTTGTTTGTCTCTGCTCGCTCCGCACTGAGCGGGCTTTCTTATCTTTAAAGGTGTGATGGATGTAGAAAGCTATTATGGCTGATATGAATAGCTTAGCCGTCATTAAAATATAGTAAAACCACATTGTCTGAATTAAGTGTGTTTGATTTTGAGGCTTACAATTTGATTGGAGGAAGAATGAAAATGAACTGGATTGACATAAAATATTGTGCTAAAATATGTAAATGAAATAGATGAAGGAAGTCGGCTTAATTTTCCCCCACCAGTTATTCCAAAATTCTCCTCTTATAAAGTCTGATGCGCAGCTTTATATTATCGAAGAATATTTATTTTTCAAACAATATTCATTTCATAAACAAAAAATTGCATTTCATAGAGCAACTATGAAATTTTATGCTGACCATCTCAAGGATATGGTCAAGGAGGTGGTCTACATTGAATCGACTGATGAAAAATCTGACATTCGAGCATTGATTCCTTTTTTAGAATCTCAAGGGATAGAATTAATTCATTATATCGATCCCACAGACAATTGGTTGCAAAAGCGACTCAAAGAAAATTGCGATGAGTTTAATATTAAAACAAAAGTGTACGACTCTCCACTATTCCTCAATACAAAAGAGGAAAATGCTTCTTTTTTTAAGACTGATAAAAAAAAGTACTATCAAACAGCGTTTTACAAAGAACAACGAAAAAAACGAAATATTCTCATTGATTCAAGTGGTGAACCAAGCGGTGGAAAATGGACTTTTGATAAAGAGAATAGAAAAAAATATCCAGCAAAGAAGAACCCACCTTCAATTCAATTTCCTGATTCGGATAATTACTACCGAGAAGCTGTGTCCTATGTAGAAGAGCATTTTAGCGATAATTTAGGCACTCTGAGTGATAGTCCTCTATATCCGACAAATTACGATTCTACACAAGCATGGCTCAAGCAATTTTATAATCAACGATTTATGGAGTTTGGGAGGTATGAGGATGCAATCGTAGCTGAACATTCTATACTCAATCATAGTGTACTTACGCCCATGCTCAACATTGGGATGATTACGCCCGAAGAAATTGTAAATACATGCCTCAAATATGCAGAAGACAATGATGTGCCGATTAATTCTACTGAAGGATTTATTAGGCAGATAATAGGCTGGAGAGAGTTTATCAGAGGTGTCTATGAAGCTAGAGGAAGTTATGAGCGAACGAACAACTTTTGGAAATTTAGAAAGAAAATTCCTTCCTCATTCTATGATGGCACTACTGGTATTCTTCCTGTGGATTTGACCATAAAAAAAGTATTGAAAACGGGATATTGCCATCACATTGAGCGCTTAATGGTTCTTGGCAACTTTATGATGCTCTGTGAATTTGACCCTGATGAAGTCTATCGATGGTTTATGGAACTTTTTATAGATGCTTATGATTGGGTTATGGTGACTAATATTTATGGGATGAGCCAATTTGCAGATGGCGGCCTGATGGCAACAAAGCCATACATCAGTGGTAGTAATTATTTAATGAAAATGAGCAATTATAAAAAGGGAGCTTGGCAGGCTACTTGGGATGGGCTGTTTTGGTCTTTCATGGATAAGCATAGGGATTTCTTTCTTTCGAATCCAAGATTGGGAATGCTGATTAGAATGTTTGACAAGATGTCAGAAGATAAAAAAGTGACACATCTCAAAAATGCAGAGAAGTATCTTGCCAAATTATGACCAAAGAATCATGATCACTCAAGCTAAATGATGCAATTGTGATGGGTGCAAAAAAATAAGGGTTGCAAACTATATGGCCTTATTTAAGAATAGTTTAGAAGCAAAATAGATTAGCCAAGGTCAATAAAATGGATAATGAGAGGGCAGTTCGTCGTTTGCTAACAACAAGAAATCCTACTCTAAGCATGTCCTAAACAAAAATTCAAACAGCCTATATGATAAAAAAAGCAAAATGGATGCGCGGAAACTTAGTGGATATGGGAGTTTGAACATTTAGCCGTTTATAAGGGTTAATAAGGGATAATGAAAGGCTGCATTATTTAGATTGCGAGAAAACGCAGTCCATCAACTTGTCAAGACAGTGGTAGTTAAATAAAAGTTGGAAGCTCAAAGCTGAAATTAGATCCCTTGCCAGGTTCGCTACTCAGATGGAATTCAGAACCTAGGTTTTCGACAATTTTTTTGCAAGTTGCCAAACCAATTCCAGACCCACTATATTCCTTATTGGTGTGCAGCCGCTTGAAAGGTTCAAAGATTCGTTTCAAATTATCTCTAGAAATCCCAATTCCATTGTCGATGACTGAAATGCATATGTTGTCGTTCACTTTCTCAGCTTCGATAATTATCTGCGGGACGTCTTTTTCATTTTGATATTTTAATCCATTGCTAATCAAGTTTTGAAATAGTTGTATCAATTCTATTTTACTGCCTTTAATAAAGAAATTTTCTTTTGGCATAATAATATCTGCACTTGTATTATTAATTTCTTCGGCTAGATTGAGTTTTACAGATTCTAAAATTTGGTTCAAGTTTGCTTTTTCACTTTGAATAGAATCAGATCCCGATTTAGCATAATCCAAGAGGCCTTGTGTTAGATTGTCCAAATTAGATGTTGCCTGATTAATGAAGTTTATATATTCTTTCTCGTATGGTATAGACTTATGCTGTATTTCTTTTTCATGAAGGTTGACAAAACTACTTATGGTATTCAATGGGGCACGAACATCATGCGCTACCATATGCGCAAAGTTGATTAATCTTTCATTTGCATTTTCTAAAGACAATTTCTGCTTTTTTATTTGTCTGTTTTGCTTAACAACTTCAGCTTGTAAATGTGTCAATTCACTCTCAAGACAATTGAAATCAGCACAGGCAGCAGGTTGGAAATTCGTATTGATTTTCTTAATTAGGGTAATTAAACTTTTTTGATTATCTAGAGAAGTCATGATCTGCGTGGCGAGAACTTTCAAAGTATCTTTCTGAGTCTGAGATAGTGTTTTCTCTTCCTTATCTATTACGCATATCGCGCCAATATTAATATTGTTTTTGTTCGATAACGGACAACCTGCATAGAATTTGATTCCGTTGTCCTTATTTACTTCAGGCAAGCATCTTGTTATTTCGCATGTCGTTGTATTCTCAATAACTAGAACATCATCGTTTTTAATGGTATGTTGACAGATGGAGTCTTTAATATCGATTGTTTTTAATTCAGATTGATGTTGAGATAAAATATACTGATTTTCGTCGTCCAACAGACTAATATAGGCCATTTCAGCACCACATATTCTTGAGGCCAATTCCAAGTATTGTTGCAAAAAAGCCTCATTTGATGACAGTTGTTCAACAAAGCCGTAACTTTTGATCAATGCTTTCCTGTCAATTTGATTAGATAAAACGTGCTCTCTTGTAATGATTTAGGGTGTTTAACCTAGCTTCAAATATTCAATAATCATGCCATTTTTATCCCGATTTTAGTCAAGCAGACAGTCTGTTCTTGAGTCTGCGACATTTGTCTATCGAGTATATATTGTCCATATTGACTATTTTTTGCCAGACTGTTGCATCAGGTAGTTTAGAGATGAAAACAATTAGGCTAAAAAAGCGTGACATAGGAATAATATCAAGTATACTATGTTCGATACATTGTCTAGCAATTCCATTCTTGTTTTTTCTTTGGCCTAAGTTTGAGGTGTGTGCATCGCGGGTGAGCTTCTCGTGCCCTAAGCATACATCGATCGAAGAATAACTGGCGCCAGTGACAGATAGGAATTTCTTGATCTGTCGTGTGGCGACTTAAAACTTCAAAGTTGCGTATATCGTACCGATATGGAAGCTTAGTTGCACTTTCAAGAATCGACTACATTCGACAAAAGCTTACGCATAACGTGCTATATTGGAAGTATAAAAGCACAAAATGGGCAAGTTGCTATAATCACCCCGTTTGCCACAATAAAAAAAAGTAATGAATCACGAAGAACTCTTCATTAAGAATTTTATTTCAAAAGGTAAAAAAGAACGTCTTCAGAGTTTCTTTGAGTCCAACCAAAACAGATGGAAGGGTTTATTGGAGATAGAGCATTTTAACGAAAAAGTATTCGACATGCGTTATGCAAAACAACCTGAAAGAGAAAATTGGAATGCAGTTGAAATTCTAGAAAAATTGAAAAAGTTTGGAAGTACGGACGAAGCTTATCTAATTTCTTGTTGCCAAGAATATGATAAACAAATTTACACCCTTGAAATCGCAATTAATAAAATCGTAGACCTTGGAATAGGAACGATAATCTCTTGCATACCTGGCAAACTTGCATTTTACGAAAGTGAATTTGGAGAACAAGCAATCTTCAGTAAGTGAAATCTGCATAGACTCCGGTGGCGCAAGAAGTTATTTGCCAGGTCCCCCGCTGCACGGACAGGCGGGAGCAAAAAAATATATCTTTGGCTCGGAGCGATAATGCTTGTAGTGTGTGCTTCACAAGTCCGCACTATTTATATTTGGATCGTTGGGCTTAATTAAATGAAAGAAAAAGAAGAAATATTAAAAAGACTTGATGACATTGTATTCCACGATATGCCAGTTGAGAAGATTTCATTCAAAACTCAATACTCGACGGACTTTATAATTGATTTTGCACTTTATTTGGAGGACAAAAAGGATTATGCTTATTGGACAATTGAATTTTTAGGAATTAAGCAATTAAAATCTAATCGACTAGAATTAAATGATGAATCAGAATTGGAGATATTCGGTTTCGACTATGAGTTAAAAGAACTTTATAATTGTAAACTTAGTATTCTAACTGGTTTTGGAGGGCTTCCTTTAGAAATAGAATTGGAATGTGAAAAAATAGAATTGAATAAAACTATGCCGAACAAGAGCTCCTATGTAAAACATTCTCTTAAGTCTGTTTCAATTACGAATATAATATTTATTCTTTTTTCTACATAATTTTTGTGTCGCGGCAAGGGTTTTCAATAATTCCACATCAGCAAAAGCTCCTTAGC
>Ga0209187_1000944_pt1 | contig 39792 bp, 22 predicted proteins | sample BantaG_FD_187430 | JGI IMG/M metagenome (GOLD analysis project Ga0209187, IMG submission 187430) | Marine algal microbial communities from Bantry Bay, Ireland - BantryBay_4 metaG (SPAdes) (version 2) | ecosystem: Host-associated > Algae > Red algae > Unclassified | place: Bantry Bay, Ireland...
CTTTCAAAAAAGCAGAGGTCAACTGATGCGTGCTCAGAATACGATTTTTAACTGAAAATTGTACGGTTTTAGCCAGCTGGCGCGGTGCTGCGCCTCGCTCCGATTTCTCTTCAAATACAGGGCTTATCCCTCGTTGCCTCATACGCCTGCACGTAACCCGGCGCTGCGACCGCTTCGCGGCTTGCACACGGGCTACCATATCCCGCCCACCTTGGGGCGGATTCCCACGATGTAACATGACGCAAAAAAATACGCTGGACCGCTTATCTAAGTGCCATTGGTGTCTGCATGAGACATAGCCGGACTTCTAGCCTCGCGAGGTTCAATATTTCGCGCCACAACTTCTGCTTCCGCTCCGTACAGCCACTCCTTGGTTTCAATCACGGCCTCCTCAATCAGCTCGCCCTGCTTCCCGCTGATGTGGAAGATGGAGCTGTTACCACCTTCACGGTTCGGAATCCACGGCCATGGAATATGCAGCGCGGCCTTCAGCCCCTTGAATCCGAATTGCATTTTCCAACCCTTGGGATCGAACGGTGCGTGGAAGCCAAAACTGGCGCTGATCATCCGAATTTCTCCGACTTTGCCTTCTTTGAGCATCTTGCGGTAGAGCTTCTGCGAACGCAGTTGTAATTCGGCCTGTGGACAAAATCACTGCGAGAATTATCCAATTACTTTAGCCACAGTAAACTCGAGGATTCCGAATGAGCCAAGTTCGACTCCAATACCGCTTTGCTTACATCCACCGAATGGAATCCGTGGATCGCTTTTTACAAAATCGTTAATCGTAACCGCACCCACACGGAGCTTTCCAGCAACGCGTCGAGCCCGTTCAAGATCCTGAGAAAAGACGGCTGCGCCTAAGCCGTAGACAGATCGATTAGCCAAGCGAATCATCCGCTCTTCTTCGACCACAGGAATCAATACCGCGACGGGACCGAATAATTCCTCGTCAAAAGCAGGTGTTTCAGGTGTTACGTCCGTCAGCACGGTAGGCGGATAATAAGGCAATCCAGACGGATTTTCTGCTTCAGAAGGAATCCTACCACCTAGCAAACAGGTTCCGCCACGTTCAACCGTAAGGGAGACTTGCGCATGTAACGCTTCTCGCAAATCATGACGAGCCAGCGGGCCCATCGTATCGGTCGGTTCCCCCCAGGTATAAGCGCTCATCAGCTCCAGTATTCGTTTTTTAGATGGTTCAAATACAGATTCTTGAATTAGAATACGTTTAGCTGCGATACAACTTTGACCGCTATTAATCATGCGGGATTGAACCGCGCTGTGAGTCGCTAAATCGATGTCAGCATCATCTAAAATAAGGTAGGGATCGTTGCCCCCGAGCTCGAGCACGACCTTCTTCAAATGCCGCCCTGCAATCTCTGCAACAGCTTTTCCTGCGCCAGTACTTCCGGTCAGGGTCACCCCCCCTACCCTTGAGTCTTGAATCACGCATTCGCAGTCCTTCTCTTGCATGAAAATATTGGCATAAGGAAAGTCCTGGCTGGTAAAGAGATGATGCATCACCTCTGCGGAAACCGGCACATTCGCTGCGTGCTTACACAAAAAACCATTGCCGGCCAACATCGCCGGAACGGCAGCCCGAAACACCTGCCAGAATGGATAGTTCCACGGCATAATTCCGAAAACAATTCCCATTGGGGTTCGGACGATCTCTCGTGGACGTTCGACGTCTGGCACAGGTATGGGGGCCAAGTGTTCTGCGGCATTCTCGAAGTAATATTCACAGAGTTTGGCGCATTTCTCTGCTTCATGTATTCCCTGAGCCAAAGGCTTTCCCATTTCGGCCCAAAGAATATGCGCAATTTCTTTTTTTTGAGCCCGTAGTTTTTCGGCTAATTTTGGCAGGTTGGCACAACGCTCTTGGATCGGCCGATTGCGCCAGGCGGGCAACTGGTGATCCAAGTCGCTCACAGCAACTTGAATTTCATTTGGTTCCAAGAACGTCACAAAGTCTCCATGCAAAAAATGACTGGATAGTCCAGCATCAGAGTAAAAATCATTCTGATATGACTCCGTAGAAACCTTAAAAAGATGCGACGACCTAGGCTTGCATTCGGTCAAAGCATGAGTAGGGAATTCACATGTTTAACGAAACCAAACCGGCACCGCCGGACTCCATTTTGGGTCTCACTGAGGCCTTTCGGGCTGATTCAAATCCTGCCAAAGTAAATCTTGGTGTTGGTATTTATAAAGATGAACAAGGTGCTACGCCTATCATGGCGGCAGTAAAGGCAGCTGAAAAGCACCTTTTGGAAACGCAAACCACGAAATCTTACCTCCCGATTCCTGGCTCACCGGCTTATTCAGCTGTGGTACAGAAACTCTTGTTTGGTTCAGATTCTTCTGTGTTTGATCGCGCCCGCACCTGCCATACACCTGGCGGAACCGGAGCGTTACGCGTTGGTGGTGATTTCATTAAAAAGCTAAATCCAAACGCAACCGTTTGGGTCAGCACGCCTACTTGGGCAAACCACAAAGGTGTGTTCGGCGCAGCCGGACTGAACATTGCTGATTACCGCTACTATGATGCGGCTACGAACGGGCTCGATTTTTCTGCGATGAAAGCCGACCTCGAAAATGTCCCTGCTGGCGACATCGTGCTTCTACATGTATGTTGCCACAACCCAACCGGAGTGGATCTAGAAGCAACGGGCTGGGCCGAGCTTGCAAGCATCGCCAAAACCAAGGGCTGGATTCCATTTTTCGATTTCGCTTATCATGGATTTGCCGATGGGCTTGAGCAGGACCGAGCTGCGTTCACTCCGTTTATTGATGCAGGTATCGAATTCTTCGTTGCGAATTCATATAGCAAAAACTTTGGTCTCTACAATGAGCGCACTGGTGGATTGACCGTCGTGGCAGAAACCGCTGATGCGGTTGACGCGGCATTTAGCCACGTGAAGAAAACGATCCGGACCAATTATTCCAACCCGTCAAATCATGGTGGGGCCATCGTGAGCACCATCCTCGAAAGCGCGGAACTCACTCAGCAATGGGAAACCGAACTGGCTGAGATGCGGGTTCGGATTCACAGCATGCGCAAAGAGCTTGTCGATGGGATCAAAAACCACGGCATCGATCGCGACTTCGGCTATATTGTCGAACAGCGCGGGATGTTCTCCTACAGCGGGCTGAGTGATGAAAATGTCCAAGCCCTACGCGACAAGAGCATTTATGTCGTAGGCGGCGGGCGCATTAATGTGGCTGGATTGACCCCAAGTAACATTGACGCAGTTTGCGCGGCAGTTGCCGACGTCTTGTAGCGGCCCTACTGACTCATGAAAGAATGAGTCCTGATCTAAAAACTGAAATAAAAAAGGTGAAGCTCAATTGGCTTCACCTATTTTTTGTCTGACCATTTACTTTAGCTTAGGCTTTGACCGCTTCAATCGTGGCTGAGACCACATAGTCTTCGACTCCACGACCTGGGGCCCAATCCTTAATGAAATCGCGGGACTCATCTTTGGGTTCGATTTTAACCTGTTCGAAGCCGGCGGCTGTGATCATTTGCTCGAGATCTTCGATGAGTGATGCATTGCCCATGCACCCGGCGATGAGCTTTTCGTCGTTCCGCATTTCTTCCGGTAACTCAACCGTTGCCACCACATCTGAAATTGCGAGACGGCCACCTGGCTTTAGGATCCGATGTGCATCGCGAAAAATTTGCGCTTTGTCCGGTGAGAGGTTGATCACGCAGTTAGAGATGATGACATCTGCTGTATCATTCGGAATAGGGAGAAACTCAATTTCGCCAAGACGGAATTCGACGTTGGTGAACTTCCCTTTGGCGGCATTTGCCCGAGCTTTACTGAGCATATCGGGAGTCATATCAACCCCGATGACCCGCCCCGTTTCTCCGACTTCTTGGGCAGCAAGAAAGCAGTCAAACCCTCCTCCAGAACCGAGGTCGACCACGACTTCGCCTGCTTTGAGAGCTGCAATCGCTTTGGGATTCCCACAGCCTAGCCCCATGTCTGCACCGGAAGGGACATTCTTGAGGTCGTCTTCGCTGTAGCCAAGGCGGGTTGAAATCAAGGTATTGATCGACTGGTCGTCTGAAACGCCACAGCAGCTGGAAGCGATGCCACAGCAATCTCCATCATTGCTCGCATTGGCCACTTCGGCGTAGGCAGAGCGCACTTTTTGGCGATGATCGTCTTGACCGGGTACAGATAAATCGAGTGAGTCAGATTTTGGGTTCATTAAAAACATTTATAAGGTCCCCTACCCGTGTCAAGATTCGATAAAAGTAGGCGATTGAAGTTATCACTGGATGCCAGATACCAACGGGTTCTGGCGGAAATTGATTCGACAGCACCTGCTATCAAGCTAGAAAGAACTTATACTAATTAAATCTACTGTAACATGACACATCGACGCACTTCCTTCTACCCTACGTTCTCTGCAATATTCTTACGTCCTGCCTGCTGCTCGGCCATTCTTGCAGTCGCGCTTGTAACAGGTTCCTTTGCGCAAGAACCAGCGGTCCCTCCTGCTCCAGCGACGCCTCCTGCTCCAGCGACGCCACCAGCTCCAGCGACGCCTCCTGCTCCAGCGGTCCCTCCTGCTCCAGAGGTTCCAGCTCCAGCGGTCCCTCCTGCTCCAGCGACGCCACCAGCTCCGGCGACGCCTCCTGCTCCAGCGACGCCTCCAGCTCCGGCGACGCCACCAGCTCCGGCGACGCCGCCTGCTCCAGAGGTTCCAGCTCCAGCGGTCCCTCCAGCTCCAGCGGCCCCTCCTGCTCCAGCGACGCCTCCAGCTCCAGCGACCCCGCCTGCTCCAGAGGTTCCAGCTCCAGCGACGCCACCTGCTCCAGCGGTCCCTCCAGCTCGAGCGACTCCTCCAAATCCAGCGGCAGCGATCCCCGGGATTGCAAGTCCGACATTGGCCCCGGTCGTAGGAAACGCGGTGACGGTTAATGGCGTTTCATTAAGCAATGCGCAGCTTCAAAAAGAACTAAACCAAGCGATGGCGATGCAACAAGTTCCCCCGCAGTATCGCGAAATGGCAAGTCAACAACTCGGGCAGCGTATTAAAGAAGGCTTTATTAATCGCACGCTGCTTACCCAAGCAGCCACAAAGCAAGGTCTTACAACGACGCCTGAGGACATCCAAAAAGAAGTCGACACCATGCTCGGCACGCTTCCTCCGAACGTTACCTTTGAAATGGCGCTCGAATCCGCGTCGATGACAGAAGAAGATTTTCGGGCGAAAATCAAAGAAGACCTCCTTGTACGCAAGATGGTTGATGTGAAAAAAAGCAGCCTTCCTGAGGTGACAGATGCAGAGGCCAAAGAGTATTATGAGGCATCTAAAGAGAAGTTTGAGACCAAAAAATCTGCGAAGGCCCGCCATATTTTGATCAAAACCCAAGGCGATGACGACGCGGCCAAAGCGGAAAAGCTCAAAAAGCTTGAAAAAATAAGGGCTCAACTCGCTGAGGGCGGTGATTTTGCCGAATTGGCAAAAGAATATTCTGATTGTCCAAGCGGACAAAATGGTGGCGATTTAGGTACGTTTTCTCCGGGGCAAATGGTGCCGTCTTTTGACAAAGCCGCTTTTAGTCAGGACTTGAACATGGTCGGTCAAGTGGTCGAAACATCCTTTGGCTATCACATTATCGAGGTCACGGACCGGAATGATGGTGGCGTGAAGGCTTTTGATGAAATCAAAGAAGATGTAAAAGGAACGATTTCCAATGAAAAAATGGGTAAACTCATGGATGGCTTCCTCACAGAACTGCGGGAAAAAGCGGAAATACATCCGTAACCCCTCTCTTTTCTGCTTCTTGAATAAACATGGCTTCTCCTTCACTGGAGTGGCCATGATTCATTTTATGCCCCCAATAACTAGTGAGCCTACACTGCATTAAAAAAACAGATGCCTAAAATCGCAAAGATTTCTCGATAAACACGGTTAAAAAACAGTACAACAGAAAGATAAACACATCTAGGCAAGGTTGTGGAGGGGCTTCCTAAGGCTCCGTGAAAAGGACTGATATTTCTGAGAGCGAACAATATGAAACATACATTACTTCCACTTTTTATACTTGGTATTCTGTCGCTGGGAATCAGCCACCAAGCATCGGCACAATCAACTGTACTTTCGAATGGCACCTCAGGAAACGCTGGCTACTTAGAAGTTAACTTTGGTAATGGAGGCGAGATTACCTCGGCAACCATTACCGCTGAAGGGCTGGCTTCAAACTCGGATATAACTGACCAAGTGGTGATTGATTATAAGACCTTTATCACGGCTGGAGGGAGTGTATTCGAACTGGGAAACTCTACGCTCACATCCTCGATTAATACGCCATCCCAGACCAACGCTATAAGCTCAGGCTTCTTTATCGGCACGAATGGGAACCGGATTAATTGGACCGCAGACTCCGTTTTAACTCTTAGCAACAATGTAGTTAATACGACCTATAAATTCGTAGCCGAAACGGGCCTACTTGGTGACATTAAACTCGAGCAATATCTCGATGAGGCTGTGGTTGGCGCTGGCAATGACGTGCTTTTTACACGTGGAACGTCTGCAGCTGGAGACCTTCAATTATACACCATTGATAACAACGAAGTATTTGGCGTTAGTCACGGTGGGGCGTTGAACACATCCCAAGGACTCCTAAACGCTACATATCTTGGCTGGACTGCTGACCGCTTTAACACCTTACTAGGTGATATTAACGCAGGAACAGCCGTCAACACCCTTGCGGGAAACATCAATACAAACGTGCTCGTTCCCTTCAATCATCCAGTTATCGGAGCATCGTTTGGCCCAACTAACATCACGTCCTCTTTAGGTTGGGAAGTCGATCCGAACGCATCTGCTGCCTGCATCATCACTACTTTCGGTGGGTTACCTGATGTTGACTTTTTGCTGCCAGACCTTGAGGTAGAAAAGGTCGCTGACCGATTCGTCACCTATGTACAGGCCAATACTTTTCCAATTAACTTCGACATTTTTGTTTCAAATAAAGGCGCTCCTGCTTCCGGAATCACAGTTGTAGATACCTTCGACCCTCAACTTTTCACCAACGTGACAGCTTCCGCTGGAGGTGTCGTTAACATAGCGAGTGGAACGGTCACATGGGTCGTGGGTAATATGCCTACGAATGGATTTACGAATTTAACCGTCACCGCCTTCTTACATGGCCCTGGCATTATCACCAATCTGCCGCCGAGCGGAATAACCACTAACTTTGTTGAAGTGTTTGATGATGGGGTTAACGGCGCTGACTTGAGCCCCCTGGACAACTTCGACAATGTGGAATTTGTCGTAAGTCTTGATGAACCCCCTCCAAACATTAGCGGATTTGTCTGGCACGATATTGCCGGAAACGCGGACGGGAATCCCTTTAATGATGATTTGCTCACCGTCGGGCAGTCAAACGTCACGATGTTTCTTGCTACGGCAGCAGACCCAACCAATATTTTCCAAACCACCGTCACAGGCAATAACGGATTTTACGCCTTCAGAGGCATACCGAACGATACTTACGTGGTGACCATGGATCTAAGCCAGCTTCAAGCGCCGTATGACACCTTCTCCACCACCTACCCCCAGTTTCCTCCAATTAGCAACGCACAGCCTTTACGAGAAGTGAATTACGGTCTTGCCCCACGCAAGGTCGACCTAAAGGGACGTGTTTGGTATGACACCTTTGTCACAGATGGTATTCCTTCAAATGAACCTGCATCGGAAGGCATTCTTGGTGCTACAGTTGTCATCTCCACCATTGATGCAATGGGGAACCTCGTCCCATATACCAATGCGGTCACAGATGTGAACGGTGACTTCTGCTTCATCGAAATCAATGCAGAAGAATTCCACCTCGCTCTCGATGTTACGACTCTCCCTCCAGATGTCACCGTACCAACGACACCACTTACTCAAATCATAGATCTTCGCACCGGTCCAACCGCCGGACGCGGTGACTTTGGTTGGTTGAGAGCTCCAACCGCAGACATCAAAGGATCAGCTTGGATCGACTATGTCGGCGGAGACGGACTAAAAACAAATGATCTATTATTTGCTGACGGAATCGGCATGGTTATTGTCGACCTCTTCACCACTGCTGGAGCATACATTCGTAGCGCAACCACATCAACCGAAGTGGTAAGCGGGATGATCGACCGCGGATATTACGAATTCCTTTACGTACCAGCAGGAAATTACGAAGTTAGATTAAACCTCCCATCTGTTCCATTTCAGATTTTAACGAATACGACCCCCACCAATCTCACCATCACGCTCACCGACCGGGTAGATCAAGTCGTTGACTTCGGCTTGCTTCCGGAAGAAAATGTTATCTCAGGAACGGTCTGGTGGGATTTGGTTGGTTTAGATGGCGACCCATCAAATGACCCACTGGCTATGGAGGGAATCCTTGGAGCGACGGTCAACTTGTACAACATCGACAATGCGGGCAACCAGGTCTTCCTCTTCAATTTGTTAACCGGTCCGAACGGCCAATACCAAACGGATCCCCTACCCAATCGGATCTACATCGTAGAAGTGATTCAACCTGGGATCACCACCGGAAATACCACGCCGCTCATCTACACAAATGATCTCACCATGGGCTCCGTGGTGAATGACTTCGGTTTAATTCGAAGCAACACGGGAACAATCTCTGGTTTTGTTTGGCAAGATTTCGTGGGGGCAGACGGAAATTACTCCAACGATACACTTGCTGTGGATGGCCTCATCGGAGTCGATATTCTTCTTTACGCGTCGGGTGCGAGCAATGTGTTGAGTTCTACCCAAATCACCGGAACCAATGGCTTTTACGAATTCACAAATGTCATCGAAGGCGCCTATGTGGTTCAGATCGATGTGGCAACCGTTCCTGTGCCGGTACTCAACTTTACCACCCCGATCCTATACCCTATCTTCGTCATGCCAGATGATATATTGTTTGCCGACTTCGGGCTTCTTCCCAACACCAATACTGCCGTAACCGGCGCGACCATTACCGGGACCGTCTGGTACGACCAAGTGGTGATTGATGGGGACCCGGTGAATGAGCCGCTTGGTACCCTCGGCGTTTCTGGAGCCTTGGTTGAGTTGTACAGCCTCGTGCCATCCAACACCTTGGTTATGGTGACAACCACCGCGCCATCCCTCGCAAATGGCCCGCTGGACCTTGGGTTTTACGAGTTCACCGGACTCATTCCAGGCACCTATGAAGTTGTCCTTAACCCCACCGGCCTCTTCTTCACGAGTTTGTCGACACCCATTTCACAGACCTTTGTCATCACGGATGTTAGCACAAACATTGCAAACTTCGGTTTGGTTGATGCAACCCCTCCTCCAGGTGGCCGCATTCAAGGCAATGTGTGGTGGGATCAAATTGGCCAAGATGGAAGCCCCGGTAATGATCCACTCGCGATTGAAGGGATATCCAATGCCGTAGTTGAGTTGTTCATTCGGCTACCAGATGGTGCGATCATCCCCTACCAAACCACAACAAGCACTGTAAATGGTGCCTATGACTTCGAAGCCATTCCGCCGGGGAGTTACCTCGTTCGAATTAACAAATCGACGCTACCCGATCCAAGCGCCCAATTCACCACCGCCGACACGTACATTATTCGAATCGTTCAGGTCGGTGACATCTTAACTCGGAACTTTGGGGTCGTGCGTTTTGCAGACCTATCCGGAAGTGTTTGGTTCGATGTCAATAATGACGGTGTCTTCGGCGAGAATGCAGCTCAATTTGGCTTAAACGGTGTAACCGTACAAGTTTCACAAGCTGGCGTCATCATCGCATCTACCAATACACAGCTAAACACGATTTCGGGTGCGAATTTCGGGAGTTACACCTTCCCCGATTTACCAGACGGCATATATGACGTCTCCATCCTACCAGCTTCCATCCCGATTCCTGGGGCCATCCCGTCTACTCCTTGGACGGTAAATAATCTGACGATCACGATGTCCCAAGTTGTTGATTTCGGAGTGTATAACCCAGCTATTGGCGGTGGCGAACTTACCGGCTTTGTCTTTGATGATGTTAACGAGAACGGGGTTTTAGACGAGAATCTGGGTCTGACAGCTATTGCTGGCGCCACCGTCACCCTCTTGCGTGAGGACCCAATCACTGGGTTCGGAGTACCGATTTCCAGCCAAGTGACACCTGCCAGCGGAGCCTATTTCTTTGCCGGTTTGATGCCCGGCGACTACACGGTTTCAGTCGTCCTTGCTTCCTTGCCAACGAACAGCGAGCTCACGACTCCCTTTGAATATGAAGTCGCGGTAACAGCGGAATCGACATCACCTCAAGATTTTGGCGTGATCGAAGGCGAGCCCGATAGTGGACCACCAAACCCACCAGGTGAAACCAATGAGCCTCCGGCTGGCGTTGTCGCAACCATTGCTGGCGTGGTCTGGCAGGACATCACCGTCATTGATGGCGACCCCAGTAATGAAAACCTAGCCAATGTCGGTATCCCCGGCATTAGTGTCAGCCTGTTTGACACCTCCAACGGCTCCCCCACTTTTTTACAGACCGTAGTAACAGGCGCGGGTGGTTCATACCAATTCGCTAATCTTGCTGCGGGTACCTATTCCGTCGAAGTAGATTCTGGTACAATTGGTTTTGCCATCAACTCGATTACCACTCCTACCAGCTACAACGTGCCTGTAACCGAGAGCGGTGTCGTAAATGGACAGAACTTCGGCTTTGTTCCAGAGCCCACTGCCATCGAACTACTTGCGTTCTCTGCAACAGCAAATGGAGAGACTGATACAGTTAGCTGGAGAGCAGCCGACGAATCCGAAACCTTAGGCTACATTGTAAAAGCAGATGGCGTCCAAGTTGGATCCATGATTCTCGCAACGGGAAAAGCCCTCGCGGAATACTCGATCGAGATTCCTACCCGTGCCAAAGAGTATACCCTAGATAACATCCGATCCGATCTGAAACAACTCGAACTCGGTAAAGCGGTCACGCTACCTAATCTGGCCGAGGCTGACACGCTTTTACTTGTTGCGGAATCAAAACTTGAAGCTGGCTATGCGAACGTTTCAGTCATGATTGATGATGCCTCTGTTATGCAGATCAGTACTCTGGTCGGTGTCTCAGGAACATCCCTTCTCTATCAAGGGAAGGCCCTTAATACTGGCGACATTGAAATTGTCATCGGTGATGTTCCCAATTCGGATGCCGTACCGACGGTAAACACGGCTGAGATTTCCAACGGCTCGCTCTAGGACGGGCCTGTCAACGGGTTATTAAAAACTGAAACCGCACGAGACTTTAATCTTGTGCGTTTCTTTTTGCGCCCGATGACGGGGGTGCCGATATTTTTTCGAATACCTCTACGACGCCTTTCGGGTTTGGGTTCTCCCTCGTTTCCACGTAGAATTTTTCCATGAAGGGGATTAAGGCTGATTGTATGGAGGGTGTGTAGGGTATGGAAGGTATGGACATATTAACCTTGGCAGGAATGCCCATCTACCGCCTCTCTGATGTTGTTCAAGCGCGACTCGAATCCATTTCGTTCTTTCTCTTCGGCTTTTTAATTTGCGCAATCCTATTCAAACTCGTCTGGAATGTACTCGCCAAAGAAATCGGCGTACTTCCCCGCTTAAGCTTCAAAGCTTCTCTTGCGGCCTTGTTGGTTTCCGGGTTGTTTAGAAATCCGCCCCGAAGTGGGCGGAATATGGTAGCCCGTGTGCAAGGCCGCGAAGCGGCCGCAGCGCCGGGTTAGGTGTAGACGTAAGAGGCAACGAGGGGTAAGCGCTATTTTGTAAGAGAACTCGAACCGAGGCGCAGAACGTAGCCCCGCGCAGTTTATTTCCTGTAATGCCCGAAATCCGCTAAAACGCTCCCCCTATTACCAGAGATCTTTTATCATACGCTTTTCATCCGCAGGGTGTCGCCGCTACGCGGCTTAGAGGAGGAATCCGCCGGGACCACGGCCTCCTCACTTCGTTCGTCAACCATGGCTATCAATGGGTCAGCGCTACGCGCCTTTAGTCGTCTGGACTTTCACTTATTTGTAATACAAATCGGCTTAACTTAATACCATTTGTTTCTCACGCTTTACGTTCCAAAAGATCAAAACCCGGAACACAGGTTCAGCGGCAAATATCGTGTATAGTCAGTATCTACAGAGACCAAAATTAACCCCATCGATATCCGAAAATATGAACGCGATTTAAAGAACGCCGCTTAGCACTTTCGACCAACTGACTTGACTGCTATCGCGATCCTCAGCTTACGTGTCGGTGTTTTCTGCGGTACGAAAATCTTGCAGAATCAGCTGCAAGGTATTTTGATCCATGTAGGTGTTCAATGTGATCTGGAAAATGATATCCAAACGCTCTCCTTCAGACACATCGCGATCACCCATATTGAATCCAAACGCTTCGAGCATCTGACCGTTTGCCGTTTTGAAATAGAGTTTCAAATGACGTTTTCCGACGACAAAGGGGCCGCGAGTCACGGTCACATTTTTAGCGGCCCAGTTCGGCACCGGATTTTTACATCCAAATGGCGACATCGTGTTGATCTCTTTCAGCAAGGAGTAATCAATTTCCTCAAGGTCTAACCAGCCATCAATCTTTTGCTGCGGCTTAAGCTCACGACCTTGAAGTTCCACCTTTGCGACCTCGTTGAAGCGACGCTTAAATTCAGGAATATGTTCGCTCTTAATCTCCAATCCGGCGGCCATGGTATGTCCCCCGAATTTCTTTAGGCAGTCAGAGACCTTTCCGAGTGATTCAACCAAGTCGAATCCATCAATACTGCGGCAGGATCCTTTGCCCAAGCCTTCTTCGTTAATTCCCAACACGATAACGGGCCGAGAGTAGCGTGCTACAAGGCGTGAGGCAACGATTCCAACCACTCCGGGGTGCCACCCTTCCCCGTAGGCAATGACGCAGAAATCGGTTCCAGGGTTGAATTCAGCTTCCACCATGTCGCAGGCGGCTTGGAAAATACCCAACTCGATATCTTGGCGGGCCTTATTCGCTTCGTCTAATTGCCCCGCAAGCTCCGCGCAGCGCTCGGCAGCGGTCGCGAGGAGAAGTTCCAAGGCTGTAGCTGGATGAGCCATCCGACCGGCTGCATTGATGCGTGGGCCAATCATGAAGCCTAAATGATACCCTCGGATGGGGCCCTTGATGCCCGCAACATGAACCAACGCTTTGACGCAGGGTGATGGATTGCGATTCATGTACTGCAATCCGTTTTGAACCAGAACCCGGTTTTCGCCTTGGAGCGGAACGACATCGGCCACAGTTCCCATCGCAACGAGATATAAAAAATCGCGTAGGTCGAGTGATTCGGCTTTTGCCCGGCCTTCATCTCGCCCGACTTTTACCACGGCATGGCAAAGTTTAAATGCAACACCACAACCAGCCAGTTTCTGTAAGGCGGGTAGGTCTTTTAACTTTGGGTTTACCAAGGCGGTGGGTGATGTCGGATGCTCACCGGGTTCGTGATGGTCGGTAATAATGATTCCAACCCCACGAGCCTTAGCCGCCTCGATGGCTTCCCCTGCCCCTGTGCCACAATCAACCGTGATTATGAGGCCAGGTTCGAGGTTGTCGAGGCAGTATTCAAGGGACTTGATTGTCAGGCCGTAACCATCATCAAGACGATGAGGAATAAACCGACTGACAGTTGCGCCAAGGCCGGTAAGAACCTTTACCATCAACGCGGTACTGGTAATGCCGTCGACATCGTAGTCGCCGAATACTAAAATCCGTTCCCCTTTGTCGATCGCTTCCCAGACCCGAGGAACCGCCTTGTCCATATCGGGCAAGTCAAATGGATCTCCGAGCTCGTTTAGCTTGGGGTGAAGGTACACATCGATTTCATCATGATCCGTTAGACCACGATTTACCAATGCTCGAGCGACAGGGGAATGAAGATGATTTTCGTCAGCAACGCGCTGTACTTCGACGGGATCGGGTTTGAAAAACCGCCATAATTTATGTGCTTCTACCAAAGGAAACTCCTTAGAAAACACAGACTGCACAAAGGCTTACATGCCTGTCTCGATGTAATTCGCTACGCATTCATAGGGAGATATCGAGAACAGGCACTTCGCCAGAGGCAGAGGTTTTCTAACCGGCGATGCGGTTATGCACTGACTGCGTTTTTAGCAGCTTCGTTTGCGACTTTGCCCTTGTGGAGCCAAAGCATGACAGGGGTCGCAACAAAGACCGAAGAGTAGGTACCAACAAGGATACCGATCAACAAAGCGAAACCAAAGTCCTTGATGGATCCTTTAGCGATCACGCAGAGGCAGATAACCGTCAGCAAGGTGGTCACAGACGTGAGCAAGGTGCGGCTCAAGGTATTGTTGATACTGAAATTGATAACCTGTTCAGGAGTCATCGATTTCTTCAATTCCCATTCTTCACGAATCCGGTCAAATACCACAATTGTATCATTCACGGAGTAACCAACGATGGTCAGCAACGCGGCAATGATCGGCAAACTCAACTGAAAGCCAAAGAGGCAGAAAATTCCGATGGTGATAAGAATATCATGGACCAAGGCGACGATGGCTCCCATGGCAAACTCAAAGCGGAATCGGAAGGTAATGTAGATCACGATACCTACGAGAGAGAGCAACATCGCGAGGATACCTTGCTTGCTCATCTCACCAGAAACCTGACCACCGAACTCTTGCTCACTGTACTTTTCAAACTGCGCACCGCCAAAACTTTTGGCCAACGCTGCGGCAATGTTGTCGGACTCACCGAAGTTAGATTGAATTTCAATTCGATCGATTGGGTTTCCTTCGCCATCAAACCCTTTTTGAAATAAAGTGGTCGATTCGTTTACCCCTTCGGCTTTCAGCGCCGAGGTGATTCCGTCTTCTGTGACAGCAGCAACATCACCTGAAACACTGTATGTGACCGAAGCGCCACCTTTAAGATCGATGTTTAGATTCTGCTCACCACGCATGATGAAGACAGACCAGGTGATGACGATCAAGGCGATGGAGCACATCGCGGCTAGTTTACGTTTGCTGAGAAAATCGATTTTGGAGTTGTCCAAGATGGACATCATGTTGAGGCGTTCGATTTTGCCTGAACGTACCAACCAGTCGAACATCATGCGGGTGAATACCAACGCGGTATAAACGGAAACAATGATACCCGCGGTTAGGGTTACAGCGAAGCCACGAATGGTTCCGGTACCGAATACGAAGAGGATAATCGCGACAATTAACGTCGTAATGTTCGCGTCGATAATCGTACTAAATGCTTTGCTGAAACCGCCTTCAACCGTGGTCGCGAGGCGCTTGCCTGCAGCTTGTTCTTCTCGCATCCGTTCGAAAATAAGTACGTTTGCGTCTACTGCCATACCGATGGTCAATACGAGACCCGCGATACCCGGCAAGGTCATGGTGGGTAACAAGGAGGACATGGCCTGCCCTCCTGATCCGCCTGGATTGGCGAAGATACCAAGGAAACCTGCCGCGAGGAACAGACCTAAGGGCAAAAGAAGCACGTCAGCAATCAAAGCAATGTTCACAATGACACCCGCAACGCGATAATAAATGAGCATAAAGACCAATACGGCGAACGAACCTATACCGATCGCAAGCATGCCGGAACGAATCGCAGATTGCCCGAGCTGGGCGGAAACTTGCGTGCTAGAGGCTACAACCAATGGCAACGGAAGTGAACCAGAGCGAAGGAGTACAGCAAACTTCTGCGCTTCTTGCTGACTAAAATTACCAGAGATCTCGGCTTTTCCTGTAATCGCTTGGCGAATCGCAGGAGCAATGATCAACTGGTCATCGAGAATAGAAGCCAAGCGGCGTCCACGTGGCTGGCCTGCATCACGACTTCCGCCGGGTGCTAGTTCTTCCGTTACGCGAGCGAATTGTCCATCGCTGAAATCCATGTTGACCACAAAACGACCGGTTTGAGGATCAAGATCGATCCGAGCACTCTCAACCGAGTCCCCTTCCATTTCGATCTTCTTGTCGACATACAACGGACGATAGAACACTTGTCCCGGACGGCTTGCAACCGTCTCACGCTCAAGCATAAGTTGATCTGAAAGAGTTGCGCCAAAATCAGCGATCAATTCACGTGTCTTGCGAAATTCTGCGGAAACAGCGCCTTCATCGGTGGATTTCTGGATGGTGTTGGTCCATACGAGAAGAGGTTCGTCATAATCGGGAACATCGGCTAGAGCAAATTGAGGAGGAAGACGGCCGTCTTCACTGAACATTTTTTCAACCCGTTCGGTGTTGTCTTTGTCTACCGCGCGGAAAACCAGACGAGCTTCACGACGAAGGGTATCTTTAACTTCTTGGTCTTGGCCTGGCTCGAGACCAGGCAGAGAAACGATCAAACGACGATCAGCCCCTTCACCATTGGCAATATAGAGAGAAGGGTTTTTACCACCCAAAAGGTCGATCCGGTTCCGGATGACTTCAAGTGCTTGTTCAGGCGCTTCTTCACGAAGGAGTTCTTTTCCCGTGATTTTATCCCGAAGCTCTTGCTGAATCTTGGGTTCTTTTTCTGCTTCAAGGGAGGCTTTTAGATCAGCAATGTCTTTGTCTAATCGCGAATAGTCGACGTTAAGTTGATAACTCATTCCCCCTTGTAGGTCGAGACCTAGCGGGATGCCTTCAGGCGATCGAACGTAGAGTAAGATCGAGGAGATGATGAGGAGTGCAAAGATAATCCATCTTGTGTACTTTTTTTCCATGTGTGCTCTCTATTTTTATTAAATGGGTTGATTGCCGCTAGAATCAAGCATGCGACATAAGATGCGCTATACGGGAATGAACTCCACCAAGCGCGTCGTTTTAAAAGGAATTAATTAGGATTTACCACTGTCGACAACGGAAGTAATCGCTTCTCGGAGGATTTCCAGTTTTGCTCCGTCGTCATTGACCTTCACAACAAAACGTCCAACTTCGCCTTCAGCGGTTTTCTTTTCGGCAACGATGGTTCCGTAGATGCCCCCGCTGAAAATGACTCGACTGCCCTTGCCGGCAGAATCGAGCATTTTTTTACGCTCTTTTTGCTGCCGCGATTGGGGCAGAATGATCATAAAATACATCAGAGCGAGGAAAAGGAGGATCATCCCGATCATCGTTAATGGATTACTCGCAGGTGGCGCCTGTGCGATGACAGATGCTAAAATCGGCTTAATATCAAAAATGTGGCCCATAATTAGGGTCATAAACTACTCCAAAATGCTAAATTTCGTCCGGATCGGCTATTTTTCCGGCCCAATATCCGGATAAGAATTCGGATCGGAATTCCATAAGCCGGTTTTCATAGATAGCAACCCTTATTTCCGCTATTAGTGCGCGGTATCGATGCAGGTTATGTAAACTAAGAAGGGTCAAGCCAAGGACTTCTTTGGTGTTTAAAAGATGTCGAATGTAGGATCGACTGAAATTTTTGCAGGCATAACATTCGCATCCAGCCTCAATCGGGCGTAGATCCGCCTTCATACTGCCGTTTTTGACCGCAAGCCGTCCCTTTCGGGTGAATGCATTGCCGTTTCGAGCAAACCGAGTGGGCATGACGCAATCAAACATATCGACCCCTCGGGAGATGGCTTCGAGCATTTGGTCAAATTCGCCAACCCCCATGAGATACCGAGGTTTCTCCTTCGGGAAATGCGCCACAGTGTCTTCAACCCCTTTGAGAATCTCTTCTGGAGGCTCGCCGACGGCACACCCACCAATGGCATAACCATCAAAATCTAAGTCAACGAGGCCTTTAGCGCATTCCTCGCGCAGGTCGGAATAGACCCCGCCCTGCCCGATACCGAAAACAAGCTGCCCTTCGCCTCTAGGCTGCACTCGACATTGCCCAGCCCAATCTAAGGTCCGGCTGACCGCTTTGGCCGCGTAGTCCTTTTCTGAGGGATACGGGATGCATTCATCAAATACCATGGCGATATCCGAACCCAACGATTTTTGAATGGCCATGGACTCCTTGGGACCGATAAACAGGCGAGAGCCATCGAGATGGGACTGAAAAGCGACTCCTTCGGAGGTAATCTTATTGAGCCGCGCTAGGCTCCACACCTGGAATCCTCCGCTGTCGGTGAGGATGGCACGATCCCAATTCATAAATTTGTGTAACCCCCCGTGTAGCTCAACGATTTCTGGTCCGGGTCGAAGAAACAAATGATAGGTGTTACCGAGGATGATCTCAAAACCCTCTTCCTTTATATCGCGCGGCATAACGGTTTTCACCGTCGCTTGAGTACCCACCGGCATAAAGACGGGGGTTTCAACCGGGCCATGCGCGGTCATCAAACGCCCAATCCGCGCCCCTGTGTCCTTCTCCTCGTGGAGCACTTCAAAATCACCTATCTTCATACACACCTTTTTTCGGCCTTCGACCTAGCGAGGCAAAAGCCAGCGGTCAATCCCTCGATGGATTAGCACGCTTTCAAAAGATGGATCGGCTCAAACAACCCAAGCATCCTTCGTATTTATTTCGTGAACCTTTTTAAAAATCGAATTCTCTCTGGCCTCCTCTGCCTCAACTTCTTGTTATCCGCGATAAGCGTCCAAGCTGAAGAAATCCGCCGAGCCATCATCGAACATCGGGACGGTTCTATCCTATACGGAAAACTGAAGGAGAATTTCTTCATGATTGAACAGGACGATATCGAATTGCCTGTTCCATTTAAACCGTTGGATCGCATTGAATTTCGAAGCGACAATACCTGCCGAGCTTTTCTTCACAATGCAGACGACATTGAAGGCCGGTTAACCTTAGAGAAAGTTCAGCTTGAAACCAGCTTTGGACCGATCGAACTCAAGCCTTCCGAGCTGCGCAGCTTTCGCTTCGCCTATTTTGATACGGAAAAAGATCTCGTGCTTCACGAACCGATTTCGAAAGCAGGATTTAAACATCCACTCGGTGGAGCGGACTGGACCACGGATCGCTTTGGCCTGCCCAATGAAGCGATCTATTTTGATGGAACAAACGACGTCATTGAACTCCCGGAAATCACCGAAGCGCGGGCAAGTAACTTAAGCGTGTCGGTTTGGGTGTATATCGCGCCAAAGCAAGAATCAGACTTTATCCGGTCCATTCCTCGGCCGCAGAGCATCGTTAATTTAGCCAATGACCACGGACCAGGAAATGGTGACCGTGGTGGCTGGGGACTGTGGTACGACTACGTTCCCATTGCATCTGAGGCCTTCTTCTTCCGTAGCTTCATCGACCAAGGTCGTCGGCAAAGCAACGTCAGTTCCGCCTACGCGAATCCTGCTTGGCATCATGTGGTTGGAGTCTGGCAGAACGGTTGGCCGTATCCAAAAATCTACCTCAATGGTCACGCGTCAACCGAGAATGAGTTTTCCAATGGCGCCAACAAAACCATCCATTACTGGCCGAAATACCGTATCCGTTTAGGTGGATACGCCCGAGGGACGATCCCAGCTAAAGATCATGCGCTTCGAGGAAAAATAGACGATCTGCGAATCTACAAAACGGCTTTGAGCGCGGAGCAAGTACTTATGCTTCACGGCTTAAAGAACTAAGTTAGATTACAAAATCGCGCCGGGCTGACAGTCAGCCGCTCCTTCGACTTTCGCAACCAAAGCTTTGGTGCTCGTGACAAAGTGATCGACCTGTTGCCCCGCGGCACCACTCAAGGCATCTGTATCCGCAAGCATGGCTTCCATCGCCTCTTTGCTTAAACCAAGCCGTTCATCATTGGCCAAGCGGTCGATCAAATCGTTGCGCTCAATGCCACCGGTGCGGAGATCGTTTGCCGCAGCAACCGCGTGCTCCTTGATCACCTCGTGTGCTGTTTCGCGACCAACCCCATCTTGGACTGCGGCCATAAGAATCGTGGTCGAAGCGAGGAAGGGAAGGTATTTGCGATTTTCTAATTCGATTACGGCTGGGTAAGCCGTCATCTGATTCAGAACAGTCAAGGTCGTTTCCAGCATGCCATCCATGGCAAAAAAGGCATCCGGCAACATGACACGACGCACCACGGAACAACTGACGTCGCCTTCGTTCCATTGGTCACCTGCGAGCCCCTGCGCCATGGCAAGGTAGCCGCGTAGAATGACATGAAAGCCATTGATCCGTTCACAACTGCGACTATTCATCTTATGCGGCATCGCACTGGAGCCGACCTGCCCTTTGGCAAATCCTTCACTGGCTAATTCGTGTCCAGCCATCAACCGAAGTGTTTTTGCGAACGAAGAAGGACCACTACCAAGTTGGTAGAGACCGCTGATGACATCAAAATCAAGCGAGCGAGGATACACCTGTCCGACATTGCGTAGTGCCGATCCAAAACCTAAATGCTTCACAACCCGCGTTTCGAGGTCAGCCACTTTGTCAGCATCGCCAAATAAAGTCATTTGATCCACTTGGGTCCCAGTCGCACCTTTCAAGCCACGCACAGGGTAGTTTGCGAGGAGAGCATCAAAACGCTTCCAGGCTAGAACCATTTCTTCGCCAAACATACTAACACGCTTGCCAAAAGTTGTCGGCTGGGCTGCTACATTATGCGTCCGGGCAGACAAAAAGAGATCGCGGTAGGTGGCGGATTCACGCGCAATCGCGAGTAAAACAGCCGCCGATTTCATATGGATCAGTTGCAACGATTTAAGCACCTGCAGCTGTTCCACATTTTCGGTTAAATCTCGGCTAGTAAGTCCTTTATGAATATGTTCGTGGCCTGCGGCAGCACAAAAGGACTCAATACGAGCTTTCACATCATGGCGAGTCACCGCTTCGCGGGCCTGGATATCATCCAGATCCACCTGATGTTTCACCGATTCATAGGCTTCGATGGCCTCCGCAGGGATATCCAAGCCTAATTCCCGCTGCCCTTTCATCACCGCGATCCAGAATTCGCGTTCTAAGACGATCTTTCCTTCGGAAGACCAGATTTCTTTCATGGATGAGGAGGCGTAACGATCAGCTAAAACATTGGGATTCATGGAGGTTCACCTAGGTTTTTGTGGGCGAAAAATCGAACCTTTTGTAGACAAAACAGTCTCGACCGGACGACAATAGAGTAAAGCAAAGGAAAACCCTATGGATTGGGAAAACGTTTATCGAGAACACGGAAGGAAATTAACCCTGTATGCAAGACAGTGGTTACCTTCAATTGCTGACTCTGAAGATGCAGTGCAAGAAGCCTTTTTAAAGGTCTACCGCAAGGCAGATTTGGAGCACTACGATGTTGTGCCCCTACTCTATAACGCCGTGAAATGGTGTTCTCTGGACCGAATTCGCAGTGACGGCCGCCGCAGAAAACGCGAAAACAAATCGGTGGCTGAAAGCGAGAAACAGGTCGAGTTATTCGACTGCACCCTCGAGCACGAAGAATTACGCGGACACATTCAAGACGCATTGGAAACACTCCCACTCGAACAGCGCGAAGTACTTGTGATGAAAATTTGGGGAGACCTTTCTTTCCGTCAAATTTCTGAAGCCATGGATATTCCACTCAATACGGCGGCTTCCCGTTACCGCTACGCCCTAGAAGCGCTGCGTGGAAAATTGAAAAAGGAACATGTCGCATGAGCACCTTCGATGAAAAACCTGATTCTTCGGCGAACTCTGGAGACAATTACGTACATCTAAACGACGAGCAGTTTGTACACCATTTGCAGGATAGCCTAAGCCCCTGCGCAAACACAGACCTGCTTTGCGAACGGATTCGTTTGGAAATGAACATCCTCGAAACGGAACGCGAAATTGGGATTCCTAATTGGGTCAAGGAGTTGAATCCAGCACTGGCGGAAACGCCCGAGTCGACGGAAACACCCCAATCGAAGGAAATCGTTTCTCCAAAAACAGATGAGGAAAACCCTGCGAAGGCGATTGAGTGGCCAACTGTCTTTTCTGTCGCCGCATTACTCGTTGCAGCCGTACTGACATGGAATAACTACAGCGCTCGCTCCTCGGGACCAGCCGGTGTGGTTAAATCAAAATTAGGTATTTCAACCATTCCTACCTCGCTTCCTACCTCGCTTCCTACCTCGCTTCCTACCTCGCTTCCAAATAACCCAACGACATCTCAGTCTGCCGAACTCGCGGCTAAACCTGGTTCCGGCGCAACAGATCAAGGAGCCAGCACCATTAACCGAGGCGCAGATGCTAAGGCCTTTCTTGCTGCACAAGGTTTCGGTCCCGAAAGTATTATCAACCGCAACTTGCCTGCTTCAGGTAGAGCTAATGCACCGGGCATGGGAAACAAAGACATGTACCAGCCCGTTTCTGCCAACAGTGTCATCGTGAACCAAAAGAACGACGGCATTGTTCTAGTCGGTGGCGAGCCTGTACGTCGAGTTCGCGTGCAAATGGTAGACCATCTAAAATGGCAAAACCAACATAACGGACGCAAACTTCAGGTCACGAATCCTCGCGAAGAAGTGATCTATATTAAAACCAACCCCTTTTAATCTCTGACGAGCCTCTAACTAATCACCTATAACTCATAGAAAGAAAATGAACCTATCACGCATCATCCCCCTTCCTGTTTTGTTAAGTATGTTCGGCATCTTGCATGCCGAAAAAACGACCTATTTAGGTCTAGCCGCTTCACATGCCCCTGACGAACGTGCGGAAGAATTGAAGCTAGGAAACGGCATTGGCATTGTCGTTGACTGGGTTGATCCCGCGAGCCCGGCTGCGGATTCACTACAAGTTGGCGATCTAATTCATCGCTTCAATGATCAGGTTTTGACCAGCCCACAACAACTTGCGATCCTAGTTCAGAATAGCAAAGTCGGGGAAACAATCAAACTACAGTTGATCCGCGATACGGCATCCAAGACGATCGAATTGGCTTTGATGGAACGGGAAAAGCCAGACGCAAAACCTCCGGCATTCCCACGCCTCGACGTGCCAAAGCCTCGTTTGCGCCCGCTAAATGAATCAGACATTTTTTCAGAGTTTGATCGGATGTTTGAGGACAAAGATTTCGGATTTAGCATCGAAGAGCTTCGTAAAGAAATGAGCCAAGCCTTCAAAATGACCGATCAGTTAGTCGATGGTCGCTTCAGCTTGTCCTCAAGTAATCAGGTTTCGAAAAGTCGGAACCAATTGTCGATAAATGGTGTGACCGCCCAGACGGTTACAGAGAACGGCAAGAAAACCCTGACCATTAAAGACGAAGACGGGGTACTTCGCTTTACGGGGCCATTAAATACGGATGATGACCGCGCCAAGGTTCCAGATGAGTACACAGACTTACTCACGAGTCTTGAGGATGGCCATCTCTTTGGTGGCTCCGTGTTTATGCACAATCCTTTCCCGCAAATTCAGCAAAGAATGTTGAATAAAGAACAACGCTTAAACGTCAAAGAAGTAGAAAGCGGGGATTCTGTTACAGATTCATCCAATCCTTCCAGCCGCAAGGCACAAGGAGGAGATGAAGCAACTGACGCTACTGACGGAATCGCAGCATCGATGACAATTGTCGATGGGGACCTTTCGATTAACATTACCGGAAAACCGGGGGAGAAAAAGTTACACGTAACCGATAAAAAGAAAACGATCTACGACGGGCCGATCAACACAGCCGAGGACCGAAAGAATGTACCGGAACGAATCCGAAATATTCTTAAAGATCTTCCACCCTTTGACCAAGATCTTCCCTGAATCGATTAATCTGAGCGAGCCCGACGGCTTGTCGAAGCTCGCTCATTAACCAAAACCAATTTAACAATTTGCCGGCCTCACGGTCAGCAATGCCGCTGTCGACGAGCTACCTACTGCAAATCACGCTTCAACTGTGATGCGCAACTACTACCCTCATCACCCTGGTAGTCTGTTTCATACCGGACTGCCTACTCCGACTACCCTTGTTCGTCGGCAGCGGATCTTCTTTTAAATTTCCTCTTCTGTCTAAACGTTTACCCAAGTAAACTCATACCCTGCGATTTAAACTCATACCCTGCGATTTAAACTCATACCCTGCGATTTAATCTCATACCCTACTACTACCAAGTCCGAGCGCCACCCGTTAAAATTAGCGGGTGGCGTTTTATGTTTCAGAATAGGCCTTATCTTTATCTGCAGGAGAGTCTATTTTTCCACGGGGATCACAATACCGCGCATGATGATATTTTGGCAGAAGACAAAAATCAAAAAGGTTGGGATCGCGGCCATGATGAGTGCGGCATAGCGGACCGGTTGGCCAGTTTGCTCGTGCAGTTGGTATAGCCAAACCATGAGCGTCCACATGCTTTCATCCTGACAACGTAACAGAGCAAACATGAAGTCAGAATAGGCTGCGGTAAACGCACTCAAGGCGATTACCGCCAACACCGGTTTAGAAAGCGACATGGTGATCTGCCAGAACATGGTCCACTGCCCTGCCCCATCCATTTCCGCCGACTCAAATAATTCCTGCGGTAAGGAATCGAAGAATCCTTTCAGTAAAAAAATGGAATACCCATGCGCCAATCCAGGCAACAACAAGGCGGCAAAGGTATTGAGCATATTGAAGTCCCGCAACATAAGAAAGACAGGGATCTGAGTTACCATTGGCGGAAAGGCCATGGTCAGTAGCATGAAAAGTAACCACTTATAGGTTCCCGGCATCTGATAGCGGCTGAGCGCGTAAGCAGCCATGGGGTTCACAATCAACGCGATCAATACCGCGAGTCCGCAATAAATAATGGTGTTCAACATCCCACGCCCATGACGCAATAGATAATCAAACACGGTAATGTAATTTCGAAAGAGAAACTCCCGCTTAATCTCGCTTCGATGCGTCAGAAAGCCTTGATAATGAAAGGCCTCTAACGGAGGAGAAATATCGTTTAAGGATGCAAAATCTGTGCCGAAAGCCTGATTGATTTTTGCGTTAGATTCGTACCGATCTATCAGGTAGCGACGAAAGGCGAGCTCGGTCGACTCAATGCGTAATGCCTCTACCGGAGCCTGATAAATCACCTCGGTTTCAGCATCTCGCCAGCCCGAAATAAACGACTCATAATCTGTCAGCACGGGCCCCTGAATCTCGACATATCGCGGAATGGGAATCTCATCGAAAGATGCGTAAGAGGACTCATATCGAAGATTAAGTGTATCTATGCCTTGGTATTTGGCTTTCAACATCGCCTGATAATCCGTGGCAGCGCTTTGGCTCACGCGGATCCAAAGTAAATTCAGCGAGCGGCGGACAAAATCCTCCCAATCCTTCTGAACCGCAGCCGGTTCGTTCACGGGAAAGGTTTCGGCCAGCCGAATATCAGCATAGCTTTCTACCGAGGTTTGGTGCGCTTCATTGTAGTTTTCGATACTGCCATACTGGCTTCGAAGAAAACGCGACACATAAAAGGGTTCGACCAAAAACCACAGCCGTTCATGCAGCGCCTGTTGCTCACGGTAGCGTACCCAACGTTTTGCCATGGGGGTTTTAAGCACCTTGTACAAGCGAGGTAAGTATTGCTCCGGAATCACGTTGAACGCATTCCAAGAGACAAATTCTGTTTCATAGTTTAGGTTCAGGCGACTAATCGACCCATCCGTTTCCTCACCCAATTCGGTCTTAAAACCACGCAAATGCTTGGCAAAGGTCTTTGAGTTCGGCGTGCTCACATAGCCCAAAGTCCACGCGCTACTGGGGAGGTTCGTGGACGCGATAAAATCGGACCACGCCCGGGTAAATCGATTCGTTTCCGGAGGAACTACATCCGAAAAAGAAAGCCGCTCGGCCCCGTTACTCAGAGAGCCATAGGTCATATTCAGACTGCTCAAACTTTCGTTAAACAACCCTTCAATATGCTTTTTGTACAGAAGTTCATCATCGCGTAAAAAGGTTGGAATGATATCAAACGAGTACGCATCCAAGTCGCTTTTTGTGCTGCCCGACAACATGACAAGGAAGGGATAGACCATGCTCACCGCACCGATGATCAGCGCGACGTAAATGAAAAAAACCAACAGACGCATCCGGGGATGTCGGCGCCCTACTCTGGAAAGAATCGGCATTAGTCTGCACTCCCAGATGTTTTGAATTCAACCCGTGCGAGGATGCGTAGCTTCCACATGGTAAACGCGATCAGGAAGAGTCCTAGGATCCAAGCCATCGCAGTAGCAGGACCAAATTTCAGTAGGACGAATGCTTGGAAAAAGATTTCGAGACCAGCTACCCGCGTACTGGGTGACCCACCTGTCATGGCGAAAATGTTTGCTTCCGCGTGAAACCAGCTTCCGATAAAAACTCCGACAAAATTGATGATCAATAGTGGTTTTAGGATCGGAAAAACAATGAAAAGAATTTTATCTAAGAAGGTAGCCCCATCGATATCGGCGGCTTCATAATAATCATCTGCAATGCCTTTGAGCGCCGCGAGATAAATCAAACAACCAGGCCCCATGCCAGCCCACGCCAAAGGGAGGACGCAAGAGAGCAAAGCGGTCTCGGACTGGGAGAGCCAATCAACGGGGCGCATGATATTGATGCTAAAGAGCTTTTGGCCCAAGCTGAGGTCAGGGCGATCAAACACCGGCATGGTAAGCCACACGCAAGCGATACAGAGAATCACTCCGCAGGCGCCGAAAATAATAGCAGGGAACCAACTACGGTGCATCACCAGTCGTCGCGCAAAGGCGAAGCAGAGACCAAGCAACCCGAGTCCCACCGCAATCAATAAAGCAGTCGGAATCTTCATGAGCACCTGATTTAACGCGCCAGATTCGGTTGCCCCATAAAAGCTCTTCCAGAGGTAAATCAAGACCAAGCTCGTGACCACCGCAGGGAGATAATATATGGTCCGGAAAAGAATTTTAAAGCGCGGGACTTCTTGCAGGAGCACCGCAAGCCCAACTGGTGGCAGAAAGGTTAAGGCAATGACCAACAGCGAATATTGGATCGCGATCCAAATCGATTTCCACCAATCTGCATCCCAAAGAACCGTGCCGAAATTATCTAACCCGACAAAGGTGGATTCCCCGATTAATCGGTAATCTTGAAAGGCCATGACGCTTCCACGAAGCAAGGGAAAGTACTGCCACAGCAAGATGGTGATGATCGACGGAAGCAGCAGTAAATAGGCCTGCCAAAAACGAGAGAATTGCCAGCCGCTACGGGTTGCTCCGGGGGGACGAAACGCCTGAAGTAACTTGCGGCCCACGGTGGCGAAAACGATCACGACCGTAATCAAAAATAGAAAAGCAGTGATACGTTGCTGGCTCTTTTGTTTGGCGGGAATTTCCTCGAGCATTTTGATCTGCGCTTTACTCCCCGCTTCCGCGAGAAAGTCTTCAAGCACCGCAATGCGCTCTGGCCCCGCTTCTGGAAGTTTATTTTCCAACGCGAGCCGAACGGATTCATTCAACGGAGTATCTAAAATCGAATACGCGATATTGCTGTGCTTGTACCACGGCTCGGGCTCGCCCGTGGCAAAGGCGGTTTCATAGGTTTGCTTCCACCCCTTAGGCGAGAGCCGGATCAATTCGCCGTAACCGTATTTTTCAAGCAGGTCTGGGTTTACAAAACGGCCAAGCCCGCCCTCGACCATCACCCGGGTTTTAATTTGGCGCGCTTCGTCACTGTCGTAATACTGCATGAACTCCCATGCCGCATCTTGGATCACAGGGTTTTCGATACCCGAGTACATTCCCATCATGCGGTGGTTCAACTCGCCCTTACGAAGACCTTTCGGGGAAATCGGAACCGGCGCAATGCCGGTAATATCGGGATTAATACTCGCGAGTAGATCCCCTTCAAAATATCCCTGCGCCATGGCAATTTTACCGGATTTCCAGCGCTCGTAGGCACTGGAAGCATCCATCCATGCATAGCCGCGTTGCGGGCGCCCTAAGGAATCCACCCAGGGTTCTGTGGTCAACTTAAGATAAAACTCTAGGGCTTGGGCCGCCTCGCGATTATTAAACGCAACCTGCCACTCTCCAGCGTCATCTTTGCGTAAAACATCCGCTCCCATGCCTCGTAAAAACGCGGTCCAATACCACGCCGCGTCGACCCCACGCTTGAATCGTATAGCATAAATTCCCTCGCCTGGATTCGCGATGCGCTTACACGCTTCATGTAAATCATCCCAAGTCCATTCCCCATCGGGATACCCTACCCCTGCCTTTTCAAAGAGATCTTTTCGATACAGAAGCACCGCCGCCATCCAGCCTCCGTAGGGAATACAGTAGGTTTTCCCATCCCGCTGAATAATCTCCTTGAGCCGCGGATCCCAATCCATCTTTAGATTCGACGCTTCAATCCGGTCCTCCAGTGGCGCGAGAAATCCCTGCTCAATATAGGTCGATGACTTACGGAAATTGACATAAAAAATGTCAGGCGCGACCTCGCCTGCGATCGCGAGTAAATCGGACTCCATGCCAGGTACTTTGATCCCCGAAAAATCATGCAACTGAATTTCGACCTTGTCCCAGTTGTACCGCCCGTACTTTTCAGGCTGTGAGCTGTAGAGATCTTTATACTTGGTTGCGAAGCGCTGATTAAAGTTTTTTCGGAAGGCACGGATCGCTTCGACGTTGGCCCGAGTCGGGGTATCGATCCGCTCCGGGTTTGGAAACATCCAACTGTGGAGGACGAGGTGGATCACCGTCGTATCCCCATCCTGTTCGATGTGTCCCGCGAAGGAATTGGGGAATATCAACGCACCAAAAAGAAGACATCCAATCACCCACGGCTGGAGAACAAGCCGAAGGCAGGTTCGTAATGGCTGTGGATAGAAGAAGGCTGTCATTTGTCGTTAGGTGGCTCGCGTCGTTCTTAGGATGAATTCCTTGAAAGTCGCAAGTTATTCCGTGATCCGACGCGTGACCAAGGTAATCGATTCAATTTGCTACCGATCCATCTTATTGACAAAAAAAGCCCGTCAATTGACGGGCCTTAACTCTATTCATCTACCGAGGATCGGAGATGCTGCTTGTTCGGAAGTCCGCTCTAGGCATACGTTTCGAGTTTGGTGACAAGATCACCTGCGCTGCGCTCAGAGAGACGATCCACTTCTTCGCCCGCTTTGTACACGAGGAGTGCAGGAATGCCACGGATACCATGCTGAACCGCAAGTTCCGGATTTGCATCAACGTCGACTTTAACGACTTTTACTTTGCCAGCCAGCTCAGCGCCAACTTGTTCAACGACGGGTGCTAGAGCCACACACGGACCACACCACGTCGCCCAAAAATCAATGAGGACAGGTTGATCTGATTTGAGGACTTCTGCGTCCCAGGTATCTTGACTAACTTCGGTTACGTTTTGAGATGGCATGAATTGGTTTCCTTTGTGTCTTTGAAGGTGAATTGGCCTAAAGTACGAAGCGAAAGTCGTTAGGTATCGAGTCGATGGAGAACATGCGCTCACCCCATTTCGCACCACCGTAGCTACGATTGCCTATACGTCGGTTCAAGCAGATATGATCGATTCAAGACGTTTGATCTCCTCAAACAGGCTGATTGGGCCCAGCTCATCGAAGTACTTCTTACGAAACGCCCGGGTTCAAATGATATGCGCCGCGAAATATCCATGCTAGACACACCAAAAAAGAACCTAGTAGCCTATAATGGCTACCGGGCTGAGGTTTCAGTTTGGTTAGAATATTGGTTACTCAACTCGTATCACGACGCTGGACTGCGGGCTGAAGTATACCCCGTAGTTGCCGTCGGATTCGAACACATGGCCCTTTAGGATGCGCTGATTGGTTTTGTCGATCACGGTCGGTGGCTCGCCGAACTGGAGTACGAAGTAACTGGCTACGCTTTCTTGCGAGGTGAAGCTGACGGTTCCGTCTTCGGCCACAATGGTTTCGGTTGGCTCGCCAATCGGCTCGGCTGCGAGTATGGGGAGGATTGGCCCTTCGGTTTCGCTGGCGAGGTTTATCCCGATGGATTCGAGGGTGTACGCACCACCAGCCGCATCCGTGTCGAGCAGAGAGTAGGCTCCCGCTCCGGCTAGAATCAACGCCTGATTAATTTGTTCGCCATTACGGTAGAGGTTGTACCCAAGAACATATGTTTCCGCTTGATTGACCCAAGTGATCGCCACTCCGTTAGTGGTCACTTCTGCGCCAAAGTGTAGCAAATCGATCGCAGTTGGTGCCGCCACATATCCGAAGCTTAGTGCTCCGACAGCTGGCAGGTCGCAACAGCTAGCGGTGATCACGCCTTGGGCTGCAGCATTCGTCGAAAACATGATCATGGTATTCGTGATGCTCGCATCTGCAACCGAGACATAGTAGAGCCCGGCAGGCACCTCGTAATTCCAGGCCCCATTCACGCCCGTCACAGCCGTATAAATAACCGCTCCAGTGGGGCTGGTACGAATCTCCACTTGCACATCAGAGAATCCGGTGGACGCGAGGTTTTCATCGTTGGGATCCCCATTGTTATTTAAGTCATTCCACACCAGTCCGCCGATATCCACGGTGCATGTGTAGATCAGCGGCACCGCACAGCTGGTGGACTGACCGCAGTCGTCGGTTGCAGTGAGAATGACCTCGGTAATGGCATCTGAGTTGATCGGAGATCCGGCAACCGGACTTTGCACCACAGTGACATTGGCGGCGCAATCGTCGGAAACCGCGACCGGATTGATCTGTGGCATGACCATGCTACAGTCGGGATCGAGGGTCAGTGAGAATGAGGATGGGCAGGCAATCGTCGGAGGTGCCTGATCCAGCACTCGAACGAGTTGCGAACAGCTCACGCTGTTTCCGCAGGCATCCGTTGCGGTGTAGACGTACTCGATGACCCGTACTTCCGGGCAGGTCCCGTCGTGCTCGACCGTATCGAAGCTGTACGTCAAGCCGGTGCAACCGGTAGTCTGAGCCACGAATCCGGTTTCGTCGGCATCCGGAATTGCATCGCTACAGGTAAGGTTGATGGACGGCGGACAAGTAAGGATCATCGGCAGGCCTTCGTCTGAAACAGTCACCACTCGGATACACGTTGTGGTGCCGCAGGTATCGATCAAGGTATAGGTCTGGGTAATTTCGATCGGGCTGCTGGCGCATCCGTTTCCGTCATTGGTCATCGCGGTCATGCTGACAGTAATGCTGCCACAGACTGCATCGTTCATAAAGTCGGCGGCGCTAAATACCGTGACATCTGACGAGCAACTCACACTGACCGCAGCAGATGGGCAATCCATTTGGAGAATGACGGTTACAGTGCCAGAGCCGTGATCATCTTCGTCGCCGGTAGCCCCAAAAGACAACCCAGCGGATTCACCTGCATGACTAAAGTTGATCGCATCTGGAATACTATCGATGTCTGGTACAAGCGAATTGTCTTCGGAGATTTCTAGCCAATTGGTGATGGCTCCGCCGGGGAACGTCGCGTCGACCATCAGAGTGATGGTTACATTGGTTGTGCCTCCGGCCACGAGTGCCCCCACCAGGGTGATTTCCGCGTTCGCCCCCACCAAAGTCCAATCGCTGTCGTTAAGAATCAAGCCGGTGGGGAGGTAATCGGTCACCATCACATTGGTCGCAGCGATGTCGCCCTGATTAGTCAAGGTTATGATGAAGTCCACGTTCGATCCAGGCGTAGTAACGCTCGGAGCGGAGGAAACGCTCGATAGGGCCAAATCAAAGATCGCTACGGTATTGGTCATGTCATTGGTGGTCACCACGCTATTGGTTCCGCACATCAGTTCGGCGACAACCATGCAGCTCGTGATGTTGCCACAAAAATCTTTAGCCGTAAGTGTCACCATGGTAATGCCGATATTGGTAATCACGGTTCCAGGGGCTGGTACCTGAGTGACTGTCACGGTGGAGCAGCCCTCCGTCGCCACCGGACGTAAGTCAGGCATGATCATTTTGCAAGCAGCCTCCGATGCATTAGAAACAGAGATTCCATCTGGACAGTTAAAGGTTGGTACTTCGGTATCGGCCACCGTAATCGTCTGGGTTACCGCGAAGGAGCCACAGTCGCCAGTCGCGATGTACATGTTTTCGACCACGGTGGGATCGGCCACGCAACCGGAGCCATTGGTAGTGCTAACCAAACTAAGTGTCGCCGGATTGCAACCGGTTCCAGCCTCCGACAGTTGATCGGCAGGAACGATGTGGATCGGCTCCCCGCAACCCAAAGCCTGATCAGCTGGAACGCTGGAAAGCATTAGCATTTCCATGCCGGCCACAACGATCACTTGAACATAGGATGTCGACGTGCAGTCCGACGTCACGGTGTAGACGTTGGTTATATTGAGCGGATCTGTGGCGCATCCACTGCCGCCGTTGGTGACGCTGGACATAGAAACGCTTAGAGGGCCGCATCCGCCGCCAGAGGGCTGCAAGGCGCTCAAGGGCGTGATGAACACATTGGAAATACAAGCAACGATAACATTCGCAGGGACACCGGCAAGGGCGGGCGTTTCCGTAGATTCCACTGTGATGACCTGAACGTAGCTGGTGGCGTTGCAAGTATTAGAAACCGTGTAGGTCGTGGTGACAAACATCGGGTTGCCAAAGCAACCACTTCCGCCGTTGGTCACGGTCAACAACGAGGCAGAAGCCAAGGAACAACCGCCACCGTAAATATCAAGCTGGCTAAGCGGTGTTATAACCACGTTGGATACACAAGAAACAGAAACATCAGCTGGAATGTTCAGCAGCCCAACCGCCTCTGTGTCGACCACCGTAATGACCTGAGTGCAAATATCTTGTTGGCAGTTATCAGTCGCAAAGATAATATTAGTAATCATGATCGGCGACGACGGACAACCGGTGCCATTATTGGTTGTGCTCGAAGCCCAAACTGGAACCACCGGGATACAAGAGCCGGACGAAGAAGCCGAAGCTTGCGGCGCAACCACGTTTTCGATGCAGTTAGTCGTATAGTCCGGCGAACAGGTCAGGATAACCACGTTGGTCGCGACAATCGTGTAGGTCTGGATACACTGGTTTGTCACATCACATCCGCTGACTGCAGTCCAGGTGAAAGAAATGAAACGGGGATTCCCAACGCACCCCGGAAACTCTCCGGAAAAGTTGGTGTTAATCGTGACTTGAAGTGGGGCACCACAGGCGTCGCTGGCTATAACTTGAGTCCGGAGCCCGACCAGATCAATTTCTTCGACGCAGGTGATATTGGTATCGCTCAGGCAGCCGCTCAAGACCGGTAGAGCCGAGTCCGTCAGGGTAACCAGCTGGGTCGCTATTGCGACGTCGCCGCAAAGATTCGTCGCGGTCCAAACGTTTTCGATGACCACTGGATCGGCTATGCACCCGCTTCCCCTGTTGGTCGTGGTCACGATGACCCCAGTGATTTCACAATCGTCATCATCGTTAGCCATGATGGTTGCCGTAAGGTTGGATGTATTGTTATAGCTGGCGACACAGCCTTCAATATTCGTACTGGCGGGCACCCCAGCTAACGTCAGCGGTGCGGTAGCAAGCACGATCACGACCTGCGAAGTAGAGACGCTACCGAAACAATCGGTGACGGTATACACATTGGTAAAAATCAGGCCGGGTGCGACACATGAACTGCCTCCGTTGTCCGACACATTTGTGGTGAGAACCGGGTTATCGCAAGCTTGTCCGCTAAGACCGATCGATGCGGCCAAAGCAGCAACACTGGCGGCATTGTCAGCAGCGGTGTAGGTGACGCAGCTCAAGCTACGGTTCGAAATCGCACTGAAGTCAACCATGACGGTTTCATCTTTGGTGACGGTCACGGTTTGCACCACCACATTGGAATTTCCACACGGATCGGTGACGATGAAGGTATTGGTATAGATGAGTCCGCCGGCACATAAATCGCCGCCAGAGCGTGTGGTAATGGTGGCCACATGGGTGTCGCAGACATCAGAATCTGTGTAGCCAATCGCAGGTAATCCAGAGAGCCAGACCGCGTGATCAAAGTTGACACAGTTGGTGCTAAAACTCGCTGGCGCATTGGTGATGACGGGCGATGCAGTCGATGCGACCGTGATGATTTGGGTCACCGATTTCGCAGCGCAGGCATCCATCACGGTAAACACATTGGTAATCAATAAACCACCGGCACAGACGTCTCCACCCATGGTCGTAATCGTGGTCACGGCATGCGTTTCGCAAAGATCACCGTCCATCACCATCCAGGCAGGAAGACCGGCCAAGTATGTATCATTGCTAAAGGAACAGTCGGTACTGAAATCTGCCGGGGCATTCATGAGCATGGGCTGATTTGTGGTCAGTACCGTGATCAACTGAACATGGGAGGTCGAATTGGCGCACAGATCGGTGAGGGTATAGACATTGCTATACAAGAGTCCACCGGGCATGCAGGGATCCCCCATTACGCTAGTGATAACACTAAGGTTGCCCATATCACAGCCGTCGTCATCGGAGCCCATGCCAAAACCATTGGTGATCCCGTCGATATAATCCGCGTGATCGAAGGTATAGCAGTTGGTGGTAAAATCGGTGGGGAGCGTATTGGTGAAAACAGGTCCTGAGCTATTGACCACCGTGATAACCTGGGTCCACGAACTCGTGGTGTTACAACCGTCGACAGCCTGATAAAAATTGGTGTAAAGCAGCCCAGTCGCCGCGCAGGGATCTCCCACACTAGAAGTCGTGGTTACTGTGACCATCGTATTACTCGCGCAAGCACCCAAGCCATATACGAGATTACTAGCGTAATTCGCGGTGTCGTTTACGAAACAGGTATGGTGGGCGTTGGTGCTGAAACCGGGTGGACCAGTGGTTATGGCTGAGCCGACAGAATAGGTAACAACCTGAGTGCAGGAGGCAAAACTGTCCATGACATTGGTGGCGCAGACGTTCGAGACCGTGATCACCTGTTGAACCGTGAACATGCAACCGGTTTGGAAAGTGGTCTTCATAATGTTAGTGCTGTAATCACCACAGAGCATATTGGTGATGCTAATGCTCATAAATGCAGCCGCGTCGTTGGTACTCAGAATGCATCCGAGATCGTTGGTCGCAGTGGCGCATGTAATCATCGGTGCTCGGGCCCACACGAAACCGAAGTCGACATCATGCAACACGCAGCAGGTAGTTAAATCTGCCTTTGCCTCGAAATAGCTGCCCATGTATGTGCCATCGGAATCATGCAGATCGTTAAGGCCTTGGTCGGCAGTGGTCGTGGTGTACCCATCCAGTGCCCCTTGGTCGACAGGTATGCGAATAAGGTAACAGACCCCCGCAGTTAACTGAGGTAACATCGTAGAATTAAAATAGTAGCTGCCTTCAACATTACTCATGGTGGTAGCGATCATCGTCGCTCCAGCCGCGTCCCAAAGCTGGATTTGGATGCCGCCGAGACCGCCCCCTTTTACGTCGGGTTCGCAAGGATCCTGGATACCGTCTTTGTCGCAATCGAACCAAAGGCGCGAGCCGATCTCAACGATAGGCCCTCCCTTTGGGCAGGTGATTTCGACATCGCCAAGCGCGGCGGATTGGTTGGGAGGAGGGTTGAGACCTCCGAGTTGCGGAATGGCGGTGTAGGCCGCGCGCACCGACCCGTCGGCGAGCGAGGAAAACTGGTAACCGACCGAGTTGATGTCCTGCGGTGCGACCACGGTCATAACCACCTCGTTGCGCTTAGGGATGATGGCGAGGGAACCCAATCCCGCGTCGCCGAACCGGACGATACCGTCATCAAAGAAGGAGGCTCCTCCAGGCCCGCCATCTAAAGTATAAGGCACACCAGGAGAAACTTCCACCCCAGTGCCTGTTCGTACAACTCCTCCAGCGGCATCAACAACTTTGCCGCCATCCTCCAGAACGTAGGTGCAATTGTCGTTGTGGGCATAGAGGTACTGGCCCTGGGGTACCCCGATAGCTCGCGTATCTCGGCCGCGCGGATCAGAGAAGGAGAAGCCAGAGGTCATCTCCTCCGAATCCCACTGCCAGCCCATGCGATCAGAAAAGCCGAGGATCATGGAGCCATCCGGTGCGAACTCGATATCCGTCAGGACGGGCTGCGGGTAGCAGACCTGCAAGTTATTGATGGCGGGGTCGTTTTTGCCACCGGGAATACAGTTGTCGTAGTATTTGCTCACATCCTGAGTCCAAGGAAGCCACTGCTGGCAATTGGTTTGATTACAACTTGAAGGAGCATTGGCATTCGACTGGCCTTGCCCCTTGGTGATGCCGACGAAGGATTCCGAAAGAATGGCCGTAAAGGTATAGTTTACGGGGTCCATTTCAAATACGGTGAACGTCAAATCATCCTGGAGCTGAGAGGATTCCGCTGAACAGACCGTCCCAACGTACAGCTTTCCCTTCCAATACTTCAGCGCGAACGGTCGGTTGTCTTGTGGTGCAGGCTCATTTGTGAACATGCTTTCGAAGCAACCCGGGTCGGGTATGGGGACCCGGGTCACATCCCCCAGCGTTACTGGGGTTGTTCCACCGCTGGCATGGTAAGCGGTCAAATCGATCGCGAGCAATTCCTTCTGGTGCAGGTTCAGGGCGTAGAGGGTGTTCTCATCCGGTGTGATTTCGAGATCTCCGAGTCCGGCTTTTCCGACGCAATTGAAGCCGGCGCTATCGACGAACGTGCTCGTATCATCAAACTCACGATTGGCACTGCATGCCCCACAGCCCTCCGACTCGGGCAACAACCCATTGGCTGCCAGATCAAACAGCGTAGTGACGTTGCCTGGGCCTGGGGCAGCGGTAAGATCGGTGCAATAAATGGCCCCAGAACCCGCCGGCCCCATCGGCCAACGCCGCTTAAAAAAAGCAGACTGATAGACCGCATTATTCATGGGCGCGGCGGCCGTCCCCCAAACGGTTCCGATGTCGACGAGTTGGTTGATATATGTATTGCCAAGAGAATTTCCTGTAACACTGGCTGTCTCATCAGCATAGGTCTGGCAAAGTGTACCTGGCCCAGTGTAGGTAATCATGGGAGGCCGTCCAGCCGGCTGTGGCCGGGGACCGTATGTCGAAATGTAGATATTCACTTCCGACAAATCGCTGCAATCGTCAGCGGGTGTACAACGTGTGACCCCGAAATCGATGCCACAGAAGTCCCCAAGCGTAAGACACATGACATTATTCCCCTCTGGATCCTTGCCCTCCAAATTGCACGAGACAGGTGCGGGGCAATACCCTTGAGGCAGGGGATGAAATTCAAGGCGAACCTCCAGCCCCGCTGGAACCGGTAGATCGAAACAGCCACAGTCCGACGTCACCATCGTGGCAACGGGATTGTTTTCACAATCATAGGCGGTTACCGTGACATCGGACACCAGAGGTTCACCGACATCCCAGGTCCCATTGTAGTTTAGGTCTTCGTAGATCGTGCCGCCGATACCAGTATAGACAGGCAAAGGAGCGGAGACCGTTCGGGGCTGGCAAAGGGTACCGTCAAAGCTGGCCGTGCCAATGTCTGAGACCTCGCCACTTCCACAAACGTTATCGGAGAATGGGCATACCTCACAGGTAAAGGTAAGCTCGGCACCGACCGCCAGATCATTGGTGACCAATCCAGTCCCATCCGCAGGTAACAAACCACAACTGGAGGATCGGAAAGCGACGTTGCTGATCACGCTGGCGGTGGAATTGGTCAGCGACCAAGTAAAGGTCGTTGGCTCGCAAGGCCCCACTCCAACTTGAACTGTCGCGGCGGGATGCAATTCCGAACAAATGCAGCCGGAGGTGCGCATGACATCGAGGATGAATCCGCTTTTCCCACCAACCTCAATAGAACCGATCGCGATGCCCACATCAAGGAAGAGAAACTCATCGATGTTCGAATTACATGCGCCACAAAAGGATCCATTAATGGTCCCGCTAATATAGCCCGCCCCTCCATATAGAGCCGTTAGGTCGTTGTAAAAATCGGTAAGGGTTGGCGCCCCGGGGGCGGTACTGAAATAGGGGTAGTTGGGCAAGGGGAGCACATTGCCATTCACATCGTAGACCGCTGTAATTCCACCGTTGGCTCGGACACCTCGCCGGTCCGTACAGCCCGAGTACTGGATACACCCGGCCTCGTTTATCTGAGGAAACTGCGCGAAAGCCTCCCTCGGATTAAACAGCAAGCAAAGGAATAAGAGTGAAAGATATTTCGTCATGAATGTTGGGAGTTGTAGGTTTAAAAATTAAAGTAGGCGAAGGTAGATCAAAAGGTTGCTCGCGATACAGCGATCATAATCTAATTGGAGGGGCGGATGGATGAGGGGCAAAATTGGCCGGAAAGATCTTTCGTAGAAAATCTCCAACCGCTTAGAAAAGATGGTCTGCAGAACCTGAGAACCAGGCCAAAAATAACGTCGAAAAAATCATAATGAATCAAAACTTAACCTCTTGGCGTGCAATCAGCTATGCAGCTAACGTAATTAACTATCTAACGTAAATTAATAGCTAACGTAACTAGATAACTAACACAAGTTAATTGATATAGCAAACTAATTCCTTTATATCAGTCAAATAGGAAATCAGGGGAGACGAAAAAAGTTGAGCATGCCAACGGTTCACGCCCCTACGAGAAAAAGAATTGGTTGATTCTGTAAAGAAGGATTCAGCTCAGCCAAAAAACTGCCTTCAGGCCACAGGACCAATCGGCAGTTCCGCGAAAGACGGTAAAATTCAGAACATCGAGTAGGCGGGGGATTTGCGCCCGACCTCTAACACCTTACGTACGGTTCCATAAACGGTGGTTCAAGCAGATGCGATTCATTCAAGGCGTTGATCCCTTCAAGCAGGCTGATTAGGCCAGTACATCTAAGTACTTCTTGCGATACGCGAAGTTCATATGAGGTACGCGACTATTTCTCAACGGCCTCATCCATTATAGGGTCTTTTTGGAGGCGGTGCCTTCGTCGAGGCCCTCGTTTCATCGGTTTCTTGCATTGTTTTAGGGCTATGCCCTCGGCTGCTTCACGACGCCAGCCTTCTGAAATACCAGCCGAAAGCCTCGTGACGCTCTTGGCTTTTTCGAGCAACAAGTCACCCCCCCTGGGTAATCCATATGGTCCTCCGCACTTAACTCTAGCATATATACAATAATCTCTTCCGTGTAGATACGTGACTTCGAAGACAATGGCCATCTTATCCGATGTTGATGCCTCATATGAGATTCCCGTTCGTCTACAATTTCCTTCAGACAGACCTCGCGATGACGCCTTTACCGTCTAGCTAATGGCTCCCCCTCTATTGGGCCCGCCGGGAGCTTGCCGCCTTACTTGGACATTTCATCAATTTGATTTTGGCACAGCCGAAGATGAACCGCGAAGCGGTGCCATTCGATAGCCATAGAAACTAGTCCATGTATTGCTGCGAAAGATTTTAGAGTCACAACGCGACGGCATTCCCAGGAAGGATGGGGTCGTGATCAGCTACTTTAATGACGGGATGCCGTCGCGTTACGACTCTAATGTAGAAGAACCCGGACTTGAGTCCGGGGCTATCAAATACCTCCACTTCGTGGCTCTTTAATTCTTGGCACAAATTGTCGTCCCTAATATTGGCTATTCGAAACCCCTCAATCTCAACCGTTAAACTTATGGGTTCGATACATTTTGATGAAATATGCGGGCTAAGCCCGGGCGCCCAGCCGGGCGCACCCATAAAAAAGCCTGTCAAACGACAGGCTTTTAAATCTAGAATTTCTTATACTCTTTAGCTCGATAAAAATCCTAAGCGTAGGTTTTCAGCTTCGTCACAAGATCACCTGCGCTGCGCTCAGAGAGACGATCCACTTCTTCGCCCGCTTTGTACACGAGGAGTGCGGGAATACCACGGATACCATGCTGAACCGCAAGTTCCGGATTTGCATCAACGTCGACTTTAACGACTTTTACTTTGCCAGCCAGCTCAGCGCCAACTTGTTCAACGACGGGTGCTAGAGCCACACACGGACCAC
>Ga0209187_1000945_pt1 | contig 39771 bp, 28 predicted proteins | sample BantaG_FD_187430 | JGI IMG/M metagenome (GOLD analysis project Ga0209187, IMG submission 187430) | Marine algal microbial communities from Bantry Bay, Ireland - BantryBay_4 metaG (SPAdes) (version 2) | ecosystem: Host-associated > Algae > Red algae > Unclassified | place: Bantry Bay, Ireland...
CTTTGTTCTTCATGTTCCTTCGTTAAAAAGCCTCGCCGAACCTATGGGTTCGCCTACGTTTTTTGCCTTGATCCATTTTGAACAATTCTAAATCCTTTTCCGTCATCTAAAAATACAAATGGTATTATACACTGTCTTTCTACTCCTTTTTAATTAAGTTAGTCCCGTCTGAGAACTCAATTTGAACTAAGCCCATCGGTGGTTTAAAGAATAAGTTTCTAAAAATTGTATCACTATGAACTTGTATAGTACTTGAGTTTAACATATTGACTATTGGGAATTGAAAAACGTTATTATAGATTTGATCTGAGATTTCAATTTCTTCGACTGTTTCAACTTGTTCATTTAAAGTTTCCTCATTAAAATACAATGGTTGAGTTCTAATAAATGTGTCGTTTTGAGCATTTTTAATTCCTAAATAGAAATATATATTTACCCAATTGCTCGATGGTAATTCATAGTGTTCATAAATAAATGACAATTCTGTTTCAAGTTCATCGTTTCTATAAATGTTTGCTTTAGTTAAAAAACATCCGACATCATCAGGTGTGCTAGCACCAATTTGAGATTCCTCGTAGGGTTCTGATAGTAGCGATTCAATCAGTTTAAATTCAAATTCATTTGATTGGTCATCTAAGAAAATTATAGAGCTGTCATTATTATCATCTGTTGTACTCCATTCACTTATGTCATAGGTGAAAGTCCCACAATCTCTTGTACTAGTTGGATCGCAGCCCATAAATAAAAGAATACTAAATTGTAATATGATTGTGTTTCTGAAAACAGTGTTTTTCAAAATTCTATATTTAATAAAGTTTGGAATCAGCTGATATTCATTTGGTTTGCAGTATATTCTTAGTCATTAATTGATGATTTAGTTTATTCTAGATAGTGTATAACTGTTTTGTATACCCACTATAGGCTAACAGATAAGTATTTAGCCAGCACGATATATAAGTAATGATAAATTTTAACAATTGTAGAAATGAGCTACTACTAATGAGCGGCTATCACATACCAAAAATCTTAAGCACAGTAGCACTCAGGCATATGTACCTGAACTGGCAGAGACGAAGTAATTCGTTCCTGCCACGCCTTAATAAATATAAAATTGCTAAGGCTTCATTCTGTACAAATTGGTTACACCAGATATCTAAAACTAGATACCTAACCAAGCTTCATAATCATCCTCTTTTATGACGATCTTTTTCTTTGCAGAAAAAGCCCCCACGAGAAAGGTTTTGATTTTATTAAAAAATATGTTCATAGGATATGGATTTATACTATTAAGACGAAGAAAGACAACAAAAGGTTGCCTTTCTAAGAAATTATTTTCACTTTTTATTCCAACGTATTAAGAATAAAAGTAATATATAAATCATAGACTTCTAAGTACTTATAAAAGTATTTTAAATGTCCCATAAATTTTCAGGGTAAACCCCTAGTGAAATTAGGTGATTTAACTGATTGACGACATATGGTTTATCTTCTTTATATGTGACTCCGAACCAATTAGAATCAGAATTAAGAACCTTGACCTTAGCAAAATCTTTGTCTTGCATCTTGTCTAATACTTCAGGAATATAGAATTCTGACTTTTCCTCAAAAGCTCTATCTGCAAGAAAATCTTTAAACATGTTTTCAGCATAGTCGAAGAATGAGGGCATAAAACCGAACATATTCATAGATACAACTACATCCTCTGCGAGTTCTCCGTGACCTTCAGCATTAGGAAACCTAACTACACCATCTTTGTGTCTCTGTATCTTTAGGGTCTCTACGATATCCTTCAGAGTATGATTTTCATCTACAGCACAGACTCCTCTATTTACAGTACCGTATTCTGAAAGCGTATTTTTAAGATAGTATCCTATGATGCAATAGTTATTACTATTGACATTTTCAGGGTCCGTAAGAAAATCATATAAAAGCTTATAGGAAGACGCGCCATAGTAGTCATCTGCATTAATTATAGCAAAAGGCTCTTTTACAACTTCTTTAGCAACAATTACCGCATGAGCTGTCCCCCATGGCTTAGTTCTGTCCACGGGATACTTAGAACCTTCGGGTACTTTATCTAATTCTTGGAAGACAAATTCTATCTCTACTTTGCCGGCTAGTTTCTCTTTGAACACTTTTTCGAAGTTTTCGCTAAAATGTTCTCTTATTATGAATACAATTTTCTTAAATCCAGCGTTTATAGCATCGTAAATAGAATAGTCTATTATCGTTTCTCCATTAGGACCGAAAGCATCTACTTGCTTCAGTCCTCCATATCTGCTGCCCATTCCGGCAGCTAAAATGACTAATGAGGGATCCATATAGTATAATTATTGTTTAGATTATTGAATATTAAGATATAGGACGCAAGATAAGGCATAATCTATTATATAGTTAGAAAAGTTGTAAGTAAATTATAATCAGCATTTTACAAATTACGATTATTTATATGTCAAAAATTTTTATTTTGTAAAAACTTCTTAAATTTGCATTCGTTATAGAGAGTGAACATATGAAAAAGAAATTACCATTTTTATTTATTATAGGATTTATCATCGTTTCTTGTACAAAGGACCAGATGCCTTTGCTTATCGAATTAGATAATGAGTTAAGAGCTAAGATCAGATTAATTTCACCAGATGGAAGTACAGATTTTTACAAACTACCTAATGAAAATGATCTGAATGCCATTCCCCAGGATATCAAGAACCCTTTGACTCCGCAGAAAGTAAACCTAGGAAAGTTACTTTTCTATGATACAGGACTAGGGCAAGATGCCCTAAAGGAATCTGGTGTAGGAACATTTTCTTGCGCTTCTTGTCATATACCTGAGGCTGGATTTAGACCAGGGACTTTCCAAGGTATTGCCGATGGTGGCAAGGGATTCGGAATAAATGGTGAGGGAAGAAGAAAGCAGGCTAATTATACAGAATCAGAACTAGACGTACAGAGTGCACGACCACTCAGTTTGTTAAATGTTGCGTACGTGTCTAACACTTTCTGGAATGGTCAGTTCGGCGGAGGCGGTGTCAATGAAGGAACAGAAGATGTATGGGATCTCAGTGAAGAAACGGCACTGAATCACCTAGGTTTTGAAGCGATAGAGACACAAAATCTAATCGGTATAAAAACTCATCGAATAACTATAGATAAAGAACTAGCAGACAACTTTGGATATACTTCTATGTTTGATGAAGTATTTTCAGACTATACAGAGGAGGAAAGATATTCTCAAGAGACGGCCTCATTAGCTATCTCTGCATACATCAGAACGCTCATGTCTAATGAAGCTCCTTTCCAGAAGTGGCTTAATGGTGAGAACGCTGCCCTTTCCTATGATGAGAAAAAAGGTGGTATTTTATTTTTTGGTGATGCACAATGTTTTCAGTGCCATTTTGATAAGAACTTAGGTTCGGAAGAATTTCATGCCTTAGGTGTCAATGATATGGATCAGATACCATCTTTTAATACAGCACCGGATGATAAGAGAAATCTAGGTCGTGGCGGTTTCACACTTAATGCTGAAGATAATTATAAGTTTAGGGTACCTCAATTGTACAACATGGAGGGAACAGAATTTTATTTCCATGGAGCTAGTAAAAGAAGCATTAGAGATGTAATCAATTACAAACTTGCCGCGCAGTCAGAGAACAGCAGAGTAGACCAATCCCTAGTTTCTGACAAGCTTAATCCTATAAACTTATCAGAAGAAGAAATAAGTCAGCTCGAAATGTTTATTAAAAAGTCTCTAAAGGATCCTAATCTAAGCAGGTATCAGCCTGTTACTGTACCTTCGGGCTTTTGTTTTCCAAATAATGATCCGGACTCGGTATTAGATCTAGGTTGTAATTAGAATAGGCGTTAACTTACACATAATACGATTATAGTGGCTTTCTAAATTGCTTTTTTTAGAGCTTTCCAAAGACCTCCAGCAACATAGCGTTGTTTTTCCTGAAGATATTTCTTTGTATGCAACACCATTGATTTTATTCGCATCGAATAAGCCAATTTGCTAAGTTGCGTAACTTAAGAAGCATACTATTAGAAAGAGATGTTAGCTTATTTTTATAAGTGAGTGGTAGTTTCCATGAAAAATACCTTGCTATTAACAAAATCTCAATAGAGATTAATCCACATGAACCCTAGGTATAAGGTACCAGGCCTTTTTACTACCCTTTATATTTCTTCTTATGTCGTGGATGTAGTCCTTGAGATTTTCTTTTTGGCAGTCAAAGATGATTCCTACTCTAGTTAGATTTCCTTCCATATTTACCTCTGTGAAGGTTTTATATCCTAGGGATTCTAGATCCCTTTGCATTTTTAGTACATTTTTATTCCTCTTGAAAGATCCAGTTATAATTACGCATTCATCAGGAACAACTTTCAAATCTTCTAGCATGATAAGTTCAGATGGATTGTGTACTTCTTCGTAGGTCTTTCCTTCGTATACATTATTAGGTTCCTCTGCTGATTGGTTATAGTCTAAGCTATCACTATCGCCATTGTCATTATCTACTAGTTCTGTGTTATCCGTAGCAACATCTGTTGTTGCTGAGTTATCTAGTGCTGAAAAGCAAAATTTTGTGATCAATGCTATGATCAAGAAAAAGGCGAGTAAAGCTAACAATGGAACTATAATGTAAGAACAACCAGATTTCTCTCCGTATTCGCTGCTTGTTCTTGTTACTGTTGCCTTTTGAGTTTCCTGCTTCACTTCTGTTTTTACTTCTTCTGAAATACTATTAGTCATTGCGTCAGCAAAGGTATTATTTATTGATTTCTCTTTTATTACTGGAGGTTCTATTATTTCTTGCTTCTCGATATTAGAGATAGATTCTTTTTCTGTCGCTAGAGGTTCCTCCTCTACTCGTTTTTTCTCTATCACTTCTTCCTGCTTCTTTGCTTCCTTACCCTCTAGCTCCTTGACCTCATCCTGCTTCTTTGTTTCCTTACGCTCTAGCTCCTTTGACTCATCCTTTAGATTTCTATCTACTAATTCACCACTATGTCCTAGTGTATCTAATGGTAAAAAGGCGAGTGCATTATTTTTGCCTTTGTATAATTTACCTAAATCTTGGATGTAGACATCATCATAATTGAGAACGCCATTTAAGACTTTACTAGAAAAAACATTGATTATACGTGTAGCTTTGTTCTTGCTAATATCATAATCTAAGGCAATATGATCTCTTAGAGATTTATCTTCACCTACCTCCTGATCAAAAATAACAGCATCAAAAGGGGGCTTTCCTATACTTTTACCACCATTATCTACTTTGAATGTACCTAAACCCGAAACAGAAACCACATGGTTCTTTTCTAGTAATGTACTTATTGCTTTTCCTATGTTAACCTTCATTTTTATGGTACTTCTAACGAATATTAACCAATTTTTATACCAATTTCAAAAAAAGCTTGTATTTGTTAAGATTTTTAAAGAAATCTAATCCAAAACATTCCAAGAGTTAAAGAGTTAATATCTTTGTGATTTAGTGTATATCCATGTAAAAAAAGATATTTTGAATAGAGATAAATCAGCACAGCTGTTTGAGGAAGCGAAGAAATTATTTCCTGGAGGTGTCAACTCTCCTGTCAGAGCATTTAAGTCTGTATATGGACCTCCCCTATTTATCAAGAAAGGAAGAGGGGCATATATTATAGATGAAGATGACAATAAATTTCTAGATTTTTGTTGTTCTTGGGGACCACTTATCTTAGGTCATGCTAATGAGAAAGTTACTAGTCGTATATGTTCGACCGTTGTGGAAGGAACATCTTTTGGCACACCGACAGCTCTAGGTAATACAATAGGTCGACTTATTCTCGACAATAACAAATATATTGATAAGCTAAGATTTGTTAGTTCGGGAACCGAAGCGGTCATGTCGGCACTAAGATTAGCTAGAGGTTATTCTGGGAAAAGTAAAATTGTGAAATTCGAAGGATGTTATCATGGTCACGTCGATAGTCTTCTTGTGAAAGCTGGGAGCGGTCTAGCTACCTTTGGCGTAAGCACCTCTGCAGGTATACCTGAATCTTTTATCAACGAAACAATAGTTCTACCCTTAAACGATCTTGTTCTACTGGAAGAAGCCTTTAAAGCAAATGATGATATAGCCTGCGTTATCATAGAACCGATTCCTGCTAATAACGGTCTATTGTTACAAGACAGGAATTATTTAGTTTGGCTCAGGAAATTATGCGATGATTATAATATTCTCCTGATATTTGATGAGGTAATATCAGGGTTTAGAGTGGGTTATGAAGGAGCTGCAGGTTACTATTCTATACAGCCAGATATAATAACTTACGGTAAGATCATAGGCGGAGGAATGCCAGTAGGTGCTTACGGCGCAAGTCATGAAATCATGTCGCATGTTTCTCCAGATGGAAACGTGTACCAAGCAGGCACACTATCTGCTAACCCTGTTGCCATGGCGGCAGGCATCGCTACACTTGAGCAGCTCATAGAGGAAGATTTTTATGACAACCTAGAAGCTAAGACATTACAATTTGTCAATAAAATACAAGCACATTGTGAGGCTAAATCTTACAAACTACAGATACAATCTATCGGTTCTATATTCTGGTTCAATTTCTCTGAGCACCGGGTTATGACTCCTGATCAAATATCTAGTGATGGTATAGAACACTTTAAAAATCTGCACAGATATCTATTAGACTCAGGTATCTATATGGGTCCTTCTGGTTACGAAGTAGGATTTGTCTCTGCTGCGCATACTCCGGAACAATTAAGTGAAGCCGCTGATGTCATAATTAAAGGTCTAGATCTTATTTTCTAGTATAATTACAATTAGCCCATGACTAAACAAAGTGAACATTTACAAATCAATAATCTTTGTTTTGCTTGCTAGAAATAACAATATAATAATTCTGTGAATTACTATTAAAACAAAAACATTCTAAAAAGTCCCTAAATTATTAAAATATTCCGCCCCTCTTAACAAGATGAAGATACTCAGCAGCTCATCCAAGTATATTACCACCCTATTCATGTTATACATGCTAGCGGCACTCTGTTGGTGGAGTATTCTTTTACTTAAGTTTAATGAGGAAAATTACACCCTGAAGCAATCCTTAGATAACTATGCTCCTACGGAGATAAGGAAGATCGAAAGTGACTATCAAAAACAACGCAAGATGATTCTAGGTGAGGGAATGGTTTTTGGGATCGCTCTCATTGTAGGAATTTACTTTATATATCGGTCCTACCGCAGAGAAGTAGATGTGACAAAGCGTCAAAACAATTTTCTACTTTCTATTACACACGAACTTAAATCTCCCTTGTCCGTAGTTAAACTAATCAACCAAACCCTACTCAAAAGAAATCTAAATAAGGAACAACAAACTGAATTATTATCAGATGGAGAAACGGAGATTCTCAGATTGGAAAATCTTATTAGCAATCTTCTACTCACTACGAAGTTAGACGACTACGCAAGGAATTTCGTTCCTGCCCCACTATCAGAAATAATACAAGAAAGAGTAAACATCTACAACAAAAGATATAACGATCGTATAAGTTTTTCTATGGATCAAGATCAGCTGCTAGCAATAGATAAAGAATTGTTCTCTACCGCTATAGACAATTTAATTTCTAATGCTCTAAAATATAGTGAAGAAAATACTAAAGTAGATATTCATCTTTCCGCTAGAAGCAAGCTTACAACCATATGTATAAGCGATCTAGGTAAAGGAATACCTGACATAGAAAAAGAAAAAGTTTTCAATAAGTTCTACAGGAGTGGCGATGAAGAAACGAGAAATTCGCAAGGATCAGGTCTTGGTTTGTATCTTGTTAGAGAAATCATCAAACTACATCAGGGTCAAATTATTATCCAAGACAACAAACCACAAGGTTCAATATTTGTAATAACACTAAAGTAAAACTAATAAAGAACGTGAAAATAAAAGGAAGGATACTAGTCGTAGAAGATGAAGTTAACATAAGTAAGCTCGTAAAACTAAATCTAGAAATGGAGGGCTACGAGGTTAGCATATCTGGGGATGGGAAAAATGCGCTCAAGCAGATCGAAGAAGCGCATTACGATCTCGTTGTTCTGGATCTTATGCTCCCAGAACTGGATGGTATAAAAGTATTACAAAGACTTAAGTTAAACTTCCCACTCCTACCCGTTATCATAACCTCCGCTAAGGACACTTCAAAAGATAGAATAGCAGGTCTCAAATCTGGCGCAGAAGACTACCTGATCAAACCTTATAACTTAGAAGAACTAATAATACGAATCGATAAACTTCTAGAGCGGTTTCAGGAAAAAGAATCAGACATGGAAGACATCTACATCTTCGGAGAAAATGAGATTAATTTCTCATCTTATGAAGCTAAGGGTATAACAGGAACATTCCAACTCACTAGAAAAGAGATACTCCTGCTTAAGATGCTTATAGAGAAAAAAAATCAAGTAGTATCCAGAGAAGAAATGTTGAAAAATGTCTGGGGCTATGATGTATACCCTTCTACTAGAACAATCGATAACTTCATAATGTCTTTAAGAAAATACTTCGAAGTAGACCCGAGGAATCCTCTATACATCTTATCGGTACGAGGAGTAGGATATAAGTTTGTAGTTTAATTATACTTCCCACAGATCTAATCCTACAAGACTTCCTTTTCCTTATAATAACGCTCAGATCGATAACCCGTAAATGGCATCTTTAGTAATGTTCCTAGATGATCAGATGAAGCTACCTCCATATGAGTATCTAATCCATATATCAGCTTACTATTATCCACCACCTTATAGGTACTGAAAATTCTATCCCAGAAAGAAAAAATATTTCCATAATTAGAATCAGAATATGGCTGCTTATAATGATGATGCACTCTATGCATATTAGGTGTACATATAATAGTCACAAGAATCCTATCTAACCATTTTGGAAAGGCAAGATTTGAATGGTTAAACTGAGTCAAAATAAGAGATAAGGTCTGGTAAATGATAAATACCCATATAGGAATACCAACGATAAGAATTCCTATTGTAGTGAATGCAACTCTTATAACACTTTCTCCAGGATGATGCCTATTAGCTGTAGTAGTATCCACATGCTGATCTGTATGGTGAACAATGTGAAACTGCCACATCCATTGTATACGATGTTCTACCCAGTGCGGTAACCAAGCTCCTATCAAGTCCATCATCAAGAGACCAACTATTGCAGTATACAGCAATGAAAGATCTAACCACTGGACGATACCAAAATTGTTTTCGACTACCCACTGACTTGAAAACACTAGAAGAAAGGCTAAACTAAAATTGATCAGTATCGTCGTAAGTGTAAAGAATATATTGAGGCCCGTGTGTCTGAACTTATTATAAGGTTTCGAAAATAGCGGAGCAGCATGTTCTAATAATAAGAAAAAACTGAGCCCACCCACTAATAGAAAGCTTCTATGAGCCGTAGGCATGTCAGAGAAATATGATACGATTGTTTCCATGTTTGTAAAATAGAGACTAGTCTTGATATAGAATAATATTTTAAAGCAAAATGTAGTTTAACGAAATTATACTTCACTAGATCTTCCAAAGATGATAGAGTAATTATGCTGTTAGTTTACCTCTAATCTATAACCTTAAAGGTTGTACGTCGATTAGTCTGATGCTGTTCCTCCGTGCAGTCATCACATATACAGTCTATACTTAGCAGATTCTCTCCGTAACCTTTTGCTACCATCCTAGTAGCTTTAATACCTTTTTCAGCTATATAATCTACCGCTGATTGAGCTCTTTTCTGAGATAGGGTCTCGTTATAATCTGTCTCTCCCCTACAGTCTGTATGCGAAGATAGCTGGATATTTATAGTAGGGTTATCTGCAAGCAATTGTGTCAATTCATCAAGAGATGGTCTAGCATCTTCTCTTATATTCCACTGATCAAAATCATAATAAATATTCTCAAGTACTATCTCCTTGTCTCTTATTATAGGATTAAGTGTAATCGTTTTATTGATTGTATAACTTGACGTCTCATATGAGTCTGGCAACTCTTCATCAATATCTATCGTAATCGTCTGAGTAAAATAATTAGGATTAGACACCTTGATGGTAATGCTACCTTTATTCTCTATTTTTTTTATAAGATAGGCTTTGTCATCAAGTGATTCAGTTGTAGATACCTCATCTATAGAGAACAACAATTTACTATCTGGCAAAGGGATCTTCTTAACAGATTGCTCATCGGGATCTGCTCCTACTACCTTCAGCGCTAGATATAACTCTGATAACACTATTGTATCCGTTTCTATTTCCGTTTCCTTCTTTATTTCCTCAGGGTTCTTACGAGCGGAGAATCTGAAAATATCATCAGCTCCTTTATTTCCTCTAGAGGAACTTATAAAACCTTTCAGTACCCTATCATCTCTTTCCACAACAACATATCCAAAATCATCGTAACTAGAGTTAATTGGTGATCTAAGATTTTCTGGCTGGGTAAAACTTCCATCCGCCCGTAACACGATTTTAAAAATATCTAAGCCTCCTAATCCTGCGTGATAATCAGAAGAAAAATAGAGTGTATCTTCGTCAGCTGTAGGAAATTTTTCGTTCCCTCGTGTATTAATATAATCAGGCATAGCTATGGCCGCCGACCAAGCCCTATTTTCTCTAATTGAATAATATAGGTCATGTACCCCTGAGACATTAGAAGAAAATATCAGGATGGAATCATTATTAAACAATACTGGACTACCGTAATTTACATTCTCATTAAAGAAACTAAGCGGATAAGGATCTGACCATCCATTAAAATCGTGATAAGCATAATAGATTCTACAATGTTCATCTCTCAAATTCTGGCTCTCACAACGGGTAAAATAAATTTCTGAAAAATCTTTATTAAAACAAGCCATACCCTCATTATGCTCTGAGTTGATCGGCTTATCGAACAATTGAATATTATTACCATTATAATCAGAAATATAAATATCCGAAAAACTATTACCTGACCATTTATAGGAATCTGTATTTAGTTCTGAATTCCGATCAGAGGTAAAAACTATTTGATCATCTTCGTACTTAGCAACTCCGAATTCAGAAAATTCTGTATTAGAAGCTACGGGCTGTATCTTATATAATAAAGCTTTCCTCTCTTTCTCCCACTCTATTACTCTTCGACATATAATCAGTTCACGTTCCACATCATCTTTATAATCTACCTCTTTGTATAGAGCAGAAAAAGCTTTTATGGCTGAGCTATAGTTCCCAGTTCTTTTATACCCATAGGCTAGCTCTTTAAGTATTTCAGTTCTATCCTCTAGGTCTAGTGCAGTTTCAAACCAGCCTAGCGCACTAGCATAATCATTCATAGCATTGAAACTCATTCCGATCAGATAGGCGTTTCTCGCCTTAGCGGATTTGTTATTGTTTTCCTTGTACTCCTCTGTAAGGATGTTTACTGCTACTTTATATTGCTTGCGTTCGTATGCTTCCTCACCAGACTTAAACTTGTAGGAAGAACTGCACGACATATGGAAAACTAGAAAGATAACCATCCAGCAGGTAGAATATAATATAGAGATACGTCTGTTCAATGATAGAGCTATATTTACATCAATAATAAACAAAAAAAAATCCTTGCATTATATATAACGCAAGGATTCTTTATTTCTATATTTCTACAGACCTATTATCTAGCTTACTGAAGCTCTAGAGAAACTACTCTTCTTAGCCGTAACCTTAGGTTTAAGATCCTTAGATAAATCTCGTACTATAGGTGTTGCTACAAATATCGATGAGTACGTACCTACTAGGATACCTATTATCAATGCAAATGCAAAACCTTTTATGCTTCCTCCTCCAAATATAAATAGAGTTAGTACCACTACTAATGTCGTTACTGAAGTAATTACAGTTCTACTTACTGTACTGTTAATCGCAAGGTTCAGTACTTCATCCGTAGACTTATTAGAGTATATACCGAGGTATTCTCTTATTCTATCGAATACTACAACTGTATCATTAATAGAATAGGCGATAACTGTCAGTATTGCTGCTATAAATGCCTGATCTACTTCTAGTGCAAATGGTACAATATTATGTAAAAGCGAGAATAAACCTAATACCACGAGTGAATCATGGAACAAGGCTGCTACCGCACCTAAACTAAATTGCCATCTGTTAAATCTTATAAAGATGTATAAGAAGATCAATAACAAGGCAAAAATACCGGCATAGATCGAACTCTTTTTGATATCATCTGCAATAGTCGGCCCTATCTTGCTAGAACGTGCTATGTGTGTCCCTTGGGAATCCGTCAGTACAAATCGTTCTAAAGGAGTTTTTATACCTGTCAATGCAGCAACACCTTCATATAACTTAGAAGCTACTTCATTAGCTACATTCTCTCCTGTTTCGTTTATTCTATAATCTGTTACAATGTTATAAGTGTTCTTAGTATCAACGCTTTTTACTACTGGTGCTGAGCCAAAATAATTAGCCAAACCGTTTCTAAGTGTTTCTGATTCAACATTTACATCATCAGCAAATACAACATCGTAAGAATACCCTCCCTTAAAATCTACGCCGAAATCAAAACCTCTAGCAAACATAGAGACAAGACCCGCTAAGATGATAAAACTAGAGAACATGTACGCATACTTCCTTTTACCGATCCAGTCGATGTTAAGATTAGCCATTGTATTTTTAAATGGAGGCGTCCAGAAACTAAGATCGTTTCCTCTACCTGTCCACCAGTCTATAACCATCTTACCAAGAAGTACTGCTGTAAATAGTGAGCATAACACACCTATTATCAATACAACTGCAAAACCCTTGATCGGTCCCATTCCGAAGTAAGCTAATATCATAGCAACAAGAATAGTCGTCACGTTAGCATCTATAATGGCTGAATAAGAATTCTTAAATCCATCTGCTATTGCGGCTAGAGTAGATTTTCCTGCTCTAAGTTCTTCCCGCACCCTTTCGAAAATGATCACGTTAGCATCGACGGCCATACCGATCGTCAAGATGATACCCGCAATACCAGGCAAGGTTAATACTGTACCGAATGAAGCCAATGCTCCGAAGATGAAAAACAAGTTAAGTAACAATGCAATGATCGCTACAATACCTGCTCCACCATAATATAAAATCATAAATAACAATAGCATAGAGAATCCTATTCCTAGGGCCATCATACTAGAGTTAATATTTTTCTTTCCTAAGGAAGGTCCTACATTAGATTCCTGAACTATCGTAGTTTTAGCAGGTAACTTACCTACTTCTAGTATACTTGCAAGATCAGAAGCCTCCTGAACACTGAAACTTCCCGTTATCTCTGAACTTCCTCCTGTAATAGCACTGTTAACTCTAGGCGCAGATACCACCTCATCATCTAAGACTATAGCTATTTCTCTGGCACCATTCTGTGCTGCCGCAGTCGTCATCTCCCCCCATGTTCTTGTACCGTTAGCGTCCATTCTTAGATTTACTGCTATCTGACCATTGGGGTTAGGTCCTTGTGAAGCATCTACTATTACATCACCCGTTAGTGGTGCTCTTTCCTTACCTGGATCCATTTTGATCATATATAGCTGATACATGTCATCTATATCGCTCTCCTCTTCTATGCCTTGTAATGATACTGCTTTGTTACTCCATAATAATTTAAGATCAGAAGGTAACATACCCTGTACTTCAGGTCTAGCAAGCATTTCATCTATAGCGCTCTTTTTGTTCTTTTCTGCCATACCTAGTACATTATCAGAGTATCTAGGTTGCATCTGCAGAAGACTTAATAAAGGACCTGCCTGAGCAAAAGGATCTAACTGCTTAGGTACAGTCACGAAAGTAGAATCCCCCGTAGGGTTTCCTAGATCATCCAATGTCTGAGTCCAAGTTGTATCAAATTCTGCTACTACTTCTTCTACGCCACCATCTAGTTCTTTCAGCTTCTTATCTATCTGAGTAATAGCATTAGCCACTGCTCCATTGTTATCAGAAAGTCTGTAGGTATTCCAAAATTCTAGCTTGGCAGCAGAAACAAGCATCTTCCTTGCTCTTTCAGGGTTTTCTATCCCTGGCATCTCTACTGTTATAAGATCTCTAGAAGCATCTAGCGATACGTTAGGCTGCGTAACCCCTAACTTATCTATCCTTTGCTTCAGTCTCATGAAGGTAAGGTTTACCGTTTCATCGGCTTTTTCTCTAAGTATTCTTGCTACTTCTCCATCCGTTGTATTCGCATTGATCTCATCTCTAAGTCCTGGATTACGCATAAATATGGTAGACAGTTTCTTATCTGTACCTATATTGTTGTAAGCCTTTGAGAAAAGTGAAATATAATCAGACTGAGAATTCTCTTGAGCTTGGTCCGCTTCTTCTAGCGCTGCTCTAAAATTTTCATCTCTACTACTATTTGACAAGTTTATCAACAAATCTTTCAGATCTACCTGAAGTACCGCACTCATCCCTCCTTTAAGATCAAGTCCGTACGCCAATTGTCTATTCTTCAACTCGTCGTATGTGAAATCCTTGAAAAATGGAATGGAAAATATCTTCTCTGAAGAAATAGAATCTAAATAAGCTAATCGCGCAGTTTTCTTAGCATCTGATGCTTCTTCCACACCTGAATACTTACTTGCAACCTGCTCCGCATACTCTTCAGCAGCCCTTTCAGCCTTTCTTGTTGGGTACATAAAAAAGAACTGTAGTACCGTCACTACCAAGAGTAGCCAGAAAAAAAGCTTAATTATCCCTTTACCTTGCATATTTTTATCTTTGTTAAAAAACTCCGCAAATATAAGGAATATCCGTAATTTTTCGCCTTTACGAGGGATTAATGCAAGCTTAAAAGCATCTATCTATAAATTAACTGTCATTGAACATATTATTATTCCTGTTCCAGGCTTACAAACCCTTGGCGCTCATACAATTTGATCAATAAGCATTCATTAATATTGACATAAAAAAGAACACCACACTTCCTTACTGTGCACTAAAAGTAAAATAAATAGTACGCTGTGGAATTTTTCTAAGTCTTATATAGTTATTACTTTTGTTATTAATTCAAAAAATTTAAAACTAAAAAACTAATCAATGGGTTTATTTTCCTTTTTAAAAAACGTAGGTAGCAAAGTACTTTCTAATAAAGCAGAAGACAAAGCGGAAGCAGCAGCTGATGCAGCTGAAGTAAAAAAGCACAGAGAAAGCTTGTTAACTTCCGTTGTTCAGAGTACAGGTATCAGCGTAGATAATCTAGCTATAGAGCTTGACAATGATAAAGCGACGGTTTATGGACAGACGAAGTCTGTAGACGACAAAGAAAAAATTGTCCTGATCGTAGGTAACACTGAAGGTATCGCAACGGTAGATGATAGATTATCAGTAATCGCTCCTCCTCAGTCTAGGTTTTATGAAGTGAAGTCTGGTGACTCTCTTTCTAAAATTGCTAAAGAAATGTATGGCGACCCAATGAAATACAATGAAATTTTCGAAGCTAACAAACCGATGTTAGATGATCCTAACAAAATATATCCTGGTCAGCAGTTGAGAATTCCAAATTTATAAAAGTAAGTTATACCAATTCTAGTTTAGAATGACGGTAATTATTTATTTTGTTCTTCATGTTCCTTCGTTAAAAAGCCTCGCCGAACCTATGGGTTCTTTGCTAGCCCGCCCGCTAAGCGGTTCTCTCATTTAAAGCACTTTCGTACTTTATTCGACTACGTCGAACTCATTCGTTCTTGCCTTGATCCATTTTGAACAATTCTAAATCCTTTTCCGTCATCTAAAAATAGAAATGGTATTACTAAGAAAAAGATATTACAGAAGCCTCTCATTGTAGGGGCTTTTTTTTATGTCAATTTACGAGGTTGATAACATGACCTTTCTGGTAAGCGGCTATGTTTTCTACTAGACCTTTTAGAAGATTCTGTCTCGCCTGCAGGTTCGCCCATGCTTGGTGCGGAGTGATATAACAGTAAGGCGAAGTAGATAATAGATGATCCTCTGGTGGTGGCTCTTCACATAAGACATCTAGTAAGGCTGCGGCTATTGTTCTATTTTCTAGTGCATTATATAAATCCTCTTCATGGATGAGCGGCCCCCTACTTGTATTGATCAGAATACAATTTTTCTTCATCCGAGCTAGGGAATCCTTATTTATTATTTCTTTAGTTTTTTCTGTCAATGGTATATGTAGACTTATTACATCGGAATTTTCTAATATAGCATCTTGACTTACATAAGTTACATCATCTTCCTGATATCTTTCTGGATACTTACTGTGTACGATTACGGTCATCTCCATAGCTACCCCGACCTGCGCAACACGCCTACCTATATTCCCATATCCCATAACACCTAACACCAGCTGACCAATATCGGGTATTGTCTCATCTACAAAACAGAAATCTTCAGCTTTGCTCCACCTTCCTTCTCTAACATCTGCATTATACTGAGCTGGCTTATTCAGATAAGAAAGCAACATAGCGAAAACATGTTGTGTGACAGATGCTGTACTATATCCACTAACATTTGTCACCGCAATATTTCTATTTCTAGCAGCTACAAGGTCCACATTATTATAGCCAGTTGCCGCAACACATATCAATTCCAATGTAGGTAATTGCTTTATAATTTCTTCTGTCAATAGTGCCTTATTAGTGATAACTACTTCAGCATCTCGGCACCGCCCTACTATCTCTGCGGGACTAGATCTAGGATAATAAACCACTACACCTAGCGCGTCTAGAGCACTCCAGGAAAGGTCTCCTGGATTCAATGTATAACTATCTAAAAAGACAATCTTCATTTTACAAATTTACATGATCTTCCATCGCATTATTAATATATCTTTCTTGCTCTGTAAGGTATAGCCCTCTAAGCTTATCTATCTGAGGCAAGATTTTTCCTTCATTGATCTTAATATCATCAAGTTGCACGACAGGAACCAATGGCTTAGTTGTACCGCATAGAAAAGCTCCATCAGCATCTAACACCTCTTTATACGAGATAGGTCTTACTTCTACAACCATAACACCTTCTGCAAGTCTCAATATTTTCTTTCTCGTAATGCCTAGTAATACATTGGACGAACTCGTAATAAGCGTATTATTTTTTACAATAAAAAAGTTTGATCTCGATGATTCCGAAATCTTATTATTTTTTACAAATAACAAATCAAAAGCGCCTGCCTCATATATCTGCTTCTGATACTTTAGCACATAAGAATAATTGAGTGTTTTTATCTCAGGAACATCTCTCACATAATCCGCAGTAATAAGCTTTACTCCCTTTGTATACACGCTAGGATCATTTTCTTTTAGGACATGTTGTAAGATAAACATATTAGGCTGTGTAGACACAAATCCACTCTCCGAAAATCCACCAGTAAGTACTAGTCGGACGCCAGAATAAGCAACACTATTTTTTTGTATCAGCTTACTGATAAAGTTAAATATTTCTGCTTCAGTATACGGAACTTCTAATGCCATCGCCTGGGCAGAATTAAAAAATCTGCGTAGATGATCTTCTCTAAAGACAGGAACACCTTCTACTACTTTTATGAAATCAAAAATCCCATAACCTCTAAGCATCCCTAGATCATAGGGCGTTAAGGTCTTTTCTTCTTGGTTATAATAGCGACCATTAAAAAAGTAATGGTTTACCTTATTTTGAATTGAGGGACCAGTCATAATCGGTATAACTTATATTAGCATTTTTGTCAATAGGGCTTGAAGCATATTTGTTTAAGTAATCATGGATGTTTCCAAAGTCTTCACCATACCAGTCAAATATCTTAGAAATTTTAACTGTTCGCTTATCTAATTGATTGTACTGCGTATTGTTTATAAATTCTTTCGTTCTACTATCTAGCAGACTGTTCAGATTCTTTGCTGTATAAGCTTTATTAGCTAAGGGAGGACAGGACTTAGCAGCACAGTTTACCGCAAAATGTATACGAGGATCATTGAACTGAGGACGGATGATTCCATTTTCTATATCATTTAGACTGTACGTTTTATCACCTAGGTTTATCCATTTTTCATCCCATGGTTTTCCACCGTAGAGATCCTTTATACTTTTTACAGGACTATTTTCTACGATCATCTTTATCGTAAATACATTATAAGCATTGATCCAGTAAGCCAGTTGCTCATCCTTAGACCAGTCATCCTGAGGTGTTGCTTGAGAAAGCTGAGAAATATACATGTCCATGATATTATGCGCTCTACCCATTCCTTTATAATCTACATCGCCTTGATTATTGACATATTTCTTGAGCAGGTTATCCATGAGGCTGTGATCTGGTTTGTCTAACTGTTTGGCTACTTCAGGTTTACCTACCCCTCCTTGTTGAGGACTAGTTGTAGCGACGCCTTCAGGCTTATTAGCTTTATCTTTACTGTTAGGAGGATAAGTATTATTCTTAGTCTCCCCTACTGTAGTTGTAGCACTAGTGCTTACGTCATCATTCATTTCATTTACCTTATTCTCTACTGGTTTAGCTTGTTTTTTTGAGACCACTTTCGTGCCATCCACTACCGCCTTAGCCTCTTGCTTTATTATTTCTGCCTGTTCTTTTATTTTTACTTCAGAATTATTTTTCTTTAATTCTTCAGTAACCTTACTAGCAGTCTTACTGTGTACGCTTTCTTTCCTGTCTGTAAGATTGTCAACTGAAGATGCTTCGCCTGGAGAAAGTGGTTTGGAGTTATCAGGCCTAGTATTGACATCTTGTCGAGTTATATTATTGGCAGACTTCGTCTGACTTTTTGTACGATCTTCCTGCTGCTTATTGGCAGAACTATTACAAGCTATATGGAGTACCAGGAAAGTTAAAATCAAGTATTTAAACATGTGTATTATTTTATGTTAATAACTGTATATACGATATTTTGTATGTTGTAAGGTTTGCAAAGTAATTCTTTATGTTATATCTAGGACAATTTATGGTATAGAATGTATGGAATTTTATTATCGTTTATAGGTTACTTCCTAGCAAATCTATAATACTTATAGATCGAAATCCATTCTTATTGAGATATTTCTCGGTGCCGCTAAAAGCCCCGGACGAAGGACATATTCTTCGTTTAAGATATTATTAATAAGAATAGAGCCCTTAGCAAACTTATATCTGTAGGCAAATCTTAGATCTAACTTATTATATCCATTATTGTTATTACTTCTGTACTGTTTAATAAATCCTATATTTTCCAGTAGACCATCTATAGCAACCATATGAGAAGTATAGTTATATGCAAGGCCGACAGAAAAATCATGGAGGAAAGCTTCCGCATCCATCTTAAAGTTATGCTTTGTTCTGTATTTAAGAATATTGATATCCTCAGAAGAACTTCGCCTTATCTCATCGTTAAAATCTTTGTAGGTAGGATTTATATAAGTATATCCTCCCATTAAATTTATAGGAATGGAATAAAAAGTAGATCTTGCTCCTAGGTCTATTTCGAAACCTTTGATATCTGTATCTCCTACATTGACAGACTGAAACCCAGATACGCCATTTACAGTAGCAAAAGTAAACTCTGCCATATCCTGATACTGAGACCAAAAAGTAGATACATCCACAAAAGCTTCATACCCAGCAATACGAATCCCTTGCTTAAAACCTAGTTCTGCTGTCCACCCTGTTTCTGACTGTAACTCAGGGTTAGGGAATATAGTAAGACCACTAAAGTTAGTGGCTATAAACTTTTCTGTTATGGTCGGAAATCTAAACCCCTGCCCAAAAGATGCTCTAAGAAAACTTGCACTGCCTAATTCATAATTTAATCCAGCTCTAGCGACCGTATTAGATTCTTTATTCAGTCCATCAGGCACAGAAATACCCATAAATTCTTCTGGAGATTTCAGCACATAGTTTTCTGATCGCGCACCCACACTAATTGTCATCTTATCAAAAAACTTTTTCTCCAGCTGGAGATACGCGCTATAGTTTGTAGAGCTGATCAGAGAGTCTCCAAAAAGTTCTGATTCAGAAACGATATTATAGTAAGTTGCCCCTGCTGTAACACTCATATTTTTCTGCTTATAATTCTTAGAAAACTGATATTCTAGATAATAGTTATCTGATCCATTAGACTGATTATTATTGTTATTATTTTCTATGTAATAATATCTAGAAAGCAACTTATGCTTATTTCCTCGCTTATCAAAATGCGTCAGACCTGGATCAATAAAATACCTACGAATATTCTGTTCTGACCGAGAACCTAAGAAGGGCTGATAAGCACCTGGTCCACCATTGTTCCAGATAAAAAAATCAGCACTCTTAGCTCTGTTGTACATTGTGTTCAGTGTAAGGCTAGTCCGATCACTTAGTCTATATCTTAGCTTAGCACTTAGTCTACCTCTATCATTAAAGGAATCTTCATAGAAACTGTTTGTACTGCTGAGCATCGTGCTAAATACTAGGTCTAACTTCTTCGTTTTTCTTTTATGTAATATACTGGTCGACAAGGCATATGGACTATCCGACCACCATTGTTTTTCTTCATCTTGTGGAGACATGAACTGTCTGTAGGCTACGCTTACTTTAGTTACTGGTTCTGATACCGCATAGCCAGTTCGTACGTTTATGATCCCATTAAGAGCCGCAGAGCCATATAGCACGGAAGCAGGGCCTTTAATAACTTCTACCTGAGCTATATTTTCTACTGGAAGATCATTCCAGTTAGGTCTACCTGCATCCCCTTGTAATGCTGGCATATCATCTATGAGTAGTAGCACCCTACTACCTGCACCATAAGAGTAACCAGATCCACCACGTATATTTACTTGGCCATCTATCATCTGTACACCTGGGACCTTATCTATAGTCTCATCTAGCGACTGGCCGTTAGCGTTAGCAATAAGTTCTGGTGTAATAACATCTATAGATACAGTGGCTTCTGCAAGCCTCTTTTCGTAGCGAGAAGAAGAGATAGTCGCTACTTCTAACAGGGTGCTTTCTGGCTCTAATTTTACAAGTATTTCCGATGTTATATTCTGCGAATCTAAAATTATTTTATATTCTTCATACCCCACATACTGCACGAGTAAGGTTTTATAAGTTGATATATCTAGACGAAAATTACCTACTATGTCTGTGAGCTCATATAGTTTATTATCTGGTGATGTGACCGTTGCCGCTATGAGCGCTTCTCCTGTTTCTGCATCTATTACTTTTCCAGATACTTCTTGAGCCAGTCCAGAAAAAGTGTGGATGGTGAGCAAGATTATTATAATATATGTTATTCTCATAATTCTGGATCTTGATGAGAATAGGAAATTACGAAAATGTCATAATTATTCCTCTTCTGAATAGACAATCTCGTCTATCATAGAAAGATCTATAAGCTGTTTTTCTTCAGAACTGATACTAAAAAATCTTAATAAACCACCTGAAGCTTTTGCCACATGCTTAGCAAAACTTGTATAACTGGTATACATCGCAGCAGCAATCCTTTTATCTAGTTTGCCTAATATCGGGTTCAATTTATGTAAATCGTCATTTATTATACTAGCCCTTTCTTCCTTATTATTAGGTAGAGAATTTATCTTTTTGTTTAAAGTTTCTGAAAACTCTGCACCTACATCCTTATAAAAGCCATGCAGGATTTTAGCATTTGCATAAGATCTTATGTGCGTAAGTTTTGCCGCCCATGCCGTTTCCTCTTCGTCTATATCTCCGTCAGCTCCTGCTATAAGTATGGTGATATCAGCGATTGCATCTTTTAGCTGTTGATATTCCGATTCTGTAAGTTCTGTAAAATTATTTTCCATTATAATTTGTCAAATTAGATCTCAAATATAAATTTTCTATTGTTAAATCCATAACTACTAAGCCAAAGCTAATGATAGAAAATTATTATTCTAACACTAGGCATTTAAGTCATAAACTGTTTCGGAAAGAATTTATACGCAATATGATTTGTAAAAATTAGAAGTTGAACTTGATTGATGCACTAGGAATAATAGGTAGTTGGTCTACTCTCTCGTATCTTAGTCTGTCAAAATAGAAAATATTAGGTCTATCATAAGCATTTGTTACACCCGCAACAACCTCTATATTAGCTCGTTTAGAAAATCGATGTATGTATGTTGTAGATATATCTAATCGATGATAATAAGGCAATCTTCCTGAATTTCTATCCTCTGAATACAGTATACCTATATCATCAGGATTAGAGGTAAGAACATCTGTTCCTACTCCATCTGTAAATGGCAAGAAGTTATAGAACCCTTGTGTCTTGGTAAAAGGAAAACCTGAACCAAAATTCCATCGTACATTTACTTTCCAGTCTCCACTTTCCTTTACATCATAGGATAGGAGTGTATTAATATTATGCCTTCTGTCGAAAACTGTGGGATAGGTTTGCTCTCCGTCGAACCTATTTACATACCCATGAGAATAAGTAGCCCATAGGTACCATCTAGCTATATCATACTTAAGAGAAAAATCTACTCCATATGCCTGACCTTCTTCTGATGCGTAATCTCTATCTTCTCTAGAAATCTTATTTCTATTTACAATTATTAACTGTGGAAAGTTTTTGTAATAACCTTCTACATTAAGTTGTAAGGATCTAGTCATATCGTATTCAAATCCTAATATAGCATGCTGAGATTTCTGTAATTTAGAATCTGTAAATCCACCCTTATGAGAAGTGATAGGCTCTTCAGGTCCTGATAGAAATCCAGTAAAAAGATTGACAACATCTCGCTCATTAGACGTACTGATAAGATTCTGTGTGTAGACCCCTCCTGCACCTTTTATTCTGAATGATTCAGAAACATTCAGCTTAAAACCAAATCTAGGCTCTATAGATAACTCGCTTAATGATGCATAATACTGTAATCTTACAGAAGGCTCTATAATAAGTGGGCCTATGATCTGCTTGTACTTAAGAAATCCAGACATCTCTGTGGTATTCTGAAATTGTCTAAGCAATATTTTGAACGGATTAGTAAAGTTAAATTCTGTTCTTATACTTTTGACATCGAGGCCATACTTTACTTCGTTGTTTTTTCCAAAAAACGTAAAATCCAGTCCTAGATTATATTCTCTTATTTTACTCGTACGAGGATCCTCTTCAGCTTCTTTCAGTTCTATCTCGTAGCTAGAAACTCCCACTAGACCATTCATGACCATACTGCTTCCTGCAGGCAATAGGGTGAAATCTAAACCTCCACCTGAATTCTTCCAGTTGATATCAGCAATGCTAGGATTATTATATCTATCTGTAAAATTAAAACCGAATAAGTTAAACCTGGATCCAGTACCCGTTACGAAGGATAATTTACCATAGGTGTCTTGGAATTCAAAAGGCAGACCTACTGAATCATTGACACTGGCATAATCATAAAGCGTCTTAGAAGTCTGATCTATAACAGACTTTTTAGATGTCAATACGAACGAAGCACTACCTCCCTCATCTTTCAGCTTTATAATAGGACCTTCTATCAGTGCTTTTACCATAAACGGTGAAGCTGATATTTGTCCAGATAAGTTTTTCTTATTCCCTTCTCTTGTTGTTATGTCTATGATTGCTGATACCCTTCCTCCATGTTCGGCATTAAATCCACCCGTCAGTACATCTACATTTTTAATAAGCTCTGTCTCGAAAATAGAATAGAAACCAATGGAATGAAATGGATTATAGATAGTCAAACCATCCAATAATATCTTGTTTTGGACAGGAGAACCTCCTCTTATAAAGAGTTGTCCACCCTGATCACCGGTAGATATTATTCCTGGTAATACTTGTAAATATTGTATAATATCTGCGTCACCTCCTGTAGAAGGAAGCAACTTGATCTCTTTTTTAGAAACAGTAAGTTCAGATATCTGAACTTCTGATCTAGCTTTTTCTCTACTTGCAGATATATTTACAACGCCTAGATTCACACCACCTTCTAATAGATAGAGCTTCTCATAGAGTATGGCATTCTTTTTTACTACAACAGGCTTAGATAGAGGATCGAAACCTATATACGTTGCTATAAGGTTATAAGAACCCTCTGGTACGTCAGAAAAAGTAAAGAATCCATTTATATCTGTGGTAGTACCGATATCTGTGTTCTCCAGAATCACTGTGCCGTAAATGATCGGCTCACCAGAATTATTGTCATAGATATTCCCCCTTATTGTACCATTCTGACCATAAGATATAGTAGAAATAAAAAGGATAAATAGAAATACCAACCCAGAATTATATATAGACTTTTGCATTTTCTTTACTTGTAGCGCAAATGTATAGAAAAATAACTTGTCATCTACCCCTTAATGTGTCTTAATAGCTACAATAAAGAAGTAATACAAGTAGAGATATCTTCATAAACATTGACATAATAACAAAAGGATATTATCAGCTAGAAGTCCTCAAAGTATCTTCTTGCATTCCTATTAAACCCATCTTCAACAGTGGTGGCATCTATGGTATTACCTACCCCTCCATTAGGATCATTGCCATAAAGTTTAACTTCCCAGGCGGGGTTAAAAATTTCCCCTCTGCATGTAGAATGCAATAATTCATAATCATTAGTAGATAAGGTGGGATTATAAAAAAGAAACTTGACCGCGGTCTGGTTTGTAGCTGGAAGAAAATTATAGATCCATATTTCATAAGGCGGTGCAGTCGGCTCATCTTCTACTGAGACCATATCATCTGGCTTGCCATATCTAAGAAAGATACGACCTCTATCTGTTTCGAAACCAAATCCTCTAAGATTACTCTGATACGTATTATGCACAGCGTCTGCTACTTTCATATACTGATTACATAGACCTTCCGGGTCTGCACTGGACTGCTCGGTCCAGTACCTGTATAGAAAATACTTCTTAGGATTTAGGTCCTCATCAGATATAACGCCATTCAAGATTTCTACCCTATCGTTTCTTACTTGCGGAGCAATGGCTTTTAGCATATATTGCAATTCTTCTCTTGTCTTTTCTTGGACAAAGGAGTTTCCGAAATCCTTATTGTAAGTAGACACTGTGGTAAAGTCTCCGTAAGGATTACTTATTGTGATATCCACTTGCTTAGAAGACAGAATTTCCTTTTTCTTATTCCCTATGTCTACTGTTAGATAATAATCGTTACTTACGACATTATCTATTTCTATATCAAGGATAAGCGGCACATAGGCCTCAGGCACAATTTTCTTATATTTTTGCTTAATAAGCTTACCGCCTATGCCTATTTTTCCCTCATAGAGATTTATCGATGCAAAAAGATGATCCTCAGATAAGGCAGTTACATTGTATAACTCACTATAACAGACTATTTTTTTCTGATTCTTAGTAAACCCAAAAGCTACAGGCTCTAAACACACATTGTGCTTCACTAGACTACGATCCCCTTCTGGCGCTGAAACAGCGAGAAAAATATCTGTCTGGTAGAAAGTATTTTCTTTATAATCTATAACTATATTTTTACTGTAATCGAACAGTTCAGACTGGTCCTTAAGATCTAAAATCTCTACCCTGACGGTGTAGTTTCCATTCTTTAATTGGAATCTTTTGAGATCTATGATATCCGCATGATTATCCTTGGTGAGCAGAAAGGAATATTTTTCAGCAATAATTACATTGTCATCATCACTTATAATGATCAGAGATTCTATCTCTCTGTTAGCCAATGAGTCCTTGGCGAGGCTACCATTGACAATAAAACTATATACTTCTATATATGGTGTGTTTTTACTAAGATAGGGTTTAATTATAATATCTGCTTCTACGGCAAATACCTTGCTAAGAGATACTAAAACAAAGGCGAGGAAAGATAATAAGTTTTTAATTTTCATGAGATTTAAGGCTTAACAATTCAAGTTCGTTTTTCCTGATTTTCGTCTTGAGTAGCAAGGAATCACCGCTTAAATATGCAACCTTGTAACGTATTGTTGGCTCTACATGCTGAATTATTATATCATTTTCCAATGAATATGTCGTCCTGACCGTATCGCCCTGTATATTAGTGACAATGGAACCATCAGCCTTAATGTCAAAGAAGCCTCCTCTCAGTAAGCTAGTTTTCTTACCATTTCTCTTAGCTGACGATATCTCCCAAAGACCATTGATATCTTCCTTAGAGAATACAGCAGCTTCTTCTTTGCAAGATCCAAAGCAGAGTAATACTGCTGAGAACGACATTATTTTAACTATCTTAACCATCGAATGCCAAATATAATTATATTGATATTATTAAATACATTTTTGAAGTTATTCCCGTTGGATATTTATGATATATAAGAGAAAACAAAAACTCCTGACCCTAATATTTCTGTTGACTATTATGAACTGCATATTTGTAAACGCACAGTCAGGGGGTAACAAGAGAACATTAAGTGCAGAAGAAATAAGAGGTAGTCTTAGAGCAGAACGATCATGTTATGATGTCAAACATTATGATCTAGATATTGCTTTCAACCTGGAAGATAGGTCTATAGAAGGAAAAGTATCGATGACCTTTGATTTTATCAAATCTGATTCTCTTCAGATAGATCTGTTTAGTAATATAGACTTAGATTCTATAGTTTATATAGATCAACAACTAGGGTTTAGCAGATACTTAGATGCTGTTTTTATAGATGCTTCTCTGCTAGATACTATGACGACTAATACTATAAAGATGTATTATCATGGAATACCTATCCAAGCTAAGAAGGCTCCATGGGATGGCGGCTTTGTCTGGTCCAGCTCTTCAGCAGGCAATGAATATATAGCTGTAGCATGTGAGGGTACGGGAGCTAGTCTATGGTGGCCTAATAAGGATCACCTCTCTGATGAGCCGGATAGTATGGATCTACATTTCACGCTTCCTGACAGTCTTGATTGTATTTCTAATGGTAATATGATCCAGGAGAAGGTAATAGCGCCAGGGATAAAAAAAGTCCACTGGAAGGTAAGTTACCCTATCAACAATTACAATGTCACCTTTTACATCGGACAATACGAACATTTCCAAGACCAATATATTTCTCTAGATCAGGACACATTACCGATGGATTATTATGTATTTCCAGAGAACTTAGAAAAAGCGAAACAGCATTTTATGCAAGCCAATAAGGTTTTAGAGGCTTATGAACACTATTTTGGAAAGTATCCATTTTGGAAAGATGGTTATGCGATGGTAGAAAGTACTTATCTAGGCATGGAGCATCAGGGTGCAATTGCCTATGGTAACCGATACTTACGTGGCTATATGGGTGGTATGATCCCCGCAGATATGGATTGGGATTATATAATCGTGCATGAGACTGGCCATGAGTATTTCGGTAATAGTATAAGCTGTGTGGACCATGCTGAGATGTGGATCCATGAGTCTTTTACAACTTATATGGAAGCCTTGTTTGTAGAATATACGATGAGTTATGATGACGCAGAACGATACCTACAGACACAGAAGCATCATGGAAACGAAGAACCTATCATAGGCCCATTAGGGGTAAATCATAACACCTGGCAACATTCTGATCATTATTTTAAAGGATCTTGGATACTGCATACCTTGCGAAACTCTATAGCTGACGACACGTTATGGTTCCAACTACTTAGAGGATTCTACGAGAAACACAAAATGAGTAACATCACTTCAGATGCTTTTTTTGTGTACGTAAAAGAGATTACAGACAGGGATTATGATCGATTTTTTGAGCAGTATCTATTTACGCCAGGAATCCCTAAGCTGCAATACCAAGTAAAACAAATGGAAAAAGATGTACTGCTCAGCTACAAATGGACCGATTGTGTAGATGGTTTTGATATGCCTATTTCTATATTTGTCAATGGTGAGAGTACTAAGATATACCCTAATAGTAAAACTTATGAGGATGCCATCATAAAAGATGTCTCATCAGAAAGTATCAAGATAGACTTAAGAAAATATCTTATCGAAATAGATGAGGTCGAGTAAGTGGCCATCATAACCTTGCTAAAAATTCGTACAATCCCCAAATCCGTAGAATCCGTAATTCAGATAAAAATGTGCTATTTGTGATTTCTGGCTACTCTTGCGTTTCTAGCAAAAACAAACTTTATAGATTACGAGCCGTAGGCGCAGCCTACTAGGAACTAGATTTAGGATAACTAAATAATAAGATAACCTTGCTAAAAATCCGTGCAATCCCTAAATCCGTATAATCCGTGATTCAGATAAAAATGCCGTACGTGATTTCGGGGTATTTTTATATTTCTAACAAAAACTAACTTTATGTATTACGAGCCGTAGGCGCAGCCTACTAGGAACTAGATTTAGGATAGCTAGTTAACAAGAAACCTTGCTAAAAATCCGTGCCATCCCTAAATCCGTATAATCCGTGATTCAGATAATAATGAGGTATTTGTGCTTTCTGAGTACTCTTGCGTTTCTAATAAAAACTAACTTTATAGATTACGAGCCGTAGGCGCAGCCTACTAGGAACTAGATTTAGGATAGCTAATTAACAAGAAACCTTGCTAAAAATCCGTGCCATCCCTAAATCCGTATAATCTGTGATTCAGATAAAAATGTGCTATTTGTAATTTCTGAGTACTCTTGTGTTTCTAGCAAAACTAACTTTATAGATTACGAGCCGTAGGCGCAGCCTACTAGGAACTAGATTTAGGATAACTAAATAATAAGATAACCATGATAAAAATCCGTACAATCCCTTAATCCGTATAATCCGTGATTCAGATAAAAATGTGCTATTTGTGATTTCTGAGTACTCTTGTGTTTCTAGCAAAACTAACTTTATAGATTACGAGCCGTAGGCGCAGCCTACTAGGAACTAGATTTAGGATAACCAGATAATAAGATAACCATGATAAAAATCCGTGCAATCCCTAAATCCGTATAATCCGTGATTCAGATAAAAATGCCGTATGTGATTTTGGGGTATTTTTATGTTTCTAACAAAAACTAACTTTATAGATTACGAGCCGTAGGCGCAGCCTACTAGGAACTAGATTTAGGATTACCAGATAATAAGATAACCATGCTAAAAATCCGTGCAATCCCTTAATCCGTATAATCCGTGATTCAGATAAAAATGCCGTATGTGATTTCGGGGTATTTTTATGTTTCTAACAAAAACTAACTTTATAGATTACGAGCCGTAGGCGCAGCCTACTAGGAACTAGATTTAGGATTACCAGATAATAAGATAACCATGCTAAAAATCCGTGCAATCCCTTAATCCGTATAATCCGTGATTCAGATAAAAATGCCGTATGTGATTTCGGGGTATTTTTATGTTTCTAGCAAAAACTAACTTTATAGATTACGAACCGTAGGCGCAGCCTACTAGGAACTAGATTTAGGACAACTAAATAATAATACCATTTGTATTTTTAGATGACGGAAAAGGATTTAGAATTGTTCAAAATGGATCAAGGCAAAAAACGTAGGCGAACCCATAGGTTCGGCGAGGCTTTTTAACGAAGAAACATGAAGAACAAAATAAATAATTACCGTCATTCTAAACTAGAATTGGTATAAGATAACCTTGCTAAAAATCCGTGCAATCCCCAAATCCGATAATCCATGATTCAGATAATAATGCGGTACTTGTGCTTTCTGAGTACTCTTGCGTTTCTAGCAAAAACAAACTTTATAGATTACGAGCCGTAGGCGCAGCCTACTGGGAACTAGATTTAGGATAACTAAATAATAAGATAACCATAATAAAAATCCGTGCAATCCCTTAATCCGTATAATCCGTGATTCAGATAAAAATGCCGTATGTGATTTCGGGGTATTTTTATGTTTCTAACAAAAACTAACTTTATGTACTACGTGCCGTAGGCGCAGCCTACTAGGAACTAGATTTAGGATAACCAGATAATAAGATAACCATGATAAAAATGCGTACAATCCCTAAATCCGTATAATCCGTGATTCCAACAAAATTAATCGGGTAGGCATGAAAAAGCCTCAATGAAGAGGCTTTGATATTATTTTTTAATATATTTTCTTTCTTTAATCTTAGCTTTCTTACCGACTAATTCTCTTAGGTAAAACAACTTAGCTCTTCTTACCTTACCCCTTTTGAGGATGTCTATCTTAGTTATATTAGGAGAAGACAATGGAAATATCCTTTCTACACCTACTCCATTAGATATTTTTCTAACTGTAAATGTCTTAGTGCTTCCAGTACCTTTGATCTGTATTACATCTCCTTTAAAAATTTGAACTCTTTCTTTAGCTCCCTCTACAATTCTATAATTTACAGCAATATTATCTCCTGGTTTGAAGTCAGGAAGTGTATTTTCTGTTGTCAAGTTATCGTGTACGTACTTTATATGGTCCATGCTACATTTATTTAACGGAGTGCGAAGATAATCTTTTCTGCAATAATTACATACTTTTCAATATATAAAAATTTTCTATCTCAGTAAGGTTATATGTCCTTTAATGGTTTCTCTATCACCTCTGGGGCCCACGTACTCCGCCTGATAGACGTATACACCATTCATCGCTAGAGCTCCTATATTATCTATTTGGCCGTTCCATGCATCGAAGGGATCCTCTGTTTCAAAGACCCTCTCTCCCCACCTATTCCATACAGACAATCTGTAATTCCTGATACCTGTGAGTACACCTATACCATTAAAAACATCATTTTTTGCGTCATTATTAGGTGTAAATGCATTAGGAAAAAACAAGCTCACTTCAGGAGAAATATCAATTAATTTAGAGATCGTATCTGGACATCCACTAGGGTGCAATACAGTAAGCAGAACTTGATAAATACCTGTATCCTGAAAAGCAAAAGTAGGATTCATTTCCATAGAGGTGCCTACTCCTCCGAAATTCCATTGATAGGATACCGCTCCAATGGACTGATCAAAAAAGCTTATTTCTTTATTAAAAGAATTAGGTTCCTCTGGCGTAAACGTGAAGTCAGCAGTAGGCTTCTCTGCTACTGTTATTAAATTAGGGAAAAATTTAGATATATTACAACCTATAGGTGATGTAACATCTAAATTTACAGAAAATACGCCCGTTTCTTCATACACATGCGTAGGACTCACCTCATTTACAATATCAGACCCATCCCCGAAGTCCCATAGAATATCATAAGTAGAATCGATGGGCACCGATAGGTTATTGAAGAATATTTCTCCAGGTGCACATCCTAGAAAGTTAGAAGGATCTACGACTAATATAGGAGGAGCAGGAAACCAATCGACATTTTTAGTTATGGAATCCCTACAATTATTGTTATCCCTAGAAATAAGTCTTACTGGTTTGGTACCTGGATCTGGGAACTGGTGAGACGGGTTCTGTATCACACCCTGATCTCCATCGAAATCCCAATCCCAACCAACTACATCTAAGGCACCTGTAACACTTAAGTCTTGAAATGAGACTGGACCTGCTATGCAAGTATCGTATGCAAATTCAAAATCTGCTTCTATACTAGGGAAAATATTTACAACAACATTAGCCGTATCACTGCAGTCCGCTTGCCCTGGGTTCAATATCATCAACCCAACGTACTGACCTACACCAGGGAACTCGACGGTTACATCTTTCGTATTGTATTCGTCGAAGGTGCCATTTATATTAAAGATCCATTGGTAGGAATCTATATTGGACTCCTTCGTACTTTCGTTCTCGAAAAACACTTCTGTTTTGCCACATGAATTTATAAAAAACTCTTTTCCTCCCACTGTAGAGTCTGCCTGTATCTGGGCTGTCAAAAGTGGATCACAGGTCGTAACGTTAAATTGGAAATCTCTTCTTATTTCACTAATTTGAACACCATTTCTAAACTCTTTTACACATACTCCCACTACATACTGGCCGTTCAGATCAGGCACCCCCGTAATGAGACCTGTTACAGGATCTATAACAACATCTGGATCGCCTGTAAGCGGCTGATTTGCGCTGTAAGTAGGTAACCTATAGACCACCTGATCATAAGGCGGAGGACATCTATCAGGATCTGGTCTCACACCTGTACATGAGTTAGGATCGTTGCCTGGTCCAGTACCTCCTGTAGAACCATCTGTACCTCCTGAAGCAAGTGGTGCACAAAATTCATATACTAGCTGATCACCTTCTGCATCTGTTGCACTATGATCGAAATTTAGCGGATTATCAGCACATATAATGATAGGAGGAAAATTATTAAATTTAGGTGAATTGTTACAAGACATCTGAGCGCTCGGACTTATTACGGTCACAAAAGCCGCTCCTGTATCACCAGAATTCAAAATGTTATCTATCGTATTGTTTCTGCAACATCTCTGGTAAGAGATCATATAACTTTCGTTAATTATAGGCAGGGTAACATTAAATCGATAAACTGCTTTTTCCACCATTACATCAGGTACCTCTATACATGGATTATCCGGTACATATACTACTGGTGCTTCATCTCTAGGGTCAATATTCAGTACTTGACCGAAATAAGCCCAATTAGTTCCATCTCCTGTATAGATACCGAATTTTGTCTGACTAGCATCATCAAATCCAGCTCCATTACCTCCTGCGTCTCTGTACATGGTAAACTCGATAAGGAAAGTAACCTCATTAGTCGCCGAATTTATACCTATGCAGGTGTATTCTACATCGCCACCAACAATATGGGCAGCATGCACGTGATAGCCTGTAAAAATCGAGATTAAGAAAGGTAAGATAAAGGATGTAATTCTATTTTTCAATGGTCTTAATAATTTGAAATTTCTATAAATGTAAGAGTACGAAAATTTATTTCGCATAACATACGTTTGTTTAACTTATAAGATAGTACAAAAATATTAAACGTTGCTTCTTGCCTATATGTTTTATTATGATTGACCAAGACATTATTAAGAAATCAGGACAAATTCTAGAAAAAGGAGGTATTCTTCTCTATCCTACAGATACAATCTGGGGTATAGGATGTGATATTATTAGTCCATCAGCTGTAGAAAGAATCTACAAAATAAAAAAAAGAAAACGAGATCAGCCCCTACTTCTCTTAGTATCTTCTATAGAAATGCTAAAAGAATATATAATCGATATTCACCCCCGTATAGAGACTTTACTCACATTGCATACACAACCACTTACCATCATATACAAAGCAAATGATCTAGTTCCATCCTATCTAGTAGCAGAAAAAGGAACCATAGGTATCAGAGTAGTACAAGATGAGTTATGTATAGATCTCATCAATGAACTAGGCAGACCTATTACATCGACAAGCGCCAATGTATCGGGAAGGCCTTTTCCAAATAATCTTCTAGAAATAGATGCTGAGATCAAAGACAATGTGGATCAAATCCTTTATGATGCTGAGCACCACACCGCTCCAGGAAAGCCATCAGTAGTTGCTACCTTTAATGATAAGGGCGAATTATTATTTCTCAGGAAGTAAGTCTGCTAGATTCATATCTTTAGCGATATAATCTAAGGCTTCCGTAATATATGGATCTTCAGTATTTAGATATTCATACATTTTTTGCATACCTAAGCTGTGTTTTATGAAATCAGCTTTTATGGCATCATTGATCTCTGATTTACATAAGAGCTTTTTATCTAAGGGTATAGAATCTTGTTCCTGCAGAAAAGAGGCAAACTGCTGATCTAGATCATCAGACATATTACTTTCTAAATTCTTATCGTAGTTTAATACAGAAAAAAGGTGCACATAATCTAGCGCAAATTTACAAGTTTCTGTATTTGTCAATGGAAGATCGTATATTAACTTATCTGGAAATATGCCTCCCGAAGCTTTCATTTCTCTATTCAGAACCATTGTTTTGTATAGATTTGAGTCCAACTCCGTGTTACCATTTTTGTTAGTATAAGGAGTCTGGATTAATCTACCACTAGGCGTATAATATTTAGATACGGTAAGTCTTATAGCGCCTCCGTTAGTGAGCGGATATTGCTCTTGAACTAAACCCTTTCCGTAACTAGCTTGCCCTATTATGACACCTCTATCCCAGTCTTGGATAGCACCTGCTACAATCTCACTAGCAGAAGCCGAACCACCGTTGATTAACACAGCTACTTGACCTATGTTATAGAAACGCTTACCATTCGTTTTATACTCTATTCTTTTGTTTGACTTATCTTTAGTATAAACCAATAATCTGCCTTTTTCTTTGAAAATCTGATTGAGCATTTTTATGGTTTCTGGTAAATAACCTCCAGGATTATCTCTTAGGTCTAAGATTAGACTCACATCTTTCTTTCCATCCACGAAAGGCTCTATAGCATCCATGAATTCTCTATATACCTTGCCACTAAATCTTTGGATTTTGACATATACTACATCAGGAACAATCTCGTAGGCTATCGTAACTGCTTTTCTAGGCAATAGATTAATTTCACAATCGATCTTTAGTTCCTTATTAGATCTGCTAATTATTAATTCAACTTTACTTCCCTTTTTCTTATCGAACAGCGCACTTATCTCACTGTAGGAAAGTTCAGTTCCTGCCACGCCCTTATTATCTATTGCTATAATTTTATCACCTCTCATAATTCCACACAGCTCGCCAGGTGAGTCAGGTAAGACAGACTCCACAAATACGGTATCTTTATAGTAGAGGGTTTCTATACCTACTCCTAGATACTCTCCGCTCATATCTTCGTTGATTTCGGCGAGTGTAGCTTGAGGAATGTAATTAGAATGTGGATCTAGAGTACCGAAAATGGAATATATAGCTTCCTCTACAAGTTTATCGGAATCTATGTGGTCTACATATCGAGATTCTATAAATCTTATGATTTCCTCTACCCTTCCTGTTGTTGCTATCTCTTCACTTAGTTCGTGTATGTCTAGCAAGGAATTGCCAGTCTTATTATCAACAAAATTTTTACCAATGATCATACCTAATATAACCATTCCTGAAAGCAGCAATGGTTCTAAAATACGATATTTAGGATTATTCAACATAAGCCAAGGGTGCCTATGTACCCAGATAATGTTTTAGAAGCTTGCTTCTACTAGCTGATCTAAGCTTGTTAATGGCTTTATCTTTTATCTGTCTTACTCTTTCTCTTGTAAGACCAAATTTTTCTCCTATGTCCTCTAATGACATGGGATGTTCTACACCGATACCAAAATAAAGCTTAATCACATCACACTGTCTTTCCGTAAGTGTATTTAATGATCTTTCTATTTCTTTTCTTAAGGATTCTACATATTCTAGACCAGAGTCTGTGGTAGGCGTATTCCTATTTTCTAGTACATCTAGCAGGCTATTATCTTCACCATCTACAAAGGGAGCGTCCATGGAAACATGACGCGATGCTACTCCCAGTGTTGTTTCTACTTCTTCCGTAGCAATATCTAGAAGTTCTGCAAGTTCCTCTGGTGAGGGTTCCCTTTCGTATTCTTGCTCTAGCTCAGAAAATGCTCTATTAATTTTATTTAGAGAACCCACCTTATTAAGGGGTAATCTTACAATTCTTGACTGTTCTGCCAGCGCCTGTAAAATAGATTGTCTAATCCACCATACAGCGTAAGAAATAAACTTAAACCCTCTCGTCTCATCGAAACGCTGAGCAGCTTTTATAAGGCCAAGATTTCCTTCATTAATCAAATCACTTAAAGATAATCCTTGGTTCTGGTATTGTTTTGCAACAGATACAACGAAACGAAGATTCGCTTTTGTCAATCTTTCCAGAGCTTCCTGATCACCTTCTTTTATTTGTTTAGCTAAGGTAACTTCCTCTTCCGGTGTGAGCAGATCCACTTTACCTATTTCCTGCAAATACTTTTCTAAAGATTGGCTTTCTCTGTTAGTAATCGACTTGGTTATCTTAAGCTGCCTCATATATTATAATTCTCTTAATCTTCTAAATTTCTAAACAAGTTTGCGAAAGTACTACTTATAAAGCTCTGAATCAAGTAAAAAGTTCATTTTAAACAGCACTTTAAGATATGATACGCTAATTAATGGGGATGAGAAAAATAACATTATAACTGAAATAAAAAAGATTATTTAAAAAAAGGAAAAAAATATTTCTTATTACACACGATTAAAATTATATTCCGCGCTTATTCAAGTGAATAAAAGAACTAGAAACAGATAATGAAGAGAATTTCGATAGAATTAGAGTTTATATTTAGGGCTTCCCCTGCTATCTTGTACAAGTTTATAACAGCACCCGACTGCCTAGTTAGATGGTTTTGTGATGGTGTAGATATTACGGAGGATACGTACACCTTTACATGGGATGGTTACGATGAGGTAGCAACGATGCTAGACGATATAGAAGAAGAGCGAATAAGGTTCAAGTGGGAAGATGCTGCAGAAGATGAATATCTGGAATTTAGGATGTATAAATCTGATGTTACAAACGAAACGGTATTAGAAATAACGGATTTTTGTGATAAAGATGAGGCAGATAGCCAAAGTGACTTATGGACAACTCAGATTTCAAATCTGCGTAAGGAGTGTGGAGGATAGTTCAACTCCTCATTTAAAGACTCTCTCTTCTATACTTTAAAAACTTCTAGACTAATATTATATTTTAGGTGATTATCTATTTCCTGTTATCTTATGTACAAGGTGCAGCTTTTATATACATATCCAAATATCGGCTATTATCTTAAGTAATATTATATTGACAGTCTAGTGTAAACTATCTTAAATAAAAATAATTGACATAAAAAAGGCCACTCTAAATAGAGCGGCCCATTACAAATTAAAGAACAATTATATTAGTTCTTAACTAACTTGATTACTTCTTCATAATCATCTGTGGCAATTCTGAGTAAGTAGAAACCTGTCTCGTATTGCTCCATTGACATTGTGTTCTTGTTAATACCATTGACTAGATTCATTGTATTGTTTACAATAACTCGTCCTTGTATATCTAGAAGCGTAAGGCTAACTTTTCTCTCTACATCAGATGCTAAAGTTATTTCAAACCTATCGTTAAATGGATTAGGAGATACTAGTGCAGTAAGACCTTTAACACCGTATCTAGATCTATCCACCATAATCGTAGTAGAGTAAGCTGTGTAACCATCAAAATCTACAGATTTTACGCGATAATAACTTTCCATTCTCGGTCTATCGTCCTGGATAGAATAGTTACTTAGTTCGTTACTGTTGGTAGCTCTAACTCTATTTACTTCTACCCAGTTAGAATATCCATCATAAGATGTCTGTAGCATCTGGTAGTCATTATTGACCTCCGAAGCTGTCGACCAAGAAATCGTATTATGTTTCTCGTTAGCTTTTCCTTTTAGACTATGTAGCTCTACGGGCACAACAACATCAGCCTCATCGATAGCAAGACAAAATGTTCCTTCTGAACCAGCAAAACCGGAAACTAAAACAAAATAAGTGTCGCCAGGTGTCAATCCTGAAACAGTAACAATAGATAGATAAGAACCAGAATTACCCTCTACAACTCCATCATCTTGCGAACATCCTAATTCATTTGTACCAACACAATCATCGTAAACAGCTATCTCAGTGTCATCGTTGGTACCTCCTGAAAAATCAGTGCTTACAATCAAATCACCAGATGAAGTTGCAACGAAAGAGAACCATACTCCATTTGATCCTCCAAAGAAACAACCTGCCACAGGATCAGTACCTTCTGTAGCGGCTGTATTATCTCCATTTATTGTTGTTCCGTCACAGATCATCTCTCCAACTGATATGGCGATTGAATTCGCACAATCATCATTAGCGGGTGGCGGTGGTTGGATGCCTATACATACATCAAAAGTGGACGCCTCTGGTTCAGCCGTCCAAGAATATACTCTTATGTAATATGTATTTCCTACCGTAAATCCAGTAGGACTACTTATATTAGGATCACTGCAGGAACCAGCCAATAAGGTTAGTCCTCCACAAGATCCTTCCCAAACAGAGTGATATAGATCTGTCGTACCATTTGCTATGTTTAGTAATTCTATATCATGTGATATAGCAGAAGCCGTAAAGGAAAACCAAACATCGTCATCTTCTGTTCCCCCACAAGCTGATTCGTCATCTCCACTAGGTGTAGCTCCTGAGATTGTACCAGAGGTTACACTTCCACAGGCTGAATCTGGATTTACAGTTAGAGCAGTGGCGTTCGCACAATCATCATTCACGGGAGGCATTGGTGGCGGTGGTGGAGTTCCAACACAAACATCAAAAGTGGTCGTCTGATTTGGTGTAGCAGTCCAAGAATATACTCTTATATAATAAGTATTTCCGACCGTAAATCCAGTAGGACTACTCGTATTAGGATCACTGCAGGAACCAGCTAATAAGGTTAGTCCTCCACAAGATCCTTCCCATACAGAGTGATATAGATCTGTCGTACCGTTTGCTATGTTTAGTAATTCTATATCATGTGATGTAGCAGAAGCTGTAAAGAAAAACCAAACATCATCATCTTCTGTTCCCGCACAAGCTGATTCGTCATCTCCACTAGGTGTAGCTCCTGAGATTGTACCGGAGGTTACACTTCCACAGGCTAAATCTGGATTTACAGGTAGAGCAATAGCGTTCGCACAATTATCATTCACGGGAGGCATTGGTGGCGCTGCACAGGTGATTTCTATATCAAAAGTTCCTGTTTGAGTTGAGGTACCTGCTGTAGAAAAGTACGCAACATAAACATAGTATATAGTTCCAGATACAGAAGTAAAGGTATAAGTCTCTGTCCCTAGGGATACATCCCTACATATTACAGTAGTATAAGTACTACCACATCCTGCACTCGCAGTAAAAATATCAAGCTCATGATCAAAAGCAGTTGGAGAGTTTACAGTAACAATAGATCCATCTCCTACGAAGGTGTACCATACTCCATAATCACTAGCGCAACCTGTCGGGTTATCTGGAGCTACAGCATCAACAGTTGTACCAGCTGTAAGTCCAGCTCCACAAACTAGTGTAACAGCATTGGCGCAATCGTCATTAGAGGGCTGAGCAAAGCTTAGGCTAAGACTTCCTAAAAGAAAGCCATAAAAAAGTAAAAATCTTTTCATAATAATTAATCATTTAGTTATTAAAAAACGCATACGTTCTTAAAATATACTTTGAGCATATGCAATAGTATCTAAGGTGTAATCTAGTTACACTGTAATACTTGTTTCATATTTTGTTTTAGAGTCCTATATTTAAATAGGATCAGCGCTATAAACTAGGCACTAGAGAAAAAAGTTATTATTCCTTTCATTCGTAATCAATTTTAGTTAAATAATAGTAGGTACCCCAATATAGAATAACTATCAATTACAAGAACTGATAGCATAAATCCACATTAGCTTGTTTAAGTCTGAACCTTTGTTTTTGTCTTAATTAGCATTTAGTTCTATTGCAGAACAAGTCTAGTAGGCACTAGAAAATTTTACTTTTAGAAATGTTTTTAATTTGATATTTTTTGATCATACTGGACGTTTAATATTTACAATATGCCCGCTTGTTGCATGCTTTTACATGATGAGCGTACACTAATGTTATGTGAAGTTGGTAAGAAATCGTTCGCCTCATTACATACGAAAAATCTCAGTTAATCCAACTGATACATCCAAGTGACTTAAAAATTAGTGGGGTTATTGTAAATGATGGAATAACTAAATCCAAAAAGCTATTCATCGAGTCTAATATAAAAATTTAATCTTGTAAAAACAAAATAATTGACACTGAGTTTACTGAAATAATGTAAAGTTCCTTTTAAAAATTTGGTAAAAAAAAATAAAGTTAATAATACCATTTTTATTTTTAGATGACGGAAAAGGATTTAGAATTGTTCAAAATGGATCAAGGCAAAAAACGTAGGCGAACCCATAGGTTCGGCGAGGCTTTTTAACGAAGAAACATGAAGAACAAAATAAATAATTAC
>Ga0209187_1000946_pt1 | contig 39759 bp, 18 predicted proteins | sample BantaG_FD_187430 | JGI IMG/M metagenome (GOLD analysis project Ga0209187, IMG submission 187430) | Marine algal microbial communities from Bantry Bay, Ireland - BantryBay_4 metaG (SPAdes) (version 2) | ecosystem: Host-associated > Algae > Red algae > Unclassified | place: Bantry Bay, Ireland...
GTTCCAAAATCTCCGCCGCTACTTCTTTCTCTGCTATGACACGAATAGTTTGTTCCTTACCTTCGTGGTCTAATTGATTGAACTCAATGATTACTTTGATTTTACTGCTCATAATTTTTGAAGCAAAGATAAGCATTATTTCAATCGCACAGGTTGACTAAAGTCGTCAGTACAGTGGCATTTCAAAATAAAATTAAAAATTTGTCCTGCACCCCTAAATTCTCCTTAAATACAGGAAATATTCGTGTCAAATTTAGCCAAACATATAAAAAAAATAACTGTTTCATTTGGGGTAGATTATTTTCTTCCTCTTCCCTAATAATTCTTTTTTAAGCATTTGTGATATTTTCTGAATTTATTATTTTACATTTCCAAAAACAAGTTTCACTTTATTTTAGAGCATGAAAGAAAAACATAAAAGCATTAGCAGTCGATTCAAAGCGCACCTTAGCATCAAAGACGGCTATAAAGGTGGTAAAAGTATTCCAACCAAAAAGAATCAAAAGACGTACAAACTCTCCTCCAATGAAAACCCCATCGGACCATCTCCCAAAGCCGTGGAAGCTATCCAACAGCACGCCCAACAGGTACATATTTATCCCGATACAACAGATATTCGTTTGCGCGAAGCACTGGAAATTTATTATAATAACCAATTGCGTCGCGACCAATTTGTGTGTGCAAGTAGTGGCTCAGAACTGATTGACATAATCATTCGAGGCTTTGTGAATGAGGGCGATGAAGTGATTATTTCTTCGCCGTACTTTGTGGCTTACAAGATGTTTGCTGCGTGGTCGGGTGCGAAAGTGGTGGACATACCTTTGCGAGAAGAGTCGAATTATGAATTGGATGTCAAAGGTATCATAAATGCGGTCAATGACCGAACGCGAATCATCTTTCTGACCAGTCCCAATAATCCGACAGGAACGTATATTCCCAAAGCTACTTTGGAAGCTTTATTAGCACAAATTCCGGCGGATGTTGTGGTGATATTGGATGAGGTGTATTGGCACTTTACAACAAAAGAAGATTACACAACAGCCTTGCCCTATTTGTCTGATTATCAAAACCTTGTTGCAATAAATAGTTTTTCAAAAACCTATGGATTGGCAGCTTTGCGTGTGGGTTATGCGTATATGAATGAGGAAATTGCCAATTATCTAAGGCAGCTTTGTCGTCCTTTTTTGATTGGTAAATTGTCGATGGAAGGAGCTTTGGGTGCTTTGAAGGATGCTGATTTTATTAATCAAACTGTGCAATTAGTCACGCAAGAACGTGCTTTTTTACATAAACAATTTGAAGCATTGAACATCAAATTTATGCCTTCTCAAGCCAATTTCATTTTGATAGACCCGCCAATTCCATCTGGCGAATTTGTTGATTTTCTAAGAGAAAAAGGTATCTCTGTTCGTCCGGTAGATAATTTTGGCGCACCGGGTAAGGTCAGGATTTCGATAGGCAATATAGGGGCAAATAAGGCATTGATTGGAGCTATCAAACAAATGAAAGCTGTCAAAACATAAGAAATTTCATTAATACTTAATTCGTTTTCTATAAAAAAGCAAAAGGGGCTATTTCAATTGAAATAGCCCCTTTTGTAAAAAAATATGGTAGTGTTGCAGATATAATGCTATTGAACCACGAAGGACACCAAAGACACTAAAATCGAATAGACGTAGAGTTTACAAAGTTTTCTAAATAAAGTCTAATTAATAATTAATTTCTTACACTATCTTAGTACACTGTTTCACAAATTTATTTACTTTTTTGAGTATTTCTTTTAAAATGACTCTTCACCAAAAAATCCTTAAATACAGTGAGTATTCGCGTCATTTTTGATTCGATTCATTTCAAAATAAACGTCAAAAAATGTAAATAAATTTATAAAACAGTGTATTAGTTTTCTCACTTCGTTCATTCGATTTTTGTGTACTTGGTGTCCTTCGTGGTTTCAGCATTACATCTGTGGCACTACCAAAAATATGTCTCGTACGGTTTACTTCGGTACTCTTGATGATATACCGTTATTTTCAAACCATAATAGTTTATCTGCTCCATTGACATCTCCATTCAAATCAAAATCTGTATTGAGATATTGGTCAAAAACACCATTGTCGAGTATCCATTCGGCTTTGTCTGTACCTTTAATATCAAAACTTGGAAAATCGCTTTGGTCCACATCACCTGCGTACATTGCCCATTCTCCGGTAGAGAGTTGCTTTTGTCCAAAACCCGTCGGGTCTCTGTAACTTTCGCTGGTACGGAAATCATGAGTCAATACACCATTAATAATTTCTACACGATTGGGTGTCATAATACCGATGTGGTTACGGTGTTCTACGACTGCATAGACTGAATCAATGCCTTGAATAGCCGTAAATCCACATCTGTCGGGGAAGGTAATACTACCGTCTTTATTGATGATACCCGCTGTTTGTGCGATTTCTGTATTGCTTGCGATGTCTGTTCTGAAGGAAACTAAGACCCAATCAACCATATCTGTCGCGTAGTTGGCATCTGTCCAAGCTGCTCCTTCTGTACCTGCGTAATTCCAGGGGGCAACGCTGTAAGGTTGTCCGGCAGGAGTTGGTACAGCAAGACCGCTTACTGGAGTTTGTCCGGGCAATAGTCTGCGTGTGACATTCAGTCCATTGGTCATTTCAAAGGTCGTTTCATCATAAGGACCTTCCATCCATGCAAATAATCGAACATCAACACAATCTAGTTCAACTGTTATAGTTACTTGGGCAGTTGTACATTCGACAGGAGTACCATCATCACAAACTTGGTAAGAAAATGTCACTGTACCCGTATATCCCGGTTCAGGTATATAATCAAAATCGCCATTGGGCTGCATAATGAGACTGCCGTAGCCAGAACCTAATATAGGTGATGTACCAACTATCAGACTATCACTTTCTGGATCAATATCATTGGTCAATACATTCATTTGTAAGGTATCATTGGCAATCATAGAGTAGGTATCAGCAACTGCAAGCGGTGCATCATTGATATTATCAACAGTAATAGTAACCATCGCAGTATCACATAATGCAGGGTTTCCATTATCACAAACTTCGTATTCAAAGGTATCTGTACCGCTAAAGTTAGTATTAGGCGTATAAGAAGAAGATCCATTTCCAAGTATAAATACCGTTCCATTAGTAGGCTGTGTAATTAATGTAGTATTTGCTGTGAGGTTGTCACCATCTACATTAATATCGTTGGATACGATATTAATAGTGATTGCTGCTTCTTCTGGTGTGCTGACATTGTCATCAACGGCTATCGGTGCATCATTAACGGGTGTTATATCAATGCTGACTGTTGTAATCGTACATTCTGCGGGTGTACCATTATCACAAACTTCGTATTGGAAGCTGTCCGTACCATTGAAGTCTGGATTTGGTGTATAGTCAAAATTACCATTCGGAGATAGAACTACTGAACCGTTTGCAGGTGGTGTAACGGGTGATGTAGTCACTGTCATATTGTCATTTTCAATATCACTGTCATTTGTCATGACATTATCAGACAATACACTGTCTTCTGTGGCAGTATAATTGTCAGCTACTGCCAATGGTGCATCATTGACTGCATTGATAGTAATTACTACACTCGCAGTGGCACAAGCTGAAGGGCTACCGTTATCACAGACTTCATATTCAAAGGTATCTGTACCGGTGAAATCCGCATTAGGCGTATAAGTGTATGTGCCGTCTGCATTTAAAGTGACCGTTCCGTTTGTAGGGTTGGTTACTGGAGTTGTAGTTACGTTAAGTGTGTCATTTTCAATATCACTGTCATTAGGTAATACGTCACCATTAGCTGCGATGTCTTCTGTTGTTGTTAAGTCGTCATCTATTGCAATCGGAGTATCGTTGACTGGTGTTACGTTTATTTCTACGATAGCTGCTGTACACACCAGATTACCTGTTTCTATGATAGAAACAGAATCAACAGATTCGTAGTTGATGAATAATTTGGGAGCTTTTGTGGTGTTTGTATTGTCATAAGATTCAGCAACACGTTTTCCTGTTCCTTCTATGATAAAAGACATAGCATTGCCACTTGCCCAATCATTTCTATCTGTTAATTCTTGTATAATAGAAGTGATGTCAGGACTGTCATAGGTTGCATCAATTACCCATTCGGGTACATTATTCCACGCTACTGTTGATGTTGTACGTGTTTTGGTACTGATATGATTGATAACATTTGCAAATGTAGGAGCATTGCCTGTTGCTTCTGCGTTAATTGTTAGCGATGTAGGAGTGGTATCTGTTTCGTCTGCTATAAATTGTAAGTAAGCATTGGTAATCACAGCACCTTGCGGTACATTGATATTTGCAATTCGAAGCCCAACAGCGTTTTGTAAGCCTCTGTTGTTGTCTGTCATAAATTCGAGGTCGCTACTATTGAAGTACATAGCACCACTGGATTCTTCTTCAGCATCATCGTTTGAAGTAGCGATTTGCCCAGAATAAGTTTTGGCAGATATGTAAATTAATGTATCCATTACGGGAGTTCCAGCACAAACTTCATATACAAATTCATCAGGACCAGAGTAGTTTGCATCCGGTACGTAGTCAAAGCTACCATCAGGATTCAAGGTCAATGTACCATTGTTGACATCAGATATAAGAGAAGTGGTGGAACCTGCTACTGCATTGGAAATAGTAGTACTCAACGTAACATCCTCTGGTGTTGTATAAGTATCTAATACGGTACAATCTATATTGATTTGATAATTCTGTACTTTAACACATTCTTCGTATTGGGTGATTAATTGAACGGTCTTCATACCGGGTGTATTCCATGTTACTTGTTCCGAACCTGCATTGGAAGACATAGGGCTACCTCCAATAAAATACCAAGTGTATGAGACATCCGGATAATAATTATCTACCGTCATTGTAATCGGATAACCTATACATACTGGTCCGGTCGGTGCTACGATACTACTTTCCAAACAAGGTGTATTCTCGCGTCCGGGTGTACCATAAGCAGAATTGATAGCGGATGATGACTCCCATGATTGTGGTAGAGCATTATCGGAGTTGGGTGTAATGAGAGAAAGGGTCGGTCCTCCACCGTCCGGTTCTTCGGGCCAAGGCAATTTATCGTCAAAGGCTACATAATCGGATAGGCATTTATTTTCATTAAAAAGAGAAACTCTATCACCTTTTCCGCTCAATCCGAGTGAGATATTTCCAATATATTGATTAGCTGTCAAATGAGTAAAAACTGCCGTAAACATTCCTGTATCTTCTACCAAGATAAGGTAATCATCTGCACCGATGGTCGTTCCTGATGGAATGGTATATAAGGTATCATTATTATAAAATTCCCAACCGGATATGTCCACAGCCGATCCGCCGGGATTGTAGAGTTCTACCCAATCTCCGGGATCGCTTACGCCATTGTCGGAGTTGTAATTAATTTCATTGATAACGATGCTTTCGGCTGTACCTGTACATACGCGGGTATTGGCTACGCCGGGTGTACCACAAAGTACGTCAGAACGAAACCAATTGACGAGTTCGGCATTGTCAGAATTAGGGTTGAGGAGTTCGAGCGATGTACCTTCGCCGTCAGGATTTTCGTCCCAACCGTTATTGTCATCATAACGGACGGTATCTACTACTGTTCTGTAAGGTCCTTCCAATACAATGTCTTCACTTCCGTCTGAAAGTGAGCCTTTGTAATCACCGAAAGGTGAGAATCCATATTTTTGGACGAAAAGGCTGCTATCTCTTGCAAGTACGATGTAACCGTCAGCAGGGATGTTTGCGCCATTCGGAAAATCGTAGTCGATGCCTTCTGTAAATTTGAAATTATTTAGAGTGACAGTGCTGTTTCCGTTATTATAAATTTCAACATATTCTCCACCACAGCAATCCGCGTCATCATTGTACATGATTTCATTGATAACCAAATCGTAATTGGCGGGCGTAGCAGGTGTGGGTACGACTTCTACGGGATTACTCCAATGACTCCATCTTCCACTACCGTCTTTATAACGTACTCTTACTTTGTAGGTTCTGCCAACTTTGAGTTGTGCATCAGCAGGAATAGTATAGTTGCCAGTGAATGTAGTAAGTTGACCGCTTCTCCACTTGGTCTCTATTTCGTATTTAGCTTCGCATTTATCATCATAAATCGGATTGGAAGGATCGCTCCACTCTGCTACTCTCCATTCGAGGGCAGCAAATGTGCCGTTGCCATTGGGGTCGGTAAAAGTAGAATTGCTGAAGGTTAGGTTATCCAAAGCAGGAGTTCCTGTCAGGTTGATGGTTGGTTTGTTGGGAATTCTATTATCTGCGATACCGTGTGTACCGTCATTTAGTATGTAAGCAGCGCGGTCTCTAAACCAATTTTTATAAAATTGGAAATGAGCATCTACGTTACCTTCAGGGTAGGTTTGATAATTGTTCCATCTACTGTGATCGAGGGTCGTCCAATCGTAAGGAGCATTTTGATTGTAAATTTTCTTTAATTCCGAATCTACAAGAAAATTTCGTTGTTCTTGATTTAATAATAAATCATAAGCCGAGCGTAGTTCGCCTTCATATTCTCTTTGTAATGAACCTGGAATGAGAAGTGGTTGCTGTATGATTTCGTTGACATTCGCAGTACTGGTCGTACTGACTGCTCTGACATTATTACCGCTACCAAAAGAACCATCGTAGTCTTTGCACCAACCATGCCATTTACCGGTTACCGGATTATAGTATTCGCGATAGCTATGCTTACGAACGTAGTTGTCTTCTCCATTGCCCCAAAATTCATTAGCAATCCAGTCGCCAAAGAACGTTTTTTTATCAAGGTCAGCAGCATTGGGAGTAGTTTGTACATTGCTTCCGGTCTGCCATACTCCTTGAGTACTAGCTCCCGGAAAGTCACCATAGCTATCAACATAAGAAAACCTTGTTGCTCCTACGGGATCGTAAGTTGTCCAGATGTTGCCGTCAGGCAATTTATGTTCTTTTAATAAATCACTGTCGTATTCTTCGCTGATTAGGTAAATTCCCCAGAAATCACCGGAATTACCTGCTTCGGTAGAGCTATCTACGATTCGTAAGGAAGTGTAATCGGTAGATTTGTACATCCCTCCGGTGAGTTCCATGATTCTTTGAACCAGACTCTCTACCAAGCCATGCGAAGCAGCATCATTGACCCATGTACCGGAAATAACCAGTTTGCCACGAGGCACATCATATTCTTCACCACAATCATCTACAAGTTGAATTTTTCTTTCGGAGTTCATATCAAATTTGACACCCGGCTTGACCCTCGGTGCGCGGGTTTTACCGCGCGGTCGAAAGCGAATATGGTCATACACTTTACCGTTATAGACTATTGTACCTTCACCGAGATATTCGTAGCCATTGTATTGACTGCTATTGTCGCCACCGTTGCCGATGTATTGATTGGCAATAGATGATTTGGTAATGACTGTAAGGTCTTGCATGGGATTGATATTATCAAAACTGTAGCCATTGAAGTTTGCGTGTCCGTCATATACGTAGTAAGCATAGTTGCTTTCTGTGTGTTTTGGGTCAGGGTAAATTTTACTGAAACCGTTTGTCGTACTTACTTTTACGCGGTATCTGACGAGTCTTCTATGTTGTTGAACACTTGCTGGAATGACAACTGTGTAAATCCCGTTATTGGCTGTCGAGTCTGCACCAACTCCATTGTCAAGCATCTGAATGGTATTCCATCCACTTTGGTAAGCAGCGTCAGATTTTGCAATATAACTACCTGCGTTCATCGTTTGATATTCGAGTTCGACAGTCATACTGCCTGCATACGAAGCAAAGTCATCAAAATCGGCTTTTATTCTTACGGCTTCACCAGTCATTGGCTTGTCCGGTGATTTCGTCACATCTTTAATGATAGGCAATTGTGTGTAATTCGATTGGAAAACAGAAGTATTTTTTGCCTTTGGTGTCGGTATATCGGCACTCCAAGCTCCTCCGTGATTTCCATCCAAATTAGGATTTATTTTTTGAATGGAAATAGCCGTTTTATCGTTAGTCGTTTCAGTGTAATTAGTTCCACTGGGTCTGGTTCGGATAGGTATTGTAATCCTTTGGTCCAAATGTCTGACATTAGGCCACTCTTTCCAGCTTTCATAATCTACTCCGTCAATTATTTTAAATAATGAATTTCTTAAAACAACGTCGTCTGATTCGCTACTCAATGCTCCGGTAAAAGGACCGTAAGCACCGCTAAAGCTGAATTTAGACTGGCAGTCGGCAGGATTGCCACATACGACAAGGTAGCCTCCGGCACTAATACTTGTACCCGAAGGAAATTGGTAACTAATTCCGTTGGTCAACTGCCAACCAGATAGGTCCACAGATGAATTTCCGGTATTGTGTAGTTCGATGAAGTCAATGTTTTTTTCCAACTCAACCGAACGGTAATTGATTTCATTAATAACAATATCCTGTCCGTAGATATTTGTTAAAAACAAAACAAATACGAAAGACATTAAAGTATGTCCAAATTTGTTTTTTGCTAAGTTATAGCCTTTTAGTCTCATGATACTAATGTTTATGTTTTTGAGCTTAGTGAACAGTGGATATATCAGAAATCTGCTTGATTCAGGATAACCTGTAATATTAAGACGCAAAAAAAGTGATTTAGTTGCATTAATGTGACATGTCACAAGTTGGACAAAAGGCGTATGAAAAAAATAGCGATAAAAACATTTTATGTATTTTTTCATATCCGTTTCCTTAAAAATTAGGTGTTGATTTGACAATTCCTTAAAAAGAAAGGTAGAAAGGACTCAATGACAGCATTTTATTACTTGTCATAACAACACTTACCAAATTAAAAAGAATCTCGTTGAAGCTATGTATTCCCTAACTTCATGACAAACAGTTTTTTAATTATTTTAACAAAAAAAATGTGAAGAAAGTTGAAATTTGCTATTTTTGGGCTTTAGACATACTGTTTTGTATAAAAAATTCGTTTGACTATTTGAGGTACAGCTTTCCTTGTCAAATTTAAATTTCAAACAAAAATAAACATGAAAAATCTTCTAATTTTCACCTTATTTTCTTTTGTAATCTGTCAACTTAATGCTCAAGATACAAAGACAATTACAGTGACAGGGCAATCATCCATGCAGCTTTCACCCAATGAAATTATTATTGCCATTAAATACAGCGAATATTGGACACTGCCCGATGAAAAACAAAAAACACCAATAGAAGACATCGAAAAAGTCGTATTGCAATCGCTGAAATCCGCAGGTGTGAAAGCTGAAAACATGACCTTTTCGGCGGTGCGCCTTGAAAGAGAGTATGACCGCAATAAACGCCGTTTTCACAAACGTACTTTGTCCAAATCCGTCAATATTTGTGTTTATACTGCTGACGATATTGCGCGGGTCATCAAGGCATTGGAAAAAGATAATTTGCTCGAACGTGCTGTGACGGAATTCAGAATAGCCGAAGTGCGACATACAGAAATGGAGAATTACAAACAACAGGTCAAAAAATCTGCCGTCAAAGATGCCAAGGCAAAAGCAGAGTTGATTGTCGGTACTATGGGGCAACAACTCGGAGATATTGTCACTATAAAAGAGGTAAGCGCAAGAAAAGATACGCAAGGTATGAGTGCCTATTCAACAGCTAATCCAGGAACTAATAGCGGTGTTTCGGCTATGACGATTTCTTATGAGTTGGAGGCGGTTTTTGAGATTGAGTGAAAATAAAAAAAGCAAGGCACTTCTGAAGAAGTACCTTAATTTTAACACACCTTATTTTTGACTTGGTGCGATATCATACGGAATTAATTTTTCAGATTCAATTATATGGTCACAAATAAAGTCTAATAAATACCCGAAAAAGCAATATCATATTTACCAAAAAGGTTTGATTGCTTTTGAATTGTCATTCAAAAAAAATCATTTTAGGACAAACAAGTCTTAAAATAGTCATTCAAGTTAATGATTGTCGCGTAATTTGTAATTTTGCCCTATAAACTGGACTTTGGACATTAGTACACTGTTTCACAAATTTATTTACTTTTTTGAGTATTTCTTTTAAAATGACTCTTCACCAAAAAATCCTTAAATACAGTGAGTATTCGCGTCATTTTTGATTCGATTCATTTCAAAATAAACGTCAAAAAATGTAAATAAATTTATAAAACAGTGTATTAGGTAGTGAGACAAAAATATCCTTAGTTTTTGACGGTTTCTTTTTCCGCTATTTTTCCCTGCAAAAATCCTTATCTCGAATCAAGTACGGGATAGGCTGTAGCGTAGGCTATGTGCGGTTTTTGTAAGGAAAAATATCGAAAAAATAACCACGTCAAAATTGTAAGGAACAAGGTTTTAATAAATGCAGGTTATTGACGACTTTATTTTTTCTTTTTCAAGGCATGAAAACCGCGCATAGCCAAGCTATACAAGGATTTTCATAAGTGAAAGAAAATAAATACTACATCTTGACTCGTTCGTTTTTCGTCTGTTCGTTTGTCTTTTTTGCGTGAGGGATAGGAGGTGTTGTTTGAACGTAATGTAGCGATAGCGGAATGGAGAGAGTGCCGGATAGCCCGACCCCCGACTGATAAGGAGGGGGACACGCCCTAACTAATATGCTTAGGGAAGACGAAAAAAATAATCTACCCGTCTGAATTGTTCTTTTTCTTATATGTTTCACTTAGTGAAAGAAAAAAAATAACTTCTTCATTTGGGGTAGATTAATTTCTTTCACTTAGTACACCGTCCAAAAAGTTTCTTCACTTTTTGAAGTATTTCTTTTGGAATGACTCTTCCCCAAAAACTCCTTAAATACAGAGAGTATTCGCGTCAAATTTGGGTCGTGTAAAGAAAAAATAACGGTGTGAAGATGTAGCGTTCATTATCTTTTCATCCCTAATTGGTACGAATGAGTGAGTCTCTACGAATAGTGTGACAAGTAGGTTTTTTTATTAATACGCACTTTCAAAAGAACAGTTGCAAAAAAGAATAAAAAGTTTGATTAATCTTTTAAGGAACAGGATTTCAATAAATGTACATTCTCGACTTGTTCTTTTTCCTTTACACTTCACCAAATTTTCCTTAAATACAGTGTACTAAGGGATGTATGATATAGTGCCTCGATTTATAAATAGTACTTAAGTAGTGGGACAAAAATATCCTTACTTTTTGACGGTTTCTTTTTCCGCTATTTTTACCTACAAAAATCCTTATCCCGAATCGGGGTTCGGGACAGGCTATAGCGTAGGCTATGTGCGGTTTTTGTAAGAAAAAATATCGAAAAAATAACCACGTCAAAATTGTAAGCCTATTTTTGTCCCACTACTTAGTACACTGTTTCACAAATTTATTTACTTTTTTGAGTATTTCTTTTAAAATGACTCTTCACCAAAAAATCCTTAAATACAGTGAGTATTCGCGTCATTTTTGATTCGATTCATTTCAAAATAAACGTCAAAAAATGTAAATAAATTTATAAAACAGTGTATTAGGGAAGACGAAAAAAATAATCTACCCGTCTGAATTGTTCTTTTTCTTATATGTTTCACTTAGTGAAAGAAAATAAATAACTTGCCCCATTATGCTTGTTCTTTTCCCTTCTAAAAAACACAAAAAATAGTTCCGTAGCTATGGCTATGCAACGATTTTTTGAATTCTTTAGAAGAAAAAATTACGGCGCATTATGGAACAATTTATTTAATTTCTTTCACTTACAACTTATTTTGGAATAAAGTCTACTATCATTTTTGGTTCTTTGACAAATCCCGTGATTGTTCGTTTTTCTGCCTCGCGATTGTTCGTTCCTTGCGTAAGGGATAGTAGGTGTTGTTTGAACGTAACGTAGCGATAGCGGAGTGGAGAGAGTGCCGGATAGCCCGACCCCCGACTGATAAGGAGGGGGATACGCCCAAATTTTCATTCACTTCACTGGATTTGTCAAAGAACCATAATTACTACAAAAAAAGGAGGCATCAACTTTATATAAGTTGATACCTCCTTGTATCTTTTCTAAAGGAAAAACGGGGTTACTATTCGCATATTGGTAGAGTAAATCCGTACTGACTAGCTAGATCACAAAGTGATTGGCAGTCAATATAATCACAGATATCAAAAGCTCCATCGTTGTTTCCACCATTGTCGTTTCCGCCGTCGTTGTTTCCACTATCGCAAGTTTCTTGAACAACAACCTGTCCGTCAACGGTAATCGTGATGCTTGTCTGATCATTGACGGTTTCCTCGCTAAAGCTAAAGCTCGAACATTGGTCGAATTCGTAATCACCACATGAGGTAGAAACTACACATTGTGCAGATGCAGCAAAGGAAATTGTTGTCATTAAGAGGAGTACAAATAAGCCTTTCAAAAAATTCATAATAAATTGTTAAAAAAAATTAATAAAATAGAATAATACTGTTCGTTTGGTTTGATGATACAAATATACAGGGAAGCAATCGTTTAGTTTTAACTTTAAGTCTTGAAAAATTACGCATTTAATTGTAGAAAAATTCAGTTATAAAGTACCTAAATAGTGATTTTGTAGATTTATTTGTAGTATTTGCTGTGTTTTACGCCTTCAAATACTTTAGTTAACTTACGTATTTTCTTATGTAGTGTCTGACCGAAAACACTGTTTTTTCCGTTTGCCTAACTTTTACGACAACTGCACCACAATAACCATAAATCCGTTGGAAAGTGAACGTTCGCCTCTGCCACGTAAGTGTCTGAGCTTAATCGTAATTTCATCATGCCTTTCGGCTCAGTATTTTTTTTCTTCTTCTTTTTTTTAAGTTGATGTCCCGCTTTGACCATCAGGGCACTAATCTTATCTAAAGTTTCCTCGTTCCCGAAATTGTAACCAATTTAATTAAAAACCTAATAAACAACAAGATACGAATTTTATTTTAAAACAAGTGTGAATTTTTAGCAATTTATTCAATTAAAAAAAAGCGGATAAAGCACTGATTATCAACAAGTAAGAAGTTCTCGGTCAGACACTTAGTAGTAAGTAGTCATTAATTTATAAGCGATTTTCATTGATGATTTTCAGTAACTCTTCTCGATAATTTTTGCCTATCGGCAAATGTTTTTTATTGATTTCCACCATATTACCAATGATGGCTTCTATTTTATCTATCGCAACAATGTAGGAGCGATGAATTCGCCGAAACTGGTCGGAAGGCATTTTACTTTCAAGGCTTTTCATGGTTTGGAGTGTGATGACACGACTGTCTTTCATACGAATGATGACATAATCCTTCAAGCCTTCTATATACAAAATATCGATATAGCGTACTTTGATGAGTTTTTTGTCTGATTTTACAAAAATAAATTCCTGTTCGTCTGCTGCGCTAGTCTGCTGGTCAGTGGGCGCGATTTGGTCGAACGCCTTATTGACTGCCGCCATAAAACGGTCAAAGGAAATGGGTTTGAGCAGGTAGTCAAGCACATTGAGGTCGTAGCCGTCTAAGGCATATTCTGAGTAAGCAGTGGTAAAAACCACAAGCGGTGGATTTTTGAGGGATTTGAGAAATTCGATGCCCGTCATTTGTGGCATTTGAATATCAAGAAACATTAAATCAACTTCGCCGGAGCGCACGATTTCAAAGGCTTCCATCGCATTTTCACAACGCTTTAAGAGATTGACATTTGGGGCTTTTTCGATATAACTTTCGAGAATGTCAAGGGCGAGAGGTTCATCATCAACGATAATGGCATTAATCATGGTCTAAGTTTATTTTAAGATGAACAATATATTTTTCGGGTTGATTATCAATTTTTAATTCGTATTGTTCGGGGTAAAGTAAGTCCAAACGACGTTGGACATTTTGCAAACCGATACCGCCCGAACGGTGGTTCATTTTTGGGATGGTGGGTTTACTATTTTCAATGGACATTTCGAGTTCGTAGTCTTGCACATCAATATGAATATGAACAAAACCCTCTGCGACCTGATTGAGTCCGTGTTTAAAACTATTTTCCAAAAAAGGAATAAACATGAGTGGCGCGATTTTTTGATTACCAACATTCCCATTCAAGGTAAAGTCGATTTTCATATTTTTTCCTTGCCTCAGTCGTTCCAAATCCAAATAATTACTCAAATAATTTACCTCTTTGCGGAGTGGTACGCGACGCTCATTACATTCGTACAACATATAACGCATCATTTCCGATAATTTGAGGACAATTTCGGGAGCTTTGTCCGATTTTTTGAGCGTGAGGGCATAGAGATTATTGAGCGTATTAAATAGAAAGTGCGGATTGATTTGAGATTTGAGAAAACGCAATTCGGAGCGCATCGTTTGTCTTTCGAGTTCGCGTTTCACGTTTTGGTGGCGAATCCAATCGGTGATAATTTTGAAAATCGTCGAAATGCCCAAGATGATGAAAGTAAACAGAAAAAACTCCATTTGTGAGTCAATCACCCTTTGTTGTTCTTCGGGATTATGAAGAAAACGAATATACAAACTAATCATCAATAAAGGCACGATGATGACGACCAACAGAATTAGTAAAGCACTATATGTTGCAAAACGGGTTTGGGATAAGTAATTGGGAATCAGGTAATAAATATTGAAATATACCGCTATTGCATAAAACACAGATCGAATGAAGGTACTGGTAAATAAACTCATGTATCCATCCTCATGTCCCCATATTAGCACGATAATGAGGATGCCGACCATCCAAAATAGGCTGTGATAAACGACTCTATGCGACATGAATTGGTAAACTCTGTCGAATAATCCCTTAATGGGTAGTCTTTGTGATGATTTTATAGTGTCGGGTTGCGCCATTGTGCTTTAAAATTCTAAGGTAGAAATTAATGTTTGATTGATGCAAATAATTAGACAAAAATCCGAAAATCGTCGATAGATGACAAAGATAAAGCGGATTATTGTTTCTTCGTTACTGAATGTAGGAAATCCCTTTAAAATTTATAACTTTTCTTAAGGCAAATTTACTTACATTTGTTCATCATTGTCTATGGACGATGGACTACCGACTATCGACCAAAGTTGCGTGCGCGCAACTTGAATTTAAATATACAAATCATGGCTTTAGATAAAAATGGCATCGCGCAGCGAATTGCTCAAGAACTCAAAGACGGTTATTATGTCAATCTCGGTATTGGGATTCCTACACTCATTGCTAATTATATTCCTGATGGGATGACGGTCTATCTTCAATCCGAAAACGGGCTGCTCGGCATGGGACCTTTTCCGACTGAAAGCGAGGTAGATGCCGACCTCATCAATGCAGGAAAACAAACGGTAACGACTTTGCCGGGAGCTTCTCTATTTAGTTCGGCAGAAAGTTTTACGATGATACGCGGCGGACATATTAACATGACCGTACTCGGCGCAATGGAAGTTGCTCAAAACGGTGATATTGCCAATTGGAAGATTCCGGGAAAAATGGTCAAAGGCATGGGCGGTGCGATGGATTTGGTGGCAGGAGCGGAAAATATCATCGTTGCCATGCGACATACCAATCGCGCAGGAGCATCCAAATTACTTGAAAAATGTACACTTCCTCTGACGGGAGTAAATTGTATTAAAAAAGTCGTGACAGACCTTGCCGTGATGGAAATTCGAGACGGTGCTTTTCATCTTCTCGAACGCGCACCCGGCGTGAGTGTCGAGGAAATTCAAGAAAAAACGAGCGGAAAATTAGTCATCAACGGAGATATACCGGAGATGAATTTGAATTAAAATACTCGTACAGGAGATTTCAATCGAGCTGTGCGATAAAATAAAAACCCAAAAAACAACTGTCTTGCTGAACTGGTTTCAGCATCTCCCGGACAATGAAAATTAATTTTAAACAGAAGCCACTGTCCAAAATTACGCTTTGTTGCCTGGGAGATTCTGAAATAAATTCAGAAAGACGCTTTCTTTTTTGGGGAGGAAAGGATGTTTAATACACTGTTTTATAAATTTATTTACATTTTTTGACGTTTATTTTGAAATGAATCGAATCAAAAATGACGCGAATACTCACTGTACTTAAGGATTTTTTGGTGAAGAGTCATTTTAAAAGAAATACTCAAAAAAGTTAATAAATTTGTGAAACAGTGTATTAAGTAGTGATACAAAAATATCCTTACTTTTTGACGGCTTCTTTTTCCGCTATTTTTCCCTACAAAAATCCTTACGTAGCAGAGGCTATGCGCGGTTTTTGTAAGAAAAACTATCGAAAAAATAACCACGTCAAAATTGTAAGCCTATTTTTGTATCACTACTTACTTTTAATCGCACAGCTCGACTTTAGCCGTCGCGGGAAAGTACCGAGCCACTTGACGGCTAAAGTCGTCAGTACAGTGGCATTTCAAAATAAAATTAAAAATTTGTCCTGCACCCGTCATTTTATAAGATTTTACAATTTGTAAAATAATTATTATATTTATGTGGAAAAGGGATGAGTATTAAGTCTTGAAGAATTTTTACCCAACTACCCTCATCCAATACCTGAATACACAAATTATGAGTAATAAAACATCACATGAGGATACTTTCTATGTAGAAGGTATGTTGAAGAATGACCCCTTTATCGTCAATCGGATATATAAAGAATTTTATCCGGGTATTAGGCGTATGGTGACATCGAATAGTGGCAATGCAGATAGGGCATGGGATGTGTTTCAGGATACATTGGTTGTTATCTTCAAGATGGCACAATCGCCTGATTTCGTACTGACTTGCCCATTTTACAACCTGTTGTATCCCATTTCAAAGAGGGTTTGGTTAAAAGAACTGAGTAAAAAATCAAGGTCAGAGGTGACAATTCAGGACGAAGATGGATATATAGACGAAACAAATGTTGAGGAAACCATACACCAAATGGAACGCCACGCGCTTTACAAGGAGAAGTTTGTCCTGCTGGGAGAGAAATGTCAGGCTTTGATGAAGTTGGTTTTTGATAAAAAGAAAATGCGAGAAATCGCTGTACTCCTCAATCATAAGAATGCACATACCACAAGACAACAGCATTATAAATGTAGAAAAAAACTAACTAACTTAATACAACAAGACCCCAAATATAAGGAATTGAAACGTTGAAGAATTTGTCAAAACGTTTTACAAACTTACAATTTCACAATCACACAATTTTACAGTTTTCACTACCCAAATTTGTACACGATGAACGAAGCAATAAAATTCGAGCAGATACATAGTTATCTAAGCGGTGAACTGTCAGGCACAGCCCTCACCGAATTTGAAGCACAAATGAAAAGCGACCCTGCCCTCAAAGCAGAAGTCGAACTACACCGCGATATAGATATTGCACTGATGGATGATACCAAAATACCTTTCATCCAAAGCATCAACAAGATTCATAAAGCAAATCAGGAAGCACCTGTAGTGGACGTAAAACCTCCGGGTATTTTGCGTCGGCGCATCTTGCGTTATGCAGGAGTTGCAGTGGCAGCTGTGTTGCTGGGTGTATTTGTATTGCCAAGACTTATTCCTTCGGAGACTCCGATGCAAATTTCAGAAAACACGATTGGCAATGCTTTCCTATTGGACACTAAGCGTTCGATAAGTGACGGTTCCGATGTCACAAAAGAGGTAGGTGATATCAATCAAAAAATTATCGCAGGGCAGTATGCAGAAGCAATACCTTTATTAAATGAATTTTATAGTCAAACAGGCGACAATAATGCCGCTTTGAGTCTGGGCTATTGTCATTTACAAGTAAAAAATTACGACAATGCGATTGCAGTCTTGAAAGAAGTTAGTGCGAAAAAATCTGATGAAAAAGACACTGCGATGTGGTATTTGGCTCATTCTTACCTAAGGAAAGGCGAAAAATCGACTGCGGAAGATATTTTAAAACAATTAATTCAATACCCCAAAACAGCTATAAACCGTAGTAAACAAGCCAAAAACCTATTAAACAGTATAGAAAATATAAATTAGGTATATTGTTAATATTCTGTTAATTAGAAGATTTTTTTAGGTTTTCTTAACGAAAAATACAAGATTTTTTAGTAGTAAAAACACTTGCAGTATTTTCGTTATTTGTTAAAGAATTATTTGTCACAAAACGTGTAAGTCTGGATTTTTTTATTTAATATTGTAGCGAGGAAACAGGAAATAAATAAGGCTATTTGTTTTAAAGTATTCATTTTAATAACATGGCATATTAGAATACTTCAAATAGGGTAGGCTATTTATCTCCTGTTTTTTTATATAAACAATGATAGAACTAAGTAGTAAGGCAAATTCTAACAAGTAAATAAGTAACGAGTAAATAATAACTCCCGCATTTGGACGGTTTCTTTTGTCCTTATTTTCCTCCTTGAAAACAGTCATTTATCCCGACAAACTCCCACTTTCAAGAAGAAAACTAAGAACAAAATAACCACGCCGAAATGCAGAATTTATTAAACAATGTACTAAGTCACTGGACTTTGGACAAAAGTATCAAGTATCAAGACTAAAAATTATAACTACTTGATTGTTAGGCACTTGAGCCGAAAAATATATTTTTAAGTAAGTTTTAATTTAAATATATTTATGATTAAAAATCAGGCAATTAAATTTCATCTCGTCCTGATACTTGATACCTAATACATTTCGTCCAAAGTTTAGTAAGTCAGAATTTACCTAATTAAATCCAACTTATGCACACTCATGAAAACCTGCTCGATAACTTGATGCAGGCACTCCGGTATTCTCCCAAAAACCCACCACTATTACGCACCATAGGTGATATATTAGTGGAAATGGAACGGTATGAAGAGGCGAGTTCTTATTACCGTGAGAACTTATCTGATCAACCTAATTGCATTCAATCCAAACTCGGTCTTGGTAATGCCTTTTACGGCGCGGGCAGAGTCAGTGAAGCATGGGTACTTACCGAAGAGTTGATGGCACTTACCAATCCACCTCCGGCTACATTCTTACTCAAAGCTCGGTTGCATGCTGCCGAGGAAAACTATGACGAAGCTCAATATGCCTATCATGCAGCCAAAGAAGCAAATCCTTTGCTTCAAGATATAGCGATAGAAAAATTGGTCAGTGGCGTGCCACTTAATGCCTTAGACAAAACCACAGGGGATGACCTGTTTTTGGATAGGGATGATGACATAGAAGCCTATCTCGAAAAACTCATTTCACCGGATATTACCTTTGAACAGGTAGGCGGAATGGGCTATGTCAAAGAAGAAATCAGACAAAAAATTATCCTTCCTTACAAACATCGCAACATATACGAATCTTACGGCAAAAAAGCCGGTGGCGGTATTTTGTTATACGGTCCTCCGGGCTGTGGCAAGACCCACGTTGCGCGGGCTACCGCAGGTGAGATGAATGGCAACCTCATTCCAGTAGGTATCCACGAGATACTTGAGATGTGGATAGGGAAAAGTGAAAAAAACTTACACGAAATATTTGAAATCGCGAGAAGGCGCACACCTTGTGTTCTCTTTTTTGATGAAGCCGATGCGCTCGGATCCAATCGCAGCGATATGAAACGCAATGGATCGCGCTACATTATCAATCAATTTTTGGCAGAACTGGATGGTTTGGATGCCGAAAATGAAGATATGTTGATTCTCGCTGCTACCAATGCTCCCTGGCATTTAGATGAAGCCTTCCGCCGTCCGGGACGTTTTGACAGAATTATCTTTGTGCCACCGCCAGACAGAGATGCACGCGCTGCAATTATCGAAATACTACTACACGATATAGACAATAAAGAAGAAATTAGCTATCAACTACTCGCACGCAAAACGAATGGATTTTCAGGAGCTGACCTCGGCGCACTCGTCGATTTGGCAAAGCAAGCGAAAATCTCCGAAGCCATGAATACCGGCAAAAGCACACCTATCAACCAACAAGATCTAATCAAGGCTTCCAAACTCGTCCGCCCTAGTACCAAAGAATGGTTGAAAAAGGCAAAACAATATGCGCTCTTTGCAAATGAAGGAGGTCTCTATAATGAGATTCTAGAGTATTTAAAAACGAATCCGGTGTAAGGTGATTGTGTGATTGTAAAATTGTGTGATTGTTGATAGTCAATGACTTTACAATCAAACAATTTAGCAATCAAACAATTTTCTACATTGATTCTATTGTTGAACAGGAAAAAACTTCTGCTCATGCAAAACCAAGTCGCATTGAACAAAGCTCATCTGCTCATGGAGCAGGGACGCTTCAAAATGGCTGAACAGGAACTGCGTCAAATCCTCGCCTTGTACCGTTCGAGTGCCGCCACACGAGCCATGTTAAGTACTTGTTTGCTTCGCCAGAAGCTGATTTCGGAAGCTTTGCATCAGGCTAAAGAAGCTATTAGGATAGAACCTTCTAACCCTGACAATTTCCACGTACTCAGCCTCATATATCTCGAACAAGAACGTTACCAAAAAGCAGAAAAAACCATTCGGGTGAGCCTCAATCACTATGCCGCTCGCCCAGATTACCTATATGTACTTGCCAGTATCTTTTTCCAGCAATCTGATTGGGTAAAAGCACTAAAAGTATGTGATATGGCACTTACGGCAGATGCCGAACACATTGATACACTCAATTTGCGCGCTCGTGTTTTGAGTCGTATTGGACAATATGACGTGGCAGAGGATACTTTCAATCTGGCACTTCGCAGCGATCCCGAAAATCCGGTAACACATGCCAACAAAGGCTGGGCGGCACTCGAACAAAAAGAGTATATCAAAGCCCAAGAGCATTTTCAAACGGCACTCTGTTTTAATCCTGAACTTGAATTTGCCCGTACCGGTCTAGTCGAATCTATCAAAGCAAAATATCTTTTGTATCGCTGGTTTTTGAATGTCAACTACTGGTCTAATACCGGTGGTGAAATTCTCAAAATACTCCTTGTCGTTGGAATGGTACTCTGTGTTAGTCACTTCCAATACTTATCACCACTATACTTGTTATTTGTGTTATTTATGTGGTTTCCTGATGTGATATTTAATGCTTATTTGCAAAAAGACGAGCGAACTCGCCAGATACTATCCAGCCGCGAACGCAAAACATCTCGCGTATTTGCTACAATATTTAGTGCAGGTATATTGTGTCTGGGTATATATTACATGACATCCAGTAACATCTTCCATTCTATTGGTGTTGTAGGACTTGGTATGTTACTTCCTTTGGTGGGTACTTTGCGCACATGGTCGGATTACTACACGCGACCTATAGCTTTTACTGTTATAGCCGGAGTACTTGGCTTGGTGGCGATACTTTCTAACTTTTTCTTAGATAATGGTCCGCAGTTATTTGAAGTTATCTTTTTTCATGCAATACTCGGTTATACTTGGTACGAGAATTTTAATTCAAAAGAAAATGATGATGACTAAGTAGTAAGTCAAACTAATTATGATAAGTTCATTTGGCGAAATTTGTCCGATTACTTTGTTGGAGAACATCCAGCGTAGCTACGGCTATGCTGAATAACCTCCGCCTCGTACTCGAAAAAATTTCACTCAAAGCAACATATCATAATTAGATTGACTTACTACTAAGGTAGGTTGAATACGAATACCGTATCGACGACTTTAGTCATCGAATGACATGAAAACAAATTTATAAATAGCTAAAATTTACTTATTTAAAGATTAAAATAAAATTCACCTGACAACTAAATTCAGAAAGACGGTTGACTTTTGGTTTTTTTTATCTTTTGAGCTGACCACTGATTTGTGACACACTCAATTAAATTGCCAAAAGAGGTATCCGATAGCTAAATTATCCACTTATTTTTTTAAAAAAGACAATGACTTTCTGATTAATCGGTTAACTCTGAACGAGGTCATAAACTATCCAAATCCTATTTTTTCTTTTGAACAAAAGACCACATTCCGCCTACCTGAATGCCAAATACTTGCAGTCGTTTTATCTCATTTATAAAAGGTGCTTTTAAGCCCAAGTCTTCTGATGTTTGTTCCAAAAAAATATGAGCAAAAGATTTTGTATTCAATCTAAATTTATATCATTTTAAATAATGTATATCGTAAAAAAATGGATAGATTTTGTTGATAGTCGAAGCGAAAACACAAGCATAGCCTTCGCTATGGCGAGTATTTTCAACAAAGAATACCGATAAAAATTCATTAGTGAAAGAGAAGGAAGGAATAAAAATGGAAAATGTAGCGTAAAGCGTTGAAAAACGCTTTACGCTATGCTTATATTTTTAATAAATACCGTGTCTCCACTTATATTTTTTTGAGGCAAATCTGTAACTTAGCCCAACACGCATACCAAATTGGAGATTGTAAGGCGTACCCTTAGCAAAAGGGGCGGAGAGATAATCAACATCTGTACCGGCTGCTGCACGTGCACCAATAGTGAAGTGCGTATTAGGATGCAAATAAAGGTGATAATCTGCTCCCATAAAAGCACCGACTTCTTGTTGGATAAAACTATCCTCAATCCCTGGAGCTAATTCACGACCGGCAATGCTGTTGATATTGCTGTTTTGTAATTTTCCATAGTGCGCTCCCAAAACCACACTTGCGGTCATAGGAATACGTTTGTTCATACTATTGAGGCGATGTGTTTGGTATTTTATAGAAAGTGGTATGTAATAATAGCTTGTATTTGAATTACCACCACTATTGCTAGCATTCAAACTCGTCAATTCACGATAATTTTGTGATAAACGACCACTGACAAATTCTGCCTCAATTCCAAATTTTGGTGAGAACTGATACCCACCACCAAGTCCGAATGAACGACCTAAATCTACTACGTAGTCAACACTATGCTTATCTATCATTCCTTGACGAATCTCGTCATTGACAATCCATGAATTATAAAGAGAAAAAGAAGAGGTGATATAGAAGCCTTTATAGCTTAACATCATTCTTCCCAAATCAGTATCTTCATTCATGTCAACAAGATTGCTTTGGATGGTTGGCGCAGAAAACTCTTTACCTGAACCTCGAAGCGCAGAAGAAACTTTAAGAAGTTCCAAATCATTATTTATGAAATTGATATTCGGACGAATTGTAGGAATATCACTATCCAATTCATTTACTTTCAAGGTCTGAATAGATGAAATCAAAGAATTGGAAGGTGTTTTGCGTTCTATTGTAATTGGAGGTGTGATGAGTGGTTTTGAATTAGAATTAGAATTGATTTCCGTACCTCTGCTATTAAAAACAGGAGGTAAGGAAGCACCGTTGGAATAAGACCGGTTACTTCCGCTACCCACTGAAGATGGTTGACTAATGTAGTCAACCCCGCCACGTTGCCTATCTACCTCACGGGTTACAGGCTGCTTCTTCACAGACGTAATGCCTGTGGAAACTTCTTCAGGGACGCTTCTCAAAGTTTGGTCTGATTCACTATTGTTCTGAACAGTTGTTTCTGTTGGGATATCGACTATAGTTGGTTGATTGGGAGTATTCTCGACAAGGGTAGGGGAATCATCACTTTGACGAATATTATATTGGTCATACAAAAAATTAAACATGAGAAGCAGAGCTATTATAGCTGCTACTTTTCTTAATGTATGCAATTGACGACGGAGGGCAGGGCTGAAAGGTATCAGCTTCCTGATACGTTGCCATACAGCTTCATCAGGTTGTATCTCATGGCGCATGAAAGACCTTCTAACGCCAGTGTCGAATTTATTGTTAAATATATTTTCTAAGACGTGAGAGGAAGGCACTGCTTCAAAGTCATCAAAGGCACTATGAAATTTAGCGTCAAAATTTTCTGCTACATCAAGTTCACCGTGTATAGCTGCCCACATTCCTGCGGAAGGAGCTGCTTCAAATGACTCGAATGATTTACTAATGACTTTGTCATTTTCTACATCAAGCTCACCTTGTATAGCTGCCCATATTCCTGCGGAAGGCACTACTTCAAATGACTCGAATGAATTGCTGATGACTTTGTCACTTTCTACACCCAATTCACTTTGAATAGTTGCCCACATTTCTGTAGGAGGAGCTACTTCAAATGACTCGAATGATTTACTAATGACGTTGTCACTTTCTATGGGCAACTCACTTTGTATAGTCGCCCACATTCCTGCGGGAGGAACTGCTTTAAATGACTGAAATGACTTGCTAACGACTTTGTCATTTTCTGTGGGTAAGACCTCACTGATTTGCTCCCAGACTTGCGGGCGAGGAGCAGTAGCAAAATCTTTTAAGACAGCTTGAATGGAACTATCGAAGCCCCGCCCCAAAATGTTGTCTAACATTTCAGGTGCAGGTTGCACCTCGAAGCCTTCGAAAGCTTCTTTTATGGATTTGTTGTGTGTACTATTACCGTTCATGTGCGTGTGTGGATATCGTTTTTTGAACAGTCAAAAATAATGATACGTTTGTTTTTTTACAAAAAAACAGGGATTTAATTCGTGAGTAGTTAAAATTGATAAATTTTGCATAGCAAAATGTTGGAGTATCAAGAATAACTAATCAGTCATAGAAGGTGATTGATTTGGAGGCATAAATGGATAGTAGAAATAAACGGAAAAAAAAACACCATTTTATGCGTCAATCATCTTCAATTCATACGTTGAGGCTTAATCCAAGGCATGAATCATTTTTTTGAGAATTGCTCTGGCTCTTGCCAGTTGTGATTTGGATGTTCCTTCAGATATATCAAGTTTTTCGGCAATCTCTCTATGTGTATATCCTTCTATGATGTACATATTAAAGATTGTTCGATAACCGGGTGATAACTTTTGAATCAATTTGAGTAAATCTTGCGTAGCAAGATTTTCTACCGCGACCTCACTTACCTGTCTGAAACTGGCTTTTTCTAGTTCCGAATGACCGGTATGATTGGTGGATTTGCGATAATGTTCGATAGCCGTATTAATAAAAATACGCTTTATCCAGCCCTCAAATGAGCCATCACCCCTGTATTTATCAATATTGTTAAATACTTTGATGAATCCCTCTTGGAGAATATCCTCTCCACTGTGATAATTATTGGCATAACGTAAACAAATACCAAACATCTTAGATGAATAGTATCTATATAGCACTTCCTGTGCATCCCGTCTGCCGGCGACACAACCCTTTATTAATTCCTCCTGGGTGTATCCTAAAGTGAGTACTTCAGCCATTGTACACTTGGTTGTGAAAATCTACGTATAGACTTTCAATTTTTGGTTATAAACATTTGTTGGGCACAATTTAACACATAGCTAAATTGTGAACAACAGCCTTTTTTTATGGTGGAATGACGTACAAATACCATTCCTGTTTAACGATTTTCTTTCTTAGCTTTGATCAGATGGTCGGGAGGTCCAATCAATTATCTTCGAGGAATTTTTCTAACTGCAAGATAGCCTTAGCACGGTGGCTAATCTTGTTTTTTTCTTCTATACTCATTTGTGCAAAGCTTCGTGTCTCGCCTTCGGGAACAAATACGGGATCGTAACCGAAACCGCTCGTACCCATTTTTTTAATCTGAATCGTACCGCGAATAATACCTTCAAAGGTATATTCTTCTCCATTGAGAATAAGGGCTACGACTGTACGAAACTGCGCCTTTCGATTGTTTTTGCCTTCCAGTCCTGCTAAAACCTTCTCAATATTGGCAGTAGCATCTTTGCTTGCTCCGGCATATCGGGCTGAATAAATGCCGGGTTCGCCATTGAGGGCATCCACTTCGAGTCCGGTGTCTTCAGCAAAGCAATTTTTTACATCATAATGCTCGACGATATAACGGGCTTTTTGCAAAGCATTACCTTCTATGGTGGGACTGGTTTCGGGTATTTCTTCATGGCAGCCGATGTCTTTGAGACCAATTAATTCATAATGGCTCAATATCGATGCTATTTCTTCTAATTTATGCGAATTACCCGTAGCAAACACTATTTTCATTATGGTGATGTATTGATGATTTAAATTTATTTAAATGGAAATATTCGTAAAATTTTACTTCGCAAAAGTATTTATTATTTTTTTATAAAAATGACAAATAATAAAATATTTCGCGTAGCGAAATTGCAATAAATTAATAACCATTTTAATAGTATTAATCAACAAATCACTCACTATACGTTAATTGTCTAAAAATGTTGCTTTTAGATACATCCAAAGCATACGTTTTTTGGTTTGATTCTCCGACAATTCTTTCAAGCTGTCTGCAAAAAAGACTTTGCAGTTTTGTATTTCCAAGGGCTGATAAAGAGATACTTTTGCTTGAATACCGAGTTGAGCGGGTGTCAAACCGAAGACAAATAAGTGTTTAAGATTAAATTGAGTCAAAGAACGAAAACTACAAGATATTTCTTGCGTTAAAGGGATACGGAGAATATCGTTTTCAAGATTAAAACCGATAGCGTGGATGATTTTTTGGAGAAAGTCTTTGGCATTTTGTGGATCAAAGACTTCTACATTATCAGCATAGACGACAATAATGCCTTCATGGTTGCTTCCAAGTGCGTTTTTTTTCAATATTTCATTATTATCTTCACCTATATTGTAAATTTTGTAATCAATAAATTGCATAATGCCGAAATTTTATTTTGTTTAAGTGTTTTTTGTAAAATAAAGTTAAGTAAATAAGAGGGAAAAACCGTAACTTTGAGTAAATAATTGTGTTGAAGTATTGAGGTATTGAAGTGTTAAAGTTGTTAATATTATTGTGTTTTGTTTTTTATATATTACAATAATATCATTATCACGACACTTCAATACCTCAACACTTCAACACTTCAACACTAAATATTATGAAGTACAACATCAGTTTTCAGCCCATTTCTCAATCTAAGATTCATTCTGTTGATTTTGACAATATTCCTTTCGGTGAAGTATTTTCTGACCACATGTTTGTGGCGGATTATTATGACGGTGCATGGCAAGATTTACGTATTGTACCTTTTGGACCTATTACAATGTCACCTGCCAATCTTACCTTACATTATGGTCAGGCGATATTTGAAGGAATGAAAGCTTTTAAGAACCAATCGGGCGCACCTGTGTTGTTTCGTCCTGAGATGCACGCCAAACGCCTCAATGCTTCGGGAGCGCGATTGTGTATTCCCGAATTTCCAGAAGATTTATTTTTACAAGCACTACACCAATTGGTTGGCATTGACCATGCGTGGATACCGACGAATAATCCTGATAGTAGCTTGTATGTTCGTCCGTTTATTTTTGCGACGCAGGAGAAGTTGGGCGTAAAACCTTCTTTTACTTACAAATGTATGATTTTTACAGCACCCGTCGGTCCTTATTATGACAAACCTATCAAATTGATAACTGCCAACGAATATGTACGTGCTGTGCCGGGTGGGGTAGGAGAGGCAAAAGCTGCAGGAAATTATGCTGCCGGATTGTTGCCTACGCAAGAAGCACACGACGCGGGCTATGACCAAATTATGTGGACGGATAACCTCAATTATAAAAATATTCAAGAGTGTGGTACGATGAATATATTTTTCATCATCGGCGATACAGTCGTTACGCCCGCTACGAATGGAGCTATTTTGAAAGGCATTACGCGAGATTCGCTGATACACATGCTACGTCATAAAGGCATGAAAGTAGAGGAGCGTCCGATTTCGATAGATGAGGTAGTAGCAGCACACGAAGCAGGGACTTTGAAAGATGCCTTCGGGGCGGGTACGGCAGCAGTGATTGCACCTGTGAGTGAGATTTCGTACTATGAATCAAAAGATGCGACTACACCAAAGACCATCAAACTTCCGGCTTTGGATAGTAGAGATATTTCAACAGGTTTGAAAAAAGAATTACACGAGATTCGCACAGGCATCATCGCTGACCCACACGCTTGGGTTCACGAAGTGACGGTACGTGATGTAGCTTCGGTGTAAATTATGTGATTGGTGATTGGTTAATTCGGTGACTGGTAATTGGTTCTATTAGATTTTGCTTTGCAAAATCACCAATCACCAATCACCAATCACCAATCACCAATCACCAATATTTGAACAAGCAGTCCATGAAAATCGCGATTATAGGAGGCGGTGCAGCCGGTTTTTTCTCATCCATATCGGCAAAAGAAAACCATCCTGAAGCGCAGGTTATCCTTTTTGAAAAATCAAATAAACTTCTTTCGAAAGTCCGTATATCGGGCGGTGGCAGATGCAATGTTACAACAGGCTGCACGTCTATCAAACAACTCACCGAAGCCTATCCAAGAGGCGGTAAAGCTCTAAAAAAAGCCTTCAAAATTTTTCATCCAAAACATACAATGGAGTGGTTTGAGTCGCGTGGCGTGGCACTCAAAACAGAAACTGACGGGCGCGTCTTTCCGGTATCGAATAATTCGCAAAGTATTATTGATTGCCTGATGAAAGCAACTCAAAAGTTGGGTATTCAGATTGAAATGGGGCAAGGCATACAAGCTATTCATCCAACGAAAGGCGATAGATTACGTTTAGAATTTTCGGAGAAAAATACATCGGCACAGACTTTCGATAAAGTTATTGTAGCAACGGGTGGCTCACCCAAAAGACGTGGTTTGGAGTGGCTCGAAGTGCTTGGGCATCAGATAGTTGAGCCTTTGCCGTCCTTGTTTACATTTAATATGCCTTCGGAGTCTATTATCCAATTAATGGGAGTTGTAGCAGAGGATGCACTCGTGAGCATACAAGGCACAAAACTAAAAGCAACAGGTCCGATTTTGGTGACGCATTGGGGCATGAGCGGTCCGGCGATATTGAAATTATCGTCACTCGGAGCGCGAATATTGAATGAAAAAGAATATGAATTTAAAGCGCAAATCAACTGGGTGAACATCCCGAATCAGGCAACTTTGATTGCTTCACTGGGTGATATTGTCAATGAGCATCCACAGAAAATTTTATCCAATATCAAACCCTTCCAACTTCCGCAAAGGTTGTGGTTTTATTTGATTGAACGTAGCCAAATCCCAAGTACAAAACGCTGGGGCGAACTCGGCAAAAAAGGTTTAAATAAACTTACCACCACACTTTCCAATGATGTTTATCATGTAAAAGGCAAAACAACTTTTAAAGAAGAATTTGTAACCTGTGGCGGAGTGAGTCTGGAGAGTATTGATATGAAAACAATGCAAAGTCGCGTATGTCCTAACCTTTATTTTGCAGGTGAGGTGATGAATATTGACGGTATCACTGGCGGGTATAATTTTCAAGCAGCATGGACGACCGGATTTATCGCGGGGGGCTTATGTTGACTTTATATATCTTTATGAAAAAATGATAGTCATGCAACGTTTTTATATAAGATTGCTACTAAGATAATAGAGTTTTATTTGTAGATTAAAATCAAAATTTGGTTACGTAAGACAACGATTTTCCTCTTTCCTCTAAACTAAGACCCCTCTGCTATTTGCGGAGGGGTTTTTATATGACAATACTTTATTTAATGCTGTCACAATTTTTGAGGTATGTTGAAAGAATTTGTAATTAATTTTCTCTTTAGTTCGCCGAATAACATCCTTCTCAAGCACTCATATATTTTATCACTTTTGCCAAACCATGAAAATGTATAATTAAAATGACAATGTATTAATTGTCAGTAGTTTATTGTGCAATATTTTATTTAAATGGATGAAAATAATTTTAAAAAAAATGTTTCTATTTTATGTAATTATACAGATAATTATTACTTTTGCCGAAATACATCATCACATACAGTACACTACCCTCCTAAATATACACAACTCACATCATTTACCTGACTAATTGTGACACCATTTTTGAAAAGCGATATTACTTTATAGGCTTGTAATTAAAGCCTCAGATAAATTCGTAAATAAACACCTAATTGATAACATATAATTGATATTATTGGAGTGTTTTGATTGATGATTAGTTGATATTGAAATTTGATTTAACACTTGAACTTATACTACTTATTAACGAGCAAATAATAAGTTCTCGATTTCGACGAGGTTATTTTGTTCTTAGTTTTTTTCTTGAAAGCCGGAGTTTATCTGGATAGATGACTGTTTTCGAGGAGGAAAATAAGGGCAAAAGAATCCGTCCAAATCGTGATTTATTATTTACTCGTTACTTAATTGATTGAAAAATATTTCCTCTAACTGTTTTATTATTTTTTAAATTCATTTAACTCTAACATTTTTTAACAAAATTTTTGATGTGCCCATGAAAAATTCATGCTCTACACAAATGTGCAAGATTCTTTCTACGATTAAATGTCATTCACTCATAGTGATTTTGGCATTTTGTTCGTTTAATGTTTGTTCTGCACAAAATTTTAATTCCCCTAACGATGCCGAATTGTCGGCTGACAAAATTGAAGGGCAAGATTATTCCAATCTTGCTGTGGTATGTGATTTGACATGCCCCGGAGATATTGTCAGGACGGCAGCTCTCGGCAAATGTAGTCAGGAAGTAACTTGGACTTTACCAAGTCTCGGAACTGACTGCGCGGGATTCTCGATTGTGAGTAGTACCCACGATCCGGATGACACCTTTCCCGTAGGTACGACAACGGTTACCTACACAGCCTCAGATGGTACGACTGATGTAACATGCAGTTTTGACGTTACGGTCGTGGATAATGAAAGTCCCAGGATTTCTTGCCCGGCTAACATTACGGTCTCCTCTGATCCTACTACTTGTGAAGCGGTAGTAACTTGGGATACGCCAAATATCAATGACAATTGTACAGGCGTTTCTATCACAAGTGTTACACACAATTCGGGAGATACATTCCCGCTTGGCTTTACTTATGTGACTTACACTGTTGAGGATGCCTATGGTAACACTGCTAATTGTACTTTTTACGTACATATCATTGATGTTACCGACCCGAAAGTAGTTTGTCCTGACAACATTACAGTGTCCAATGCTGCCGGACAATGTGGTGCCAATGCAACATGGGACGCGCCTTCTACGTTTGACAACTGTGCAGGATCCTCTGTACCAACTGCTACGCACAATCCCGGCGATTTTTTCCCGATAGGAACAACGATTGTTACTTACACAATCGAAGATGGTGCGGGCAATACAGCGATTTGTAGCTTCAGCGTAACCGTTGAGGATACCGAAGACCCTGTATTAACTTGTCCTGCTGACATGATTATCTCTACCAGTCCCGGCACTTGCCAGGGCGGTACAGCTACATGGACAACACCAAGTGTGACCGACAATTGTAGTGCTTCCATTACGGGTAGTACGCACATGTCGGGCGATTTTTTCCCATTGGGTACTACGACTGTAACTTACAATGCCACAGACGGTTCAGGCAATATGGTTACTTGTGACTTTACCGTTACAGTTGAAGATCAAGAACCGCCCACACTGACTTGTCCTGCTGACATTACTTTGGTTGCTAATCCGGGTGAATGTGATGCTGTGGCGAGTTGGGAAATGCCTATTCCTTCAGACAATTGTGTCGGTGTGTCGCTTACGTCAAGTTCACACAATTCTGGTGCAATATTCCCTGTGGGTACGACTACCGTAAGCTACACAGCAACAGACGCTGCGGGTAATACGACCGATTGTTCATTCACAGTAACTGTAGAAGACAATGAAGATCCCGTATTGACTTGTCCTATCAATGTAAAAGTAGCGGCATCGAATAATTGTGATGGTGTAGCGACTTGGACAATACCTGTACCAGAGGATAACTGCGCAGGTGCTGTCATTACAAGTGCGAGCCATACACCGGGAGAGACTTTCCCAATTGGTTCGACGACTGTTACTTATACGGCTATGGATGCTTCGGGCAATACAACGACTTGTAGCTTTGAAGTATTGATAGCAGATACAGAAAGTCCAGCCATACTTTGTCCGCTTGATTTGGTTGTTTCTACCGATCCGGGTACTTGTGAAGCAGTAGTGACTTGGGATTTACCTGAATTTGTAGATAACTGTCCCGGTACAACAATTACCAGTGCCAGCCATACATCAGGTGCTACTTTCCCACTTGGTACAACCACTGTTAGTTATGAAGTAACTGATGCCTCCGGCAATATGGCGGCATGTAGTTTTGATATTACAGTAGAAGATAATGAACCGCCAAGTGTTACTTGCCCGGCTGACATTGTCCTTTCTACCGTAACAGGAACTTGTGAAGCATTTGCTACATGGGACTTACCTGTACCTACGGATAATTGTGGATCTGCCTCGATTTCAGGTAGCACACACAATCCGGGCGATTCATTCCCACTCGGAACAACTACGGTAACTTATACCGTTGTTGATGATGCAGGAAATGAAGCGACATGTAGTTTTGATATTACAGTAGAAGATAATGAACCGCCTGTACTCGTTTGTCCTGATGACCTTACAGTATTTACGACTCCGGGTACTTGTGATGCACCTGCCGAATGGGATACTCCTGTACTCGGTGGTGGTCCTGGTGGTCCAAGTTTGAATGATAACTGCCCCGGCGCAATGATTACAAGTGTAAGCCACAATTCCGGTGATACTTTCCAAATTGGAACGACTACCGTAACTTATACTGCTACAGATGCTGCCGGTAATACGACAACTTGTGAATTTGATGTAACGGTAGAAGAATGTCCTGCCACCGGTGACATAGAGACTGAAACACTCGTTTCTGACCAAGACCTTTTTGTTGGTCAAAATGATACGGAAAGCTTTGCAGATAACGGTACTTATGTATTTGCAGATCCGGGTACACCTGCGAGTGCAACACTTTCTAATATTACACTCCAATTATTTTTTAGAGTTAATGGTAATTCTTGCGAAAGCGATATTGAAGTAGAATTGACTGACCCTGCGGGTAATGTCACTGTATTTAGCAATATTTTCAATAGTTGTAGCGGACAAGGTCCTCTTTATCAGGATATTCTTACCGTAACAAATGCTGCTGCCGCAGGTGGTGGTAATTGGGTAGTTAGGTTTAGAGATACGAATGACCAAAATTCGGGTGCAGAAGAATACACTGTAAGGTTCGGTAGAATCATTTATGATTGGCAAACAGGCAGTGGAAGTTGTGCTGATCCTATTATTGTCAATTGTCCAGCAGATGTAAATATGACGGCAGAGCCGGGTTTCTGTGGAGCTACTGTTGATGTACCTATCCCTGAATTTGGTGTGGATTTTACAGATTGTTTTGATGCCACTATTACCAATAATTACACAGGTACAAATGACGGTACTGCTTTCTATCCAGTTGGTACGACCATAGTAACATGGACGGTAACAGACGCACAAGGTAATACTGCGACTTGTCTGCAAACCATCATCATTACAGATGATGAGGATCCGACAGTAATATGTCCTGATGATATTGATGCTAATAATACACCGGGATTATGTGGAGCAATTGTAAGTTGGCCCACGCCACCTCAATTTGATGATAACTGTACTCCGGTTACTATTACAAGTACACATAATTCAGGCGATACATTCCCACTCGGAACAACGACTGTAACTTATACAGCAGCTGATCCTTCGGGCAACACAGTAAGCTGTAGCTTCGACGTAACTATTACAGATACCGAACCTCCAGTATTGACTTGTCCAGAAGATGTTATTGTATTTACAACACCGGGCACTTGTGATGCTCTGGCAGAATGGACAGTTCCCGACTTGACGGATAACTGCCCTAATCCAACGATTACAGGTAGTTCTCATGCTTCGGGCGATACTTTCCCAATTGGTACTACCCAAGTTACTTATACAGCCATTGATGAAGCAGGAAATGAAAATACATGTACATTCAACGTAATTGTAGAAGAATGTACAAGTGAAAGTGTCACCGAAACGGTTACTATCATTTCAGATGAAGATTTATTTGTAGGTGAAAATGATACACAAAGTTTTGCAGGAAACGGGATATATACCTTTACTGATGTTGGTACATCTTCTGATGCCACGCTTACTAATATTCGTCTCCAACTGTTTTTTCGAGTATTTGGTAATTCATGTGAGAGTGACATCGCTGTACGTCTGACAGACCCGGCAGGTAACGTTACTAATTTTACCAATATCTTTAATACGTGTGATGGTACAGGACCCTTATACCAACGAACACTCGTGGTGACTACGGCTGCTACCACCGGAAATGCAGACGACTGGGTCGTTGAATTTAGAGATACCAATGACCAAAATCCCGGACAACGAGAATATTCCGTTAGGTTTGGACGATTGTTTTACGATGCTACTACGGGAGGCGACGGCTGTGACGATCCGGTCATTGTTAATTGTCCGGCAGATATTACAGGAACCAATGAAACGGGCTTCTGTGGTAGAGCATTTACCATTCCCGTACCTCAATTTGGTACAGACTTTACAGATTGTTCCAGTGCAACTATCATTAATGATTACACTGGTACTTCTGATGGTTCAGCTTTCTATCCCGTAGGTACGACCTTCGTCACTTGGACAGTAACAGACGACCAAGGCAATACCGCGACTTGTATTCAAACGATTACCGTCACAGATATAACCCTGCCTGTTGTTACCTGTCCGGCTAATGTTGTTATTCCTACTACTTCAGGTTTGTGTACAGGTATAGCGACATGGCAAACGCCTACATTCTTTGATAATTGTTCACCGGCTACTATCACTAGTACGCACAATTCGGGTGATGTATTTCCAATAGGTACTACTACGGTTAGTTATACTGTTTTTGACCCTTCGGGCAATTCTGCTACTTGTAGTTTTACTGTTACGGTAGAAGACACAGAAGCTCCGGTTTTGGATTGCTCACTTGACCCTGTTCGTGTAGCGGATGCCGGCGTATGCACATTCACTATGCCGGGTATTGGTTTTGACCCAACGGCTACCGACAACTGTGATAACGATTTAACATTTATCAATGGCTATAATAACGCAGCCAGCCTCGCGGGTGCTAGTTTCCCTGTCGGTGTTACTACCGTTACATGGACAGTAACTGACGATGCAGGAAATAGCGCGACTTGTGCGATTGATATTGAAATCTTAGACGAAGAAGCACCAACATTAGACTGTAGTTTGATCAATGGAACTAGATCGAACGATGCAGGCGAATGCAGCTTTACTATGCCAGGTATTGGTTTCGATCCTTCTTATACTGATAATTGCCCTGGTGCTACCGCGAGCAATGATTATAATGATGCATCAAGCCTTGCAGGTTCAAACTTCCCTGTGGGCACGACGACTGTTGTTTGGACAGTGACTGATGCTGCGGGTAATACTGCAACTTGCGAAGTTGACATTGTGATTGAAGATACTGAAGATCCAGTTATTGATTGTAGTGCTATCAACGCAACAGCAAGTACTGATCCGGGAGTATGTAGTTATACTGTAACCGGTTTTGAATTCGATGCGACCTTCACTGATAATTGTGATGGTACATTGAGCAATGACTACAACAGCTCTGCAAGCCTTGCTGGTGCGACTTTCCCACTTGGTACGACTACCGTTGTGTGGACTGTTACCGATGCTGCTGGCAACACAGCCTCTTGTAGTATAGATGTAGTTGTAGAAGACAACGAAGCACCTGTAATTACTTGTCCTGAAAATGTAACGGCATTTACCACAAGAGGTACTTGTGATGCTGCTGCTACATGGGATGATCCTGCATTGACGGATAACTGTCCGGGCGCGACCATTACAGGAAGCAGCCACAGTTCAGGTGATATCTTCCCAATCGGAACAACAACAGTAACTTATACAGCAACAGACGCTGCGGGTAATACTGTAGAATGTAGCTTTGATGTAACGGTAGAAGAATGTGCCGGAACAGGAGAAACCGAAACGATTACACTGATTTCAGATCAGGATGTATATGTTGGTGCAGGTGATATGGAAACTTTCAGTGAAAATCTACCATATATCTTCCCGGATTCAAGCCCTGCGGGTGCGACAATCACTAGTGCTACACTTCAGTTATTTTTCCGTCTGGCAGGTAATTCATGTGAAAGTGATATTGAAGTTCAAATAACCGACCCTGCGGGTAATATGAATACATTCACAGGCTTATTTGCTTCTTGTAATGGTGTAGCCGGTGGATTATATTCTACTACAATTAACATTCCTAATGCTTCTACCAATGGTGGTGGTCAATGGACTGTTGAATTTAGAGACAATAATGACCAGAACCCTGTTTCGGCAGGCGTCTTAACTCCTAACAATCCTGCCGGTACAGAATATACTGTTAGATTTGGTAGAATTGTATATAACGTTATGACAGGAGAAGATGGCTGTGCCATTCCTATCATTGTGAATTGTCCTGCACCGGTGAATGCCGTATCTCAATCAGATATTTGTGGTGCATTCGTTGACATACCTGTACCGCAGTACGGTGTTGATTTCACCGATTGTTTTGCTGCTACTATTGTCAATGACTTTACTGGTACATCAGATGCTTCCGGTCTTTATCCGGTAGGTACAACCGTTGTTACATGGACTGTTACTGATGCACAAGGCAATACAGCAACTTGCTTACAAGTTGTTACGGTAGTAGATAACACACCGCCTATGATTACTTGTCCGGCAGATGTTACAGTCAGTACCTCAGCAGGTACTTGTGACGGAATTGGCGTTTGGGCAGAGCCTACTTTCTCTGATAACTGTCCGGGACCTGTAGTAACTTCTACACACTCGTCAGGCGCAACCTTCCCAATCGGTACAACGACAGTGACTTATACCATTACAGATTTAGGAGGAAATAGCTCTACATGTAGTTTCACTGTTACTGTTGAAGATAACGAACATCCCGTATTGACTTGTCCTGATGATGTAACCGTATTCACGAGACAAGGTACTTGTGATGCTGTCGCAGAATGGGATGCGCCTACATTGACAGATAATTGTCCGGGTGCAACCGTTACAGGAAGTAGCCATACTTCAGGTGATGTCTTCCCAATTGGAACGACAACCGTAACTTACACAGCAGTAGATGCTGCGGGTAATACAACTGAATGTAGTTTTGATGTAATAGTAGAAGAATGTACAGGAACAGGTACAAGCGAAACTGTTACGCTCATTTCCGACCAAGACGTTTTTGTTGGTCAAAGTGATACAGAAAGTTTTGCGGATAACGCAGCATATACTTTCACGGATACTAATACACCTTCCGGTTCGACGCTTTCTAATATTACACTTCAATTGTTCTTCCGCGTAGAAGGAGCTTCTTGCGAAAGTGAAATTGAAATACAAGTAACTGATCCTGCTGGTAATTCAAGTGTATTCGGACCATTATTCCCGACTTGTAATGGTCCGGGACAATTGTTTATACAAACTATCAATATTCCGAGTGCTTCCATTGGCGCAGGCGCACCTGCTGACTGGACGGTAGAATTTAGAGATACCAATGACCAAAATGCAGGTCAGGAAGAATACACGGTCAGATTTGGTCGTATAATTTATGATGCGCTTATTGGTGGCTCAGGCGGATGTGCTGATCCTGTGATTGTCAATTGTCCAGAAGATGTTACTATTGACGGTGTTGCGGGTGAATGTTTCACGCAAGTGGATATTCCTGTTCCAATGTTTGGTACAGACTTTACTGATTGCTTCAATGCGACTATAACCAATAGCTTTACAGGTACTTCTAATGGTTCAGGACTTTATCCCGTAGGTACAACCTATGTTACTTGGACAGTCACTGATGAACAAGGTAATACTACGACTTGTGTTCAAACCATTGTAATTACAGATACTGGAAATCCAGTAGTTACTTGTCCGAACAATATTGATGCGTTCACCGATCCAGCAGTATGTGGTGCAAATGTAACATGGAATCCTCCTGTTACTGATGATAACTGTGGTGCTATAGTTGTTAGCAATACGCACAATCCGGGAGACTTCTTCCCTGTGGGTACGACAACTGTTACTTATGTCATTGCAGATGCTGCGGGTAATACGACCATGTGTAGCTTTGATGTAACTGTTACAGATGATGAAGATCCGACAATAGTTTGCCCTGATAATGTTTATGTCAATTTCGATGCAGGTTCATGTGACGCTGTTGTTACTTGGGGTGCAGCTACCATCAATGACAACTGTGCAGGTGCTACTATTACAAATAGCAGCCACAGTTCAGGTGATACCTTCCCACTCGGTACGACCGAAGTGACTATCGAAGTGACGGATGCAGCAGGTAATATAGCAACTTGTAGTTTTGATGTGACCGTTAGAGACAACGAAGCTCCGGTGATAATCAATTGTCCTGCTGATATAGAAGTTGATGGACCTCCGGGTGAATGTGATGCTTCTGTTACTGTTCCTGTGCCTATCTTTGGTACAGACTTTACAGATTGTCAAGGCACTACTATGGCAAGCAATGATTACAATACATCAAGCAATGCTTCCGATACCTACCCTGTGGGTACAACCGTAGTAACATGGACATTTACAGATCCAAGTGGTAATACAGTAGCTTGTCAACAGAGTATTACCGTTGTTGAGCAAAACTTGGAGACAGATGCAGTATTAGTTACGGATAAAGATGTCTTTGTCGGTGCAGGAGTTGATAATGCGGGTTATAATCAAAGTGATAGTATTCTTATCATAGATCCGGGTGTACCTGCTAATGCTACTGTAACATCTGTATTACTTGACTTCTTCTTCCGCCCAGAAGGTAATTCTTGTGAGCGCGACGTAACTGTTGAGGTGACTGATCCTGCGGGTAATGTTTCCGTATTCCCAGCACCGGTCACGAGTTGCACTGGTAACGACGCGGTATTCCAATTTGTACTTCCGGTAGCAGCTGTACCAACAGCAGCATCCGGTGGAGGTGTTTGGAAATTAAGATTCATTGATACGCAAGACCAAAATCCAGTCTCTGCCGGTTCACCGGGAGCAGGCGCAGCTGCGGGTACAGAGTACTCAGTCAGATTTGGTCGAATCACTTACGACATTACTATCGATCCTGATTGTGATACAGCAGTGCCATGTGCATCAGGAGGTATTATTACTTCTTTCGATGAGACTACGATATGTATAGATGGTCAGCCAGATCAGTTGATATTTACTCGTACAAGTCAGCTTGGAGCGAATGACGGTTGGTTAATCATTGATAACGCAACGGGTCAGATATTGTCTCCGGGCGTAGTCGCACAAGGTATGAATCAATTTACATCACCTGACCTCGACGCAGCAGGCACAGGCGTATGCACAGTATATTCTATCGGTTGGAACGGTACACTTTCCAATGCGAATCAAGGTGATAATATCGCGGACATTATGTCTGATGATTGTTTTGCCTTGAGTAATCCGATTGATATTACGAGAGAAGATTGCCCTGCGCTTGTAGCACCGGGTGATGTGACGCTTGATAATACTATTACAAAACAGAGTCAAGAGATGAAACTCTATCCTGTACCGGCAATCGGCATCTTGAATGTAGATTACGAAGCACAGGGTGATGAACAACTCTTTATTCAAGTAATAGATAATAGCGGTAGAGTATTGAAAATACAAGAAGTGACAACACATGAAGGTATCAATACTTACAACATAGATGTGAACGAATTACTTGGAGGACTTTATTACATCAAAGTAGTCGATAGTAAAGGAGTTATTCAAGCAAAACCATTTACGAAATTAACACCGTAATTGGCATACGAAAGTATTAATTAAACAACCGGAAGTCACGATGTGGCTTCCGGTTTTTTGTTGTGCGCCCAGCATGTTTAATAACTTGGAGGTGGAAGTCCTCTACACACCAACCTTCTGCGGTGACGGTCGCGGGATTGACGAATGATATTAGTACACTGTTTTATAAATTTATTTACATTTTTTGACGTTTATTTTGAAATGAATCGAATCAAAAATGACGCGAATACTCACTGTATTTAAGGATTTTTTGGTGAAGAGTCATTTTAAAAGAAATACTCAAAAAAGTAAATAAATTTGTGAAACAGTGTATTAGTACACT
>Ga0209187_1000948_pt1 | contig 39664 bp, 30 predicted proteins | sample BantaG_FD_187430 | JGI IMG/M metagenome (GOLD analysis project Ga0209187, IMG submission 187430) | Marine algal microbial communities from Bantry Bay, Ireland - BantryBay_4 metaG (SPAdes) (version 2) | ecosystem: Host-associated > Algae > Red algae > Unclassified | place: Bantry Bay, Ireland...
TTAATGTCAATCAATTACAATAGTACAATCTCTATTTTCTTGTTAAAAACAAGGTCTTTACCTAACAAAGGCTCTAATTGAATTTTTCAGTATATCTCCAAACCCACTAAATTCGGCTAAGAACCAAAAAGGCTCCTAATAATTTTTAGAAAGTAATGCAAAGTTTAAACCTAGGATGTCAAATCAACATCCAGCTAATAAATTAGCGTCTAAAAGAGTTGCTCTAGTTTATCTTCAATTTTTTTTGTCTATTTGTAAAGTTCAATATTTTAAGTCGTATTTCGTCTAATTTATCTCTTCTACTTGTGTTCTTCTCCCTTGTTCCCAATTTCCCTTGGTCAAGAAAGTACAGTATACCTTTGTCACTTAAACTATATCCTTCGGAAGAGATTTTGATTCTTTTATTTTTAACCAACATTGTTAATGCCGCAGTAGTAATGTCCTCAGCATTATCCTTATTATTAGTTGCACTTTCAACTAAATCAATCATCGTTTCTTTACCTATAGGTTCAAGCAAATATATTACAGGTAATAAAAAATTTTCTAACTGTAGCAAATGAAGCCCACCCTTTGAATTAGTACTCGATTTTTTAACTCGATTAATTTGGGTTAATATTTCTTGGAATTTTGCATCTAAATTATCAACATCGACATAAAGTACATTTTTCTTATTCGTTTTTTTTATAAGTTTAACAGGACCTTGATTAACAAAACTCTTATGTTTCTTATACTTTTTATCAATTATACATATTATTTTACTTCTTAATTTTTCATTATTAGCAAAAGCTCCTAACTCCGCAAAAGACCCTGGACTTTCAGGAATAATAATTAAAACATCAACACTATCAGCAAGAATCTCCTCAAGAGATAATAAGTCAAGCTTTTGACTCCCATATAAAAGCTCTTCAAATATATTTTCTGGATAAATTATATCATACCTATATCCAAACTTATAGCCATCAATTCTTTGAGCAATTTTACTCCTCAACTTTGTCTCGTCTCCTAAAGCTGCTCCACACAAAAAAATGGTAGCTTTGAATTTCTCTATTGGCTTAAACACCTTATCCTTTATCTCGTTAGACAAATAGTCAATTTCCTTTTTTGTAAAGAGCTTATCTTTTTTCATTTCATATTTTCTAAACAATCGCTATACTAAGAGGAAATATACAAATAAATATACATATATTTACATTTAAAGCAGAAACTACTTTTTTCTTTGTCTTATATTATTTAATTGGAATAACAATTACCCCACACCGAGCAATCTCCTTATAAAAGGATCATAAGTACCTACCAAGCAAAATTATTTAATTAGTTGCTCAATTTTCCCAAATTGAGTACATATATTTTCTATTCCAAGTTGTGCCAAAGCCATTTTCTTTTGTTCAATTTCATAATCCTCATAATAGCTTACACTCCATCTTGTTTTTTCACCTCGTATCTTCTTGACAATCTCTTCAAAATAAGGCATATCAATTTCAGTCATAGAATGACCTAGAACATAAACTTCATTTATTCCTTCTAAATTTGCAAAGAAAGCTTCATGCTCACTCATTATTTCTTTTGTAGATTTAAAACTTGATTGATAATAAGTTTGAATTAAATCATTCCCTTCTACAACTCTCGGGTCAGACTCTTCATCCTCAAAAACACTATTCAACTTCGGTATACCTTCTGGATTCACACCATGTCCGAGGATTAAATGGGAATTTTCATCCATAGCCTTGTTATGAATATAAGTCACTTGACCTTTCGGTATTAAATATAATGCTTCAAGCGTTGATGTATAATTAAAACTCAAATAGACAGAGTGATGACTTAAATTTCCGATTCTGTTCTCTATACTACTGGGAATAGCTAACTGTAATATCCATTCTGAAAAAGCAGCTAACAATTCCTTCGTTATTGTTTCAATTCTCTGATCTACTTCGTATTGGTAGTCATGATGATAAGCATCACTCCAGTCTTCTGCTCCATAAGATTCTAAATAATCTGATGCATCTCCAATCAGCTCTTCTACATCTAACTCTGCGAGGCTTGATTCAAAATCAGACCAGTCTTCTTCGAAAGAAAAATACTTTTCCATTATCTCTAGCAATGAAGGATGCTTAGTGGATATATAATCTCGAAAACCCTCATACTTTGACTTAATCCCATGTGCTAAATCAAACCCATTCCCAATTATGTAAAGTTTCTTTGATTGCATTCCTTTTATTCTTAACTTATATCCGAGTCTTAACAATTGAGTCTTTTTTCAACACAAGTATCGTTTCGTCATCCTCTTCTTCTTCATCTACACACATCGATGGATCAGCAAAAATCGCATAGCAATTTTGTTTCTTATCATGGGTACTCTTGTAAATAATCCCATGTATATCTTTGCCTAAAATAGATGGCAATACATATCGAAAATATTCAGTAACAACTTGAGATGGAATAAATTCAATTCTCTCCGCTCCATCTTTATCTAATTTCATAGATATACTATCCAAGAATTTTTTTAGAAAAATAGAAGGTTCTCTGAGGTGAATCTTTCCGATATTAAAAAAACCAATTTTAGGTATTGCCCTTAAATCAATAAATCTCATATCCTGAACAGATCTAAAAGTACCCATCGAAATAAAAGGTTCTTCTCCCTTTTTATCTACATTAAGTATTTCGTTTTTTGCAGTTTTGGGATCCTGTGCTCCGTAAAATATTGAAATTCCTTCTGCACTAAATCGGTTGGCTCCTGCATACTCTGTTGGAGCGGGGCCTATATCTTTACAATTTCGAATTTCATCTTTCTCCGGATGTTGTCTTCCTCTATAAATCAAAACATTGTCTTTAACTCGAATAACATGAATACAATTTAACTCTAGTATAAAACTTCCTATGTCTTCTAATATACGCATAGGCTTTTGACTAACAGAATCCACTTCCGAGACCACCTCTGCAAAAAAATACCTCACTCTATATTTTACAATTTCAGAAAAATTCTGCCAGGAATAACGTAAAAATTCAGATTGGGAAAGAGAATAAAAATCAATCTCCGTCCATGCATCTTGAGCCATCGTATTATCTATTTCTTTTAATACATCCCAATCTACATCAAGACCAATCACATCATTTAATAATTCTGACGAATCATATACATTTCCTAAATACCCCCCTTCCGCAGAATTATAAGACAATCCATTAACAGGCTCATCATAAAAATAACTTACAGCTGTCATTATTCTCTTCATAAAATCATCCCATGATATCACCTTTACCCTTTCTTCGTCTTCCTCATCATCAAAGTCGAGAGAATTACAAAATGAACATTCTTGACCTAAATCCCCGCTATCTTGAATAAAAGCTATCAAGTCTTTATCATGGATATGTTTTTCACAAATCATTAGATCACTACCCGAAAAAAATCCATTTTCGTGATCTTCCATATATTGATTTATCGCTCTTCCCATGACAGATAATTTAAACTATATAAGTTGGTTTCTTAATTTCAAAATTAATTGGAAATATATTTCATTGCTAAACCTTTCTATATTTATTTTGACCCCACAACCGGCAACCGAACCCCAACCTTATAAACTCCATAATACAAATCAACCTCCTTCTCCTTCAGTTTAACCTCCAATAAATCATCCACCTCACCCTCTTGATCCGGGTAAACAATTAAACAGTCAACAACCTTATTGTAATCCCTATCTTCATAAAAATAATCATACACACCTCTCAACCGCGCATATCCACTAACTTGTCGAATATCATCGTTGTGATGCCAAGTAATATACTTGGTCTTATACTTCGCATCAATCACCATTTTATACTTTGCAGACTTAAGCAAATAGTCTATTTCATTCCCCCTATCAGGTGTGACCTGAAATCGAACCTCCCCATGAAACCGATCTTTCAACAATCCCAACACATAAAGCTCAAACAACTTACTCATATCAATCCAAAAAGGAGGCGTCTCTATTTTGTCTTTAACCGTATTTGAAATATTATAGCCAAAGCGTCTCAATATCAACTTAGCCAGGCGAATCGCTTGCTCGTAGTCTTTATAGAATGCATTGGTTTTACTTTGCTTGATTTCTTGAAGTTGTATATTCTCAGAGACAGCTTGAAACGCGGGGTTGATATAATTAAATGTATTTTTTAATTCCTTGTGATCGGTCAAACGGGCATAAGCTGGAAGGTATCGCTTTACGAATACGAGTGCTTTTTTGAGCAACCTGTTTTCTTTATTGTCAACTCCAAATTCATCATAGGTACAATAGGTATGCAGGTTTTTCTGTTGCATCAAATTGTGCTTAATGCTTTTTCCTAATAATATTTTTCCTTTCACTCTGCTATGTAGATTCTTTTCAACTTTGTAGTAGGACTTCTTTAATCCTTTGCGAACTATATTCTTTAGCAGTCCCAAAAACTCTACGATTAAAAATGGCGTAAGCAAATCCTGCTTTTGTTCTATTCCTATCGTTGGTTCATTCCATTTTACTTCAAACAACTCATTCACCTCATTTAGAACCTCAGGATGTCTTAAGGAGGAAAAAAGCATATTGATGAAATCTATTTCTTTAATTTCAGTACGATCGTTATCTTTGTTTTTGACATTTAATTTGGGCTCTACATAAAGGGCCGTTTTGCCTTTTACAATCCAATCGACACCAATGAAATATCCGGTTGACAAGTGATATGCACCTTCTCCCTTTTCGATGATATTATAACAGGGCAAATCTCCTCTTCTTTTCTTGAATAAGGTGGAATAATTGCTTTCTTCAAAAGAAAGAGCCTCCTCCGCTGTTAGTGGATGATGGTCAACATGCTCGCGATATGTCAGTAGCTTAACACTCAAACTGCGCTATCTTTTTTATTTCAGTCTTTGCGGTTTCTAACAAAAGGCCATCCTTTACATATTCATCTAGAATGGGAATGATTTCGTATTGCAATCGCATTTCTAATTCCTTCTTTTGCTCTTCTATACTGCCGTTTTTCAGAATGAAGTAACTATGGCCTAGCTGAACATCTTTATAGTCGAAATCAGAAGCTAAAAATATCGAATTACTTAGTTCTCCATTTTCTTCCTTTGCGAATAACTTCGCTACTATTTCAAACAATTCCTTTGCCTTTTCATTTCTGATCACCGCTTCATTTGGCAATACATCTACAAAGGCGAAGCGTCTTTTGATTGCATAGTCTATATGTCCAACACTTCGATCTGCCGTATTCATGGTACCAATGATATAAAGATTACTTGGTATCACAATATTCCTATTTCCTTCAAAGGCATACATTGTTTCTACGGACTCATCCCGATATTCTAATGCATAAATCAACTCCCCTAATACGGAGGGGAGATTCGCACGGTTGATTTCATCGATGATCAGCACATATTTATTTAGTGCTGACTTATCAGCTTTAGCAGAAGTTGACAACACGTTCTGCTGCGCTATATCCGCAAACAAAGCCAGTGTCTTATTTTCCGTTTCATATACGATGCCTCCATCTTCGCTTTTGGCAGTGATGCCTCTAACAAAATCTTCATAGGAATATGATGGATGAAACTGCACAAGCTTAAACTGTCCGCTCTCATCCAGTCTCTTTTTTTGTTCTTGTTTATCTTCGGAAATACTTCCATGAATTATTTGCTCCGCCATGTCTTTAGCAGTGTAGGTTTTGCCGGTACCTGGTGGGCCTTGGAGAATGATTTGTTTTTTATTTAGAAGAACGTTAATACTATCCATTTGAGTTAATTCAGATTCTAAACTTGAAATATTCTTCAATAAATTGTTAATAATAGCTCTATTCCCAAACTGAGGACTGAGACTTTGTCTGGTCTGATTTAGCCATTTAAAAACGAGAGGACTAAAATACTCTTTAGGTGGCATTTCACCTTTAGTGTTAATAATATATTTCACTAATTTTATTAAATCATGCCAATGGTTATTATTCGTTAAATTAAAGCCATATTGTTGAGAGCGGCCATCGGCTGTTATCTCTTGAAGAAAACCTGTTTTTTGATTATTTGCTATTTTTTTAAGCAATACTTCAAACTCAGCATTCTCTCCATTTAGCATATCTTTGATCACTCTATTCTCAATTTCTGCTCCAGAGCCTTCTGGCCAATTGTGTTTATTGATATTCAACCAATAAACTCTTCCTCCAAAGTAATCTAGAACTTCATTTTTCTTATCTATACGGTCGTCGCCTGCAATTGATGAATAATGTAATTGCTTAGTTTTATAGCTTTTACCTTGATAAGTGTAAGTTACAACTACTGTACGTTGATGCTGGTTTACTGCGGGTACAACTTTCTCTTCGACTGTTAGGTCATTAAAAAAAGAAATACATTTTAATAACTTGTCTTTGTCCATTGGGTTATCATTTACTCCTACCAATTCATCCACACATTTATAGCTAGTTAATTTCTCAAACGCCTTTCGATAGTAGTCACCACTTGCAAAATCTTTATGACTTAGACTTAGCCCATTAATTTTAGCAGCTTCAGTGACAATCAATTTAAAAGGATATTTTGCACCATCAACTTCTACCACATACTGAGACCATTCTCTATTCTTAGGAATCCCCGTTTCATTAATAGCTTTAGCCGCTTGCTCTACTAATTGTTTTGTTAAAAAATCAATCTTGTTTTCCATTTATATTTTTAATCCCATCTTCTTTTTATCAAATTTTATCTTTTCTACATCTATCATACCGGTCATCAAACGGGGTAGTAAAATGTCTCGGGCTTCTTTTAGGAGTTGATTTTGGTTTTGAATATTAAGACATGATTCATAAATTGGGGAAACAAAATCTGTATAATGATCTATCAAAAACTTAGTTGGAAGTATGAATGGTAGAAATTTAAAAGTATCAACAATAATCGTATCAAATACACCTCCACTTGCCGCGCTCTTGAATGACTGCACAATTGAAATAATTGAATTATATAAAAATAATTGTGAAACATCATTCTTACCTTTCAATGCATAACAAGACTGATTCATTGCCATTCCCTCACTAGCAAGGTTTACTTTACCTACCGTGCCACGAGCAGTTATAAAAACGGTGTTTTTTGGATACAATTTAGAATTACATTTATCTAATCCAGCCTGTGTTAACTTCTTTTCAGTACCATTAGTATACGCGCTTGAACAAGCATCCTTTGGGGTGAAAAATTGAATCTCCCCATTCCAATATTCTCTAGTTACCGTCTTAGGAGTACCCCCACTCAAAACGTACATTACATCATAACATTTCACATTCTCCCATCCTTCCGGTAACCCAGACACCTCATCAATAAGCATCGTCTCCCACCCCGGAAATCTCATCCGAACAAACCACTCCTCATAAGTCAACTTCGCCTTCTCTTCCAATAACTTAATCCGTTTGAGGTTGTTTTCGATTAAGTCGTCATAGGTGGAGAGGATGGTGGCGATTTTACGTTGCAGAGACAAAGGTGGTAAAGGAAACTCATATCCCTTAATTTGCGAAGGGCTAATATGAGGGACTCCAACTCCACCTTGAATCGCTTTAATGTAAAGTGAAAACCCTTCAGAGCCTATTACAAACTTTAAAAATAATTGATCTATTAAGTCATTAGACCTCAAACAGGCAATCCGTTGAACGAGTAGTGATTTAGGATCTTCAACTTTTATGATTGCATATTTTAAACCTCCACTAACCCAAGGTCTATCCATTGCCAACAACAAATCATTTGGTTTTAAAATAAATTTAGAAAATTTCTCTTCATCTCTCCTATCCCAATATTTGGATGAGCCCCATAAAACTACTCCCTTCCCTAAATTTGATCCTTTAATTAAAACTAAATCATTCTTATTGTCAGTAAAATATTTGCTTTTAAAAGCATACCCGTTCAATAACGTGATACAATCCCCTAAAGAAGTCATCTTCCAATCCGCTATCATAATTTAACTTTTTGAATCTGCCCCATTAAATCATTTGCCTTTTTATTCAGCACTTCCAATTCAGAGTGTATCTCCTTCATCCTCCCCTTATAATCAAAATCCGAATCTACCTTTACTTCAACCCCAACATACCGCCCAGGAGTCAAACTATAATCCTGCTCCCGCACTTCTTCCAAATCAGTCACCTTACACAAACCTTCTACATCTCGATATTCCCCTTCTGGAAAATAACTCACCAAATCTCCCCAATCCGAAATAGCCTGCTTAGTATCTTCCAGTGACTCCGTAATCTCCAAATGATATTTTTTCAAAGGCCTGTTCAACTTACTGGCTTTCTCTTTTAATAATTTCAATTTACTTGCCTCTTCTTTCGTAAGCTTTTTCTTTTTTACTTTTATCTTATTGACTCCCTCTATTTCTTTTTTAATGGTAACAATGAAAGCAAGGATGTTTTCTGCGGGTTTTTCGAACTGCTTAAAAGTTTTAGTCGCTTGTTCTGTAGTCGTAGGTTTTTTAAAAGTAACAGCAGCTACCTTTAGTCGCTTATCCAGCTTCAATTCAGCGCGTGCTTCTTCTATTTCTTTGATTAAAAGTTGATGTGATTTATTCAACTTTTCAAAGTAAGCCATTAGGGTCTCCTGATAGACTACTGTTGCCGCTTTGACTGCCTTTTTGTTTCCTCTATACAACTTAACAATGGTTGTTAGATTGCGTAATTGACCATCAGAGAAATCATTAATCGTAGTATTCACTACTCTAAAAACATTTCGGGCATCAATCATCAGAATCTTATTCAGATTCTTTTTCTTTTTTCCTTTATTATAAAACCAAATATGGCAAGGTAGCGAACGTGTATAGAAGAAATTATTACTAACCGCAACAATACAGTCTACATGGCCTGTTTCGATTAATTCTTTGCGGATCAGTTTCTCCGCATGGCCAGCATCGGTAGCAGATGAAGCCATTACAAAACCGGCTCGTCCTGTAGTGTTGAGGTAGCTATAGAAGTATTGCATCCATAGATAGTTACCGTTGGATATGGTCCCCTTTCCCGTAAGTGGAACACCAAAGGGCAAGCGTTCATCATCCGCCAGAAATTTATTCTTAGCATCAATCTTATCTACATTGAATGGCGGATTCGCCATTACAAAATCACACTTTCCATTTAACTTATGTGGGTTGGTGTAAAAGCTATTGCTTTCTACTATCTTCCCGTCGATGCCATGGATCGCTAAGTTCATCTTAGCCAGTTTAGCATTATTACTTTTCAACTCTGTTCCATATACCGTTATCGCTTCATTGACTGCTTTGTTTTCGGTATTTTGTATGAAGTGAGCAGTCTGTACAAACATACCACCTGATCCGCAAGCTGGGTCATGAATAATTCCGTGATTAGGCTCTATAAAATTGACGATGAGATTTACCAATGAAGGTGGTGTAAAGAACTCCCCTCCTTCCTGTGCTCCAGCTCCCTGCATTGAAAACTTCATCAGAAAAAATTCATAAATCCGCCCAAATACATCTCCCTTGGCATGTCGCACGGCATCGCTATTGAATACTCGTACTAATCCACGCAATAGGCCATCATCAAACTCCTGATAGTTTTTAGGAAGAATACCTGCAAGGTCAGGATACTCTGCTTCTATCAATTTCATCGCATTGTTAATCGCATCTGCCCTGTCTTCACTGTCAGGTAAGTCGGCCAGGTAGTCATACTTTGCTTTTTCGGGTAATTTAATGGATCCGGCTGCTGCATAGTCGTTTTTAGTAGCGGTTCGTTTCTTTTTAGTCCGTGGGTTGATCGGTAAATTCTTCTCTACTTCAATCTTTGCATCCTCATATCTGTTTTGTGCAAAACGGAGGAGTACCAATCCGAGTAATGGATCTTTATACTCTGCGGCGGTGAGCTTCGAATTTGCTCTCAGATCATCGGCAGAATCCCAAAGTTCTTTTTCTAGTTGTTTAATATTTTCTTGTGTCATTTCTCAATTGTATTCTAATGAAGTTGTTTAAAGTTATCTCCTAAAGTCGAGGATAAGGGCTTGATTCTCAGGGCGAAGCTCTTTTTGAGTTTCGTAGCCAAAGCTACGGTGACGAGGAAAAGCTGAAGGTCTGGGAATCAATGCCTTATCCGGAGACATAGGAAATAACTTTAAACAACTTCAATATCTAATTCATTCATTTTTAGCTCTGCGAATATAACGATATTATTAAGCAGGTGGCATTATTGGGTTAAATATAAATGGTTATCGTGGAGAGGTATTACATCTCGTATGGTATTAGGAATTGTTCTATTTCGTCGTGTGGGAAAAACATGTTTTCAGCAACAGAATTACCAAGTAGTCCAAGAATTCTCTGTTTGATTGCATTCATATCTTTTGCAGGAGCTTGGATATAAATTTTATCTAATTCGTTATCATTCAAAATTTCTTTATCAACATCCCGGTTAAAGGTTGGAAAAGAGTAGCCAATCACGACTAATATATTTGTTTTATCGATAATTTTTTTAGCCTCTTCTACTCCTTTTGCTTGGTAACCCGTTTCATTTTTTTCCCAGGCAAAGTTTACGAATGGATAACTTATAAAAGGCAACCGTGGAATAGCCGGATTAAGTAAGTCTACCGCGTGTCCAAGCATAAATTTCAATAGTTCTATATCAAAACCACTTTGTGATGAATGATCAGAAATACTCTCTTTCTTATCTTTTCCATAAAACAATCCTGCAGTTCCATTTAGCTTTATTATTTTTGGGTCATCTTCACTTTCAGTTAGTTCGCTTCGGCTATTTGGAAACATGTCCAAATCTTCTCTTATTACATCAATACTGCTATTTACAAAATCAGCATAAGCCAATTCAATTTGCGAATCGTAGTTCCAGGAAATGATGTTGATGTTATTACCTAGTCTTTTATTATCGGCACTAAGGAGAGTCGCGAAGAAAGAGTCGTATCGGTAGTCTATTCTTGTCTCAATTTTGGATTTAAATCTTTCTATTTCGAATTGTCTACTGGTCGTTGGAGCTTCAAATTTTGATATTTGGTATACATTATTATGCTGAAGCTCCTTCATATCGGCTTCATTTAGCTGTTCATAAATCAGGTAGCTGGAGAGCAAGGTCTTTAATAAGCGTAAATCCCTTGTTTGTTTTTTTATGTGGAGCTTTTTTGCAAAAGTGTCAATTGAGGCATGTTTACGGGTTTGATTTAATAGTTCTTGAAATTTTTTTTGAACAGGGCTTCTTTCTCTAATATTCAGTTCAATATTCAGAATCTCTCTTTTATCAATAAGATCCAATCCATTGATAAAAAATTGCATTCTATCATTCATGGTGGCGACGACGGGGAGAGCGTTGGCGCTTGCTCCGGCTCCTAGGTAGTAGGTTATGTTCATGTTTCGTTTTTGTGTGTTTGGTTAATCTGGCTATAAAGTCGTTAAATTCAAAAGCTGTCCCTTCATATATGGGATTCAAAGAAAACCAGATGTAATATACAAAATGATTCGAATGCCGTTAGCTAACTTTGTGATTTACGTTGTTGTATATTACAAAAATGCTAGAATAAGCTTACGCAGTGCGCTTTTATCACATTAAACAAAACAAATATAATACGTTAGTTAGAAGTTGAAGGTTTGTTTTTCTATATTTGGGTATAGGAAAACCTTGAAAATAATAGCAATGGATAAGGATACAATACAAGCACATACCAATACTACTTCCCCCTCTCCTTTTAACAAACAGCTAGAAATAAAAAAAGCTGCCGAATTCCTTAAACCAGAAACTACCTGGCGAAACTTCAAGAATAAAAGAAAAGAGATTTATTCGCTCGCCAAAACCTTTCAGGGTAATAGTACCTTTTCCTATGCAAGGAGATTATTTCAATTACTTTATAATGGGATAGATGATGGCTTAGACAATGATCTTGAGGGGATAGTTGATCGGCAAAAACCGAGTCTTGACGTAATAGAACGATTGGCTGTCTGCACCTATAAGGATACTGACCTATCAAGTGACACCAAATACAATGCTGCCGTTACACTATTAAAAAATAACCTTGTTAGGTTTGAAGGAAGTATTTACAAAGCCAATATCAAAGGATTACTCGGCTCTATTTATAAGAAAAAATGGCAGTATGAAAACAATGAAAGCTATCTATATGACTCTCTGCACTATTACAAGGAAGGATATAAAATTGCTGAGTTAGGATTAGGAAAAATGAGTCCAGAAGAAGAAGGATTGGCTGTTTCTTTTTTAGGTTTTTGCGGCATCAATAAGGCTTATGTTTTTGATCTATTAGCCAACTTGAATAAACAAAGAAGGGGAAATTTAGAACTTTCTTCTTCTAATGATTTTGAAGATGAAGCTTCCAAGTCACGGGAGGAGCTTATCACTCTATACAAGAAATATGAAACTCCATATAAAGCAGATTGGAAAGTTATTAAGGAGGAACAAACATCCGGCTATTCAGAATTGAAAAAATATTGGTTCTTTATAACGTTGGCAGAGGCTCATATTGGCACAGGTGATTTTAAAAGCGCAAAAGAATATTACGAACTATCACTTGATTACGGATTTCATCCTGAATGGGCTAAGCATGCAGCTAGTGTTCAAGGGTTTAACCTTTTGGAACTGCGTTACAAAAAGGACAAAACCAAAATGAAAGATGGCAGATCCGCCATAAGAGTTTTACTTGGCAAGGAGAATGGAATTCCTAAGATTCATAGTGAGAAGATTGGTTTGGCACTTTCAGGCGGAGGATTCAGAGCTTCTTTGTTTCATATTGGAGTATTGGCTCAGTTGGCAGAAAAAAATATTTTGCATAAAGTGGAAGCGATTTCCTGTGTTTCAGGAGGTTCTATTATTGGTGCTTTGTATTATCTAAAATTAGGCGAACTACTACAGGATAAGTCAGATATTAACAGCAGTGATTATGTTCAATTAGTAAAAGAATTAGAAGAGGAATTTACAAGTGAGGTCAAAAAGAACATTCGACTTAAGTTATTCTCTCATTTCGGCAAAAATTCCAAGATGGCTTTTCGACCCAAATTCACTAGAACCAGCCGTATCGCCGAATTATACAACAAGCATTTTTATGATAACATCTTTAAAGGAAAGTCGGATCTATTAATGAGGGATCTTAAAATTTATCCTGCAAGACCTGGTGATTCCGGAGATTATTGCGACCTGAATTTTAATCCGATTCATGATAATTGGAAATTAAAAAACAAAATACCTGCTCTAATAATTAACGCAACTACTCTGAACACTGGGCACTGTTGGCAATTCACTGCAAGTTGGATGGGAGAATCCCCTTCCTATATTAACTCAGAATTTGATGCGTTACCGACATTAAGAAGAATGTACTACCATGAAGCGGGGAGTCATGAAAACATACTCTTAAGCACGGCCGTTGCAGCCTCAACAGGAGTACCCGGAGCATTTGCTCCCGTAGAGCTGGAAAATCTTTACAATGATCATGAAAAAGTCCTATTGGTTGATGGCGGTGTTCACGATAATCAGGGCCTCTCTGCACTGTATGAGGAAGAGTGCAATGTTTTAATCATTAGTGATGCCAGTGGTCAAATGCCTGAAGAGGACACTCCAAGCGATTCACCTTTAGGTGTTATTTTAAGGTCTAACGCTATACTTCAAAATCGAATTAGAGATGTTCAATTCAAAGATTTAGAGTCAAGGAAAAGATCTGGACTAATTCAAGATTATTTACTCATACATTTTACGAAAGATTTATATGGGAAAATTATCGATTGGACTGGGTGCGATAATAGGTTCATGCCCCCAAATAGTCAAGAAAACACAAAAGACAATCCAATGACTAAGTATCAAATTGATAAAAAGATACAACAAGCTTTAGCTAAAATAAGAACAGACCTTGACTCTTTCCACGACTCCGAATCCTTCGGATTGATGTATAGTGGATACAAAATAACGGAGAAGGAAATTGAAGATTCAACTAGTAAGGTATTTCAAGATTCAATCAATAGTCAAACGGCATTGAACTCTGAGTATAAATGGGGTTTCATAAAAATAGAAGCTGCGCTTAAAGATAAAGCAGGATTCGATAAATTAGAAAACACACTTAATCAATCTTTCAGTTCTATAGGAAAATGGTTTTTATTGAAACTGGGGAAAAAAAATATTAATACTCTTCGCAATTTATTTCTATTTACAACAATCATCTTAACTGGAATAATTCTATTTTACTTATCTCATACAACTTTATTATTAATTTTAGTTGTGACAATAGCACTATACTTCCTCAATTTTTTAATTCCAAAAAATCCAATAACTCCAAAAAACATTTTTACCGGATTGCTTCTTTTTATTTTAGGAATCGCGGTATGGGTGCTTTTCAATATATTAAGGTGTTTTAATAAATTGTATATTTCTGCGGGGGAATTGCCGGATGAGTAAAATTGAAAATAATTCTTATTCGCAACTCCTCCTTCTAGTGTTTTTATCAATTAAAATTTAGAAACTAGTGGACCTATAGTTCTGTGTAGTTGCCATCCCAGTTATCGACATTAGCGATAATTGTACCGAATATTCATTCAAAGTTGATGAAGTTTTTAATACTCATTAAGTTATTCATTGTTCTAATTGAATATGTCCATTGAATATGTTGGTCCGGATTTGTTAATCGAGGATTCACACATAAAGTCAAAGCACCTGATTGATGTGCCCATTCATCGTTCAAGGAATTACCTATGAACAATATTTCATAAGGTTGTATCTCATTCTCAATGGCAATTTGCTTTAAATAATCTGACTTACCTTCAAAATCAAATTTTGTCCCGATAATCAGTTCTAAATATCCTCTTTTATCAAATTTAAATTTGTTGGTTTTAATCTCTTCAAAATAAGAAAATAAATTCCCAAGGACTTTAGAGACGATATAATTAATTGAACCAGAACAAATATACATACTGATTCCTTTCTCATATATCATTTTTAAAGTTTCCTTGACTCCATCAATTAATATTATTTCCGCAGCAATTTCATTAAGGATTTTTTTATTAAGCTTCTTCTCCTTAAACCTTTCTTCAGTGATAGAGCACCACTTTTTATGAGATATTTTTGCTCTGCTAAATTGCCGATGAAGTTCTGCACACTCGTTAATTCCATATCCAAGTTTTAACCAAATTTTCTCCCATGTCGTTTCACCTTTTTTAGGATGAGTTAAAGTACCATCAAAATCGAAAACAATAGCCTTTGTTTTAAATAGCTCCAAACCTTTACCTTGGGTTTTTCTTTTATTAGACAACCCTTTATTCCGATAATAATACGTTAAATAAAAAGTCAAGTAGTCATCGGGTAAACCTGCTTTTACATTCCCGACACTACAATTTAACGTGTCAGCAATTTTTCTTGCATTTGACAATTTAGTTTTTTTAAAATCCTTTGTATCAATTCTATTAAATTTGAGTCCAACATCCTCTATTTGGTGAATCGTACTTTCAGAAAGTCCTGACCTCACTGCTAGTTCTTTAATTGTTAGGCCACGGTTTTTCCTAAAGTAAAATAGTTTATAGCAATTAATAGGAATCAAAGTATTTGAATCGAATTTCTGAATTTGAAAATTTCTTAAATAATCATTAAAAAGTCCTGCCCATTGTTTTTTAAGGGTTTGCTTAATTTCATCTGATGTACGAAATTTAAATAAATACCTTTCATTTGCATCGACAAATAACTCTTTGACAAAATTTGCATGATTAATTCCATCTAAATAATCAAACTTAAAATCGATTGGAAATTCTTGTTTTTGAAACTTAATATATTCATCAAAACTACTTTGATGAATAAAAACAAAAACTGGAATGCCAATTTTCCTTGCAAAAAGATATTCTAATTGTGTTACAGACTTAACTTCATCTGGAATTTTGATATCATAAATATATTCAATGTTTGTTGACTGCCCAAAACTAGACTTTAGAAGTAAAATAAACATTGAGCATTCTTTAACCTCATCATAGCATGATTCTTCTAATGTTTTTCCTGGTTTATAAGGAATGTCATCTTTTTCAAATGCTACTGGCTCATAGCCGCATTCTAATACATAGTCACTAACATTATCTCTAACTTCAGACAAGTCAGAGAACGTCGAACTTATAAATACTCTTGGTTTAGCCATGTTCTTGTTTTGTATATCGACTCAATCGATTCAGTCTATTAAAAGGTTGGAAATACTTTATTTAAAAAACTCAATGAAATTAGATTTTTTTAATTAGAATAAGCATAACGATCAAAACTAACTAAAAGTTATTTAACTTAAGTAAAGTTTATATTTTTTTGTTTGACTAGACGACAAGCTTACCGATACTCTGAGTAATCAATTATGGATTAACAATAATATCAACATATTTTCTCAATCCGCTTAACAATAGAAGGAATTACCTCCGAAACAACCTTCTCATACCTCTTCTTAATCAAAGCATCAAGACCAAAATCCTCCTCCTCTTCAAATCTCAAATATTCCTTTTTCGAAACGATCGCACACCTTGTACATACATTCCATGAATTAGCGAGAGGTTCTTTGTTATTTGGAAATACCTCCTTAAACTTTAAGAAGTGTTCAAAAAGCCTTCTTCTTGAATTCTGGTTGTGATAAGCCCCTATTAAGAATTTAAAGAAAATTTGATCTTGCTTCAACACAAACTCAAACCAAAATAAAGAATCTACATCCATTTTGTAATTAGCATCGATAATCCCAGCTTTTATTAATTGCGGCTGGAGTTCGACTAGACTTTTTGGTACAAATCTTTTATAGGTCTTCGTCGTTTTAGAAGGTAAGATGCGCTTATCTTCAGCTATATACTTTTGTATCTGGTTGGGCACTAAAGTAGCTCCGCCTGATACCGACGAAGGGCGAATATATTTATAAACCAGATCGAAAGAAGACTTATATTCTTCATACAACTCTTTAGCTAGCTTTTCTATTTCTTCATTTTCGTTCATAATCACTTTTAGGGTTTGGATATATTGTGAAATGATAAATCGTACACTCTCCGACAAATCTGACTCTAGTGCATTACCTAATAATTTGGCAATATGCTCGTAGGTTAATTGGATATAATTCTGTTGCCCCTCTTCACTTATCTCCTGTTCAAAAAGAGATAAGTAAATGTAGATTCGAAAATCGTAATCACCGTAATTTTCTTCTACGTATTTATGGTATTTTGAAAGCTGGCCTTTTAGTTCTTTTGAGAATATTTTGTTCTCTATTACGATCACCAATTTATTAGTCGGTGATATCATTAACAAATCAATATTCTTATACTCCCGATGTATTTGGATATCGGACAAATCCAGTTTTACAAAGTCAAAGACACTCAATCCTTGCATTCCACCAAGATCCTCATATTCATTCTCTACAAAATATAGTTTTATGAATTCCTTGATGAAATAATCTGCCTTATTATGTGTCTCGTTTGGGGTGAATAGCCAGGCTAAGAAATTGGAGTGTTGAAGCTCGCGATGAGCTATGCCTAGAATGGACATTAGATTAATCTCTCTGTTGACTTGTGTTTTTAGGTTTACGAACCGGTCGTCGAGGATTAGTCGTTTTAAGGATAGGATGGATGTTTGGGTGTGCAAGGTGTTATTTGTTTGGTTACATGGGTAATATACGAAATGTGTTCGATGTTGTTAATTCATTTAAACATTTTGTAAGTGTTTAGGCCTAAGTTAAGCTTCTCTTTGAGCTATGCTCGACTCATTCTGAGATCGTTTAGTCATCTAGGTAAGAGAATATTCCTTCCTCCGACTCCTGCGATATCTACTACAAAAAGATTGTTGGTCAAGGGCTTTATAAAGATGTGCTTGCTTACCCGCTCTTAATAGCCTCTGTATCTCGTTTCTGTTCGTCAGTATCGGATTTTGTAGTCCTGTTTTTTCTTTGAAGGCCAAAGCCTTGGTAAAAGATTCAGTCCTATAATTTCTCACAGCAACCTTACAGCTTACTAACAGGCTTCACCAACTTGAATGTTAGAAATATTCATTCTCTGGTATTAATTTACTATCTTTCGATAGTAGTCCCCACATTGGACAAACAAACAGCATATGTCGATCAGCCATCCCATTCGGTCAGGCCACCTCAGATGCAAAAGTTAGCGGTCATTAAAAATAAAAACGGGAATCAAAGAAGATATAGAATCTATCAAAGATTTAAGGAGTATCATCTAATTAAAGAAGATCAATTTCTTTCGACTTCATATATTTAAACAAAATATGCCCTTAAAAAAATCAAATAAAATTACGGATAAAATAGTGATATTCGCAGGCGCTGGATGCTCCATGGCTCCTCCCTCTTCTCTTCCAGGATGGAATGACTTAAACGATGCGATACTAGAAACCCTATGGGACAGACTGGAAGAACATCGTATTACAAAAGGTTTCCGTGAAAAAATTCTTACCTCTATTAAAGAGAAGCGAAACGAAAATAAATTCGCCCCCGACTACCAAGCACAACTGATGGAAGAGCAAGTCGGAATAAACTATTTCAAATTACTCAGCGCAGTTGATTCGAATGCCTTTAATCCTGTACAATACTACACTGCCCTTCTTTCCAAAGCAGGTCTTGTAAAAGCAGTAGTTACAACCAACTTTGATCAGAATTTTGAACGTGCCTTTTCTAAAATTGGAATTAGTCATCAGGATTGTTTTGACAAAAAGGGTTTCCTTGAACTTGCTAATAGCTGGGGTGACACTGTACCTATAATAAAAATTCATGGATCTTGTACTTCACCTTCGTCTATGGTTGACACCAGAAAACAGCGTTTGAAAGGAAGATCAAAAGTGCTTAAAACTTTATTAGGAGATCTAATAAGAAACTATCATTTCATTTTTGTTGGATTCTCTGGACAAGACTTTAATGATAATGAAAATTATTTGGGGTTTAAGGAGGCAGCACCGGAAGCCAAAGGATTTACCTACACGCGTTTTCCTGGAAGTTCCTTGACTGAAGGCATGAATAAACTGATCCAATTTTATGGAGAAGATAAAGCCGAAGAAATCGAATATGATCCAGCATTATATCTTGAAGAGCTTTTGGCTAAACAAGAAATCAAACATCCTCCCTTTCAAATTAGTCTCCAAAAAAATCCTAGCATAAGACAAAAACTTGAAGCTAAAATTGCGAAAATAGAACCTATGGAGGCTATCAATATGCTCACTTCCTTAACGGAATCCTATGGCGATGAAGTAAGTGCCAGGTTTCTTTATGATAAAATTTGGAAAAACCGAAACCCTTCGGATTATGAAGGTGAAGGATTTTCTAAGTTTTTATTGAATTATGGTCGCTCCTTTGTTGTCAATTTTCAAAGCAGACTAGAACGAGCAGATAGTGCAGGTGTTCTAATTCGTAATATTCCTTTAGGAGAACACTCTGCTGATCATAAAGACTATCTTAGTAACCCAGCAAAAAAAAATCTGCATCATGCTGAGAATAATTCACCAGAAACCACAGGCTTAATTGCATTAGCTCAAACCTACATGGGCAATCCAGTTTTATTTGACTTGTTCCCAGACGGCTTAACTGAAGGATTCACAAAAAAACCTTCCATATATGAAGCTGCCGACATTATGTATTACTATTCGCTTTATGCCATGATTTATGGAAAAATACAGGAAAGCCATGATTATTTGAATATGGCAATAAAGGACATGGAAGCAGAATTTGATGAACCCAGAATGTCTCGTTTGCTTAGCCGTAGAGCGCTCATTAAACTTCGAGACACCAACCTTAATATGATAAAATCTGGTGAACAAGATGCCATTCGAGCAAGAAAGTTAGCAGAAAAATATCATGAGCCTAATTTGTTAGCTTTGTCTAGTTTAGCCTTAGCCACCTGCGCCAGAAAAAATAATAATGGCGCAGAAGCCCATGAATTCATCGGTGATGCTATTGATAAATACGCAGGGCTCGTTCGAATTCCTCAATACATTGAGAGCCTGGTAGAAGAGCTAAAAATTATTCTTTTGAGATTTCAAAGTGATAAGGCTGACAAGCAAATGCTCCTGGATAGGATGCTTGAAATAAAGGAACTAGCTAGCAAATTGATTACTGAAAGGATAAATGTATTTGAACCAGAGTATTGTTATTTAATCGGAATGATCATGGTCGGTTTTACAGACGCCCCTAAGACAGAATATCTTCCTTGGTTTGTTGATGCAGTTTCCTTAGCACAACACCATAGGCAAGAACATAATTGTGAATATTTTAAAGAAACTTGTGCACAGCTTAATATTCTAAATGAAGTCGAACAGATTATAAGTGACAGGAAGCCGTGATTTTGTTAATTCCGTTAGTCATTTTTCTTCATTGAATAAATGAAATACCTACAATATCTCGAATTCACATTTTTATAAAAAAAGCTTTGTGAGCTCTTCTCTTGCTATCAAGTTATGGACGATAATTTTCTCATTTTGAATGTCCATATTTTTTTCAGTTTCAGTTATTTCAACACTAACACTAAATTTTCAGGTCTTACTATAAAGCGCCTACTATTTTTTTAACTTCATCGCGAAATAGATCAACATCAAACCCAACAACCCCCATCCCCCCATACAAATCAATCCCAACAACAAAAAGCCCCCACATCATCTCCCAAACCCCATCTTCATCTGCCGCCACCACATGCTCATAACTCAACTTCAAAGCCATCTCAATAGTCTTAGTCTTCCGATCATACCTAGCCTCATTCTCATGAATAGTATTACTCGGCCTCACAGCCATAAACGTAAAGTGTATCCGCTCCACCCCACTACCATAATCAGAAAGATTGATATGCTCATTTAGTACATCTTCTATCCGGAGTGTATCTAACTTCCCAGACAGCTCATGCCAATAAATCGCGCTTAGAATAAATTTTCTATTTTCCATAATCAAATTTAAGAATCATTTTTGTTACCAGGTGGTCGAATCAGAGGTTTCTTTCTTGCTAGGTTCTCTGGGAGTAAGGCATAGGAGTAGATTTTCAATCTTTCTTGTTTGAGACAGTCTGCCAAATCTCCCTCATATTGAATCTCATAATTTAAAGATAATTTTTGATTAGACTTGCCATACCTCCCCTTCTCTCCTTTTGTTGTAATACCGTACTTCCAAACTTGTCCAATATACAAATATAAGTGTGTAGTATCCGTACAACTATAGCAGGGATACCAACCATTGGTTCCGGCACGTAAAACGTATTGTTCGGCACCATCAAAATCCTTTATCTCTTTTTCCATCTTTTCTATCCGCCAGCTTGCCAAACGAGGAATACCATTCTCGTCGTATTCAAGAAACGGTTTTTTAGCCATAACCACAAAAGTTATAACAACAATACCAACAAATATTTTGAAGAAGGGATTAGGAGGCGGTTCGAGGAATTTATCCTTGGGAGGAGAGACCGTTTTTTCTCGGGAGGTAAAAAGGTAGTTTAAAGTTATCATGCTCATGGTCGATGTTAATAGTAAGAACGTGAGCAATACTCATTCTACATCGAGGCATCGCCAAACGCCCACAACAAAAACAAGTACGCCCACGCCCGTATCATCAAAGACATAGCCTGTCATAGACCACATCTGTAAGTACATGATAAAAAAGCGCAAGCGTTCTACTTGTTTCCCCTTGTTGTCTGAATTTGGCGATTTTCGATGCAAGGAAAATAAGTACAACGCCCGTTCTACCGGTATATTAATTGAATAAACGATTTGATGTTGGTTAACATCAGTGATGTTTATTCGCTAATCAAAAGTATCAAATATTTTTCACATATTTGGATTTTTCGGCATTGAATTTATCGGAAGTCATTTTATAAATAATCACCGATAAAGTGATTAAAACAATTGCCATCGTAAGGCAAGGAAGTAATGCAAGTTTCATATTTCTTCGTTTTAAGATTATTAAATAGCATATCCTGAAATGGTATGAATCACAAACATCCCTTTCTCATTTTTCACTGTACGGTTAAGCGCCGCCAGTAAAAGCTCCACCCGGGAATGATCAGGATACTTCTCCTCCAAAATAGCAAAATATTGATCAAGCTCTATTAGATTTTCAGGTGCCAATTTAGAAATTCCCAAATCTCTAAATGGCTGAATTTTGCTATCAAGATTCTGGACTTCCTGACTAAGCCTATGAGTATCGTCGTCAGCGATTTGGTGCTTAGCTTTCAAGTCTTTCTTTTTGTCTTTTAACTCTTGAATATTTGATTCTAATTCTTGAGAGTAACGTTGAACTTTGATGAATTGTGCTTTGAGATATTCAATTTTAGACACTGCTTCTTTGTACTTCTCGTTTTCAAAATGACGGTTTTGTAGCGCCTCCTCTAAATACAAGGAAGTGGTGACACCTAGCTCTTCAGCTTCATTTTCGAGTGCTTCTTTTAAGTCAGGATCTACCCGACTTGAAATGGGAATTTTTAAAATTCTTTCTGTCATTGTATTATTTTTTAGTTTTAAATAAAATACAATTTAAGTCCTATAATACCCGACTCTACAAATCGTCCTCGATAGCGTTTACGTTTACTTGAAAGTAAACCATCGTTTACAGGGTATACGCAGTTCGAAAACAATATTTGGCAACTCATTGTACTGTGGTAAACGTCAACAACTTATCGTTTACGTCTACACAGAGGTATACTGCGTTTACCAAGGTAAACGTAGTCGTGTTTACGTTTACAAGAAACTGTAAACCAATAACTTACCCAAATTGCATTAGTATACGCTGGCTGATGTTGGGTGGGAACTTTTTTAAAGATCGGAAGGCATGGTAGGAAGGTAAACCAAAACGATCCGGGTAATTTTCAACGCTTGATCTGAGAGAGCTGTAGGTGCCCTCTCCTAGCCTTACAATCTCCTTTTTAGTAAGTATTGGATGGAGATTGGGATTACCTAACCTGGTTGAAATAGTATAGTACAATGAGAATGAAATTGTCCGCTTTCGTTTGTATTCTTCCATGTTTGATATGATATCTGGGCAGAAGAACTGGAGCCATTTGTTGAAGGTTTTTTTATCAACATTGTAGTATTGCACCAGGCTTCCTTTTTTGCGTTTCCCAACGCTTAATAAGTAAATGAAGATGATGAAAAGTAATCCAAATAAACATAACCATAATGCTCGTTGGTCAGTAGCTATGTCCTTATCTTCATGATCTAATTTAGAATTCATAGGAAATTATTAATGTTATATTAATTACTTTAGGCTTATGAAAAACGCTGCAAATAAAAGTGCTTTTGCACTCTCCTAATTAACTGCCTGGAAGCCACCATCTTATGAAGTATAATCGATTCGTACTTTATAGTGCTTAATAGTAAATGATTGAACTAATGCACTGTTGAACTAAAATGTACTCAAAATGAACTTCACAAACGACTGAAATATAGCCTGTTAAAAAGGAAAGTGCAAAAGCACGATTTTCTTTTCTAATAAAACTAACGTTATTTTATAATAAAAAAGAGAATATAGTATATACAGGATCATTCATCGTTACTCGCATTGAAATTTTCATCCGATATAACAACATATTCAAGCCCATTTGATTTGATGTCTTTTCCTGGCCCTTCTGCGGCGTTAGGATTAAATTGTAAGTCAGAGTAGTCACAAAACGACTTTAGCTTCAACTTAAATTTTCTAATCGAACAGAACCTCCTCTGTAATGGATAGTTTTCCATATAGTTATCATAAGCCTCTTTCTTATCTATTCGCTTATTACGGTTGCCAGTCTTGTCAAAATATGTTGATGCCCAGTCGATAAAATCTTCTCCTATTTTTTGCCTCAACTTACGAACTGCGAGATCATCATTAGTTGTTGAAAATTTCAACCCAAATTTGAAAAAGGTTTGAACACTACAAATGATCAGATTATAAAAAGAGTTCCACTGATCTTGACTCCAATCATCAAATAGAATTCCGCCAAAATCGTCTTTCGGAGTTCGAAACTCATTATACCAATTAGTAAATGATACTAGGAATTGACGGCGCTTAAATGAGTTCCCTTCACCGTTTACCGCATGGTTAGTTGTAAACAAAAATTTCGGAGCTGGAAGACTATAGCGCTTCACTCCCTTCCCGTTAACCGTAATACCAGTCGTTATTTGACCAAAGAAAAATTCAAAATCAAGATTAACTCTACAATCGTCAAAAAACAAAACCCTTGTTCGTTCATCTACTTCTTCGTAAAGAAAGTTATCATCAGTAAGATTCTTTTTCTTACCGTCTAAATACACCACAGGTAAAACATAACTTAGTGCTTTCCCAAAAATTGACTTACCAGTTCCTCCCTCACTCGTTCCTACCTCACTCTCTAAACCGTCCATACAAATTACAGCCCTTGCCTCATCCTTTTTAGGATATTGATGTAGTAAATATCCAATAGCACAAATTTTAGAAACGAGACCTAACATAAAATCATTCCATTGTTCTTTAGTCCTATGCTGAGATTTAATCTGCTTCCATTTTTTTTCTCCAGTTTCAGTTTCCTGCAATTCAAAAAACTCTTTCCAATTCGTATCACTTGCTCTTTCAAGAAACTTTAGAAATTCACATTCCTCTCCCTCCTTTGATTGTCCCACTAAGAATTTCCCATCTTTTCGAACAACTTTAATCAGAGGATCACCATGTAATTCTAAATCAGAATCAATAATTTGATCTAGCCAAATATAGCCAGGTAGCTCATCTAACTTACCTTGAATAGTTTCATCAGATGAAATTTTCACAAAGCAGTTTTTGAAAAAGAGAAATTGACATTCGGGACCTGGCTGAATAAAATTAGGCTTTACTTCATAAATTTTCTCAAGCTTATCAGGTCCCAGATACTGACTCCCTCCTCTTAGCAACATTCGTAACACTTCCATCTCCCCTATTTCTTCTGCGTAGGTAGTAACAAAGTTGTTAATGTAAATGTGATTAACCTCTCTTACAACCTTACCTTCAATTTTCACAAAACGAGATTTACCATTAGGCAACACAATCCTACCAAAACCTTTATTTCTCAAGAATACACGTATGTTCTGGTAATCAAAAGTGTATTTCTTTTTTGAATTACCGTTTCTATCAGAAGTAGTGGTAACCGTCCAAAACTGCTCATCTGCGGTAAGCGGATTTAGATGAATCAAGCCACCATCTTCGCCAAAGGAATATTCCTGTTTACCAAATTTGAAAGATTCTCTCTTCTTTAGATCTTCTTTGTAAAACTCAGCAAAATCATAAACATCATTCAAATACCAGATTGACATTAGTTTATATTCAGACAGTGTTGATATATTCAAACAAGTTACGAGCTCACCATTCCCTTCACGGTCTTTCATTGCTGATTCAAAATCAGTTAAGAGTTTTTCTTCTTCACCTTGAAGGCTATTCACTAATAAATCATCAACACCTTTATCTCCATTTTCATTTTTCTTAAGGGTAGCTAAATATATATTAAGGTCAATACCGTCCTTTGTATAGTGAATAAAATAATCTCTAAATCTTTTGACTGCGGAGAAGAATGTTCGAGGACGCCCATCAACAGGTTTGTCAAGCTTAGATGAAAGGTCTAACCAATCTGCATCAAGTTGGAAAACAACATTCTTAACTCCACATTTTTCAATGAATTTTTTGAACTCATTTGACATTTCTTCACTAAAAGATAGATTATGAATTCCTGTTAAACCAATTGAAGGCATTCCATGATTCGATAACTTATCTGCCTTCTTTTCACCTTCGGTAACATAAAGTGTCTCTATCTGTGTTCCTTCAAGGTATAGCCTTCTAGTTACTTCGGGAATCCATAAATGGTTACCGCTCCCCTTTCCTTGAAGATACTTAATAGGATTCCCTGATTTATCTTTAACCTTTTCGGGATGCTTTAAACGCCTTCTTATAAATACCTTCGGCTTACTAGTTATTGACGAGATATATGATGTCCGTTCACCATCAAGTGTTACAAAATTTAATAACATGTCATCACCTTGTTTTTTGGCACCTCGCTTATCTATTGCACCTGCCTCATATCTATTTATCTTCTCACCATTTGCAAGTGTACATTTTTGCGCCTCTTCAGATATACCTGAAGCAGCGAGTTGTTGATCACGGAACGATATTTCAGGTTTATCAATTGGTAGTGATTTGCCTTGTTCTTCTTCGATCAAAATGTTTTTGCGATCAGCACAAAACCGGAGGGCTTCAGGGTAAGTCATTTTTTTCACTTTCATTAAATAAGAAATAGCACCTTTCCCTCCTTCTTCGCATTTAAAGCATTTGTATATTTGTTTAGTGAAATGAATACTGAACCCTTTCTCCTCATTACAGAAAGGGCAACATCCTTCCATAGATGTCCCTTTCTTGACAAGTGTTACTTCATTTGAAATAACTTCTTCTAACTTGATAGAATCTTTAATTTTGATTTCTATTTCTTTTTTAATCATAGCAATAAATTTTAAGCCCATACAGACAGCAGTTGTCCATTTAGGTTGGTTGAAAAAATAAATAAGTGAATTTGATGTGCTAGGATATGTGAGCTCTTACAATTACATATCGGCACAAAACAGAATAGTATTCAGACTTTTATCTGAACTAAAATTGTACTACTTAACATCTTCGATGTCAATAGTAATAAAGGGATGCAGCAACAACAGTTATTCCTGTTGAAATGCATCCTTCCGATTGTCATCCATCAACTGGAGGATACTCTCTTTGTCGTAAAATATTTTGTTGTTGATTTTTGTAAAGGTCAGAAGACCTTTATTTCGCATCTTCCAGAGAGTTGTAGTTTTTTTACCTGTTATGTCTTGTGCCTGCTTCTCTGTGATCCACTGACCCAGACTTGGCTCAGCAGTTTGGTTAGGATTTGAAACATGTTGAAGAATCGAATCGAGTTTCCGATTGATTTCGTTGTATTCTGTTTCAGAGATTAGTTTAAAGTTTGTGCTCATGCTTTAATATAATTTACTGTGACTTAATCTAAATATCACAGTAAAGGTATAGGCAGGCTAGAGGCATCCACATACAAAAATTAAATTAAAAATAAATCCATTTTCGTATACAGGTATTGGAGTATTTTTCGTATAAAATTAACGCTCAGCCTTTTCAATCCAACCTCCAGTCTTTTTTATAATGAAACTCAGCCATGAGGAAGTACTCATGCTTTCATCATTAAACTTGTCCTCTGTATCCATATGTCCTATCTCACCAAGAATATACCCAGTAACTGCGAATAACTCTTCCTCATTTTCACTATCCAACTCCTTGAAATGAGTTTTAATTCTATCATAGATATCAAATGCTAAAAGATACACGTCCCCCTTTTTCATTTCTTTTTGACTATAACCTTGCTTATCATTAAAAACAACATTCGAAGAATATCTAAAACCCAAAAACATGTTAAGTGATACCAGCAGCTGAAGGTCACCATCAAGAGACCTTGGAATAGAAGTAGTATTTTTGGCAGCCAAAAAGAAATCGTCTGCTTCGATATTTTCTGTTTTCAAAGCAGCAACATATTCTGTAATTAATCTAGCTAAATCTTTTTGACGCCTCTCTGTTATATTTTTCTTATCCTTTATAAACCTATTTATAAAGGATACTGCTTTATCATGCTTCTCTGTTAATTCTATTTCAGGTTCCTCCCCAACAGGATATTTAGAATATTCATGTGCAGAAGCCTCGTCCCAACTAGTTTCTATTTCTTCACTTTTTTCATCTTTTTTACCCCTCAGTTCATCTACTTCCATTTTATTTAATCTCGGTGGACCACTTAAGGGAACATAAGGAATTTCTCTGTTTATTTGGCTTTGACTATTACCATCTAAACTTGGCACATAAACCATATTAAAAAAAGAGCGAATGAAGTCTATATAACTCTTAATATATTGATCAAAAACAGATACATCAGTATCTTCAATTTTTATATCCTCATATTTACTTTCAATTAGTGTCTCTACTTTTTGCTCACTTAAATTATTCTTCAAAAAATAAATTAAGGCCTTAAACTCATCCACCTGGTCCTCATAAACCTCAAGCTTCACCGTCACCGTTTTCCTTTTTTCCATGGTATTATTTCTTTAGATTTTATCAATCATTTTTGATCTCTAGACTTGGAAGACGTTCATTGTTAAACATTACAGATTCATCTAACCAACTACCCAAAAGTAACTTTTCTCCTACAAAGAATTTAGTCTTTGCAATTGAATCATGAAAGAAGAATTTATCTAAGATATCAGTCTGTCTGAGAAGTGTTAATCAAAGGAGGACAAGCAAATATTACGCTGAAGGAGATTAGGAGAAAGGAATATAGCCAAAGTCACACGACTGACTACAAAGAATGCATAAAATAGTATTTGACGTTTGCAGGCCTTCAAGCCCTTCTTAGATAGGCTTTCGAACAAATAAAGCAGATAACTTTATTCAGCTTCCTTCAGGTTGATTCAATTCTATTCAACCTCAAAATAGTCAAAATTTGGGAACACTTTTGGGAACACACAATAAAAAAACCGCCATAAATCATTGATTTACAGCGGTTTATTGTTTACTTCAGCAGCCCGTAGGGGAATCGAACCCCTCTTACATGGATGAAAACCATGCGTCCTAGCCGATAGACGAACGGGCCTTCTTAATTATCCATTGCCCATATTGACTTTCGTCGCAAAGCAAGGGATAATAAGCGCCCCTTTTCGTTTTCGTTCGACCGGATCTTTCAAAGATCTTAAGCTTTCTTCTAAAGCGATGCAAATATAGGCAACCTAAACTGGAAAGTCAAAGCCTTTTTTCACTTTTTTTAAGAATTTTATCCACATTCATTCTTCCTGATCCCTTCTTATCTGGTCTATTTATTACATTTACCCACACTAGACCCGACACTATTCTCTATTTCAACCTTTTAGACAACTTTTATTGTCTTCATACGTTGATAATTAGTAGAATATATTATATTTGTGTGATTTCTACACTAAGCACGTATTGTCTCCGGTTCTCAAACCGATTCACTAACTATTTTAACTAAGATAAATGAAAAAGAAAATTGCCATCAATGGCTTCGGTCGAATTGGCCGACTTACCCTCCGAAACCTACTCGACTCTAAAGACGTTGAGGTAGTAGCTATTAATGATCTGACTGACAATGCCACTCTTGCGCACCTCTTTAAATACGATTCTGCTCAAGGTACTTACCCTAAGTCGGTAAGTGCAGATGACAAATATATCACAATTGGTAAAAAGAAGATTATTTGCTCTACCGAGCGTGACCCTTCTAAATTACCTTGGAAGAAAATGAAAATTGATGTGGTCCTCGAATGTACGGGCGTTTTCCGTACTTACGAAAAAGCGGGTTTACACCTCGATGCTGGTGCAAAACGTGTCGTGCTTTCGGCTCCTGCTCAAAGTGATAGCATCCAAACTATCGTTCTTGGCGTAAACGATGAAGAACTAGATTCATCTAACCGCATTTTCTCTAACGCTTCTTGTACCACCAACTGCTTATCTCCTCTAGTAAAGGTGATCGATCAAAACTGGGGTTTGGTGCAGGCAAGTATGACTACTACGCACGCCTATACCGCTGACCAGCGTATCCAGGATGCACCACACAAAGATTTGCGCAGAGCAAGAGCCGCCGCTTTTAATATAGTACCTACTTCTACAGGTGCTGGTGTGGCTACTGCAAAAGTTTATCCACCTGCCAAAGATAAGATCATGGCTATGGCTGTTCGCGTTCCTGTTATCACGGGTTCTTTAGTCGAGCTAAATGCTATTGTTGAAAAAACAGTGACATTGGAGCAGGTAAACAAGAAGTTCGCTTCTATGTCCAGAGGCAAACTAAAGAACATTCTTGAATTTCAGGTTGACCCAATCGTTTCTTCTGACATCGTTGGCAACAAACACTCCAGCATCCTTGATAGCCAGTTGACTCAGGTGATTGGCAACATGGTAAAGGTGGTTTCATGGTATGACAACGAAGCGGGTTACTCTGCTCGTTTGGCTGACTTGGCTCGCAAAGTGGCGAAACTTTCTTTGACAAAAAAAAAGGCAAAAAAAGTAAGTAAGAAGAAAAAAGCTGCAATGGCTTAATTAATTATAAGATGACTTACTAAAGCACCATCGGGATTGATTTCCTGATGGTGCTTTTTTTTGCGAAGCAAACGACGTTCCTCCAAAAAAAGTGGTTCGTCTATGAAAATAGGATGCATCAGAAAGCTCTTCCTCCAGACTGTCCCATTAATACAGTGTATTAAGTGCGCTTTAATTTTCATCAAATCACCAGGGTTACCTTTCTTCAATTCAGTACATCTACTTTATGTAAGTCTGACAACAAGCTCTACTCATCTAAAAAATAAAACTACTCCAATGAATAAAATCTTACTCTCTACTACCCTCTTCATCTTTACCGTCTGTAACAGTTCTGTCAAACAGTCAACTTACTGGCTCTATCCCGGCAACCCTGGGCAACTTGACCAACATTGGTGAAATAGACTTGACCAACAACAATCTAACCGGAGACATTCCGCACACCTTCGCTCAATTATCCAACATCTTTTACCTTGGGCTAAGCGGCAATGACTTATCGGGCTGCATCCCTATCGAATTAGCAACATTTTGTAACACCAGTACTACAATTGACATTTCTCTCAACCCTCAATTGCCGGGCGGTGGAGACTGGGATGCTTTTTGCGATAATGAAGCAGGAGCCTGTGCCCCCGTTGGCATCCATGAAACAAATCTAAAAACAGTCCGCATTTTTCCTAACCCAACTAGTGACTTTATATCCATTGATTTATCAGATCAGCGTTTAAACCAGCTTATTATCTCAACCGCTCAAGGCAAAATCGTCCTAAACCAATCAATTGAAATTCAAAATGGAATGGCCACAATTGACATTCAGCAATTACCAACGGGTGTATACTTCCTCCGAGGTTTTGATGACACAGGAGCAGCTGCACCATCTCGCTTTATAAAAACGAACTAACGAAACCACCATAGAAGACGTCAACCTTAAAGCGCATCCTGTTCATCCTCCAATCCTAAAAACCCTAATTCAGACAGTCTAGTAAATTGTCAGAATTAGGATTTTTTATTTTTATTTTTATTTTCATTTTCATTTTAACTGATTACTTACTTACCTTCGTTGTACTAAATATTGAACAACTGCCATAACTAATTTTAAATGAAAGACCTGAATTTCAAAAATAAAAAAGTACTCGTCCGCGTAGATTTCAACGTCCCTCTAGACGACAAATACAAAATCACCGACGACACCAGAATCCGACGCGCACTACCCACCATCAAACACATCCTCAAAGCAGGTGGAACCGTGATCCTAATGTCACACCTCGGTCGCCCCGGCAAGAAAAAATTGCCAGATGGCAGCATCGACAAACAAAAATTTACCCTCCAGCATCTACAAGGGCATCTCAAAAAGAAGCTCCGCACCAAAGTACATTTCTGTGATGAATGTGGTGGTAAAAATGCCGCAGCTATGGCTGAAAAAACCAAGCCCGGGGAAGTGCTCCTTTTGGAAAACACCCGTTTCTATCCCGGTGAAACCAAAGGGGATAAGGCTTTCGCCAAAAGCATTGCCGCACTTGGTGACATGTACATCAATGATGCCTTCGGAACCGCTCACCGCGAGCACGCTTCTACCGCCACCATCGCTCAGTTTTTCAAAAAATCGGAACGAGGTTTCGGTTGCCTCATGCAAGCAGAAATCGAAAATGCCAACAAGGTGCTCCACAACCCTGCCCGACCACTAACGGCCATCGTTGGCGGCGCCAAAGTTTCTGACAAAATTCTCCTGCTGGAAAAACTAATCGACTTCTCTGACAACATCATCATCGGCGGTGGAATGGCGTACACCTTCCTAAAAGCAAAAGGGGGTAACATCGGCAACTCGCTCGTAGAAGACGACAAACTCAAGCTGGCCCTCCGCCTTCTAAAAAAAGCAGAAAAGAAAAATACCAAAATATATCTCCCCAAAGATTCTGTCATCGCTGACCAGTTTTCCGAAAAGGCAAAAAAGGAAACCAAATACAGCATGCGCATCCGCAAAGGCTGGATGGGCCTCGACATTGGACCAATCGCCCGTAAAGATTTCTCAAAAGTTATCGAATCTTCCAAAACCATTTTGTGGAATGGACCAATGGGTGTTTTTGAAATGAAACCATTTGCAAATGGTACCAAGGCAATTGCCAAGTCCGTTGCGAAAGCCACAAAAAAAGGCGCCTTCTCGCTAGTCGGTGGCGGCGATTCTGTTGCTGCTGTGAATCAATTGGGTCTGGCTGATGAGGTGAGCTATGTGTCTACCGGAGGTGGTGCTATGTTGGAGTTTTTGGAGGGTAAGGAGTTGCCTGGGATTAAGGCGATAGGAATGTGAATTGGAATTGGAATGCCCTCTAACGCGAGCTGCGATAGAGGGCGTTCTGATTTATTCACGTTAGCGGGAAAAACTTTTACATTTTACATTTCGCGGTTTTGCGGTTTTACATTAAAAAAAGCTCTAAGCAGTTTACTCCAGCTATTCCTACGTTAGATCCTTCGCCAAGGCTACGGCTCCTGAGAAAAGCTTCGGTATACAAAGTCAGGAGTCTCTTTAAGTCTCTTTACTTCGCGATAGAGCTTCCCGGTCTTCTCACCCGTTAAGAGAAAATAATTTCGAGCGAATACCACGTAAAAAAATCCGTCCGAATCCGTTCAATCCGTGTCCCATCGCGGTCGAGGGAATTCCAATTCACATTCCAATTCCAATTCACTACTCCTCCACCCGATTCATAACCCGCTTCACCTGCTCATTACGAATCACATTCCGGTTCTGCAAATATTCCTGCTGCTCCGTATTAATCTGAGTAGCCATATTATTTTGCAAAACAGTCGTAAAGTTACCATTGCTAAAATCGCGTTGCAGGATCACCTGGTTCGGAAAAGCTACCGCCTCGTTTTCAAACACAGCTTCTTCTTCCGTATAGCTTTTCAATTTGTATTTCACCGTTTGTCCAGACTTATCCAACGCCAGTATGTAATACAAATCGCTATCAATTCTCTTGATCTGCATACTTTCCGTAAATGTTGTATCACCATTTACCACCAGGTATCCCTGACCGGCAATCGTAAATTCATTCAGTGGCTTCCACTCTTCTACCGAAAGGTTTGATGCAGTCCTATCTTTACCTGATTCTTTAAACATGTCTTTCTTTTTGCGCTTTGCTTTTTTAGCAGAGGAAGCAGCGGCCTTACCTGCTACTTTTTCAAAGTCAGCATCGGATCCGGGTGCTTCCCATTTACCGAGTATCCATTTGAATTGTTGAATACTCCCTTGTGTATCGACGACGCCACCGCTTACCGAATTACTAGAGCTAAGCGAAATCGTAGCGGCATCTTCTTCTTCTGCCATCATTTCGACCTCTGCAGAACTTGCAGCTTCATAACTCGCTCCTGCTTTGTTTTTCGTATTTTCTCCTTCCTTCATGTCCGCTTGTGCTAAAACATCATCTCCATTCATGTCAAGATCAGCATATGCTGCATCATCAGTATTGTTATTATCAGCCAGTTGAATAGGTTCCGATGCTATCTTTTCAGAAGATTCATTCATTTTCGAATCCGCCTCTTTCTCCGCTCTCAATATTTTATCCACGTAAGCAATCTGTTGTTTCGAGCGTTCGCTCAAAGAAGCAAACACACTTTCCTGAATGCGAATCTTTTTATTCGGATCACCTTCCAGTATCGGACTAGTGTTTAACCTTGCCAGTATCTTTTGATATTCACCAACGGTGTAATTAGGCCCTTTGTCAGAAAAAATGCCAATCTCTTCCATCTCAAAAGTTGGACTAACCGTAGTCATGTCGGCACTCTGTTTACTTTCGGCCCCACCTCTCAACATGATGTTAGCTACAGAGATCACCACGACTAATGCCAGCATGACACCAGCCATCGCCATCCACTGCCGCATACCGATTCGCCTCGGCGCCCGATGCGGCTCCTCCGACGACCCCGGCTGGTCTAACCGCTCTTCCAGACGGTCCCACAACTTGTTGTCCGGACGCTCATCGAGTTTGTGCTCGTTGTTCCGAAACAAGTCGAATATGTCTTTTTTATTTTTCATAATACTTCATTAGTCAAAATCAAAGTCAAAGTTTTCCACTTGACCGTAAATTCCTTTGCGTACCACGTTATTTTTTTTCAAAGAAAACAAAATAACACCTCTGCGTCTCTTTGCGTCCCATTACATTAGTGGGAAAAGTCTGCGCCTCTGCGCCTCCGCGTTCAAAAAACCACGTTAGAAAAAACTCGCTATATCAACTCAGGCTGTGCCTCTGCTAAAGCTTTCTCCGACGGCCGTAGCCTCTGGCGAAGGACTCGGCGACACGCGGGCAGGAGTTTCCTTGCTTCGCGATAGAGCTTCCCGGCTTGCACACCGAAGCTTTTCTCAGGAGCCGTAGCCTTGGCGAAGGATCTAGCGTAGGTGCTTGTCCTTCAAAACACGTCCGCGGGAAAAACCGACTCCCGACACCTCACCCCCGACACCTGATTAACCAACATCCGGATACTGATTAGCCACCAACATAGCCCGCATCCGCTTCTTAGCCAAAATCAACTGCGATTTCGAAGTATTGATACTAATCCCCAAAATAGCCGCAATCTCCCGATGCTTATACCCTTCTAATACATACAAATTAAATACCGTTCGATAGCCCGTTGGCAATTTATCCAGCATATTCAATATATCTTCCGCCATCAAATCCTGCTCTGCGTTTACTTCTGTTTTTATCTCAATGTTGCTCACCTCCACTGTCAACTGAAAATTGTGTTTCTTCCGGAGGAACATCAGCGATTCGTTCACCATAATACGGCGAATCCATCCCTCAAAACTACCCGCACTTTTAAATTGTTCGATATTTTTAAAGACTTTAAAGAAGCCTTCCAGCAGTACATCTTCTGCATCCTCACGGCTACGTGCATAGCGCTTACACACCCCAAACATCTTGGGTGAGTAGCGATCGTAAAGGAGTTTTTGCCCCTTTCGATCCTTGCGCTTGCAAGCTTCTATGAGTTCTTTTTCTGTCAATTTTGTAGTTTTTCGATAACTAAGTACACGGTGTATTAAGTTGCTTTACATTTTGAATAGGTTATTTTTTGTGCGTACGAGTCAATTTTTTTGAGAATAGCCTTAGCTATTTGAAGAAAAATTGGCGAAGTAATCGCAAAAAAGAAGCATTCAAAAATGTAAATGAATTTATTACACGGTGTACTTGGTACACGGTGTATTAAGTTGCTTTACACGGTGTACTCAGGAGGCAGGGTAATTTGAATCGTCTCTATTCTACGTTTATTGACAGAAATGATCCTAAACTTATAGTCTTCGAAAGCCACTTCTGCTCCCACTCTAGGTATCCGACCTGTAAGCTCCAACAAAAGTCCGGCAACTGAATCAGCATCGCCCTTCACCGTGTTAAACGTTTCTGTATCGATCCCAAGTACTCTGCAAGCATCATTTAAAAGTGTTTTTCCATCGAAGCTGTAGTTAAAGTCATCAATTTTTTGAAAATTCACTTCTACCTCGTCGTCAAACTCATCTTTAATTTCACCAATTACCTCTTCCATGATATCTTCAAGTGTCACCAATCCTGAACTACCCCCATACTCATCCACAACAATTGCCATATGCATTCGCTCTAATTGGAATTCACGCAACAGGTCATTAATTTTTTTTGCTTCAGGCACATACATCACGTTAGTTCGAATCAATGCCTGCCACTCATATTCAACATCCTCATCCAAATGCCCCAGCAAATCTTTCCCATAAAGAATACCGGTTATATTATCAAAATCTTCATCAAAAACAGGAATTCTTGAATAGCCAGAATCTTTAACAATGGCAAGTAATTCATGAAAATCAATTCTAAAATCAATCGCTATTACATCTACCCTGGGGCGCATAATTTGCTTGACCGATACATCTCCAAACTTTACAATACTTTTTAAAATATCAATTTCCTTTCCTGCATTTTTTTCATCCTCCTTTACTGCCAACTCGATGGCCTGGTCAATTTCCTCCCGACTGGTAATACTGTTGATACTTCGACTTCCCAGCTTTCTCTCAATCAAATTTGTACCCCTAACTAATGGTGAACTAAATGGCTTGAAAAAAATCATTAAGCCCGCAAGCGATCTTGACATCAGTTTCGCCAATTTCATTTTATTAATCTTAGCATAAACTTTTGGTGCAACCTCCCCAAATAAAACCAAGAGAAAGGTAACTCCAATTACTGCAATTGAAAAGTTAATCACTTTTGCCAAACTATACGCAGAAAAAAAAGCTGCCAAAAAAGGCAAACCACTAAGAATACCTTCAGACCAATTTATTCGAGTTGGCTCGCTTAGAAAAAAAGCGAGTATGAAATCAGATAAAATAATAATACCAATGTTGATGAAGTTGTTACTAATTAAAATAGTAGCCAACAACTCCCGAGGTTTGCTACGTAGATCGAGAATTCGGTTAGCTGTCTGGGAGTTCTCCTGTTCCAGCTTTTTGACATCATTAATGTTAAGCGAAAAAAAAGCAACCTCCGAGCTGGAGACTAGCGCCGAACAAGCCAACAAAATAATTACAAAAAACAAAGCAAAATAAATGCCTGCGATAGTAACCGCTAAAACCGGGGAGAAAAGTAGAAATTGTATAAAACTGTCAGGATCGATTTCCAACGTAAAGGATTAAGGTAAAGAATAAAAGCAGCCCTGGTCAAATAAACAGGGCTGCTTTCTTTTTTTCTAAAAAGGAAGGTCATCGTCTCCCTCAGCAGCAGCTGGAGCTGCAGGCGTCGTAGCCTTTGCAACTGACTCCTGAGTTGTCCCAGCATTTTCAGTATAAGTACTTGAGTCACGTTTTTCCATCAATCGGAAGGTATGGGCTACTACTTCAGTGGTATAGCGATCATTACCTTCTTTATCCTGCCACTTTCGATGCGTTAATTTTCCTTCTACATATACAAGAGATCCTTTTTTCAAATCTCTCTCTGCCCGTTCAGCAAGATTCCGCCAGCATATCACATCATGCCATTCCGTATTGTTTTGCCACTGATCATTTTTATCTTTATAACCTTCGCTGGTAGCCACAGAGAGTTTAGCAACAGCTGCGCCAGATTCAAGGCGCCTTATTTCAGGGTCACGACCCAAGTATCCAATTAACATTACTTTGTTTATCATATCAGATTCAGTTTAAGCGGTGATGAGTATGTTTAATAGTAAAATGTACGTTACTACAAAAGTCTGCATTTTTCAGGAAAAAAGATCTAAGTGCTGGGACATAATTATTTTTACATTAATCGGCCAAGAATTTTTAGTCTAATCGACTCGTTTTTTGACTTCATCCTCCCTGGCTGGAGCCAAAAAATGAGGAAGAGTAGGCTGAAAAGGCTGAGCGATTAAACTTTAAATTAATTATGGCCTAGCACTTAAGTACCCATAAGGCTAATTTTACGAAAATCACTAATGTTTTGTTGCGATCCTTACGCTTTCTGAGCCAGTGGAGGCTTCAGCTCTTAATGCTATCTTTGATATAAGTGCAGATAACCCGTTTACTTACTCCCTCATTCTCTGAAGAATTTAATCTTTGTATCAGGTGCGATTACCCGATCAATCGCGAGGCTATACATTAGGGGCCGGGATAGGCACCATGCCTCAAGGCTCTATGATCATTTGGGGAATACCCGAATCCTCTATTCACCAGATATTGTTTGTGAAAATCCTGAGGCAGTTGATCTAAATTCCGTATCTTACATACTCCATCACGTAGTGGTTTTTTTCCCTTATGGATGACTGAAGGGGGCCGCTGATAAGCGGATGAATGTCCAGTGGACATTCAACGGAAGGAACCACGAAGTGGGTGGACTGGCTACGAGAATATAAGCCCGGTGAAGCGGAGAAATTTTTGACGACTTATCATGAGCGGGATCAGGAGACTGGTTTGGATTATCGTGGAGCTCGGTTTTATGATAGTGATGTTGGGCGGTTTTTGAGTTTGGATCCCTTGGCGGGAGATTTTGCGGCTTGGTCGCCATATAATTATGTGTTGGGTAATCCGGTTTCTTTCATCGATCCTGATGGTAGGCAAGCTGAATCGATTCATCTTGATCAAGATGGAAATGTAATAGCAGATATTGATGATGGTGATGACGGAGTATATCAACATGTTAATGGTACTACTGAGGCAGATATTGTTGCGCATAATTATTACGAAAGTGGAAATACAGGTAGAGATGTTACGGATGGAGGAGGAACCCAAATTGGAGGACTGGCAGTATCTATTACAGCTAGAAAGCATGAAGAAGTGATACAAAAAGGGGTACGAGCAACGTTCATTATAGGAGTGGGAATCACAACTTCTCGAGGAAGGTTGTATGACGAGCATGGAAATGAAAATAAGTATGTAGATTTTGGTATTGGTTGGGGGCTTGATGTGGGACTGGGTGTGGAAAAAGTTATTCATACAACTACGCCAAGGATTCCTTTAGACGGAGATACAAAGTTTGAGAACTCAGATTTGGAAGGCTTTGGAGTGATGAAGTCATTTTCAATAGGCCCTTTTGGAGGTGCAAGTGGGGGGAGTGGCTCTGAAGCTCGTGATTTCCACTATTTCGGGGATTGGGGAAACTCTTATAAGTCGGAGTCTATGGGCTTGTTTAAATCTCAGTTTAAAATAGGGGCATCAAATACTTCGTCTGAATTGTTTATAACAAATTAACTATGGTTATTGATCTGTTTACATGTAAGTTGATCGCATTTATGTTAATTGCTTTTTTAAAGGGGTATTTTCATCTTGAATTCCTAAAGAAGAAAAACCCTCTTAAGTATGGGGAATTGTCATACGTTCGAATCTTTTTAACAGGAAGCTTTTATAAAGCACCTATTTTAATGTGGCCGGTTATTAGGATTTATAGAGATCTGAATGATATGGAAAGAAAGAAATATTTCTTAGCTGTAGCTTTTACTATAGCAGAGATTTTGATTTTACTTAATATCATAATATGGGTTTAACTCCCCCGCTGGGGCAAAGTCCCCCGCTGGCGCCAGGTCTTCAGAAAAATAAAAAGAGCAGAAGCTAGTTTTGTTCTCTGTTGTGACAAGGTCTTCGGAATAAAAAAGAGTGGAAGCTAGTTTTGATCTTAGATCAAGAGACGGCTTCTATCAGGTACAGCTAAAATAAAAAAGTGCTGCAGAAGAATCCCCGCTGGCGCGAATTCTTCGGAATAAAAAAGGAATGAAGCTAGTTTAGGTCTTTGGCCTAGAGACGGCTTTTACAAAAAAAAGTGTTGCAGTTGATTCTGTAACACTTTTTTTCATTGGAGGAAAGTTGAAGAATTTAAATCAATCCCTGTAGTTTATTCCTAGTCAAAAAAGCATCAAGAAAAGAGAAGACCATTTCTTTGTCTTTAGGTTGCAGTTTACTAATCCCCGCTGGCGCCAGGTCTTCAGAAAAATAAAAAGAGCTGGAAGCTAGTTTTGATCTCTGATCAAGATACGGGGTCTATCAAATACAGCTAAAAACAAAAAAGTGCTGCGGAGCAATCTGCGGCACTTTTTTATTGGGCCTTGCTGATTGAAGATATTATTGATAAGCGAGTCTAGTGCCAGTTATTACATCTATGATCATTTGGGGAATACCCGAATACGATACTAGTCCCCAGAATCCGAACCACCAGTTAAGTTGAATTTTTACTAACTTGTAAAAAACAACTAAAGATGAGAAAAAAGAGACGAGTCTTTAAAAAAGAGTTCAAACTCAAAGTAATTTTAGAA
>Ga0209187_1000949_pt1 | contig 39619 bp, 30 predicted proteins | sample BantaG_FD_187430 | JGI IMG/M metagenome (GOLD analysis project Ga0209187, IMG submission 187430) | Marine algal microbial communities from Bantry Bay, Ireland - BantryBay_4 metaG (SPAdes) (version 2) | ecosystem: Host-associated > Algae > Red algae > Unclassified | place: Bantry Bay, Ireland...
GCTAATATTATTCCTACTCTAAACTCGCCATGTGCACTTACCGAGGACGGTTCTATACCTGCTGATTGCATACTCTGGTGTACACCTTCTGGTTCAGTGCCAGCAAGTTTAGTTACTCCAGAAGAAGCAGAAGCGGCATTTGGAGATTGTGGACCGGACTTAATAGGGGACTTAAGAGTAGTAGAAAACAGAGTTGGAGACATTTGCAGTCCTGATGGTGAGGTAGTGACAATCACTTATTCTGGTAAAGTCAGACTTCATGGTCAAATACAAAATGTAGAAATACTTACTCAACGATTTACAACTTTACAACTAGACATCAATGATGACACATTTAACTTTCCAGATAATCTAAAATTGGATTGTGATTATCTCGCTGATTTAGAAGGCGATTTTGAATATGGTTCACCAGAATCTATATTAGAAAGTACGAATGATGTGACCGTTTCATATCCTTATTACATTGACACTCACGATACAGTTGTGAATGTGGTTACTGTCTTTGATACAACATTAGTCGTGGTGGATCAAATGCTAAGAGATACAATGGTTAAGCAATTCATTGATGGAGAAGAATTGTGGGTCTTACTTACTATAGTAGATAAAGTATTTGAAGAAGAGATAAGAGAAAGTCTTGATACTATTGGTCTTACAAATCCTTCTGTAGCTATTATTGATCGAGTATGTAATGTCTTATCAGGTTATTCTGATATTCAGTTTGATGCTTGTGGACAAGGACAAAAAATAATTAGAACTTGGAATTTAATCGATTGGTGTAACACAAATGTTGATGTATCCGGCAGACAGAGTATTGAGATTATCGATTCGACTCCGCCAGAAGTGGTACAATTAGTCAATGGTGAATATGTCCCTATTACTATACTGAGTGATGTAACAACAAGCATAGAGCCTTGGTCATGTAGCGCTGTGCTAAGATTGCCAGATTTAAACATAAAAGATAATTGTGATGATTCACCAAGAGTTGTTTTTTCTACAGATGAAGGAATAGTAGAAGGTGATTTTGTCAGAGACCTATGGTTAGGCCAAAGCCCAATTACTGTTGATGCAACTGTCACAGACGATTGTGGTAATTCTACAATTGTGTCCTACCATGTCATTGTTGTGGATGAAGTTCCTCCAGTTGCAATTTGTGAAACATCCATTCAAGTATCATTGACAGGTACACAAAATGGTGGCGATGGTGTAGCTAAAGTTTTTGCAGATGCACTAGATGAAGCTAGTCACGATAGTGGTTGCGGTAAAGTGACAGTTACTGTCGTACGGATGGATGATTATCGTCAAGTTGTACGAGACTGTAGAGACAATATAGTTGGATTCGCACCAGTGTCATGTGCGCCAATAACAGCAGATATCGATTTAGGAGCTCCAGTATTTAAAGATGATTGTGAAGCAACTGGTGAAAACATTGGTCAAATAACAGCAAAAGGTGATTATGTGAAATTCTGCTGTGAAGATGCAGGTCAAATTGTACCTGTCATTGTTTTTGTAGAAGATGAGGCTGGAAATGTAAATCAATGTATCGTAAATGTTGAAGTAATGGATACTTCGAGACCAACGTTGGTTTGTCAAGATGAAGTTATTTCATGTGTCGATGGAGATTATCTAGCAGCACCTGCGATGTTAGGTTCTTCTTGTGTTGGTGAGAGACAATACGATGTAGAACTGCTAAGTGAAAACAGATCAAACAACGCATGCGCAGGAGGACAAACCGTTAGAGAATGGTTTATTGACTTAGACGGCAGTGGCGGCTTTTCGAAAGGAGATGCATTCTGCCAACAAATTATCAGTGTTGATGCAGAGACTGCGTTTGATCCAAATACGATCAAGTGGCCTAAAAGTTATGATGGAAAATCATTTGATGGCGTCAATATTGAATATAATGATGGTGAAATCGTAGAAATACCAATCTCAGTGACAATGGGCGATGCATTCAGTTGTGTCCCAGGAGATACTGGTGACGAAATTCCAGTCTGGTGCGGTACTGAATGTGGTCTAGTTGGTTACTCGATGGAGGCAGATACCATAACTGCAAGTGATGCTTGTTTGAAAATTATACGAAGATGGACGGTTGTAGATTGGTGTACATATGATGCGAATGGCACAGATATAGATGATGAGAATGATTCGTCAAGAGACAGATTTGAAGCTGTAGAGGATTGGGCACAGTTTGAACTTGATTATCCAGGTTGTCCTGTTTATGCAGCTAGCATTGGAGATCCTGTATATTTCAGGTATACAAATGTGGATGAAGATGGATATTATACCTATGATCAAGTAATCGTTGTCAATGATGATACGGCACCTGAGATAGATGCTCCAGCAACAATTGTAGTCAACACTACAGGTGGAGCTACTTCTAAAGATGACGAAGTTGATTGTTTTGGAAGCGAAGACATTACTGTTTCAGCAGATGATCTATGTGGAGGTGAATTAACAGATTCTAATTTGTTGCAATGGCAAATTACTGTAAGTAGTGGTGGAACTGTCGTCGCAAGCAAAACTTCTAGAGGTCCAGAAGCAACAATGAATTCTCAAGTTGGAAGTCCAGGAGATGTACATATTATTACTTGGAGAGTAAAAGATGGTTGTGGTAATGAGTCAAGTGCTCAAACAACGGTAACATTTGGTGACCAACAAGCACCAACGCCTTTCTGTGTAGCAGGATTAACCACAGCATTTATGGCTAGCGACGGCACCGTCACAGTATGGGGTGATGAATTTGATTTTGGCAGTTTCGATAACTGTACGGCTGTGGAAGACTTAAGATTTGCAATTGTGAGATCTGGTGAAACACCAATAGCAGTTGATGATGCAGATTTTGGAGACCAGTCTTCAATAACATTCCACTGTAGTGATTTTGCCACATTCGAAGAACTAGATGTTTATGTCATTGACTTAAATGGTAATGCTGATTTTTGTACTGTCGGAATCATTCTAGCTGACAATGGTAATATATGTGGCGAAGAAATGGAAGAAGAGGAAGAGGAAGAGATGGAAGAAGAAATGGAAGAAGTTGGTTCTAATGCAATAATCGCTGGTCAAATAGCAACATACTATGGTGCTATTGTAGATAACGTTGAAGTAACTTTGTCGGCTAACCTTAGCGAGTATCCAGTTAGCGTTCTGACGGATGATTCTGGTGCATATGCCTTTTCAAACAACCCAATAGGTGAAAATTATAACATAACACCAGAAAAGACGGGTGATTTCATGGAGGGTGTCTCAACGCTTGATTTAGTCTTAATATCTAGACACATTGTAGAATTAGAAACTTTTGATAGCCCTTATACCATATTGGCAGCGGATGCATCCTATGATGGCAGAGTCAGTTCTGTTGATTTGTCAGAATTGAAACGCTTGGTTTTAGGTGTGACGGATGAATTAAGAAATGCGAACTCTTGGATCTTTGTAGATGCTGAGCAATCGTTTTTTGATGCAAAAAATCCATGGCCATTTAGTTTAGATGTTGATGTGAGACAATTACAAACAAATGAAATGACAGCTGATTTCATAGGAGTCAAATTAGGAGATGTCAATCAAAGTTATGCTGGAGCTGAACTGAGATCTAATGGAGAGTTGACATTGAATACAGTTGAACAAAACATCAGTAAGGGTTCTGAGATCGTTGTTGACATAACAGCTGATAATTTTAATCAAATTTCTGGATATCAATTTGCTTTAGAACATAAAGGATTGATTTTCAAAGGAATAAATACTGGTGCAGTTGATGTAGATCAGTCTAATGTACATTCTAATAATGAAATACTATCTATGGTTTGGTTTTCGCCAGAGATGGTTGAAGTAAACACAAATACAACATTGTTTAGTTTAGTATTTGAAGCTACTGAAGACCTAATTTTGTCAGAAAGTTTAGCACTTGATAACCAAAGGTTAACACCAGAAGCTTATGCTGGAGTAGGGGATGATAGATTGAATGTTAACTTGGACTTTGGTTCAGATACAGTTAAAACCGTGTTGTACCAGAATCAACCAAATCCATTCACAGATGTCACAAACATCAGCTTCAATTTGACAAAGTCTGATCTTATCAGTCTGAGAGTATTTGATGTTACTGGTAAGCAGTTGTATGCTATTAATTCGACATTTGGTGCAAGCGCACATAACATTTCATTAGATGATGAGCTAATCAATGCTTCTGGTATTTTATATTACACATTAGAAGTAGGTGATTTTGTTGAGACAAAAAAGATGGTCAAACTATAAGCGACCTTCTTTATAAATAAATAATAATGCCGAAGTCTTTTCTAAGATTTCGGCATTGTTGTTTTATAAACTTTCTCGGCAAGACGAACGGAGTCATTTGACTCAGTATTGATATTTGAATCGAAGGTCTCCCGTCCCTCTCGATTTATCTCGGCAAGAGGAACAGAGTCCTTTGTCTCAGTATTGACATCTGAATCGAAGGTCTCCGTACCTCTCGATTTATCTCAGCGAGAGTAACAGAGTCCTTAGCTTAGCTTTGCTGGAATGATTCTGAATCGAAGGTCTCCGTTTCTCTCGATTTATCTCGGCAAGAGGAACAGAGTCTTTTGCCTTAGCACCCCTTCATAGAACTATGTAATGAAAAACTCAACCCACTATTTAACTGTGCTACGATCCCAGCGGGATCAAATTACGTTAGCCACGGGATTTATTCCGTGGTGGAGTGATGAAAGAAGATTCAATTTGGCGAGATTTTTGGTAAAAATCATGTCAAATTTATTCTATGACTAAAATTGTTTTTAGAAGAAATGATACAATTTGGGTTTTTAATTGAAATGCAAGAAATAAGATCGTCAACCCCAATAGACTAGCTAAACATTAGTCTCCCGTATCTCTCGATTTATCTCGGCAAGAGGAACTGAATCGAAGGTCTCCGTACCTCTCGATTTCTCTCGGCAAGAGGAACTGAATCGAAGGTCTCCGTACCTCTCGATTTCTCTCGGCAAGAGAATTGAATCGAAGGTCTCCGTACCTCTCGATTTATCTCGGGAAGAGAACTGAATCGAAGGTCTCCCGTACCTCTCGATTTATCTCGGCAAGTGGAATAGAGTCCTTTGCCTCAGTTCGACATCTGATTCGAAGGTCTCCAAACCTCTCGATTTATGATCATAAAATTGTAACTTTATTCAACCTGCAACTGCTTAATATTTAAATTCAATCTATGTATCGTAGTATTGCTTGTCTAGTTGGGTCATTTTGTTTGTTTGTATTTGTTGTTGCCTGTGTTGGTGAAGAACAAACCGACAAGAATAAAGCTAATCAGCCAAGCACGAATACTGTTAATTGGATGACTTTGGAAGAAGCAGAAGCGGCTAGTACAAAAGATCCAAAGCCACTATACGTTATGGTATATGCGAACTGGTGCCCACATTGCAAGAATTTTGATAAAACGACATATCGAGACCCGAAAGTCATTAAAGATCTGAATACCCGATTCTATCCAGTTAAATTAAATGCACATTCAAACGAAACAATTACTTGGCGTTCAAAAGAATTTACAAATCCAAATTTCGATACTCAGATCCCAGCAGATAAGCAAAACTCCTACCATGAAGTGCTTTATGCAATAGAGGCGAAAAGTATTCCGTCGATAGTATTCATAGATAGGGACTTTAATATCACTGGTACCGAACTCGGGTATAAGCCTCCCGATGAACTCAGATCTCTGATGTCTATGTATAGCAGCAACTAGAGCTCCATAATTGTATTGGATTTCACCTCTTCTAGCTTTGACCAATATTACTTCTTATTCATAATGACCTAGATAAATTCTTTTGCATCATAATAAATAAACCTGAATATCATACCTATCTTATAATCTCGCACTGAATTTTGACATTTATTTAGACAGCTATAGTAGATATACCGGTATATTTTCCTTCTACATGTAGACTTCACATATATGTTTTTCTATTTCTATCAATTACTATAAATACTATATTTTCTTAATATTTTAAGATTTCCACTGTTTTGGAACTGTTCTTGTATTCTATGGCTTTTAGATACTCATTTCCCCCAAATTGTGAGTTTCATTTAAGAATACAGCCCCCCTTGTATTTGTAAGTATTATCGAAAAAATATCAAATCAATTTTGGCATTCTATGGATGGAGGCAATCCGTGATGTCGTTTTACATAATTAAATTTTAGCTCATGAAATTTATGCCCAAGACCTGTTTTATTTTAATGTTTTTTGCTTGTGCAGTGTTGTCATTTGCACAAGATACAAGTGATTGCCCAGCAATTGCTTGTAATGACAATGTCCAGATCTCTTTGGATAATAATTGTTCTGGCGTTACAGTTGATATGCTACTAGAAGGTAGCTTTAGCGGTGCGTTTAAAATATTTATTACAGGAGAAGATGGCAAAACTGTCCTAGCCGTAAATGATGGCACGGATGGTTTATTTTATAACGAAGATGGTACTCTATTCAGTTGGGCACCCTACGTAGGTGAAACGATCAATTTCACGTTGGTTAGTGAATGTGATGGTAATTCCTGTTGGGGAGAAGCTAAATTGGAAATTAACCAGCTACCTTCTTTAACTGGGCCTTGCGAAATTACGCCAGGGGCTTACGTTGAAGAGCTTATTAGTTATGATTCCCTCTTTGCTAATGGTTCTGTGACATTTACGTATCCAATTATTGATGCTACGTGCCAAATTCCGGTAACCATTACACATAGCGGTGATCTGCTTTATGCATGTTCAGCTGGTGATGATGGTACTTTAGGTACCAGTGATGATGGATGGTGTACAGTAAGCTGTGTCGTAGAAGATGACCTTATGGGAACAGTTACTGTTACAGTTATGCCAAGTGCTGGAGATCCGATGGGTATCGCTATTCCATCAAAGGCAATTTGTAAGGTTAATGTTGAAGTCCCTGCTTGTACACCATGTGTTGTTTGGTGTAGTGAAGGTGACTCAAGAAGTTTTCCAGAAGGCTTTATCTCTGTAGATGAAATCCATGAAATGGTAGAATCTGGTTGTTTTGCAAACATTGAGGGTGACATCACAGTAATAGAGGATGTTAAAGGAGATGCTTGCGCTTCGATAACAACTATAAGCTATTTTGCAAAAGTGAATCTTCATGGCGAGACTGAGAGAGTCTTATTATTGGAGCAAGGATTTAGAACTGAAAAGCTAGATCATGATATATTAAATGCACCTGACGGTCCAGTTATCCTTGATTGTGGTTCTGTTTCATTAGATGCATTACCTCAAGAAATTTTTGCGGAAACAGGGAGTGGTACATTATCATTTCCATATTTTTTCGATAAACATACAGCTGTTCCTAATGAAATAGTCATCTGTGGTCTCGATCACTATGAAGTGGTTGTTGATACAATGGAGCAACTCGTTGAAGTAGAAATTGATACAGACAAAGACGGTATTGTAGATGATGTTGTCTGGGTATTGTTACCTGTTGTACAAAAAGATTTATTGGATTCAATTTATTGTGAGACAGTAACTCTTGCGACCGATGGTGGTGTGATCGTCATAGATGAAGATGGTGATTGCCTTGGTGATGGTACTGACTTTATTCTTACAAATGAAGATGATGATCCAGTAGTGATTACTTCTCCGCCCGCATTCAAAGGGAATGGTGCATTTGCTCCTGGAAGTAATACCTGTGAAATCGCAACAACAGATGCAATTGTGACTGTCGAGAGTGGCAGATATTGTAATTTGATTGTTTCTTATTCTGATCAAGGTCCATTTGAAGCATGTGGAAGTGGATTCAAAATTATTAGAAACTGGCAAGCGCTTGATTGGTGTGATGCTACTGTTGGTAGTATAATACTAGGTAGCCAGTTTATTGAAGTCATAGACACTGAAGCTCCAGTTCTACCTGAATTAGTTGATGCTGCAGTAAGTATAGATCCTTGGACATGTACTGCAAAATTCCCGCTGCTTATTCCTACAGCAGAAGATGGTTGTGAAGGAACGACTATCAGCTATGATATTGATGTGACAGCAGGTAGATATGATGCAGAATCAGGATTTATCGTAGACTTATATCCTGAAGACGATATCGAAATTGTCGTTGAAGTATCGGATGACTGCCGTAATGTAGCTCGTGATACCTTCTTATTGACAGTATTTGATGGAGTCGCTCCAGTCCCAGTCTGTCATGAAAATATAGTTGTGACATTAACTACTGGTGGAGAAGCTAAGATTTTCGCTAAAGACTTTGATGCTGGTTCACACGATGCTGGTTGTGGTGAGGTGGAAGTATTTGCTGCTAGAATCACTGGCTGTTGTGGAGATGAATGTACTGGTGGAGATGAAGTATGTTTAGAATACGATAAGTTTGGAGATTGCGTCAAATATGGTGCAAATCCAGAAGCGGATGAATTCGGAGAATTTGTAAAATTCTGTTGTGAAGATGCTGGAACAAATGTAATGGTAGCAATACTTGTTGTAGATGCTGCAGGTAACAGAAATACTTGTATGGTAGAAGCGACAGTTGTTGATAAATCAGCCGTTACGCTAGCATGTGAAGACTTAGTCATAGACTGTGAAGCTGATTTAAATGAATTAAGCTCTGCAAGCACTATAGCTGCCGTGTGTGAAGGCGGTACTCCAGATATGTTAAGTGAAAAAATTAATGAAACTGGTTGTGGTACAGGTACAATCATCAGAGAGTGGTGGATTGACCGTGATGCAAGTGGAGATTTGACTCAAGGTGATGCTTACTGCGAACAGAAAATTACAATATTACCAAGTGATGGAAAAGCATTTGATCCATTTACGATCAAATGGCCAATCCACTACACAGGTGAAGTATTCGAAGGCATCAATCTTGAATGTGATGCAGACGGTGAATTGAAACAATTTGATGGAGAGAGAGTACCGATGGGTGATGTATTCGCTTGTTCAAGTGCTGACCTCGAAGATAAGCCTGTATGGTGTGATTCACCTTGTGGCCTTGTTGGCTACAGTGTTGAAGAGGAGACTGTAGTTGCATCTGATGCTTGTCTGAAAGTCATCAAACGATGGACAGTAATTGATTGGTGTACATGGGATCCAAATGGTACCAACCCTGTAGACGATGCTAACGATACAGATGATGATTCTTTTGTAGCTGTAGCTGATTGGACTGATCCTTTATGCTTTGGTTGCGAAGAAAATCAAGTAGGACCTTATTACTTCAGATATACTGATGTTGATCCAGATGGTTATTATACTTTCGATCAGGTAGTTAAAGTTGTGGACGATAGTGCTCCGACGATTAGTGCTCCGGAGACGTTCACGCAGTCTACTGACGGAGGTGCGACATCTAAAAATGATGATACGCCTTGTACAGGTGAAGGTATGGTAATGGCTTCTGCTACTGATTCATGTGGTGGTGAAGAATCTGGTGCTGAATTCTTGAATTGGACGATCAATAGATTTGAAAATGGTGAGCTAGCAGCTACAAAAAATGCGACTGGTGAGCTAGTTGATATGAGTACTGGTGAAGGTTCGCCTGGTGATACAACAAAAATTGTATGGATTGCATCTGACGGATGTGGTAACAGTTATGAAACTGAAACAATTGTAACATTTGGTGACGATGTACCACCTACACCCTTGTGTGTATCAGGTGTGACAACAGCATTTATGGAAGCAAGCGGTCAAGTAGCTATATGGGCTTCAGATTTTGACCTTGGTAGTTTTGATAACTGTACATCACTTGATTTCACAATTGTTCCTGCAGGTGCAGAAGCTGCTCAACCAGGCACGGATGAATTTGAAGAGCAAAGAAACTTCACACTCGTTTGTGATGATGTGACTAACTTCATTGAATTCAACGTCTATGTTTGGGATGCAAATGGACTTGGTGATTTCTGTACTGTTTCAGTCCTTGTTGGTGGAGAATGTAACCCCGGACAAGATGGGGCATCTGGTTTCTTAGTTGCTGGATCTATCCAGACTGAGGACGGAGACTTAGTTAATGAAGTTTTGACTACAATTGAGTCAAACACTCAAGAAGAGTTTCCTTTAACTCAGACAACTGGTAACAATGGACAGTATGCATTTGCATCAACACCAGAAGGATTTGACTACAGTATATCAGCTCAGAAAAATGATAATCATGTAAACGGTGTGAGTACACTTGACCTTGTATTGATACAGAAGCACATACTAGGAATTGATGACTTACAATCTGCGTATAGAACGATAGCAGGTGATGCCAACAATGATGGTAGAATCAGTGCACTCGATTTAATTACATTGAGAGAGCTGATCTTGGGCAAGACGCTTGAGTTTAGTAACAATACAAGTTGGAGATTTACTCCAGCAGCTCAGTCAATCTTTGATACTGTCAATCCTTGGCCATTTACTGAAGCGATCGAAGTGAATCAATTATCTGATAACATGTTAGAAGAAGATTTCATCGCGATCAAGATTGGTGATGTTAATGGTAATGCAGTAGCTAATTCATTACAATCAGCAGAAGTCAGAACTTCTGGAGTAACTAACTTTGTACTAGCTGATGAGTATGTAAATGCCAGCCAATTGATTGCAGTACCTGTGACATCTAATGATTTCACCAACGTACATGGATTCCAATTCACTATGGATTTGAATGGTCTGTCTTATGTCGGTATTGAGAAAGGATCGATTGATGTCTCTACAGATAATCTTGCAGACTTCGGTGACTACTTGACAATGTCATGGGAATCTCCAGAAGCGATCACATCGGCTGAAACATTATTTACATTAGTGTTCAAAGCATCTGAAGATATTACTTTAAGTAATGCTATAGCACTTAACTCTAAGAAGACTTCAGCAGAGTTGTATAAGAATGAGAGCCTTGATGTATTCAATGCTGGTGTAGAATTCACAACTGAAGTAGATGCTTCGTTTACTCTTCTACAGAATGAGCCAAATCCGTTTAATGATCAAACGACAATTGGTTTTGTTCTTCCAGAACGTGCAAGCACAACCATTCAGATTGTAAATTCAGTAGGTGAAGTTGTATCCACTGATACTGCGATCTATGACAAAGGCTTCAATCAGAAGACATTAACAAAAAGCGACATTAACTTATCTACTGGTATTTACTACTACACAATTGAGAGTAGTAATCAATCAGCAACGAAAAAGATGATTGTTGTTAACGAATAGTAGTATAATACGAAATAGAATCAGTCCTAATTTGGGACTGATTCTATCTTCTAAAAATTCCCCCATTTTTTATTTAGACTATTATAAATCCAATTGTCCCTGATATACGTATTCTGATAAAGAACACATCTAAGGTGATAACAGAAATAAATAACTACTTAAACGCTTTATGCTAACTAACTTATAATTTTAGTAAATATAGAGTTACAATAATTAGAATTTTATCTTAGTTTTGATCTTCATTTTGTACGATCCAATAATACTGGATCTGCCGAATGAAGATCATCTCTATTAGGGGTGGTTTTGATCCAAAGGAATTTATATTATTGATATATTAATCGCCGAAGTGGTGGTCCCGATAGTTATTGGGAGTAGACACACTGGAAAATCCAAAGGGATATATCCATTTAAATTTTTATTGCCGAAGTGGTGGAATTGGTAGACACGCTGGATTCAAAATCCAGTGCATTCACGTGCGTGAGGGTTCGAGTCCCTCCTTCGGTACTAAGGCTCAATAAAGAGCTAATAAATAACATACTAAGAACACTGAAAATCAACAAGTTATAGCAAATGAGCACTATTCATTAGCACTTATTATACCCTATTCTATCCTCAATTTGTCCCCTCCATATCGTAAAAAGCAAACCATCATAAAGAATACTCAATCCTTCCTCCGCCCATAATAACTCATAATCACAGAAGCCGCATTCGTATGTATCAATAGAGAGAATGCAATAATAGTAAATGTCACATCAGCTACCAACTTTGCATCTTGCGACACAAAGCCATGAGCAATCGCGTAACTGAGGTAATACACTGAGCCGATCCCTCGAATTCCGAAAAAGCCGATCAAAGACTTCTTTGATAGTGTCATCTTGGAAAATATCAGTCCAAGGGCAACAGCCAATGGCCTAAGAATAAAAAAGAGTACAATTGCCAACCACCAATGCGTGCCGATAGACCAATGATTGGCGAGCATCGCACCAAACAAAACGACTAAGGCGACTTCCATTAATTGTCCAACTTGCTCGTTGACTGAGGTCACAGATTTCATAAGATCGTGGGGATATTCGCGATCGCCTTTGGCCTTATCCGCATAGTACCTCATGGCAACGCCAGATGCAAAGACAGCTAAAAATCCGTATGAATAAATCAATAAGGCCCCGCCGTAACTTAGGCCGATCATGCCGAGTGTCAATAGCTCTTCCGTGACTGTTGGTTGATCTGTCGTTTCAACCAACCAATTGGCTATGCGTGAGATACCCCAGCCACATAACCAGCCAAACCCTAAACCTGCAAAAGTTGCCCACACTAGATCGATTGTGATCCAAGTCCATCCGAACTCACCGATCTCGTGGAGCCCTAATAATCCAAGGCCAAGCATGACAAATGGAAATGCTGCTCCGTCATTAAATCCTGCTTCACCAGTAAGTGCATAGCGGAGTTGATCAGTGTCATTGTGATCCTTCACGGAAACCTCACCAGCCAGGACGGGATCAGTGGGTGCTATAATTGCACCTAGAAGTATGGCGGCTCCCAATGGTAGCTTTAGTATGAAAACGCCTATAGCGCATACAGCAGCAATGGACAACAACATCGTTCCTGTGGCCAAGGGTATTGGTGTTCGAAGCATATGTCTACAGGAAGGATCTAGCTTTAATCCTGCCGAGAGTAAACTGAGGACAACAGCGATCTCCGTCAAAATTTCGATCAGCTTAGCATGTTCAAATATGTCGACGTCTAATAAATTGAGCCCCCAAGGGCCAATAGCGACTCCAGTCAGTAGATATAGGAAAGGAAGAGAGACTGGAATTCTCTTTAGTGGCCCTTTTCCTAAAGCAGCCACTAGCATAACTGCGCCGATGAGTAATGACCAGGTCGTAATCGAATCCATTTTTAACTTAAAATTTAAATGATGACTTATTGCTTAATAATTTCATAATTAGCTGCGACTCAAACTCTTATTTTAAAAATTGAATTTAGCTAAAGCATTTGTAATCGCCATACTCATAAAGTCAAGAATATAATTATTTTTTAGATAAGCAAACAGGAAGTTAAGGAGGTGTGCTAATAAGGTAGTCACTTCACTGACTCATTTAGTCTTTATGCATTAAACTATTTTTTAGCCCATCCAAATCCTCTTGATAAATAGCATAAAATTCTTCTACATATGGTCGAGTATTGGTATACCCTTCGGTATAATAATTTTGCGCCAGGTCCAGTGAAGATTTTGCTTCGTTTTCTTTCCCCATTAGCTTTAAATTTTGAGCTTTATGAAAGTGTAGTTCTGAAGCTTTACTGTGATGCAATAGTCCTAGACTATATATAGAATCTGCTTTTTCATGCAAGCCTTTTTGTTGATAGGCCTGACCAAGCACAACGTAGTTGACATACTCAACATAGTCATATCCCGTATTTTCGGCTTCGAAGTTTAAATGCATATCTAAATATGTTATAGCATTGTCGTAATCGCCTAATTGCAGATAGCTAACACCTCTCATAAAATTGACGGAAGTTGATTGGGGATAGTCAACAAAATCTGGCGTATATGCATCATAACGATCTACTTCTTCTAGAACAGTCTTATAATCCCTGTAAAAGTAGAGCCAGCAATAGGCTTTATATCCTAGCCATTCTTGCGGGTCTTCTTCTACAGCTTTTGTATAATAGTCATTTGCTTTAGAAGCAAACCCTCTTTTTAAGTAAGGTACACCTAATTCTCTTTGGCCTGTAGCGCCGGAGGGATTGAACGCTAGCCCTTCATGAATGAGCATTCGCTCAGCTACAGATCCTTGATAGTATATATTTGTGCCAGAGGCATTCATAAGCGTCTCATACAGAGCCAACTTCTCTTCTGGTGTATATTCTTTTTTATAAATAATAGGATTTTGTTGGCAAGAGATAAAGCAGATTAACCAAAGCAGGCATATAAAAGTCTTAAGGTAATAGTTCGATGATTTTTCCATTGTCAATTTTAAATGTGATGTATGTATAGGCGTCTCTAGTTTCCCCATGAATGATCGCGTTGGTCCATTGGTTTTCAGCTTTGAGGATGTCATATAAATGCATGCGACAAGATTCGTCAAATGATATTTTTTTGTATTCCAAGTCGGCTTCTTCCGTCACAAACCATCCTGCCTCACCATTGCAATTGATAACAAATCTATAGGTGAGATAACCAGAGGCATCTGTTAATTTTCTGGGATCTAGTTTTTTGTCCAGCACTGCTCTCAGTCTTCCTTTTCCGCCAGTGAATTGAGCAATTTCGTCATTGTAGTAGTCGTTTATATTAGCCGGATGAAAACATGGTTTGAAGTGCGAAGGATCATCAAGCGTCTGAGTAGTGTCAATATAAGCGACACGATGTGTTCCATGATTGGCCCTCTTTTCAAACTCCGACAAAGTAATGATTTCATCCAAAGTCATCTCAGAGATATAATCATCATATTGAAATGTACTGTAGGTCATTCCTAAATCAGTTTCATAATGTTTTTCCCATGTGATTTTTATGGTATCAATTGGCTCATCATCGTTTATACGTATAAAATCCCTGATCCCTTTAAATATTTTTATTTCTGAAGTCACCAAGGACGAATCAATGTTTTCTGTTTGATAAGTAACATTTCTATACCCATTTCCTTCATCTACCTTTAGTATATCGGTCTTGGCATCGTTCCCTAGCCAATCTCTAAGCACATTATTCTTTACAATTGATTGATGCTCTTTATAAGGATCAGTCAGAGAAACATGTTGTCTAAAGGACCGATCTTCCAGAATTTTCCATTTACCTTCTTGGATAACAACCTGACTAAAATTAACTTTTTGAAATGCTGCATTGTATTGTTCATTTACAATTTTGTTTCCATCCAGTATTTTTTTTATGTAAATAATATCTGTTAGGGTTTGTTTATTTTCTCGACTTCTGTGGTTGTAATACTTCCACACTAGCCCTTCATTTAATAAAGCTCTCTTTGGAAAATATTGAAGCCCTTCGCTCAATTTTTGATTGGATTCTGTACAGCTGAAGAAGCAAATAAAGACTAACAATAGTACTGTTCTCATTGGGTTAAAATAATTAATCTTTAATTGAGTCTACCAATTAAAACAGAATATAACAATTCATTGACAAAATTAGTAATCAATGTTGCGACGATTTCTAAGACTTAGCAAGAGCGATTCCATCTAAAAGTTATTCTTACAAACTGATGTTCTTAATTGCATTTCAGCCGCTAAAAAGATATGAAATGATAAACACCAATTATTATTCTTCCAAATTGTCGTCTCTCCCTTTTAATTTATTTTATCCAGAACTACCCGAAAGGATAGGTCATTTGTTTATTCCCACATTTAACTTTGTGAAATACATAATGGATAGGTGATGACAATAATCTACACTCACAAAACACGTGCTTTAAATAGGCCAATTTAAATAAATAATTATGAAAGCAATCTTACAAACAACTGTCCTTATTCTCCGTTGCTTAGCATTTACTATTAAAGATATCATTACCCAGAATGGTACTATAGAAGCTGCCGAAGGAGTCATTATTGGTAATAATAATGCAGTCGTCGCTGGGACCATCCGCTCGGCCTAGGCCTGTTAGTTATGTTGTTGACCATAATGCACAAATTTCAAGCAATTACTAATTAACCCTAAAATAATAATCCAATGTCTAAGCAAACACTTCTTCTATGCGCTCTCCTCACTGTATCTAAATTCTTTATCGCTCAATCTGATGAAAGACATTCAGTCATAGACTTGGCATTAAAAGCCCAAAATAGTATTGAAGGCAACTTAAATACCGGAGCAATTATGCCGCTCGAATGGGCGACCAATAGTTCAGTGGCTTGTTTTCCCTCCACACGTTTAGCAGAATTTCGGGGCAACCATGTTCTTTATCGAATTAACCTACCGGCCTCTTCAGAAGTTACCGTCACGGTTACGCCGAAAAATAAAAAAGATCGTATTAATGTCTATGCCCTTCGTTTCGGAGCAGATAGTTTGGAGACACCACCGGATAACCAAAGGGCGATAAGTTGCGAGGCTGCTTACACGATGTATGCAGGAAAACCGAATTATAAAACAGCAAACAAAGCCAAGTCAGTTAGTTTAATGTCTATACAAAAGGAGTATACGATACTCATTGGTGTTGCCGGGACGGTAGATGTTTTAGAAGGAGATTATGAACTGGATATTGAAATTGTTTCGCGATAGCTAATTCGCATTAAAGGCTATACTCGCCCTGAGGAATTCTAGTTTGACGATAAATCAAAAGCGTAGGAATCCTTTAGGAATCAAAGGCGCACGGAAGCCTTTTAGAATTTAGGGTTGACGATAAATCAATAGCGCTGGAATCCTTTAGGAATGACGCACGGAGGCCTTCTAGAATTGAAGTAGGACGATGAATTAAAAGCGTAGGAATCCTTTAGGAATAAAAGGTGCGCGCCGGCTTTAGTATCAAAGCATATGGCTTCAATTCAAACTCGACTTAAAAAGTATACTTACTTGAGTACCCAGTGATTTTTTGTTTTCGTCAATTAAATCAATGACTTCGATACTCCCTCCTTTCCCTTCCAATTGTTCTAATAGTATCATTCGTTCTTTAGTGATGCTCATCCCATAGGATTTGCGTTTTGTTGCCGTCTTAGATTTAATAGCATTTGCTTTATGACGACCGATACCATCATCAATGATATCAATCTGTAATTTAGAATTATGTTGACTCGCTTTTATTTCAATATTGCCACATTCATTTTTTTGAATAAGGCCGTGCCAGATGGCATTTTCTACAAATGGTTGGATAACCATTGTAGGGATCATTGTTTTCTGTCTGTCAATAGACTCATCTATATTAATATGGAATTCAAATTTATCCTTAAATCTTAACTGTTCCATTTTTAAATAGACTTGTAAGCTTTTTAATTCATCCTCTAAACTAATGGTATCATGATTAGAGTACTCAAGTATGCTGCGCATCAATTTTGAAAACTTTGTTAAATAATCAGAGGCGATTTCTGGTTCATTGTTAATAATAAAACTGTCTATTGAATTTAATGAATTAAAAATAAAGTGCGGATTCATTTGAGATTTCAGCGCTCTAGATTCAGCTTTCATGGCTCGCTGTTTTAAAAGCGAATTTCTTTTTATTTGATTAATCCGATACCGATATAATAGAATCATACTGCCGATACATAAAAATAATATGATACATTGAAACCAGATACGTTGCCAGAATGCAGGGACAATACTTATGTCTATCTTATTCGGTTTCGAATTCCACATGCCATCATTATTTGACGCCTTTACTAAGAAGGTGTAATCTCCAACGGGGAGGTTTGAAAAACTAACCAATTCATTTCTTTCATTACTTATCCATTCGTCATTAATCCCTTCTAATTTATACTTGTAGTTCGTGTTTTTGTCTTTTGAGTATTCTTGTGCAACATACCTGATTTGAAAATTCTTTTGTTTGTGGTCAAGCTTTACAGTTGATTGATCGAATAACTTAATAATATGTTTGCCGTCACGATCAGTTGTGATTAAATCTAATATAGTTACATCAACAGGTCTGATGTCTTTTGTTATATAATTTGGATTAAAATAATTTATACCATCAATGCCTCCGAAATATAAGACACCTGTCTCATCGATGTGATACGCTCCAGTATTAAATTCGTTGCAGACAAGTCCATTGTGTTGGGTTAGATGTTGAGTGACAACGTTTGGGCTATCGTCCCAAATTTTATCGATGGCAAGCTGACTTATTCCAGTATTTGTACTCACCCATACATAGTTATTTCCCTGTGGGAGAATTGCATAAATAACATTATTTTCCAAACCTCTCGATTTATCAACTAAGTCGAATTTATCTGTTTCTGTATCATGTATGACAATACCTTTGTGCTTTGTTCCAATCCAAAGTTTAGTGTCATCCAGATACAGGGACTTAATCGGGCCAGTTTGGATAGGAAGAGTAATGTTATAGAAGTCGCCAGACTTAGCATTTACTGTCATCACATGACCATCTTCTGTTCCGATGTAATATTCATCAGGTATATTCCCAGCTGTAATGACTCCAATATTATTGCTTAAAATAGAAGAATTAGCTATTGTAAATTGCTTCCATTTTTTTGTTACGGTATTTAATAGAATTAACCCTTGATTTCTGGAGCATAACCAAAGATGACTATCATAGAATTCTTCAATATCCCATATCGTCTCACATGGTAGTGAGTCTATCTTACTTATTACTTGGTCACTGAATAAAAATAAGCCGTCACCTTGAGATCCCATCCATAAATCACCTTGTGAGTCATGAAGCAAACTTACAATTCGATTACTGGGTAATTTGTATTTATCTGAAGATGTAGTCGAAAAATGACTTACCTTATCTAAAGATTTGTTGACGACGGTAAGACCCTTACCAGAAGTGCCAATCCAAATATTTCCATCATTATCTGTGCTGATTGCTCTTGCTACATCAACAGGATTACCAACAGGGAGTTGATGTGTTGTAATACTGAAAATAGGCTTGCTATTTGCCTCTATGTAGGATACTCCACCACCATCTGTGCCAAACCATATATTATTTAGTTTATCTTCAAAGAGGACCAGAATATCGTTGTAGTTAATTGATGAATTATTTCTTGTCTCAGGCTTAAATTGTTTGACTCCTTCCTCTGTCCGAAGGAAAACACCATCACCGTAAGTTGCTATCCAAAGTCGATTTTGATGATCAATTAATAAATCTTGGACATTTAAATGCATTGGAATTTGAGGCATTTGATGCAATGAAATGAAGTCAGTAGAAACATAAACTCCATGACCATTGGTGCCAATAATGAATTGATTTTCTCTAACGATGACTTTGCTGATATTTTTATCTTTTAAACTTGGCCATAAAACAGATAAATTATGGTCAGAATAATCTAATACGCCTTTGCGTGTGGCTAGGATGACCCTACCTTTTTCTACGACTATTTGATTAATACTAATGTTGGGCAGAAGCTTTGTTGTATTTATGCTGTCGGCATGTAATTCTAATTTAAAAAGACCTAGCGTATGACTTCCTACGTAAAACAGATCTTCATCAAATTCTGTAATACAACTGACTCTGTCTAAGCCTTCTATAATTGTAAACGAATCCGTCTCATTGTTGTATTTTTTTAGGTGTCCGTCATCTGTGACTATCCAAATTCTATTCTTTGAATCAATATAGATCTTACCTAATTCACTGAATTTTTCATTTGTAATGTCTCTAAAAAATTCTTCATAAACTGTAAAATTAGATCCATCATATTTATTGAGCCCTTCTTGTGTGGCATAATAGATAAAACCAAAACTATCTTGAGCGATACTAACGACAGAGTTTTGAGAAAGACCATCATTCGTAGTGATATGCTGAAAATTCAAAACTTGCCCGAAAATAGAATTAAGCCAAATGAAAGACAACAAACAAATACAATATGAACTGGCTTTTTTGATGATCTACGTTTTTATAAAGATAATCCTTTGATGAGTTACTTGCACTTTATTGAGTGAGAGCTATGCCACATTAATCAAAGGTATGCGCAAAATCTTATATTCAAAGGCTCTCCTAATTAATCCTGCCACGTTCCTTGCTCCCAATTTTAGCATCAAATTTTTGCGATGTGTGTTTACAGTTTCTCGGCTGATATATAAGGTGTCCGCAATTTCTTTAGATGTAAACTCAGACGCAATAAGATGTAAAACTTCAATCTCCCGATTTGATGGTAGAGAATTGTTATGCTTTACCGACATGCTTTTAATTGTGGTAGTCATTGTGTATTAATTTGGCACTTAATATAAAGCTGTTTTTGGTGTAGACAGTAGGAAACGAGTAAACGGTAGGCTTGGTTGAGGGAACGGTTAGATTTGTGAGTTAATGGTTTAAGTAGTATTTATTCCTTGATATAAATAGAGTATAATATGTACTTATTCCTAGTTCAAGTTAATAACTACCCCTATACTCCCAGGCGCCACCACGGACAACTTAATTCGTTGATCCACCCGATGCTGTTCTGGAATTAGATATCCAATCAACGTACCTAGTCCATAACCTGCAATGACATCAGTAGGAAAATGTTTACCAGATTCTACTCGTAGAATACCAACAGTTGCGGGAAGCACCAAGCCTGCTATCCACATGGGTTTTTTCCATTTCGAGTTTGGGAACAACTTTGAGAAGACTGTGGCACTAAAGACACCTAAAAGAGCTGAGTTGGACGTATGACCTGAGACAAAAGATTCTGTGGCAGATCGAGTTTGCTTGTCTGCCAACACGGTATTAGGATTATAGATGAATGGCCTAGGCCGTTTAAAGAGAAACTTAGTCAAAAAAGTTGCACTTAAATTTAGACTAACTGCTTCAACAAACATGACGCCGATTGTTGAAACATCTCCATGTCCTTTGCGTGTTAATAAAACAGACAAGGGTAAAGCAAAGGTGGCGAAATGAATATTATCACTCCAATTACCTGCAAAGATTGACCGTTTGAAAATAGTATTGCGTTCAAAACCAGAAACAGATTGAGGGTCTAATTGGAAAGCTTCGGTAGCACTAAGGGGTTGGTTGCTTTTTAGTAGGACATAGTCCATTGCAAACAAGGTCGTTACACCAAAAGCGATGGAATAATCTGTATGTTTTGAGAGTTTGTATACCTGCGCATAAGAAGGCAGTACCAAACAAATCGAGAGGAGAGTAATATAAATGACTTTTGACACTAACTGACGCCAACTTCACAAAGCTCAGCACGCAAATCAGTATCAGGTACATATTTGTCTGAAGCTTTTGCGCTTGAAATTGCGTGAATGCTGGTTATAGAGCTGACCTTTGGACACCAAGCAATTTCAATGAAGAAATTAGAATATGCATACAATGTGATAAACTTATCTTTGTACCTCCATGATTCCACATGATGGCCAAAACTGAATACTTCTTCTGCTCTAACAAAAAAATGAGAGGAATTGAAATCGCTTATTGTGTAGTACTCCATAAGTTGCTGATTAATTATGATGAATATCCTCAATCACCAAGTAAAAATAATTTGTGATCGATTACATACTGGTCAAGAACCTAATAAACATATATAATATTTTTTACATATTTATGTAATCATGGCAAAAAATATAGAAATAAAGGCTAAATCGGCCAATCACAGACGTATCCAACAGATATTGCAGGATCATAATGCAACATACATTGGTTTGGATCATCAAATCGATCATTATTATAATGTCCCATATGGTAGATTAAAATTGCGCTTAGGGAATATTGAAAAATCGTTGATTTTCTATAAGCGAAAGAATACATTCAATGCCAAAGAATCAACATATCAATTGTTTAAGACTGAAAACTTGAAAGACATACATCCTTTGCTTCTTGAAGCATTGGACTTGTTGGTGACGGTGGATAAATATAGAGAAATCTATTACATTCAAAATGCTAAGATTCACTTGGATAGGGTAAAGGCACTAGGGAGCTTCTTAGAAGTTGAAATTGTAGACGACTTGCCACATGATCCAGTCTTTGATTCTTTACATGAACAATGCTTGTTCTATCAAAAGCTCTTTTTAGTAGAAGATAAGGACTTGATCGACAGGTCTTATTCAGATATGATTTTAGAGTTGAAGCGCTAGTATAAGGCTATGTCTTTTTTGTAGTTTTTGCTTTCTTTTTGTTTTGGTTTTTCTTTTGGTTTTGATTTTTCTTCTTTGCAGGTCTAGAAGGATATACAGTTTTAGACATATTAGTCATCATCTCTTCTGCTATCACTTGTGCAGAATTAAATTGTTGTTCCTCTGTAATATCCATGTTGTAAGCTAACATTATCAACAAATCATTATCGATTCTCCAATAGTATTTGCCAATATCATAGTTGTAAGATCCATCCGAGCCAACATTAGGAAATTTCTTAAAAATATGTGGTTCTGTTTCTCCCATCATAGTCTCCCCACTAGTACGTTTATTGGCTACAGCATATGACATCCAATCTGGATATTCTTCTGTATCCATAGTATTTGTCTGCATTTGTACTAACACTGCTGTATTCGGAAAATCTGGTAGATCCCATTTGAAAAAACAAGCACGGTGATTTCGTTTATCGCCATCAGAATTACCATCCACAGCACTGACAAATCTTGGTTCAATATTAAACAATTTACTGATGGTTTCTTTGCTGATTAACGTACAAGGGTCTGGCAAATCGTGTTGCTTATTCACTTTAAATGTTGTCGTTATTTTGTCATCAGAATCCACGTCAGCGGAAGAATAGCCAGAACCTGATGCTGAGGCTTTATTTGATTCACACGATGTAAATGCTAATCCCATTAAGACTAAAATAAATACGACGTTTAAATATTTCATTTTGATGAATTCTATGTTTTTGCAATAGTCTGAATCGCGTTTACTAATCGATCCATATCTTTTTTTAACGTATAAACATTTGGTGTTATTCTTATACCCTCAATATTATGCCAATATATGCCAACTGTATGAATTCCAAATTCCTTTAACAATCTATTTGCAATTTTTTCTGGGTCTTTATCCGCTAGTTGCAATAAAGCTATACCACACGAATAGTTTTCCTCCAAGGATGTACCTATTCTGACTCCTTCGATATGATTGACTCTCTCAGCCCAATAATTTTTTAAATACCTTAGCCGTGCCTCTTTTCGCTCGATTCCAATTTTATTATGAAAATAGATAGCACTCGTAATTGCTTTCTCTATTGGTATTGATCTGGTCCCAAGATGTTCAAATTTTGAAATGTTCTTTGATCTGGCATTTGGAGCTGCAAATAATGGATACAGCTTTTTAATCTTATTCTTTCTGACAAATAACATCCCCGTTCCAAATGGAGCACCTAGCCACTTATGTAAGCTTGATCCAAAGTAATCACAGTCAATATCACCAAGTGAAAAGTCGAAATGGGCAAAACTATGTGCGCCATCTATCAGTATTTCTGCACCATTGTCATGTGCAAGTGTTGAAAGAGCTTTTACAGGTAAGATTTGTCCCATCCAATTGATGACATGTGTCACGTGCAACAATTTGGTTTTTTGTGTTATGGCTTCTGCGTATCGATCGACAATGATTTGCTCATTCTCAATAGGGAAATCAAAATCCAACCAAACCAACTTAATTTTGTCTCGTAATTCTCTTTGTTTCCAGGCATTAATCATGTTTGGATAGTCCTGCCTAGTCAAAATAACCTCATCACCTTTTTTTAGTGGAAGACCAAATATGACTGTTTCAATTGCTTCTGTGGAATTGCGCTGAATGGCAATTTCTTCACTAGAACAGCTAGCTAATAAAGCCAGCTCCTCTCTAAGTGTATCTTTATTGCGATCCATGACTCTCCACATGTCGTATGATGGGACAGCATTCGCAATCTTATGATAGTTAAATAAGGCTTCTTCTACAATCAACGGATGCGGACTGACACCACCGTTATTCAGATTCATAAGCTTATCGGAGGTGCGATAAGTTGACTTCACGACTTCCCAAAATTTTTCATCAGTTGCAGCAATTAATGGATTGGCGTCTACGGTAAAGATTGCTTCATTGAGTCTTTGATCTAATTCTTCAGTAAAGATTTTACCGTAAGTCAAGCCAGTACCTAAGTATCCGAGTTGTTTAAAAAATTGTCTGCGTTTTGCCATCTTATAGCACGATGTCTACCAGTTCGTAGATAGAATTCATTTACCTTTGTCAATATGATAATATAACTTAAACTACCGTCTTAAAATCAGAACTGTTTTAAGCTTCTTCCTCGTGGTAACTATCAATTAGGCCGAATTGATGAAAATGATATTTGTAATGTTCGTAATGAAACAATTCGTGATCATTAAAATCAAATTCTCCCATCATAGGGTTGTATGATTTGTAGTCTGGATTTCCCTCAAAGGTTTGATACAATCGGTCTACTGCCTCAGGGATGTGTTCTATTGCTTCTTGAAGAGAACCATATTTTAATTCAGGTAGGTCTTCTTTACCTTTATCAGATTCTCTATGTTTAAAGATCGCACCTTTAGAGATGAATTTCTTAAAAAACTGTTGTGAATCATTCAATTCTGCTTCTGGCTCTCCTTTTCTGGCCAATGAACTCTTTGTTACCCAGGCCAAATGTTCGACCATATGCTGGGGAGTCATGATGCCAAATTTAGGGTCTGATGTCTCTGCCAATTTGGTCAACAACTCTGGCACTTGCATGGTCAAAAACTCTCTTTTATCTGTTGAAACTATCATAGCTTAAAAGTAGATTTAAATTAGTTACAAAACAACTGAATTTCCTGTTTCAGCAGCTTTGAAAATACCATTTATGATGTGAATGTCTTTTCGCCCTTCTGAACCCGGACACATAAGTGGAGTCCCATTTAAAATAGCAAGTGCATCATCGTCCATCTGCTTAGCTTGCTGACTATCAATGAAGGCATCCAAAAGCTTCCCATCACTTCGTTCTCCGACGACACCATTATACGCTTGCATCGGGGATAATTTATACCAACCAGTATCACAACTTACCTTTAGTTGATTGCCGGGTCGTCCTACACTTGTCACACCATTAGCCAGAACTCCATTGGATAACTTTACAGTAAACTCGGTAGTCTCATCAACTTCTTTGAATAATTCTGGACGGTCTATGATGTGCTTGGCACTTACAACTTCTGTAATGTCCAATCCAGAAGCATAGCGGATCCCATTAACGGCATAGACACCCATGTCATACATAGCTCCACCTCCCAGGTGCTTAATCGCTCTCCAAGAATTAGGGCGTCCTCCTGTATAACAAGACTCAGCTTGAATGTGTGTGATGTTTCCAAATGGTTTACTGTCTCTATAAGAGATTAATTCTTGTGTATTTGGCTCGTGCCACATTCGATAACCAATCGCCAAGCTCACGTTATTTTTTTTGCAAGCATTAATGATTGATGTACATTCATCAACATTCATTGCCATCGGTTTCTCACACCACACATGTTTGCCAGCATTAGCAGCTTTGATTGCGTATTTCGCATGTAGACCAGTTGGGACGACGATATAAACAACATCGATGTCATCGTTAATAGCGATGTCTTCCATATTGTCATAGTTATAAACATTGGCTTCTTTAATGTTGTATTTTTTCTTCCATACTGGTATTTTTTCTGGGCTGCCAGTAACGATACCTGCTAGATGACAATGTTTTGTTTTTTGAAGCGCTGGAGCTAGTTGTCCGTTTGAGTAACTACCTAGTCCGACAAGTGCAATGCCAAGGCTATTAATTTTCTTTGGAACATCTAGTGTAGATGCTGGATGATTTTTGCACGATATAATGCCACTGAAGCCCATAGTCCCCGATTTGATAATAAATTGTCTTCGCTTCATTAAATTATCTTTTTGGTTTATAGACACTGAATTCAATTCCTTTATTGCTTTAATATAAGCATTGATCTTTACAAATATTCCTACATTTCAAGTCTTCCAATATCAAATGATTATAATAAAGTCAAATACTTAGAACAGATGAATTTATTAAATGAAAATAATACCTGTGATCTATCATTTTAGTTAGAGAACAATTCTTATGTCATCTGATAAGGATTTAGGTATTTTTAAAAAGTGTAAGATCTGTTTGAATATTTAATTAAAATAGACAGTAATTCATAATAAATGTTTCGTATTTGTAAATTCAATAAATATTATGTATACCGACAAATATCCAGTATTCTATTGACCCACTTACTCATATATAAAATTTTTTTATGACGACTATATATTGGTTAAGAAACGATCTTCGCCTACATGACAACGAATGCATACAACGCACTCTGAAGACAGGACATCCCTTTTTGCTGGTGTATATTTTTGATCCTAGACAATTCGGGAAATTGAAGATAGGTTTTAGAAAAACTGGTTATCTCAGATTTAAATTTTTATGTGAAACACTTTTAATATTAAGAGAAAATGTTGAAAAACTAGGCGGGAAATTGATGATATTAAAAGGTAAGCCGGAAACTATTTTAGCTGATCTTGCTAGGAAACAAAAAGCTGAGTTTTTATTCTTTCAAAAAGAAATAGCAAGTGAAGAAGTAGCGGTAGAAAATGCTATAGAAAAAAAGTTACCAAAGCATTGTAAACTTTGGTCCGTTTGGGGAAAGACACTCTATCACATTGAGGACTCTCCTTTCCCACCAGAGAAGACACCGTTAACTTCCAAAGCATTTCGATTGAATTTGACAAAAAAAGCTGAAGTGCGTCCTCTCATTCCAACACCAACCGATCTCTCACATTGTATAGAATTCCGAGAATGGGGGATGCTTCCTACTCCGAAAGAAATGGGCTTTACCAAAAAAGAAATAATTAATGCTCCTAAGGAAACATTTCATGGTGGTGAGAATGCTGCGCTTGCTCGTTTACAACAGTATACCTTTGAGACAGAACAATTAACCAGTTATCGTTGGACCCGAAACCGTTCTTTAGGAATGGATTATAGTTCTAAATTCTCTCCTTGGATGGCTTTAGGAAGTTTGTCGCCTAGAATTATTTACTGGGAAGTGAAACGATATGAGAAAGAGATAAAAAAGAATGCCAGCACTTGGTGGTTGATATTTGAAGTCGTGTGGAGAGATTATTTTAAGTATTCTGCTATTCGTCATGGCAACAAAATTTTTGCAAAAGGAGGAATAAAAAATAGATCGGTAGAATGGACTTATGACAAAGAATTATTTGAGCGCTGGAGATTAGGAAATACAGGTATTCCATTTATAGATGCGCACATGCGACAATTAAATGATACAGGATTTATGTCTAATCGAGGCCGAGTGAATTGTGCCAGCTTTCTTACCCGTGATTATAAAATAGACTGGCGTTGGGGTGCAGCTTGGTTCGAAACCCAACTATTGGATTATGATGTCTGTAGTAATTGGATGAATTGGAATACTCAGGCAACCGAAATCTGGTATACGAATCCAGTTCATCAAAGCCTCAAATATGATAAAGAAGGAGAGTATGTTAACACTTGGATACCCGAACTAAAATTCGTTGATGGACCAATCGTGCATGCACCTTGGTTGTTAAACGATGAAGAAAAGAAAGAAATCGAATATCCTGAACCAGTAGAGATTTATAAAAAATGGACTCGATCAATTAATAATATAATTAAGGCACAAGAAAGCGCGATGATAAAGTTGAAGAAAAGACCTGACATAAAAAATCCTCAAACTTTATTTGATAAGCCTGAGGATTAGATTTATTTAAATCGAGTAATTAAGGGTAACAATTATAGTTTTACGCTTTTGCTTTGCGATTTATTCCTGTAGTAGCTAATTTAGTCATTTTCTTATCTCCCCCATAGGTATTGTCTAAACACTTTTTCAAACTTTTTGCATCTTTTTCAAGTCCTAAGGACTTTGCAAATGCTGCAGCTGTACCATACCCAGCTATGGCATAATGAGTCATTCTTTGACTCTGAGCAATGATAGAAGCATCTTTTGCATCTTCGTCTCCAAACTTTTCTTCTAATACGTGGTGCTTAGCCTCTTCTACTAGACCTTTCATCCCTTTGCAAGTAACTCCAGTCGCCTTTTTGTCATGCGATTTGCAAAGATCTTCAAGGATTTCCATTCCTTCGTCAATGCCTTGTATACTATTTTCTAGAGCAGTTTTAAGCTTCGTATTGGTAGCTGCTTTATGCAATTTTTTATGTATTGCTTTTGCTTGTTTATCAGCACTGTATAAGTCCCTCAATTCATGGAGATACAAATCTTTCAAATTTTTGATTGCCATTTTTTTTGATATTTTTTTTATTGTCAATATTGACGTTACAATTAATACTCAATTGTGATTGAAATGTTCGGTATGTATTATTTTTTTACATGATTAATTTCTAAGCAAAAAAATACCTGCCTTATGAGACAGGTACTATTTATCTGTTTATTTAAACTTATGCATTTTCGAATATCGCTTCTAAGCTTTGGGTTCGATCATGAATACTTCTAATTTGATTTCTCTGCGCCACAATTTGATCGTATTCAGGTGTTCCAATTTTTATATTTTCTAAGGCGCTATCATAGGCCTTCAAAGCATACTCTTCTCCTCTATTGACTTCTTTTAAAATTGCAGCGTCATCATTCGTAGTAAATGCACTCCTTACATCCATCCAAACTTGATGTGCTTTACCTTCTAATGATCTCCCCTTTTGTGGCGTTCCACCTAACTTAGAAATGCAGTCTTTTATTTCATGACCAAAATCGTATCGCTGCTTTGAATTAGCTTCAAAGATTGTTTTAAGTTTAGGATTGGTTACATTTTCGGCAGCATCTTTATAACCAGCTTCGGCATCATAAGCTCTTGCGGATAAATTATTTAAAGCTTCTATTGCATTTGAGTTTTCCATAGTTATTTTTTATTTGTGATGTAATTATTTACTTAATAAGACAATTGTTTCTCTGTAAATATAAATGGTTGAAGTTGTCATTTGTTCATGGAAAAGAGACTAAAACAATAAACTTGAGTGTATTTATTTAGAAATATGCATAACTATATCTAGGATTACAAAATGTATTTAATTGCAAAATGAAACTGATTTTATTCTTATACTAAAGAAAATCAGCCTTTTAGAATTTTAATAAAATTTATATTTAACTTTATAATAAACTTATTGTTTTATTTAGCTAGAGAGAATCGCTCATATGCAATTATCGGCATTGGATTTAGTCATTTGATGATTTAGAATGGTCTGTTTTTATATAAGCCTTATTTTTACACATAATCGGATCTGTCTGGACTAGTATGATTAGCTGATCTCAAATTAGGTATATAAATAGAAAGGAATAAATCTTTCAAATGAAAAGCAAAACTTATAATATACCATTTTGTGGCTTTGGGTAAAGAATAAAATGAAGCAAGTCTAGACAGTACCAGATAATCAACTACAGCATAAATAAATAATTGGATCACTGCAAGAAATCCAAAAATAGGATTCAGAAAAAAGCCAAGAATAATGTTTAGAACAATGAGCTGTGGATAGAATTTTATGAGTATCGATTTTTCTCTAATGTCTTTTGACGACCAAGGCGTATTACTGTAAGACACAAATTCTGGATTTGTCAATAGTCTATGCACATTTTTTAATTGAATGTTATGCTCACTTTTTATGGAGATCATTCGCTCAAACTGTAGCGTTTTATTTTCTTGATGAAGAAGAAATAATTGTAAGATGTATTTTAATGACTTTACTTGATTGACTCTCTCATTCACATCATCTACTTTGCCATATAGTATGGGGGTTTGAAATGAGTGGATGTATGGGTATTGGCTATAAGCATTTATTGTTGTCAACCATTGAGATGTCAGTTGTACATCTTCATTAATGACGATGCACACCGATTTCTCTTTATTGACTGATTCCTTATCTGATATAAGCTGACTACTAATAGTATGATAAGTGATATGTTGACTTGGATAGTCTGAAGTGGCACTACTTTCTTTTAACTGTTTATATCTTAGGTCGTCATTTAAAACTAGTCGAATAGACTGATGTTCACACTTTGGAAAGGAAGACTTTTTAGATGGATGGTTCGATTCCCATAGAATCCAATTGTTTAAAATTTTTAAAGCATGAGTTAAGGCAAGAATAAGAGTAGCAACAGAGTATAATATCAAATCAGCTTATTAGTTGAATAGATCATCATATTCACTGTCATTGCTTTCTCGGAGAATTTCTTTTTCTTTTAAAGGTTCAATATCGTCTAACACAAGAGGGTCGTCTTCTACAATTTCTTCGTACTCTGTAAATTCGGCTTCTTCCTCTTTACGGATGTTTTCTTTTAGAGTGCCCACTTTACGTAGGAATAGAGCTTTACCAAAAAGAAATGTAGAGACCAATGGAAAAGCTACAAAAGAAAGGACAATAGCCGCTATACCCATAAACGGATTTGATTTTGTCAAGCGCATTAAAGATTTCGCGTAATCAAAAACGACATGCCTGTTGATTATAAGGGTAATAAGGAAAAGAATTGGAGCAACAAATGATAGAATTACAAATACTCCTTTGGCAACATAATACAATAAGACCATGAATGCAATGAATGCCAACATCGCTAAAATTGGACTAACTCTTTTTGTACCGTTTTCTGAAAAGATATTCATCTTATATGCTTTAACTTAATATAAATAAAAATGGTTCTAATCAACAAGCTCTGTTTCTTGAAATTGCATTTCATATAACTCCCTAAACTTACCACCTTCCTTATTTAATAATTCTTCATGAGATCCCATTTCTACTTTTCTTCCATTATCCATCACTAAGACATTGTCAGCATGCCGGATTGTAGAAAGACGATGCGCAATAATTATGGAAGTTCGTTTAGCTATTAATTTCTCTATGGCATATTGAATAATAGACTCTGTCTCTTTATCAATTGATGAAGTGGCTTCGTCAAGAATAAGCACTTTGGGGTCATACACTAGAGCACGGACAAAACTGATCAGCTGTCGTTGACCCATGGACAAATTACCTCCTCTCTCACTGATGACATAATCATAATTTTCTGGCATGTCCATAATGAAATCATGCGCACCAATCATTTTTGCCGCTTCCTCAACTTGTTCTCTGGTGATTTCTGTATTTCTTAGTGTGATGTTTTCGTATACCGTTCCAGTAAATAAGTAAACATCCTGCAAGACAATGGATATATTCTTTCGCAACTCGTCTAATGTATATTTGCGGATACTTTTTCCATCCAATCGTATTTCACCAGATTGTATTTCGTAAAAACGATTGAGAATATTAATGATGGTTGTTTTTCCGGAACCAGTACTGCCAACAATGGCTAATGTTTCTAATGGTTTTAATTCAAAGCTAAGATCATTGATGACATAATTTTCTTCGTCGTAGGCAAAATTCACATGTTCGAATTCGATATGCCCATTTGAATCAATATCTGACAAGAAGCCATTATTAGCAATGCTATCGTTATTATCTAAAATTTCAAAAACACGATTAGCTGCGACCAATCCCATTTGTATGGTGTTAAGTTTATCAGCTAACATTCGAATAGGTCTGTAAAGCCTGTTGATGTATATCGGAAAGGCGACTAATACACCTATCGTTATGGTATCCTGCGCAAACCACTTTGATCCCCACCATACCATTATAGCTAAAGTTCCATATTGGATAATCTCGATGACAGGAAAGTAAACAGCATAATACAGGATGGACTCCAAATTGGCCTGAGTGTACTTTCTATTTATTGATTTGAATTTTTCTCTTTCTCTATTTTCTACATTAAAAATCTGAACGACTTGCATGCCTGAAATTCTCTCCTGCAAAAATACGTTCATCTCTGTTATTTGCTTTCTTACTTTTTGATATGCATCTTTCACTCTTTCTTTAAAAATATATGTCGATAACAATAAGAGAGGAAGAGTTGTCAGACACATCAATGTCAATTCCCAACTGGTAAACAGCATAAAGCCTAAAATCGTGAAAATGCCCAGAATATCAGCAAGCATCGTGATCACTCCTTGTGTGAATATGGTATTTATACTTTCGATATCATTAATTGTCCGTGTCGTAGTCTTTCCAATAGGCGTTTGATCAAAGTAACGCATTCGAAGTCCAGTGATGTGGTTAAAGACGTTCACCCTCAAATCTTTAATAATATTCTGACCAAGTAAAGCAGTGAAATAGAGGAAACAATAGCGAAACGCTACGGTAATCAAGACAGCAACACCAAAGATAATTGACATTCGATACAGACCAGGAAGGTCTTTGGCTTGGATATAATCATCCACCATAACATTGACTAGCCAAGGTGTGACAGCAGATAAGACAGCCAGCGACACAGACAAGACGCCCGCCAGGACAAATAAACCTTTGTACGGTTTTGCCAGCGACACAACTCGTGCTAGTGTTTGAAAATCGAACTGTTGTTTTTCTTCTGCCATTAATCTTGTTTATTAACGGTCACAAAAGTACAATGTTTTGACTTTAGGCTGCTGATTGTTATTTATAAATGCCTGATTATAAAAGATAAATAGAATATTAAATTGATGACTTAATAGATATTGCAGTAAAGCGATCCAATAGACAAGAAATGATCAAGCATTTGCTTGGCCACTTTGTGCTAACTGATGGACTTTATTGTATGCAACTAGTCCAGCCTCAAGACAATCCATTGCTAAGGATAATTTATCCTTTTCAAGTACATAAGCAATTCTGACCTGTTTTTTACCTAATGAGGTATTAATGTAGAAGCCATCACAAGGAGACATCATGACCGTCTTCCCATCTAGCTGAAATTCAGTGAGCATCCATTTACAGAATATCTCTGCATCATCGATTGGCAATTCTACAACATTGTAAAAAGCTGCAGGCGGCAAATAGGTCTTCACGCCTGGCATGTTTGATAATCGATCATATAGGTACAAACGTCTTTCGTTGTATTCTTTTTTGACATCAGGTAGATATTCATCACAAGCATCGTAACATGCTTCTGCTAGTATTTGACCAAAATGTGGTGGACACAACCTGAGTTGAGCATACCGCAACATAGAGTTTTTTAAAGTCTTATTTCGAGTTGCAACATAGCCAATCCTTGCGCCACACGAACTAAAGACTTTTGAGATGGAATCAATCACAATGACATTGTCTCTGATGGACTCAATATTCAAAACTGAATAAAAGTCACCATCATAACAAAATTCTCGATATACCTCATCGACGATCAAAAAGAGATTTTCTTCTTTGACTAATTTGGCGAGGCGGATTAATGATTCTCTGCTGTATAATTTACCTGTAGGATTACCAGGGTTACAAAGAAAAATTCCCTTAGTCCGCTCGGTAATGCAGTTATAGAAGGCTTCTGTAGAAGGCAACTCAAACTGTTCGTCAAGTGTAGAGGTTACCGGAACTATCTGGATACCACTCATTTGCGTGTACCCAAGATAATTGGCATAAAAAGGCTCTGGAAGAATGATCTGGTCACCAGGATCAAAGCAACTGAACAAAGAGAACTGGATGGCCTCTGATGCTCCTGTGGTGACCATAATATCTGATGTATCAATATCTATATCAAATTTTGAATAATATTGACAGACTCTTTTTCTCAGTGACAACATTCCTTCAGAGGCACCATAACGAATCACTTCATCATGCAAAGACCTTACTCTATCTAGGGCGGCTTCAGGTGTCGGGATATCCGGTTGACCAATGTTGAGATGAAGTATTTCTATACCGTTCTCCTTTGCTTTTCGCGCAAATGGTATCAAACTCCTTATAGGAGATTGAGTCAATTCTTGTCCTCTCGTCGAGCTTTTCATTTTTGTCTAATTCAAGTACACAAAGATTTGATAATTAGTGGGTTCTGACAAATTTTGATCTGCAATATTTTAATATAGTATGCCAATAATACTCGCTATACCAAAAGAAAGTGGTTCGGGATTTTTCATTTTAATCGTTATCACGGCAAAAAACACAGTGAATCCGAGCATTCATGAGTATTCTCAACCATGAAAGCGAATGAAAGATCAGTTAAGAAATTCCAATAATGCTTTCTTTTTGGTATATTAGAATATACAAATCGCTTCAATGAAAAATACCTTCCTATTTGTACTGGTTATCGTCTTTTTCTCTTGTGCCACTCAACAAGTATCGAATAATGGATTTACCTCATTATTTAATGGCAAAGATTTGTCAGGGTGGATTGGCAACAAGCAATCATACACCGTTCAAAATGGTATGATTACAGTAAACCCAGAAGAGGACAACGGTGGTAATTTATATACCGAGAAGGAATACAGCAATTTTATTCTTCAATTTGAATTCAAGTTAACTTCAGGTGCTAATAACGGGCTAGGTATACACACTCCTTTAGAAGGTGATGCAGCCTATGTTGGTAAAGAGATCCAAATACTCGATAATACTGCCAAACAATATGCGAATCTAAAAGACTATCAATATCATGGCTCAGTCTACGGAATCAGTCCAGCTAAAAGAGGCTACTTAAAAGAAGTCGGGGAGTGGAACCAACAAACTGTCACAGTAAATGATGCTGACATTAATGTTGTACTTAATGGTGAGACCATCCTTAATGCCAATTTAGATACAGCGACTACAAATGGTACCCTAGATGGCAAAGAACACACTGGATTGAAAAGAACCAAAGGACATATCGCTTTCTTAGGACACGGAGATGTGTTAAGTTTTCGCAATATTTACATAAAAGAAATATAACTTGACGCATCCTAACTTGCGGGATACTGCACATAATTCCTTGCAGTCTCGTACAAGGTGATTTGTACATCCTTATCTGGACCAATTGCCTTATCCAGAATGGTATGAATCAAGTAGCAAAAGTTTTCAGTTGATGGAATAACGTCTTTAAAATAAGGGATGTCGAGATTTAAATTTTTATGATCAAATACGTTTTCGACATGTTCTTTAATCATATCACTTAATACCTTCAAATCCATTAAGTAACCCGACTCATCGTCTACTTCGCCAGTGACGCGAACGATGAGATCATAATTGTGACCATGATAGTTTGCATTGTTACAAAGTCCGTAAACTTCAGCATTTTTATCGTCTGACCAATTTGGATTGTGGAGTCTATGAGCAGCATTAAAATGTGCTTTTCTAAATATAGATATACGCATATGAAAGAAACAATAACAAGATGAAATTAGTTTATGGAAAAGTTGTAAAGAGGTAGATTTAGTTTCTGTGTAGTCGAAGCACCTTTTGAAGCTTATCGTGTTCGTCAAACAAACGAACGATGTAAATGCCTGCATCAAGGTTTTCTACATTGTACATATTACCCTTACTGTGATTAAAACTTTGGATTTTCTTACCAATCCAATTGTAAACCACAACTTTTCTTATGTCTTTATCATGTTTGACACCAAAGAAATCTGTCGTAGGGTTTGGAAAGATAGAAAGATGTTGATGAGATTCTTGTTTTAGTTTGACATTTGGTACTTCTGTAAAGGCTAAGTCTTGGCCATGCATCGATGTGCAACAGAAGAGTACAAGTATTATAAAAATAGACTTCATCATTTCGTATCAAAGATAGAAATATATATTTGAAAAAAGAGCAATCATATTGCTATTTATTTTAATACGTTGACTACAATTCGACAACATGTCGTTGAATAGGCAAGATTATATAAAATTTATACGTTAAGTAAGATTTTCAATTTAGCAGCAAGTATATCAATTAACTGTGTCAATGATAAGACTCTATAGGTCAAACCAATATTGATAGAGATTACAAATAGGTGATTTTAGTAGTTCAATATAGATTCCTACATTAGATAAACTCTTAGATTATTGGAACATTCAAAGTCTTAAAAAGTGAATAGTTCTGAAACATAATATATTATTATATATGAAGCATTCTTTCCTATTTTTTACCAGCATTCTATTTTACCAATTGGGAAGTACACAACACAAACCTGCTTATCAAATTGTTGATATCGATAATCAGCATGTTAATTATTCTCTTCTATTAGAAGAAGCTCGGCAATCAGATGTGATATTATTTGGAGAAATGCACGACAATCCAATCTGTCATTGGCTCGAAATGGAATTAATGATTGATCTGGATTCTCTAGAAAATCTTGTTTTGGGATTAGAGATGATTGAGAGGGATAATAATAAATCACTACAGAGATACCTCACTGATGATCTGACTTATGAGCAATTAGATAGTGTTGCGAGATTATGGAACAACTATAAGACGGACTATAAGCAAATGGTAGACTTTGCAAAAGAAAATTCAATTTCTGTTGTAGGTACGAATGTACCAAGAAGATTTGCAGGTGCTGTCTATAAAGACGGTTTTGAAGCTTTAGAAAATCTGACCGAAGAGGAGAGGGAGTGGTTGCCTACAATACCCATCGATTATGATGAAAATTTACCAGGCTACAAGGATATTTTTTCAATGTTTGATGATCCTTCACATGTGAATGATAATTTACCAAAAGCCCAGGCAATTAAGGATGCTACAATGGCTCACTTTATTGCTACATCTATAGATTCTACCCAGCAGATGTTGCATATTAATGGCAGTTATCATTCTGAAAATTTTGAAGGCATCGTCTGGTATTTAAATAAATATGCCCCAGAACTAAAGATTTTAACAATAGCTTCAAGAGAACAAAGTCAACTAAGCGTAGTGGAAGAAGAAAATTTAGCTTTAGCAAACTTTACAATCTTAGTTATTGATAAGATGACAAAGTCCTATTAGATGATACTCAGAAATAAATAAACTGACGCTATAAGAATTGACGCTGAAAGTTTCATCAGCATCAGCCATTACGAAGTACCGGCGGATATGAAATAAAAAAACCACGCTCCGAAGGATGTGGTTTTATAAAAAGGGTTTTTTCGAATAAATGACGCTGAAAGAATTGACGCTGAAAGTGTCATCAGCATCAGCTACTACGAAGTACCGGCGGATATGAAATAAAAAAAACCACGCTCCGTAGGAATGTGGTTTTTTTAAAAGGGTTTTTTCGGTCTTTGGAATAGTATTGTTAAACAGTTAAAAGGTTGTTTTTCTTAGTTGTACTTTTGATCTGGAAGTTATAAATATAGATACTATCCAAATGTTTGAGAAAGAACGAAAAATGCTCCTAGAGCAAATATGCTACAAACTTGGATTGTGTTAATGACTTTTTCTGTGTTAAGGCTTAGTGACTGATTCATTTTTAAAACTTTAGGTACGGTAAAAATTAGTTTTTAAAAATGACGCTCCGTTTGGTATGAATGACAACACAAATATACTACAGATTATAGGTACCAGTCAAGTCAGCCTTAAGATTTGTATCAAATTATCTACATATTCCTACAAAAGCACCACAGATTTATTAACTACATTTTGGCATAAATAATTGATTGTCAACATGATATACTTTCTGATTAACAGGCGTTAATAAATGAATTAAAGTTTTAATTCATCATCGTATTAGCACTATTTGCTACAAATCCTCTACAGATTTTACTGTTCGACTATTGTTGCACCTTCAGTTTTCATGAATTTGCTGTCATCAAAACTGTCTTCACTTAAAGTGACATTCTCAAATACCCTTGTATTCCTTAATTCTATTGGTTTGTTCTCTTCAGTCTTATACCATGACAAAGAATTAGGAAGCACTAAGCCGTCAATTGTTTGCCAATCGTTGTATCGAATCCAGCTAATCCTTTGTGATTTCTCTTGTGAGCGGAAAGTAACAGTGTATCCCAACCATTCCATTTGACCAGAATCTGCATTGTAATGAACGAAGTATTCATCCTTTGGACTGACACCAACACCAGAATTATATGATATTCTGACACCTGGATATGATGTGCCTTCAAATTCTAACGCAGGCACATTCTCATACATGATGCCTTCATCAGCAACAACAAACGGCATTGCATAGAAGTAAAACATGAGATTTTTATTAAAGACAGGATTGCCTTTGTATGTGGAGTCTGCTTCAACCCAATAATCTGTGCCATCGTAACCCATCGTAAAATTAAATGCCTCAATTCGCTCTCGTCGGTCTTGAAGATCTATCCATTGTTTTTCGTCTCCTCCTTCCTTTGCGATCGCATAAGACATTGCCTTTTGCTTTTTCCAAAGATCTACGCCTCCATGATGATCAAATATCTTGTCCATGACAGCAGGGTAATCGATAGCCTTCATTTTTTTAGCTGCTGTCGCTCCACCTTTGTCAGATTCTTTTGATTGACAAGCAACGAGGATAAGGAGAATTGCAAATAGACTTAATCGCAGTAGAGACGTCATAGTAATTTCGTTTTGATTGTCTAATGTACAAACAGTAGCGCTTACTGGCTACATATTATTAAAGCGGAAGCTGTAATTGGTCTTTGCCGCTGCATTTTTTTGCTAGACTGTCCGAATTAGGATTTCGCCAGTAGATGAAATTCAGCAAATTGCTATCTCGTTATTAAACAACATTTAGCAAATTGCCATCCCACAAATGCCACTCTCCAAATTTGTCAAATTGAGTTCTCCTAAAACGATCAAGCTGTAACAGCCATAAAATGTAACATTATCGTAGCATCCGACCCATATGCACCCAACACCCAACACCCAACACCCAACACCCAACACCCAACACCCAACACTGTCTGCCACCAGGCAGACTAAGCATACCCAATTTCTTTCAACGCTTGATCCAGTTTGTTTTGATCCTTCACCATTTTCGGAATGTGGTGACACGAATCGAGCAATACTTTTAGGAAAACACCTCCGCAGATGGCTGCAATGGCAAGTGGAATGGAAGTTAAAAAATCTAAACCCCAATGATCCATGCGATGATACATTGACTTTGTTATCATTAGGACAAAAGTCAATAATCCGAGATTAGCAATAAAAGGGAATATACTATATCGGCGCACCACTTGGTTTGCATAGCTATTAGTTTGGGCTCTTCTGCGTTTTCTAATCCGTATTCTAGTGATCAAATACATAAATATTGACACACTAACAGCCGCTTCAATATCTGGAGCCCATCTGAATCCCATATTTAGGTACATCACGAAAATGATCGCTGCAAAACTTAGACAGATCAGAAATGATTCACCCTTTACTGAGTTGATCATTATAGTTAGCATGTCTATGCGTTTGTGTTGGTCGATAGCCCTTTTTGCATTCTGAACAAGATCCATGATCTCGTATCTGGAGGATTGCAATACTTCTTTGTGATTGTTATAGCCATCCAATTCCATCTTATCCTCCACTAAGCAAAGCAGATGATCTTTTGTTTCTTCAGTGAGATCTCGGTGTTCGATGTCGAGACTTGTGACAATGTGATTTATATCTCTGATGAGTGTTTCTTGAGAGTGCATATATTTAGTTATTTGGATTGACGATTAGTGATAAACCAGTGAGAAATGATTTCATCTCTTTTATTTCTTCTTTTACGGCTGTTTTACCGTTGGTGGACAGTCTGTAATACTTTCGAGTGCGATTATCAACACGCTCAAATTCTGTGTCTAAATACCCTTTCCGTTCAAGTTTGTGTAATGCAGGATATAGTGAGCCTTCCGTAATGTTGAACCGACCTTCTGAGATAAGCTTTACTTCTTTGGCTATTTGATAACCATACATCTTTCCGTTGTCTCTTAATAGTTTAAGTACAATGGTGTCAAGACTTCCTCTAAATAGTTTAGAATTCATAGGGTTTAATATACATAATAATCTTAGGTATACATGGAAAAATTTATGAGTTTGTTTTAGAATTTAGATAAAAAATGTATTGCCCTCAATTAAATGTGGACACTAAAAAAGCTTAATATTTTTAGTAAACACATAACTTACAACAATGAAACAAGAGAAAAGACACGAATGAGTCTGAATCGAAAGACAGAAGTGGTTCTTCGTTTATTGCGTGGTGAATCTATAGATGAGCTGTGTCGGGAGTACGGGATGTCAGCTCATGACTTGAGCTTATGGCGTGATCA